>Ga0208079_1001351_pt1 | contig 12869 bp, 9 predicted proteins | sample NGESurdeep092012_5_FD_184474 | JGI IMG/M metagenome (GOLD analysis project Ga0208079, IMG submission 184474) | Arctic peat soil microbial communities from Barrow, Alaska - NGEE Surface sample 210-2 deep-092012 (SPAdes) | ecosystem: Environmental > Terrestrial > Soil > Wetlands > Peat ... | reverse complement strand
AGCGCGGCTACCACCGGCTGCGTGGCGGTGATCCTGAGGCCCGCCACGTCGCCTCGGAGGGCCTGGTCGAGCGGGATAGTCACCGTGGACGCCGCTTCGACGGAGACGGCCTCGGCGCCTGCCGCAGCGAACGAGTCGGTGGCCGAGAGCACGTCCACGCTGACCGTCGTCCGACGATCCGAGGTGTTGGTCACGACAAGGCTGCGCGCCCCGGTTCCGCCCGGGACACCAGCGATCGTGGCCGACGTCGCGGCGGACGCCGAGGGGGCGACCCAGTCGGCACCGGCGCTGCCGGTGACCCGCCCGTACGTCGCCGTACGACCCTGCGATGCCGTCACGATCGCCGTGATGGCGCCTTCGCCGGTGACCAACGGAGCGAGCGCGAGCTGACGGGTGCTGTTCCCCAGCACGGTGAGGCCACGCGACCCCTGCGTGGCGATCCGCCCCTTGGCGCCGTAGAACGCCACGTCGACCGTGGCCTGCGTCGGGTCGGGGTTCGTGATGAGCAGCGAGACGGTATGGGTCGCGTCAGCGACAAGTCCCACGAAGGCCTGCTCCACGGCCGGCGGGCTGCACGCCGCGAGCCACAGTCCCTTGAGGTCGCCCGAAGCGGCCGTTCCCGAGGAGAGGGCCCCGACAGCCTGGCTGCCGGACACGAGGTACGGCTGCGCTGTTCCGGTGACACCCGCGGGCGGGACCGTCGCGAACGCGCTCGCGTCGATCGAGTGGCCCTTGACGTCGCCCATGTCCGTCGCCCTCACTGTCGTCGAGACGACGGCAGGGTCCTGGGAGGGACACACCAGGGACTGTGTACCGGTCACCGTGACGGCCACGTTCGGCACGTGCCGGGCCGGGACGAAGCTCAGGCCCACCGCGAACAGGACCATGATCACCAGGGCCACACCGGCCCGCCACAGGCGTGGTGTCATGAGGCGCCCTCCCGCGAGTGGCGGCCCACGCCTTCGTCGGCCTCGGTGGAGCGACGGCCCGTGCGGTAGTAGTCGGACTCGCGGCTCACGGCCGGTGCGGCGAAGAGTGCCAGCAGCAAGAGGGCCAGGAGCTGGACCAGGGCGATCCACCCCGGCCAACGCTCCGGCGCAAGCCTCACCGTCACGTCTCCGGTCTGACCGGTGAGCGCGAAGGCGGGCCGCCAGTCGGGTGAATCGGTGCGTTCCAGCGCGACTCCGCCGACGGTCACCTGCCAGCGGGGATCCGATGCCTCCGAGAGCAGCAGCCTGCCGGTCGTCGCGGTGTCGATCGTGCGAGCGACCGACTGCGTACCGTCTGCTGTCACGACGAGCACACGGGCCGGGCGGCTGGTCACGGTGAAGACCGTCACCCCGTTGTCCTCGCCTCCGCGAGAGATGCCGGGTGACGCTGCCAGGGCTGTGCTGACCTCCGGCGTGATGCCGCGGACCTGTACGTACGTGACGCCCAGCGCGGACAGCTCGGAAGCGACTTCCTCGTCCTGTCTTGCGGCGGCGATCTGTGCTACGACCGTCTCGACGGCGACCCGCACCTGTGGTTCTAGCGGCGACAGGCCCGTCTCCCCGTCCCCCCAGACGGCATGGTCGGCCTGATGGAGCAGCCAGGTGACCTTCCCGTCGGCCAGGGACACGATGAGCGTGCGTGACTGGAGCCCGCTGCTCTCCGTGTCGGCGATGTACGGGGGCAACGCGGTCGACTGTCCACGATGGAGCGGTGCGCCGAGCCCGCCCACCACGTACCAGCCGAGCGCCGCGAGCGTCAGGACGATCCCGATGCCGGCGACCGTGGCGCTGATCGCTTGGCCGCTTCCGAAGCTCTGCGCTGCGAGACGTCGCCGTGCCTGGTCCAGGCCGGAGACCATCGAGACGACGAGGCACCCGAGTCCCGCGACCAGCCACATCGTGACCTCAGGCCGGACGTGCCCGCTCGCCACCGGTACGACGAAACGGCTCAGGAGAGCGGCGAGAGCCACGAGCCCCAGCCCAGCGGCCGAGAAGCGCCAGCTCCCCCCTGCCTGAGCGATCGCCAAGGCCGCGCCGACCCACAGCAGGCCCACGGCGAGCGCGGACAGCCAGAGCGGCGGCAGCCCCGCGCCTGCCGATCGGCCGAGGAACACCCACCACACCGGGACGGTGTCGGTGCTGGCGAGCATGGGATCGGGCCCTGTCAGCAGCCGCCAGGGGTACGCCACCAGGGACGGCAACCAGGGTGAGAGCACGCCCACCGGCAACAGCGCCGACACGATGGACCGGACAAGACCGTCGCGACGGATGCCCACGACGATCAGGGCGACCGCCCCGACGACGTACGCCAGTGGCGCGATCGCTGCGGCGACCGTCAGCAGCAACGCGGCCCAGGCGGGTTCACGCAGCCGGTCCACCACGGTGCCCGTGCCGGGCCAGCGATCGAGCGACGCCCCGTACAGCGGGAGCAGGACGGCCCACACGGCGAGCCACACCTGGCCGCGCGCGTAGCCGCCGACGAGTGTGGGCAGCAGCGCGTACGCGAGGGCCGCCGCCCAGCGGAGCAGTGCGCTACGTACGAACGGCTGCAGGAAGGACGCCATCGCAAGACCGGCGGCCGGCACCGCGAGCCACAGCGCAGCCACCGCAGCCCAGGTGGGGAAGATGCCGACGATCGAGGCGATCGCGGCGAGCCCCTCCCACGGAGCGGGCGAGACCGCGGCCCCGGCAGGGCGCTGGATGTAGTCGGTCACAGCGGCCGCGATCGTACCGGGCGCCGGGAGGAGGCCGGTCGAGGTGAGCACGCCGTTTCCGAGGAGCCGTCGGCCGGCCACGACCAGTGCGAGGACTGCCACGGTGCCGGCGATCCATGGCCACACGGCCCTGGCTCGGATCGGCCCTCCCGCGAAGTCGTCGCCGGTGAGCTCGTCCAGCGTCATGTCGCTCGAGGTGGTGAGCAGCCGCAACCGGTCCTGGGACTTCTCCCAGACGAGCACAGCCGACCGAGCGATGCCCGACAGGCTGTGGGGCCGCAGCCGAGCGACCCGGCGCCGCGTCTGCTTCGTGGCGCCGAGCAGGGCGATTCGCCGCCGGAGCGCCCCGGTGCCCTTTCCGGACACGATGAGGTCTTGCAGTGCCTGCAGCTCCTCCAGGCTCGCCTCGGGCCGCTTGCCCAGCAGCAGACCCAGCGCCCTGAACAGGGTGCCCAGCGTCAGTCGGAGCGCCACACCGATGGCACCCAGCCCGCGATGGTGGGCGAGGACGGTCCGCATGCCCAGGTACTGGTCGTACCCCATCTCCGTCCGGTGGCGCTGCTCCGCGAGCGTTCCCGCCCGGAGCCCGCGCAACGAGGCCTGCCGGTGGACGATCCGGGCCTCGGGACAGGTCATGACCGTGGACCCCGCGAGCGTCGCGCGCCACCCCAGGTCCACGCCGTCGCGGTGCATGGGGATCGCGGGATCGAACCCCCCGAGCGTCTCGTACAGCGTCCAGCGCATCAGCAGGCCGCAGGTGGACCCTCCCAGCACGGGCGCAGGATCGTGCTGGCCCTGCCCGATCTCGCCGGGTTCGAGGCCCAGCTCACGGTGCCCCGCGTGGGAGATCGAGACCCCGAGCTCCGAGATGCGGGGGGCGTCGTGACGCCGTCCGGGACGTACGAGCATCGGCACGACGATGTCGGCCTCCGGCGACCTGGCCGTCTGGATGAGCAGTTGCTGCAGCGCATCGGGGGCGATCCGTACGTCGTCATGCAGCAGCCAGAGCCACTCCGTCGGCTCGCACTCGTGGAGCGCCGCGTCGACCGCTTCGCCGAAGCCCCATGTTGCGTTGCCCTGGACGACGACGCCGATGGTGGCGCCGACCGCGTCATCGAGGATCTGCGCCGTGGCGTCGTCCGAGCCGTTGTCGACGGCGATGACGCTTCCGGGGCGTGTCGTGAGCGCGGCCAGGGAACGCAGAGAATCTGCCAGCCAGGAGTCGGCGTTCCGCGCCACGAGGACAGCCGTCACCGTTGCCCCTGCGGGCACATCGGCAACGTGCTCAGGCTCGGCGTCAACCCAGCTCCAGAGCTCCGCGGTGGTGTCGGTCATGCGCTCCCTCGATCGGCGGAAGGTTTCCCTCCGCGACCGGTCAGCCTACACAACCCCTCTGACGGGGCCGTGGCTCACGAGTGGATGACTCAGACAGCGCGCTTCTTGAGGCGGCGGCGCTCTCGCTCACTCAGACCGCCCCAGATGCCGAACCGCTCGTCGTGAGCCAGGGCGTACTCGAGGCACTCAGACCTGACGTCGCACGAGCGACAGACCTTCTTGGCCTCACGGGTCGAGCCCCCCTTCTCAGGGAAGAATGCCTCGGGATCCGTCTGAGCGCACAGGGACCTCTCCTGCCAGCCCAGTGTGCCATCGTCGGCATCGTCGCCGACCTCCCACACCTGCTGCATGCTGCCTCCCCGCCAGTTACTGCCATCACCTAGGAGAATTACACGCGTGTGACTCGCATTAGTCAACCGGAATGGACGAATCGACAAAGATCCTTAGGAAGTGGCAACGGATTCCGTCAGGAGTACGGGTCTTCGCGGCCCGTTCCTGGCTCTCTGTCCCTACGCGTCACGTCCGCGGCCGGGTCCCAGACGGGAGGCAGCTCGGTGGCTTCCGAAGGCACGGCCCAGGTGCCGCCCGTCGACTGGTACGTTCCCGCCGCCGCCCCACTCGCCGCGTCGGCCGCGCTCCGCCACACGACTCCCGTGGCCTCGTCCGGCTGCCAGGTGGGACGCCGCGAGGAATCCTCCCGGGGGGCCTCAGGCGCGGGTGTGCCGGAGGGCAGGACTGTGGGTGTGGGCGCGGATGTGGCCACAGGCGTCGTCGCCACGCGCTGGGCGAGCATCAGGACGTATCCCATGAGACCGCGCAGGGCGATGTCGGTCAGACCACCGACCGAGTCGAGGAACCGCGACCACGACCCCTCCCCCGCTGCGAGAAGCGACACGACGAGGAAGACGAGACCGACCACGGCCCCGAGCCAGAGCAACAGCGATGCGACGAGGGTGAGCTGCGGCGCGTGACGGGTCTGCGGGCCGATCAGCACGCAGGCGAGCGTGAGGACGGTCAGGACGAGCGCGTCGACCAGTCCGTACAACCCACTGACACCCCGCAGCACGTGCGCCAGCGGGTACGTGTGCAGGTCGGTCGCGATCCGACCGGAGGTGACCGCGATCCCGACGAGCACGACGACGATCGCCACGATCGTGGCCGGCTCTCGGAATGCCTTGATCCGATCGATCATGCGTACGTGTCGGCGTAAGTCCGCATCACCGTGGCGACGAGCTTCTTCACGTCCTCGGCGCGATCCTTGGGGCAGACCAGCGTGATGTCACCCGCGGTCACCACGACCGTGTCGTTCAGCCCGACCACGGCGACCAAGGCGTGGTCGCCCCCCCGGTTGAGGATGACGTTGCCGACACTGTCGAGCGTCACGACGTGCCCTTCGACGGCATTGCCGTCCTGCTGCTCCAGGTGCTCTGCCAGGGCTGCGTACCCGCCGACGTCGTACCACTCGATCGGCAGTCTCACGGCGACCACATGCGCGGTCGCCAGCCCGTGGGAGACCGGCTCCATGACGGCGAAGTCGACGCTGTTCTTGGGCAGCGTCGGATAGATGCGGTCGAGCCTCTCGGGATGGGCCGCGAGCTCCATGACTCCTGCGTACGTGACGGGCTGGAGCACTTCGAGCTGGTCCAGCAGCGTCTGGGCCCGCCACACGAACATGCCGGAGTTCCACCAGTAGTCGCCGCTGTCCACGTACGAGACGGCCGTGGCCTGGTCGGGCTTCTCTTTGAACTCCTCCACGACGTACGTGTCGGACAGCCCGGCGACGCGGTCACCACGCTTGAGGTAACCGAAGCCCGTGAGAGGCCCGGTGGGGACGACGCCGAACGTCACCAGCGCCCCTGTATCGGTCTCGGCGGCTCGGAACGCCTCGTCGAGCGCGGCCTGGAAGGCGGGGATGGGACGGATCACGTGGTCGGCGGTGAGCGTCGCCACGACGGCGTCGGGGTCGCGGGCAGCCAGCACCGCTGCAGGCCAGGCCACGGCGTTGAGGGAATCGCGCCCGACCGGTTCGCCGAGCAGGTTGGCCGCCGGCAGCTCGGGCAGCTCGGAAGCGACTGCGTCGAGGTAGGAAGCCCCGGCACAGACGAGGATGTGCTCGTCCGGTACGGCGCCGGCGACACGCTCGTACGCGATCCGCAGCAGCGACTTGCCGCCGATGAGGCTCAGCAGCTGCTTGGGCATCCCGTTGCGGGACAGGGGCCACAATCGGGTGCCTGCACCGCCGGCCATGATGACGACATAACGCATGCTCGGAAGCCTATGCGTGATGCCGCCGCCTTGGCGCTCGGACACGGCGCGACGTCTACGCTGACGCCATGACAGCGCTCGTCGCCGCCCTCGGGCGGCGCTCCCGTCGCGATGGCGCCCGAGGGCTCATCACGTACTACGACCTCGGCTCCGGTGCCCGCACGGAGCTCTCGGGACGTACGTTCGCGAACTGGGTCGACAAGACCTACCACCTGCTCGTCGAGCTGGACGTACAGCCCGGCGACGAGGTGGCGCTTCCGCTCGCCAGGACCCACCCGGGGCACTGGGTGACGTTCGCCCTGACCGCCGGTGCGTGGCAGGCGGGCGCCGTCGTGGTGCCGCGCATGTCTGAGGACGCGGTCGTCACCGCCGTGGGGCCGCAGGACGTCGCCATCGCGGCGGGTGGCGTCATCCTCGCGTGCTCGCTGCACCCCCTGGGTTTTGGTTTCACCGAGCCTCTGCCTGCGGGCGTCATCGACTTCTCGATCGAGGTCCGCAGCCAGCCGGACGCCCATGCTGAGGAGCCGGTGCTCGAGTCCGCACCCGCATGGCGTGATGGTACGGAGACGCTGAGCCACGCCGATCTCGCCGCGACGCCGACGGTCAGCGAGCGCGTGCTGGTGCGCCCCACGAGCCCGCTGGAGACGCTCGTGGCTGGATACGTCGCCCCCCTGCTCGGCGGCGGCTCCGCGGTCGTGGTGTCGGGCGACGACGACGCCGCCCTTGCCCGGATCGCCGAGCAAGAGCGCGTCGACTGAACCCCTGCTAGAGCTGGGCGTTCACCTGGTCGAGCTGCGGCTGGATCTGCTCACCGGACAGACCCGCAAAACCGAGAAGCGCGGAGATCGGCGTGTCGAGCATCATCTGCATCATCTCCTCGTCCGCCGCGAGGCCGCCACCGCCGAACGAGGTCGCCACCGCGTTGAGCAGCTCAGCGAACCCGGGCACGGCCAGCGCCTCCTTGATGGACGACTCCAGCGTGATCGGACGACGCGGCTCGTTCCCCGCCACGTCGACACTCGCCTGGAGCCGAAGGTCGCGGCTGGAGGAACCGACGTCGACCGTGTAGCTGCCCTTCTCGACCAACCAGGCCTCGTCCGTGACGCTCCAGAAGGCGAGGTCGTCGCCTCCGATCGCGATCTCGACCTTCGCCGAGGCGCCCGGCTCGAGGGTGACGTCGGCGAAGCCCTTGAGCTCGCGCGGAACCCGCACGACCTTGGAGCCAGGCACCGACACGTACGCCTGGACGATCTCGCGTCCCGCGCGGCTACCGGTGTTGGTCACCGTGACCGCCACCGAGAGCCCGTTGTCGGTCGAGCTGACCGACAGGTCGGAGTAGCCGAAGGTGGTGTACGACAGGCCGTGGCCGAAGGGGTACGCAACCTCGGTGGCGAGAGCGTCGTAGCCGCGGTAGCCGACGAACAGCCCCTCGCCGTACCGCACGCCCGTCGTGTCACCGGGGAAGTGCACGAAGCTCGGCACGTCCTCGAGCCGGTACGGAATGGTCTCGGTGATCTTGCCCGAGGGGTTCACGTTCCCGTAGAGCACGTCGGCCGTCGCCGGTCCCCCGGCCTGGCCGATGAGCCAGCCCTCGACGATCGCCCGGACACGGGCCTGGAACGACGTGACAAGGACGGACGACCCGTTGCTCAGCACGACGACGACGTTCTGGTTGACCGCGAGGATGTCCTCGAGAAGAGCCAGCTGCTCAGCCGGCAGATCGCAGGTGTCCCGGTCGTACCCCTCGGACTCGTGGCTCTCGCCCAGTCCGAGGAACGCCAGCACGACGTCGGCGTTCTTGGCGACCTCGACAGCCTCGGCGTGCGCGCTCTCGCCGACGGGCTTCTTCTTGTCCGTGGAGAACCCGGGCGCGAACGGCACCTCGTGGCCGACGATCGCCGCAATCGCGTCCAGGGCGTTGTCGAGCCTCGTGGGGTTGACCCGGGATGAGCCGGCGCCCTGGTAGCGAGGCGTACGGGCGAACTCGCCCACGACCGCTACGTCTGTTCCCGGTGCGAGCGGCAGGATCCCGTCGTTCGCCAGCAGCACGATCGACTGCTCGGCCGCCTTCCGCGCCAGCGCGTGGTGGCCGTCCACGTCGAACTGCGTCGGGGCACCCTCGAGGCTCGCCTGCGCGAGCTTCAGGATGCGCTCGATCCGCGAGTACGCGGTCTCGATGGTCGCCTGGTCGATCTCCCCGGCCTCCAGAGCCGCGACGACGGCGGCCTCGTGCTGAGCGTGCGCAGGCATCTCGAGGTCGAGACCCGCCTTGAGCGCCTTGACCCGGTCATGCACCGCGCCCCAGTCGGACATCACGAACCCGTCGAAGCCCCACTCGTCGCGCAGCACCTCCGTCAGCAGGAAGTGGTTCTCGCTAGCGTACGTCCCGTTGACCTTGTTGTACGAGCACATGACCGTCCACGGCTTCGCCGACGTGACGACCTTCTGGAAGCCACGGAGGTAGATCTCACGCAGGGTCCTCATGTCGATCTGAGAGTCACGCCGCATGCGGTCGGTCTCCTGGTTGTTCGCCGCGAAGTGCTTCACCGAGGTGCCGATGCCCTGCCCCTGGATGCCCTTGACGAGAGCGGAGGCGAGCTCGCCGGCCACGTACGGGTCCTCCGAGAAGTACTCGAAGTTCCGCCCGCACAACGGCGACCGCTTGATGTTCAGGCCCGGGCCCAACAGGACGCCCACCCCGAGCGCGCGGCTCTCTTCCCCGAGCGCGTTGCCGACCTCGGTGAGCAGGGCGGGGTTCCACGTCGAGGCGAGGCCGACGGCGGGCGGGAAGCACGTGGCCGGTACGGAATCGTTGATGCCGATGTGGTCGGACGACCCCGATTGCTTGCGCACGCCGTGCGGCCCGTCGGTGAGCATCACTTCCGGCAGCCCGGCGTCCGGCACCGCGTGGCTGTGCCAGAAGTCGGAGCCTCCGGTCAAGGCAATGGCGGCGCGGATATCGGGCATGAGAGTCCCTTTCGTGGGCTGTGTCAGTGATGCGGGTTCCAAGCGAAAACCGAAGCCGTCGCGCGGTTCGTACGACCGCGCGACGGCTGCATGCTCTCAGGTCAGTCGTTGCGCTTCTTCAGGCTGCCCTTGAGGTCGGGCACGTCGGCCAGCAGGCGCTTCGTGTACTCGTTCTGAGGGTTGAAGATGACGTCGTCGGTGATGCCCCGCTCGACGACCAGCCCGTTCTCCATCACGATGACCTCGTCGGCCAGGTAGCACGCCTGACCGATGTCGTGGGTGATGAACAGCACGGTGAGCCCGAGCCGCTCGCGCAGGTCCTGCAGCACGTTCAGCGCGCTGACGCGCAAGGACGCATCGAGCATGGACGTCGCCTCGTCGGCGAGCAGCACCTTCGGGTTCATCATCAGCGCCCGCGCGATCATCACGCGCTGACGCTGTCCACCGGACAACTGGTGCGGGTGCTTGTTGACCGCGTCATCGGGCTTGAGACCCACGTAGCTGAGGCAGCGCTCGATGAGCTCGTCCAGGGTCTCGTCGCCCTGCTTCGCAGGCATACGGCGCCGCAACATGGCGCCGACGGTGTAGAACTGGTTGAACGACGCGAACGGGTCCTGGAACACCGCCTGCACGTCCCGCCAGTACGCGCGAAGCTCGGCACCCTTGATGTGGGTGACGTCCTTGCCCAGGTACTTGATCGTCCCGCTCGTCACGGGCATGAGCCGCAGCAGCATCCGCGCCAGCGTCGACTTGCCCGACCCGGACTCCCCCACGACGGCGAGCACCTTGCCGGCGTGGAAGTCCACGCTCACATCGTCGACGGCGGTGATATGGCCACCGGCGACCTTGAACTGCTTGACGACGTTGATGGCCGACAGGACGGGCGCGTCTTCGCCCGGCACCGCTGCCGCGTTCTGCGCTGTCGTGGCGGTCATACCACGCTCACCTCCATCGGGACTGTCACGCCGGGATTCTTCTCAGCCCACCAGCAGGCCACCTGGTGGTTGCCTTCGAGCAGGAACGGCGGCTCCTTGGTGCTGCACTCCGGCATGGCGAATGCGCAGCGCGGGTGGAACCGGCAGCCACTGGGCGGGTTGCCCAGGTTGGGCGGCGATCCCGGGATGCCCAGGACGTGCTTCGTCCTGGTCTCCTTGGTGGGATCGAGCACCGCAGCGAGCAGGGCTGACGTGTACGGATGACGAGCGCTATGGACCAAGTCCTCGGTGCGTCCGTTCTCGACGATCTTGCCCGCGTACATGATCGCCAACCGGTCGGTGACCATCGAGAGCACGGGCAGGTCGTGGGTGATGAAGATCACGCCGCGCATGATCTTCATCTCGATCATCTGCAGCAACATCTCGATGAGTTCCTTCTGGCTCGAGACGTCGAGTGCCGAGGTCGGCTCGTCCGCGATGAGCAGCTTCGGGTCGAGCAGGGTCGAGATCACTGTGACCATCCGCTGCTTCATGCCGCCGGACAGCTGGTGCGCGTACGAGTCCAGCACCCTGCTCGGCATCGACAGCATCTTCAGTCGATCGGTCGCCCTGTCCATGGCCTCAGCCTTGGTCACGTTCTTGTCGTGAGCCGCCATCACGTCGTGGACCAGGTCCCTGATCCGCAGCGTGGGGCTGATGGCGTTCATCGCGCCCTGCGGAAGCAGAGACACGGTGGCGCCGCGGTACGGGCGATGGATGTTGTTGGAGTCCTTCGCCAGCGTGGCGAGATCGATGATCTGGTCATCGATCTGCATCGATCCGGTCACGACGTACAACGGTGGGTTGGCGATCATCGCCAACGCGTTGCCCAGTGTCGTCTTGCCACACCCAGACTCACCGGCGAGGCCGAGGATCTGACCTTCCGGCACTTCCACGGTGACGTTGTCGACCGCCGGAACGTCCTGCCCCGAGTCGGCCGCGTACACAGCCGTGATGTTGCTGGCACGCATGAGGATGCCGCTCACGAGAGAACCTCGACCTTCTCGTTCTGCTCCGCCAGCTGACGGGCCATCTCGGCTCGCCGCTCGGCAGCCTTGGCGAGGTTCTTCTTCTTGCCACGCCGCAGCCTTGGGTTGAACACCTCGTCGAGCGAAGACTGGAGGTACAGCAGGCTGAAACTGATGAGGGTCAGGATGATCGTCGGCGGCAGGAACGCCCACCAGGCGCCCGTGGAGACCGACTGGAACGCAAGCGCCCAGTGCAGCTCCATGCCCAGCGAGTCGGTGCCGGACGGTCCCAGACCCAGCATCGACAGCGTCGACTCCGCGAGGATCGCGCTGGCGAGCTGAAGGACCCATGCCATGACGACGTAGCTCGCCAGGTACGGGAGCACGTCGCGGATCAGGATGCTCGGCGTGCGTGCCCCGGAAAGCTTCGCGATGTCGATGTGCTCACGCGTGGCGACCGAGCTCGCTTGAGCTCGTACCGCTCGAGCTGTCCACGGCCATGAGGTGATGCCGATGACGAAGGCCAAGCCAGCGATGCCCTTGAGGAAGCCGATGTTGGTGTGCTGCAGCGACATCGACATGAGAATCAGCACGATGATCGACGGGATCGCGACCACGATGTTGGTGAATCCCATCAGCAGCTCCTCGAGCCACCCGCCCGTATACCCGGCCAAGATGCCGATGACGACGCCGAGGACGACGGCGAGCGTACCTGCCAACAGGCCGTTGAGGAGCGAGTTGCGTGTGCTCTGCATGAGCACAGCGATGATGTCGTGACCGAAGTTGTCAGTACCGAGGAGGTGGGCTGCGCTGGGCTCGTCGTACAACGACCCCACCTTCAGCCCACTGCCGTACGGGTAGAACAAGGGTCCGAGGAGGGCGAACAGCACGATCAGACCGATGATGGTCACCGAGACCCACATCCTGGGGCCGAAGTTCAGGCTGCGCCACGATGCACGACGCTTGCCGGTCGGCGTTTCGGGGGCCGGCTCGGCTACCTCATGGAGGACGTCCGCTTGCGGGACTTGGCTCATATGATCACTTCTCCCCGGACTTCGCCGCACGGATGCGCGGGTCGATGAACCCGTAGAGGACCTCGACGAGGTAGTTGGCCACCAGGACCGCGACCGTGATGATGAGCGTCACGCCCTGGATCACGGAGTAGTCGTTCGACGAGATCGAACTGAAGAGCAGATACCCCATTCCGGGGTAGCTGAACACGAGTTCGGTGACGAGTGCGCCACCGATCATGGCGCCGATGCTCAGTGCCAAGCCCGTGATCTGCGGCAGCATGGCGTTACGGAAGATATAGGTGGTCATCTTGCGATCACCGATCCCCAGACTCCGCGAGTAGTTCACGTAGTCCGAGCCCAGCTCATAGATCGCCATCGACCGCATGCCGACCGCTTGGCCACCGATATTGATCAGTAACAGACTCAGGAAGGGTAACCAGTAGAAGGTGGACGCGTCAGCTATGAACCCCCACGTGAAGGAGGGGCTCGTCCCCAGCGAGTACGCCCCGCCGACGGGGAAGACCCCCATGACGATAGCGCCCACGTACAGCAGGATGATCGCCAGGCAGTAGTACGGTGCCGAGCTGAACAGCAGGCTCGTGGTGAACACCGACTTGTCCCAGCCGCCGCCCTTGTAGGCAGC
>Ga0208079_1001350_pt1 | contig 12872 bp, 16 predicted proteins | sample NGESurdeep092012_5_FD_184474 | JGI IMG/M metagenome (GOLD analysis project Ga0208079, IMG submission 184474) | Arctic peat soil microbial communities from Barrow, Alaska - NGEE Surface sample 210-2 deep-092012 (SPAdes) | ecosystem: Environmental > Terrestrial > Soil > Wetlands > Peat ... | reverse complement strand
AAACCACAGTCCTGCCGCTCCAGCCCAAAACCTTTGCCTCAGAAGGAGAAACCCCAGCTCAAACCCGTTCGGTGACCCACATTCATGCCGGAAGACCCTCTTTAGCCCTGAGTCGAGCCGCCATTTTGGGCGCCACCTGGCCCTCACGAGAGCCGGTCCTGCGTCCTCGGCCGCCGGACCAGTGGTCATCGAAAGCGGATCCCACTAACGGAACGACGAAGAACAAGTTTGTGCCAGCTCGACGCAGCCTCCGCGTATGCTTGCGTCATCAGTGAATGGCCTGAGACCAATTCCTGACTTGCCCTCGTCGGAGCTCATCGCCTGACGGCCGACCGGGACATGCGCGGGTCCCACAGAGGCACACTCATCCTCGAGATCCTGTCGCCTCGAGATGCGACAGCAAGGATCAGCACCGGACTTCGGGCAGTCCCCTACCGTAGCGAGGGAGGTCCTGAGCACTGCCTTCCAGTTGGCTCTTGGCCTACGCGCGTTCTGCAATAGCGACTGCGCAGGTTCGCGAACAGCGTGCGCTGTCGGGATGGCTACACCACTGAGCGCGAGTCCGATCAGTGCCGCAAGCAGGTGACCGGCATCAGTGAAGTCGCCGTCGAGGATGACCGCTGTAGCGAGCCCTAGCAGGAGCGCTCCGATGGCGGCGCGACGCATGCGTCGGCGGGGTAGTCGTGTGGCCAGCACGGCGCCGAGGGCGGCCAGGCCGTAGCTGGGCCCAACGTCGAGCGCGTAGGCCAAGCGGTGCGGGAGCAGGCCGTAGTCGACGCCGACGCCGATGGCTGCGACTGTCAGCGCCGTGGCCCCGACGTGGCCGGCGGCGAAGACGAACAGTGTGCGCCCGGTGCCCAGCAGTCGTTCGGCCGGAACCATGACCGCCACCATGAGCGGTGCCATCGGCCAGATCCATGGGGTGGACTGCACCCAGAAGGCTGAGACGACCAGTACTCGGAGGGGGTCGATGGTCATGTTGTGAAGGTTCGTCGATGCGCTGGCAACCAGCCAGTGCACCGCGTGCGGACTGCTGTTGGCAAGCGTGGCGGTCGTGACCATCAGTGCCGCGAGGTAGGCAGTGGTCGCGGGCGCTTTGCTGATAAAGCCGCGTAGCGTACTGGTCCAGTGGTTGACGGGACCAGCGAGAGCCTTCAGAGCGTCGTGGTGGGTAGCAGGGGTTTTGGCGATGACGGCTGGGCCGTCGGTGAGCGCCACGGTCATCACTGCCTCCTGGTTCCGCTTCCGGTGACGAAGGTCAGCGGTGCAGTAAGGACAGCATGCCAACCATTGCTGAGACTGACCTCGATAGATGCTGTTAATCGTCTGTAAGCCCTATCGTCCGTCGACGCCGGGCCTGCCACGGGGTGACCATCATCGCGAGCACGGTAGATCGGCGAGCGTGCCATCGAGTCGTCGGATCTACCAAGACCCGACGTGGGTCACCCATGAGCTTGCCGGTGGCAGCATTGCGGCAGTCACGAAGATGCGGCCAACGCTGTGACAGCGAAGTCGGCCGCGTGACACTCTGGACCCATGACTACACCGCCCACCAGCCGGCAGATCCTCGATGCAAAAGAACGCCTGCTCGACGAGTTGGGACCCTACAACTCCGCCCTGCTCACGCTGATTGGGGAACTCAGCCGCTTGGGCAAGCTGTGCGAGGCTAACGGAATCGACCCGAGCCCAGACCTGTAGTCAGGGTGGCTAGAAGCGGATGCGTCATGGTCTTCCAAGTTGTACATCAACGTCGAACAGCTATGGACTCGAACCCCGATCGGCTACGACAGCCACGATTGGATCCTTGAAGTGGTTGCGCGACTCAGCCCGTTTTCAGGCTGAGCGGAAAGACGTCGACTAACTGGAATGGAGCGTCGAGGCAGACGTAATCAGGGTCGCGACAGCTGACGACATCCATACCGCTGGCCGCCGGGTTCACCGATCCGCAGAACCCCACGAATGGCCGTTTGACCCGGACTGGAATCCGTGGTTCCCGACGGCGACTGGTCTGTTCCTAGACTGGCTCCAGATGACGGGAGATGGCTCTGGTAGATCGCAGGGTCTGGGCTACAACGCCGGACGCACCTCCGTCGCCCTCCTGCCCCTGACCGTCCGGCTCATCGCCGCCGCGGGAGCCTGCATGGCTCCGATCGCCAAGCTCGGCCGCACTCTCCCGTTCATCGGCCTACTCATCACCCTGACGGGTGTGGGCTGGATGCTGGCCGTCTTGACCGACAGCGGGACGGCCACCGTCCAGTGGACGATCATCGGGCCCGTCTGCGTGATCGGCATGGGCATGGGTACCTGCTTCGGCATCCTGTTCGACATTCCCTCAGGCGGCGTCGACCCCGACGAAGCGGGCAGCGCGAGCGGCGCGCTGAGCACCGTGCAGCAACTCGCGGCCGGCATCGGATCAGCCGCGGTCACCTCGGTGTACTTCGCCGGTCTCGCCTCCGACGGCATGCACCACGCGATGATCCTCAGCGTGGCGGTCGTCATCGGGATCGTCGTCCTGTGCAACGACCATCGTCCCCCTCCTGCCGAAGAGGGCCGCGGCAGGCGAGCAGCCCTGACCCCCTCGCCAGTGACCGCACCCTGAGGAGGACGATCCGTCGTGGCCGCTGGCCTAGTGGCCCCCGGGCTCCAAGGCTGCACCCCGAATGCCGATCGTTTGCGACGACTTGATCGCGGCTGTTGCTGGTCGGAAAAGGTGGAGCGAGTCTGCGAGTGACCCAAAGAACCAGCGACAGCGGCCAGTAGAACTCAGTTGACGGGTCATGTGATCTGCCGACACGACGTCGTCAGACACGAAAGGTATCTAGGGTTGGGATCCCTGGCGGAGTGCGATCTTCCCTGATGATTCACTTAACACACACAGGAACGAGACCAGTGAGTCTCTCAGGAGATTAGGAACAATTTCGAAATGCGGGACCTGATGGGTTCCATGTTCGCCTCGAGTATGCCTCGCTCACGTACCGCGAATCAGCGCGCGAGGGTCCACGCGACTCCAGACACCTTGGAGCTCGGACTGAGGGCACGCCGAAGCAGACCTAAGTCGCGGTCGGCCTGCGGGTTCCGTAGCCCAGCCAACGCGCGCCGTCAGATAAGTTTCAACTGCACCCGCAGATGTCGGGCAGCAAAAGCGGCATCAGCATCATTGCCCCGCGCAAGCGTGAATCCTTCATGAACCGTCCGTGCGAAATTTTATGGGGTGACTTCCAAGTCCGTGCCCGCCGCTGAGCTTCTTCTCCTGGCGCTCGCTGGCCTCGGCGCCGGTCTTGTCGGCAGTATCGCGGGCCTTGCTTCGCTCATCAGCTACCCCGTGCTGCTGGCGATCGGCCTGCCCCCCGTCACGGCGAACGTGACGAACACAGTGGCCCTGGTCTTCAGCAGCGGCGGGTCAGCGCTGGGTTCCAGACCTGAACTCAGTGGTCAAGGCAGACGGCTGTTTCGGCTCGGCGTCATGGCGGTTCTTGGTGGTGTCATCGGCGGGCTGCTGCTGTTGATCACACCACCTGGCGCCTTCCAGCTCATTGTGCCGTGGCTCATCGCGTTCGCATCGATTGCGATCCTCGTGCAGCGACGACCGCAGGATGTCCTGTGGGTCGACCCAGGGGGTGAACCGATAGGACTAGCTGTGGGTGTGTTCCTCGTGGCTGTCTATGGCGGTTACTTTGGCGCGGCGGCTGGCGTCCTCATGCTCGCGTTGCTTCTCGTCTCGACCCGGGGGACTCTCGCTCGTAGTAACGCCCTCAAGAACGTGGTGCTCGGACTCGCCAACGCAATGGCAGCGTTAACCTTCATTCTTCTCAGCTCCATCCACTGGTCTCTGGTCGCTCCACTTGGCCTCGGCTGTTTTGTGGGGGGCAGGCTCGGACCCTTCTTCGTACGTCACGTACCCGCCCGACCTCTGCGCATCGCGATAGCGGTCGCTGGGATGGGACTCGCGATCCACCTCGGGATTAATGCCTACCGTTGAGGTCGCATGAAGGCGCGCCAAGATCGGTCTGTGCGTGCTCGCACTCTGCTACCCGAGGTGAACCTGTTCATGGGCGTGACTCCCGGCTGCGCAGCCCCACGCCCAGCGGCAGGCAGGCTGCGTCGAAGCCAGCGTCCTGGGCCAGGTCCAGACGTAGCAGGCCGAAGCCGCAGGCCCGCGATGCCGCCTCCAGGGAGGCCGCGGGGTTCTCGACGTTCCAGTGGGATGGCACGGTCACTGCGGCCACCCCCGCCACCCAATGGGGCACACCAGAGACCGCGCACCCCGCCCGGGAACCCGCCACCATCTCTTGTCCGGGCGCGCGAGCTGTCACTGCCATCTGCGGCCGGTGATTTGGGCGCAAGTCGATGTTCTGCTAGCGCGTCGGAGGTCTCCCGTTGCCGGCAGATGTTCTGTGCCGCCCGTCCAATCGGGCCGCGGTCTTGAGGCTGTCCGGTCCTCGCCTGCGGGTTCAGCCGGACTTCTGCCGGCGGTGGGCCTCGGCGGCCTCACTCCAGCGCTGCGCGACCGCGGCCCCACCGTCATGTCCGGCCGCCACGCCCAGGGCAAGGTAGGCCTGGAAACGGGCCCCGAGCTGTCCCAGGACCAGGCCCGACGCCTTCTGCCGGTTGGACACGTGCAGCAGGACCGCGTGATCATCGCTGCTGGCGTCGGCGCCTAGCAGCTTGGTGAACAACCACTCCCGGGTTGTCCGGCCGCCTTCGAACACCACGCGCTGTGAGGTCACGAAGACCTGGCCGTGATCGATCGGCGTTTGCACTTCGGGCCCGGGAACGTAGTGGCCCCTCATCCCGCCGACCCGGTAGTTGACACCCTTGGCGACATGCAGACTGACCCCTGTTGACTTGCCGACGTAGTGGCCTTGTTGGACGCGAGGCTCGATCTGGTCGGCGGCCGCCGACCAGATCGAGCCTCGCGCCGGTTTTCAGGAGTAGCCCGGGCAGTGTTGTCAAGCCCTGCTGCGACCCGCGCGCCACGGCCCGCGACCTCGTCGGCGAAATCTTGATCAGCCTGCCACACGGCGACCTCTTGGGTGTGCTCCTTCGCGGCGTGCCTCTCCTGGCGGCGGACCCGCCATGACGGGTGCTCCGATCCGGTCTCGGTGACCGTGTCGACACGTGTGACGCGATCCTGCACCATCGCTTGGTCCGGCATCTCAGACGGCGTTGGCGGTGACCCCGGGACGCGATCTTGCACCGTCGCTGTGCTTGGCGTCTGAGACGGTGGTCGCGGTGGCGGTGGGACCGTGTCGGTCGCGTCCCATATCCAGAACGTCCAGTCTTTGGGCGCTGCCGGCCAACTGGGATCGGGCCTCCAGCCCTTGGGCGGAACGAAACCAGACGGTGGCGGCGGCCAACCTGGGGGCGGTTCGAAACGCCAAACCATGAGCACCTCCGAAGCCGATAGGCGGAGCCCAATCTTGGGGGACGCCCCCCGTTCGCACCTAGTCTCGGCCCGTTCAACGTCCCGGCAAATGCTCGGGCGGGGCACACGGCGACCGGCCCACGCAGGTGGCGCCTGCAGACCTTGCGCCGGGAACGAACCCCGCAATGTTTCCGCTTTACGCAACAGGTGGACGCTCGACGAAATGCGACCGGATGTCTGCCGCTGTTGGGGCACGCGATCTTAGCCGCGATGGGCGCGCCTCCTTGTCCGGCGAGGACTCGGACTGCGGGACCGATTGGTCTTCACCGGTGGCGGGCTTCGCTTCCACGTCTGATGCGGTCGGCGATGCAGGGGAACCTCGTCCAACTCACCCGTCGCGACTTCGATAATGAGTTCGTAAGCCTGGTCGTTCGACAAGGTCCACAGTCTGCGTCCGTTGACCCGAGGAGGGCGATGGTGGCTGCCAAAGCCATCCGCCGATTCCCGTCGATCAGCTTGTGGTTACGCACCAGCGAATGCAACAAGGCGGCGGCTTTTTCCTCTACGGTTTGGTACGGGTTCTCGACGTACTCGCGCACAGCGTGCCTGGCCACGTCCTGCTTCGAGCGAGCCTCGCGCTTGGCGCAGCCACGCAGAGCGGTCGCTTCGGATCCGGTCAGAGGAAGATCCAAGGACATGCCCATGATATCAATGGTGACACCAAGCATGGCAGACCATGGCGAACTCAATACGGAGCATCTTCTCGGTCTTGGGAACGAGGGGCAACATCCGCTTCTACCGCCTACGGCGCGCGCGTGGGCCCCAGTTGGGCATACAAGGGACAGTGGGCATCTGCGCAGTCGCGCTCTGCCCGCTTGGGGCTGGTCGCTTTACGGAAGGCAGCCGATCTTGGCTGCGCTCCCGCTTCTATGGGGCCGGACCGACAGACGGGTCCTGCCGCCGCGCGCCATCATCGTCCAATCCTGCAACGCTAGGCGAGCAGGGATGATCTTGGGGTGTGGCAACGAGCAGCTGAACCCGGCAGGTCATCCGGCGGTCGGGCTCGACAACATCATTGTCATCGCCACGCTCGACGGTTTCCATGTGCTGGACGTGGCCCACGGGTCGACACCGGAGATTCCGAGTGCGACCGTTTCCTCGCGGGATACGTACGTGTCCTCACCGGCGAGCGCGAGCAGGCGAGATGGCGGGTGGCGAGATGAACCGGACCAGCACCGTCTGGATCAACGGAAGGCTGGAGTCGGCCGAAAAGGCGTTGCTCACCGTCACCGACCGTGGCTTTCAGGTTGGCGACGGGATCTTCGAGACGCTTCTGGTGGTCGGCGGGCGTGTCCTCGAGCTTCCGCTTCACGCCAGCCGGCTTCAGGCCTCGGCCGAGGTCATGGCCATGCCTCTTCAGGACGATCTCGAGCGCCGCCTGGCACGGGCCATAACGGACCTCTGTAGGGCCAACCGGCTGGACGGCTCCGATTCCCGGGTCGCGGTCCGGGTCACGGTGAGCCGTGGCGCCGTCGAGGGGCGCGCCCTCCTCCCGCCTGATGACGTCAGGCCGAACCTGGTCGTCCAGGCGTGGAGGGCCGAGCCACCGCCGCCAGAACTGATCAGTCGAGGTCTCCGCCTGTCCATCTCCAAGGTGCGGCGTGACCCGACCAGCCCGCTGGCTACGGTTAAGACGACCAGCAGGGCCGAGTTCGTCTTCGCGCAACTCGAGGCCCACCGCCGCGGTGCAGATGACGCTTTGTTCTTGACCACTGACGGGCACCTGGCCGAGGCGACATCAGCCAGCATCTTCCTGCTCGAGGGGGTGGCGCTCGCTACCCCCTCGCTGGACTGCGGGATCCTCGTCAGCACCACCCGCGAGTGGGTCATTTCCTCAGGTGGGCCCGGGCTTGGGCTAGCTGTTCGTCAGCACCATCTGAGCCCGAACGATCTCTTCGTCGCAGACGAGGCCTTCCTCGCCAGCTCAGTGGCCGGCATAGTGCCTATCACCGGTGTCGACGGCCAGCCCATCGGTGCTGGCACACCAGGTGTCTGGACCTTGCGTCTTCGAGCCCTGCGCGAGAACGCCGCTTCGGACATCTTCCGAGGATCCACCTGATTGAGTCCTTCGCGTCCGCCTTGGGTGTGGAACGAGAATGGGAGGCTGAGACTGCCGTCTCGCGGCGCCTTGGCTAGAAGATGACGTCGGCGCCGAGACCGTCAGTGGGGAGCCGGCGCAGAAGCGAGGTTTTGTTGGAGACGCTAACCGATCACCGGACATCATTCCGCCGTCGGCACACGAACCGCCTACCGGGGGCGACGGGCGCGGATCCAAGAGTGCGCTCACGGGCCGCTGTTTGATTCGCTGGAGGTGAGACTGGGTATCGGATCTCGCTGTCGATGGCGCTAGGACCTTCGCCTCTATTTGCGGAACCGGGGCGCGGTGTTCAGTCGGCAGTAGGTACTTGTGCCGGCAGTACGGGGACGGTACCGGCGGCTCAGTCTCCGCCCCGTGAAACATTCATCCCTGAAGGAGCAATGACATGAAGTACGTCCCACCCGGCCAGCCCGGGAGCATCGTCTCGGTAGCGCCGAGGTACGAGAACTTCATCGGCGGCAAGTGGCTGGCGCCGACGCACGGCAAGTATCGCGTCGACCTGGCCCCTGCGACGGCCATGCCGATCACCGAAGTGGCTGACTCCACGCCAGAGGATGTCGAGCTCGCCCTGGATGCTGCACACGCGGCCAAGGACGCTTGGGGTGAGGCATCGGCGACCGAACGCGCCGCGGTGCTCAACGCCATCGCCGACGTCATTGAGGCGAACAAGGAGATGCTGGCGGTCGCGGAGAGCTGGGAGAACGGCAAGCCGGTCCGCGAGACCCTCAACGCCGACATCCCGCTGGTGGTCGACCACTTCCGGTACTTCGCTGCGGCGGCCCGTTCGGAGGAAGGCTCCTCGACTGAGATCGAGAAGGATCTCGTCGCCTACCACTTCCGTGAGCCGCTAGGTGTCGTCGGTCAGATCATTCCCTTCAACTTCCCGTTGCTGATGGCCGCATGGAAACTGGCCCCGGCATTGGCGGCGGGCAACTGCGCTGTGCTCAAGCCTGCGTCGCCGACCCCGTGGTCGATCCTGAAGCTGATGGAGGTCATCGAGGACGTCTGCCCGCCGGGAGTGATCAACGTCGTGACCGGTCCCGGTGCGGAGATCGGCAAGGCACTGGCCACCAACCCACGGATCGCGAAGATAGCGTTCACCGGTGAGACAGTGACCGGGCGGCTGATCATGCAGTACGCCGCGCAGAACCTGATCCCGTCCACCACCGAGCTGGGCGGCAAGTCGCCGAACATCTTCTTCGCCGACGTGATGGCCCACGACGACGAGTTCCTGGACAAGGCGATCGAGGGTCTGGTGCTGTACGCCTTCAACAAGGGCGAAGTCTGCACCGCTCCCTCCCGGGCTCTGATCCACGAGGACATCTATGACGAGTTTATGGCTCGCTGCCTGACCCGGATCGCCGCGATCAAGCAGGGAGACCCGCTGGACACCGAGACCATGATCGGGCCGCAGGTCTCCAAGGCGCAGATCGACAAGGTCGCGTCGTACGTCGACATCGGCCGCGCCGAGGGCGCGGAGGTCCTCATCGGAGGCCACCGCGCCGCCATGGACGGGGAGTTCGCCACCGGCTACTTCTACGAGCCGACCGTGCTCAAGGGCGACAACAAGATGCGGGTGTTCCAGGAGGAGATCTTCGGCCCTGTGCTGGCGGTCACCACCTTCAAGGACGACCAGGAGGCGCTGGCCATCGCCAACGACACCCTCTACGGCCTGGGCGCCGGCGTCTGGACCCGCGACGGCAACCGGGCATACAAGATGGGTCGCAAGATCAAGGCCGGCCGTGTCTGGACGAACTGCTACCACGCGTATCCGGCAGGTGCAGCGTTCGGTGGTTACAAGATCTCCGGCGTCGGCCGCGAGAACCACCGGATGATGCTCGACCACTACAGCCAGACGAAGAACCTGCTGGTCAGCTACAGCACCAAGCCGCTCGGCTTCTTCTAAGGCATGTGATGTCCGAGTCGGTCATTCCGGCACGCATCATGGCCACCCCGGCGGCGCGCGAGGCGATTACTCGCCTCCACGCCGCCCGGGGCGGCCCGGTGATGTTCGTGCAGTCCGGCGGCTGCTGCGCCGGCAGCACCCCGATGTGCTTCCCCATGGGGGAGTTCCTTATCGGCGAGGTCGACGTGCTGCTCGGCGACATCGACGGCAGCCCGTTCTACATCGACAAGCGCCTCGACGAGGCCTGGCACCAGGATGTGTTCCTGCTCGATGTCGCAGAGGGCGAGCCCGAAGACTTCTCGCTACCGGCCGGAGACGACCTTCATTTCGTCACCCTGTCTCCCGCCTGTGCAACACCGGACACGCACGAGGCAAGCTGACCCGACGTGGGCAGGCAGTGCCGAGCATTTGGACCGGGGTCCACCGCCAAGGAGGCACTTCGTTGGCCACACGAACGCGACTGATGAGTAATGCCGTAACCGAGGCTGACCACAACTGCTCGCCATCACCGAATGGGGCACGTCTGAGGCGGCTGTCGTCATTGGATTCCGCCTCCTTGTGTCGGTGCAGACCTCCCTAACCCCGAGCCCGGACCTCGCGCAGGGAGCTGGCGGAGCAGGTTTCGAGCAGCGTGTCGTGACGGCCGATCCAGTGTTACGCATCGAAGGGTTGTGTCGGCGCGGTGGACCACCACCTCCGTCTGGTGAGTCATCCGACAGAGACCATCATGACCCGTGGTGGCGCAGATCGAGGTTGGGGCTCCGACGGCGTGGCGGTCCAGGGCTGGAACGGCTGCCCCTGGGTCAAGATCTCCCGGTGGCGTTGTGTGTCCGCGCAGATGATCCGGCGCCAGGAAAGACGTCAAGACCACGCTTGACGGGTCCAGACCGTCACGACTTGGGGTCCCGTTCCTCATAGGGCGTGATGCGTGGTTTGCGAGCCCTGATGGACACCACCAGCAGCAGGAGCACCAGGAGCCCTCCGGCCAGAACCCACCACAGGGTGCCTGATTGCCCGGACCCGGCGGCAGGGGTGGAGGTTGCCGCAGGCGTGGCGGTCGGGCGCTCACCCGGTGACGGGGAGGCCGCGGTGAAGGAGAACTTGCCGCTGACCGGGTGACCATCGGCTGAGGTCACCCGCCAGAGCACAGCGTAGGGGCCTGCTGGTGAACCCGGCTGCAAGTGTTCGGTCACGGTGTTGTTGACCAGGACCGCGGCGCCGCTCTGTTCCTGACCGGCTGGGCCGGTGACGATGATCTCAGTTCCGATTGCCAGGGCGGGCTCGTTGAACGTCAACGTGATCTGAGCGGGAACGACCTTCGCGGTCGACCCGTCCGCCGGGGAGGTCCCGACCAGGATGTTGTGCGCCTGCGCCGCGGTGGCCGACCCGACCAGCAGGGCCGCCACCGAAAGCGCGACCGCCAGTGCCCGGGGGCGCCAGCGGGTTCGAAACAGGTGTGGGTGGGTCACTTGACGTCTGCGTTCGGGCGGCGCCGGAGCAGGACCAGCCCGCCGGCAACGACCGCCACCAGTAGGGCGAAGCCACCGAGAACGCGGGCTGTGTTATCCGTTGTGGTCGTCGCGACCGGTGTGCTCGCGCCCGAGGCCTGGGAGGTGGCTGCTGCCGCCGCCGCGGTGGCTCTGGTGGCTGCGGCGACGGTGAACACCGGGGCCGGGTGCTCGGGCTCGGCCTTGCCAGCCAGAGTCGGCTCTGTCCAATTAACCACGGTGCCGGGCGACGGTTGCGGTCCAGCCCGTCATGGGCTGGGTGAAGACGTCGGTGAACGGCCGATCCTGGGGGAGGGTGACGACCAGCTTGATGGTGTTGGCGGTGTCCGACTCGTCCGGGACCCGGAAGGTCAGCTGGGCCCCCGACCCTGCGGTGGTGACGTCGGGGTAGACACCAACATGGGCTGAGGCACTGACGGCGGTGCCGACCATCACGGCAGCGACCAACGCGCTCACGGCAGCGGCTCGAGCGACGCGAGATGACGCGACCGACGCAGGTCGGGTGCACTGAGGACGGGAGATGACAGTCATGAACATGGTCCTTTGATGCAGGGCTCAACGCACACGCCCCGTTGAGTGAGGCCATGTTAGAGCCGGAGACGAAGAAAACAGGGCACTCGCGCGAGAAACGGCCATCTGAACCTGGCGGGTAGGCAGGCTCACGCCTGCTTCCCGATCAGCGGTCGTAAACGATGGCGAACAGACCCGGGGGTGGCGGACCGCGCCGACCCACCCCGCCAGAGGCGAACCGCACCCGCAACATCGGTGGCGCGCCAAAAGTGAAGTGCCGGACGGCCGGGAGCTCCGGCGGGCCCAGGCGCAACCACGGGGCCGGGCGCACCCACCCCGCCGCGAACCACAGCACCCTCTCGCCGTATGCCAGCAGCGCCGCCATCAGCGCCGTGGCCGCGATGTGCGCGCCGAGCATGGCCGTGGCCGCGAACACGGAGCTGTGACCCATCCCGGCATGCGTCATGCCGGCTGCGCAGTAATGCACCGGCTGGGCTCCCTGGCCCATGCCCATGTGTCCGCCGACTGGCGGGTTCATCACGGGCATCACACAAGCGGCCGGAGCACTCAGCCACATGAAGGCCTCATGCAGCACCACCTGCATCGCGGCGAAGGACACCCCGACACGGGCCGGACTCAGCCGAGCCCCAGTGAGCAGTACCGCAGCAAGGCCGATCATCCCAGCCAGAAGAAGCAGCACAGCCGGCCCCGGTGCGGCACCCCCGGCGGCGACGTGTGCTGCCAGCGCGAGGACAAAGCCCACGACGCCCAGCCAGGCCGCGCGCAAAGACCGCAGCAAGCCCTGAGCCGGTGACAACATAGCCGACACTCTAAGCCGAAAGTACGCTCAGCGATGCCCAGGGCGGCATGCCGCAGTCACCTGCACTGTCAGGTGCTGCGCGCCTCGTGGACGCGGAAGCCAGGAACCCGGATGCGTGACTGAAACCGAGTCAACATCGATGCGGGCATCCACCTATCCTCCCCGACCCGCACTCACCCTGGCGGCGCGGCATCCACGACCAAACCCGATGCTCCGGTGCCCCAATACGTCCCACGCCGCCGACCTCAGTGTCTACAGCAGTGAGTATTCACTTTGATTTTGACTCCATTGGCTGAGGACGCAAACCCTCGTCAGCCGTTGAGGCGCTTTCTTCGGCTGTTCCTCGGCAGCTGGCACAGGTGCCGAAGATCTCGACAGTGTGATCGACATCGGAGAAGTCGAACTTGCTGGCGATCTCGGCCGCCCAGCGTTCTACGGCCCGCGCCTTGACTTCTTCGGTGTGGCCGCACTTACGGCACACCAGATGGTGGTGATGGGCCGAGGTTGTCTCGCCGCAGTAGCGGTAGGTCGCCTCGCCATCGGGGGACTGGATGACGTCGGCGACACCCTGTTCGACCAGTGACTGCAGGTGCCGGTACACCGTC
>Ga0208079_1001349_pt1 | contig 12880 bp, 5 predicted proteins | sample NGESurdeep092012_5_FD_184474 | JGI IMG/M metagenome (GOLD analysis project Ga0208079, IMG submission 184474) | Arctic peat soil microbial communities from Barrow, Alaska - NGEE Surface sample 210-2 deep-092012 (SPAdes) | ecosystem: Environmental > Terrestrial > Soil > Wetlands > Peat ... | reverse complement strand
CCGGGCAAGCCGGCCGCGGCGGCGGAAACGCCGGCTCCGGTGACAACCCAGGCGGCCACGGCAGCGGCGCCGAAACCGGCGGCCAACGGCTCTGCGGCCCGCGGCCAACAGGCGAATGCGGGACGCGGGACGCCGGGCGGACGCGCCCAGAACGGCGCCAACGGGGGGCGGCCTTCGCTGCTGGCAGCCGCCGGCTTCCAGCGAGTCGACGTGAACTCCTCGGGCGATTCGGCGGCAGCGCCGGACACGGGAATGGCGGCCAGCGAGATGGCCGACTTGAGCAACAGCGCCGACCCGTCGCTGCTGGTCTCTGGCAGCGTCAGCCGCGGGCTGGATATGCCGCAGGGGAACGATTGGTTCGGCGGTCCGGGCGGCCGCATGGACGGCATGGGCGGCGGCCCCGGCGGCATGAATGGAATGAATGGCATGAACGCCGGCGGCGGTGACGGCGCCGGCGGCGGCGCGCAGATGGGCGGACGCGGCGGTCCAGGCGGCGGGCGTGGCGGCATGGCGGGCGGCGGCGGCGGTATGCCCGGCGGCGGCTTCCCCGGATTCGGCGGACGTGGCGGTGGCGGCCCCGGTGGCGGCGGGCGCGGCGGGCGCGGCGGCGACCGGGGCGCGGGACGCGGCGGCCCCATGGGACGCGCCGGCGTGGCGTCATTCGGCAACGGGCGGAGGGACCGGCGCATGCAGTACAACGGCAACGCTGCCTTCACCCTCGATAACTCCGCTCTGGACGCGCGCAGCTACTCCATCAACGGACAGGATACGGCCAAACCGGGGTATGCCAAAGGGCGCGGCAGCTTCATGTTCGGCGGACCGTTGAAGATCCCCAAACTGCTCGACGGACAGAAGGGCACCTTCACCATCAACTACCAGATGGCACGCACGCGCAACGGCGCCACCAGTACCCAGACCATGCCCACGCTGCTGGAACGCACCGGAGATTTTTCGCAGTCGATCGGCGCGCAGGGTCCGGTGACGATTTTCGATCCGCTGACGGCGAGTCCGTTCCCGGGCAACGTGATCCCGGCCAACCGCATCAACCCGGCGTCGCTGGCGTTGCTGAAGTTCTATCCGAACCCCAACGCGCCCGGCTATAAGCAGAATTACCAGGCGGCCATCACCACCGTGAACAACAGCGACAACCTGAATTCGCGTCTCAACCAGACCATCGGCAAGAAGGACCGTTTGAACGGCGGAATCGGCTACATGGGCAGCAATAACACGACGCCCAACATCTTCAATTTTGTGGACACCGGTGCGGGACGCAACATCACGGCGAACGTCGCGTGGAGCCACAACTTCACCACGCGGGTGATCAACAGTCTGCGTTACAACTTCAGCCGGTCGCGCAACCTGTCCTCGCCGTTCTTCGCGAATAAGGAGAATATAGCGGCGGAACTGGGCATCACGGGCACGTCGCAGGCCCCGCTGAACTGGGGTCCGCCGAGCCTTTCCTTCACCAACTACTTCGGTCTCAGCGACGGCGCGGCTTCGCTGACACGCAACCAGACCAGCGGAGTGGGCGACAGCCTCATCTGGGTCAAGGGTGTGCACAACTTCACCTTCGGCATGGACTACCGCCGCCAGCAGATCAACCGGGCAAGCGACCCCAACGCGCGCGGCCAGTTCACCTTCACCGGCGCCTCTACCGCCGACCTGGTGAACGGGGTAGCCGCCACGGGGACGGGTTTCGATTTGGCCAGTTTCCTGCTCGGCCGGCCGGACACCAGTGCCTTGCGCTACGGCAACAGCAACCTCTATTTCCGCACGGCGGCATACGACGTCTACATGACCGACGACTGGCGCTTGAGCCAGAAGTTCTCGCTCAACTTCGGCGTCCGCTGGGACTACCAATCCCCGATCACCGAGTTGTACAACCGGCTGGTGAATCTGGATGTGGCGCCGGGATACGCCGCGATCGCGCAGGTGGAGCCCGGACAATCCGGACCGTACTCGGGCGCGCTGCCGGCTTCGCTGGTCAAACCGGATAAGAACAATATTTCTCCGCGCATCGGTTTCGCGTGGCGGCCGCTTACCAAGGGGACCCTGGTGGTACGCGGCGGGTACGGCACTTACTACAACAGCTCCGTGTACAACACCATCGCCAACAATATGGCGCAGCAGCCGCCGTTCGCGCAGTCTTTCAATGTGGCGACCACAGCGCTGCCGCTGAGCGTGCCGATGACCCAATACTTCTCGTATATTACGGGACAGAATCAGCTCACCAACACCTACGCCATCGACCCCAACTACCGGATCGGCTACGCGCAGATGTGGCAGATCTCGGTGCAGCAGGATCTGGGGCATTCGCTGGTGGGTACCTTGACTTATAACGGCACCAAGGGGACCAACCTCGACCAGACGATCCTGCCGAATTCGGCGCCGTCGGGAGCCAAGGCGAATGGACTCCCCTCGGGTTATCTCTACGAGCAATCGAACGGTAACTCGATTTACCACGGCGCTTCGTTCCAACTGCAGCGGCGCTTCCGCAACGGCGTATCGGCCAACGCGATCTATACCCATTCCAAGGCCATCGACAACGCCGTGCAGGCGCAGAACTACCTCGATACGTCGGCCGAGCGCGCCCTTTCCAGCAGCAGCCGGCCGAACGTGTTGAACCTGAACTGGCAGTACAGCACGGCCGTGGGCCGGGGCGGCGGCATGCTAATTCAGGGGTGGAAGGGCGTCTTGCTGAAAGACTGGACGCTCACCAACGCCATCAGCGTAGGCAGCGGAATGCCGTTGACCCCCACGGTGGGCGGCGTGCGCGCGACAACGACGGGTACCGGCATCACGGGCAGCCTGCGCGCCGACGCAACCGGGTTGCCGGTCAACGATGCGGCGGCGGGACAGCCGTTCAACTACCTGGCCTTCACCGCTCCGCTGGCCGGCCAGTGGGGCAACGCGGGACGCAATACCATCACCGGGCCCACCCAGTTCAGCCTGAATGGGTCGCTGGGCCGCACCTTCCGCGTGACCGAGCGCAAGAGCATCGATCTGCGCTTCGACGCGACGAACGCGCTCAACCACGTGACATTCCGCAGCTTCAACACCACCATCGGGAGCAACAACCTGGGGCTGCTTTCCAATCCGAGCAACATGCGCAGCATGTCGGCCACGCTGCGTTTCCGATTCTAAGTTAGGGCGGGCCAGAACCCACCCACTGCGACCGAGGGGAAGATTTCAGACTATGCGCGCGATTATCGCCACACTTTTGAGCGGGCTGCTAGTAGTTTCGGCGCAGCCTCCACAGACACAACGGGCTGCCCAGACGCCGCCACCCGCGGCGCCCGCGCCGACCAAGGGCGTCGTCAAATTCGGGGCCACAACCCAGTTGGTGGTGGTCGATGTCACGGTGAAGGACAAGAGCGGAAACCCCATCAAAGGTCTCAAGCCGGCCGACTTCAACATCACCGAAGACGGCAAGAAACAGGACATCAAGATCTTCACGTATCAGGAACTGGAAGAAACCGCGACTGCGCCGGAACCCGTGCCGGCCAAAGCTGCCACGCCTGCGCCCGCGCCCAAAGCGCCGGACGCGCCCGCAACTCCAGCGGCGCCGGCCGCGCCGGCGGTGAAGTCGGTGACCGCCAACCAGATTGCGCCCTCCAAACCGGGCGAAGTGAAATATAAGGATCGCCGCCTGCTGGTGATGTTCTTCGACATGACGAGCATGCCGATTCAGGACCAGATCCGCGCGCAGACGGCGGCCCAGAAGTTCCTCAAGACGCAGATGACGCCCTCGGACCTGATGGCCATCATGACGTTTTCCAGCGACCTGAAGGTGCAGCAGGATTTCACCGACGATCGCGACGCGCTGGCCAAGGTGATCAAAGGCCTGACCATCGGCGAGGGCAGCGATCTGGCGGCGGACGGTTCCACCGGCGCGGATAACGAGGAAGACACGGGCGCGGCGTATACCGCCGACGACACCGAGTTCAACATCTTCAACACCGACCGCAAAATGGTCGCTTTGGAATCGGCGGCGCGCATGCTCGGCGCGCTTCCCGAAAAGAAAGCCCTGGTCTATTTCGCCAGCGGCGTCACCAAGACCGGCGTGGACAACGACGCGCAATTGCGCGCCACCATCAACGCGGCGATCCGCAACAACGTGGCCTTCTTCCCCATCGACGCTCGCGGCCTGGTCGCCGCGGCGCCTTTGGGCGACGCCACCAAGGGGTCACCGGGCGGCAGCGGGATGTACTCCGGCAGTTCGGCGCGGTCGCAACAATCGAGTTCCCAGGGATCGCAGGAAACGCTCTACACGCTGGCCGCGGACACCGGCGGCAAGGCGCTATTGGACAACAACGATCTGGGCCTGGGGATCGTGCAGGCGCAGAAGGAAATCTCCAGCTACTACATCCTCGGCTACTACAGCGCCAACGAAAAGCTCGACGGCCGCTACCGGCGCATCAAGTTACAGCCGGTCACGGAGCTTCAGGCCAAGATCGGCAAGCTCGACTACCGGGCGGGCTACTTCGCGGGCAAGGAGTTCGGCAAATTCAACTCTTCGGACAAAGAGCGCCAGTTGCAGGAAGCGCTCATGCTGGGCGACCCGATGACGGACCTGACCGTGGCCCTGGAAGTGGACTACTTCCGGATGGCGCGCGACCGCTATTTCGTGCCCGTCACGGTGAAGATTCCGGGTTCGGAATTGGAACTGGCCCACGGCAAGGGGGTGGAGAGCACCAAGCTCGACTTCATCGGCGAAGTGCGCGATTCCAAGGGCGCGGTGCAGGGCAACGTCCGCGATTACCAGGAAATCAAGTTGAAGGGCGAGACCGCGGGCACGCTCTCCAAGCGCACCCTGGCGTACGACACCGGCTTCACCTTGGCGCCGGGCGCCTACACGATCAAATTCCTGACGCGCGAAAACGAAACCGGCAAGATGGGGACGTTCGAAACCAAGTTCGTGGTTCCGGATCTGACCACGCAAGTGAAGTATCTGCCCATTTCGAGCGTGGTGCTGAGCAATCAGCGGCAGGATCTCAACACGGCGCTGGCCACGGCGGAGAAAGACAAAAAGCTGATCGCCCAGAACCCGTTGGTGCAGGACAACCAGAAGCTGGTGCCCAGCGTGACGCGCGTCTTCAAGAAGGAGCAGGACATGTTCGTGTTCCTGCAAGCCTACCAGCCCGACGCGCAGACCGCGCAACCGCTAGTGGCCACGGTGAGCTTCTATCGCGGCAAGGTGAAGGCGTTCGAAACCGCGCCGCTACAGATCACCGAAGGCCTGGACGCCAAGACCAAGGCGCTGCCGATACGGTTCAGCGTACCGCTGGACAAGTTGCAGTCGGGCCGCTACACCTGCCAGGTGAGCGTGCTGGATCCGCAGGCACAGAAATTCGCTTTCTGGCGCGCGCCCATCGTCATGGTGCCGTAGAAAGTATGGTGGGGCAGGCGCTTTCGCCTGCCAACCCGGCCCGTTGTTATACTGGCATTTCCATGCCTAGAGTTCGTTTTGCGCCTTCTCCCACGGGATTTTTGCACATCGGGAGCGCGCGCACCTACATCTTCAACTGGTTGTATGCCCGCCATACCGGCGGCACGATGATCCTGCGGATCGACGACACCGACGTGGGCCGCAACACCGATGCGTCGCTGAATTCCATCTTCGAAGGGCTGCGCTGGCTCGACCTCGGCTGGGACGAGGAGTACAAACAGTCCGACCGCCTCGCCCTGCATCGCAGCGTGGCCCTGGCGATCTTCGAAAAGGGCCTGGCGTACCGCGATTTCACCGCCGCGCAGAGCGGCGATAGCGAGAAATCCGGCGCCCACGGGACCTGGCTGTTCAATGCCGGCATGCGCGAACTTTCGCGCCAGGAGAGCGACCGCCGCGCCGCCGCCGGCGAACCGTTCGCACTGCGCTTCCGCGTACCACACGACCGCGTCGGCCACGTGCAATTCAGCGATGCCGTGTACGGCGATCAGGCCAAGGCCTACGCCGATATCGAGGACTTCGCTCTCTTGCGCAGCGACGGCATGCCCACCTATCACCTGGCCAACTGCGCCGACGACGCCGACCTCCGTATCACGCACATCATCCGCGGCCAGGAGCACCTCTCTAACGCCTTCAAGCACAAACTGATCTTCGACGCCGCGGGCGTCGAATCGCCCACCTTCGCGCACCTGCCGCTGCTCATGGCGCCGGACGGGATGAAGCTTTCCAAGCGCGTCCACGGCCCCGTGGTCAGTGTCACCACCTATCGCGACGCCGGCTTCCTGCCGCGGGCGTTTATCAATTTCCTGTGCCTGCTGGGCTGGTCGCCCAAGAACGATCGCGAGAAATTGTCGCGCGAGGAGACGGTGGAACTCTTCACCCTGGAAGGCATCAATCGCGCCAACGCGGTGGTCAACTTCACCGAAGAAGACCCGTTCGACGCCAAGGCGCTGTGGCTAAATGCGGAGCACATCCGTTCCCTGCCCCCGGACGAACTGGCGCGCGAGTTGCTGCCGTTCGTGCCAGTGGGACAGGCCTCCTGGCCTGTCAACTCGCTGCCTTTCGCGCCCGCCGATCTCGACAAAATGCGCAAAATCACGCCGCTGATTCAGGAGCGCATGAAGCTCTTGCGCGACGTGCGGAGCGTGGCCGACTTTTTCTTCGCGGAGCAACTGCCGCCGTACTCTAGCGCCGAACTGATCCCGAAAAAAGGCGATGCGGCCATGGCGAAGACCGTGCTGCTGAAAGCGCGCGAGGTGCTGGCCACCGCCGAGTTTTCGCACGAGGGCCTCGAAACCGCGCTGCGCGCGGCCAGTGTCTCACTAGGCGTCAAGGCCGGGCAGATGTTCGAGCCCGTCCGCGTCGCGGTCTGCGGGCGCAAGACGGCGCCCCCGCTGTTCGGCACGCTCGCAGTGCTGGGCCGCGAAACCTCGGTGGCGCGCATCTCTGAAGCCATCGAAAAGCTATAGGCAGGCCATCGAGAAGCTATAGGAAAACATGACTACGTCAAACCCCGAGCCGGCAAGCGGCCCCTCCAATTTCGTTCGCGACATCATTCTGGACGACCTGAAGACCGGCAAGTATCAGGGACGGGTGCACACGCGCTTCCCGCCGGAGCCGAACGGCTATCTGCACATCGGCCACGCCAAATCCATCTGCCTGAACTTCGGCCTGGCGGCGGAGTTCGGCGGCAAGACCAACCTGCGCTTCGATGACACCAACCCGTGCAAGGAGGAGACTGAATACGTCGACTCCATCATCGACAACGTCCACTGGCTGGGTTTCGATTGGCAAGACCGCCTGTTCTACGCCTCCGACTACTTCGGCCAGTTGTACGATTGGGCGGTGCAACTCATCCAAGCCGGCAAGGCGTATGTCTGCGACCTCACCGCCGACGAGATCCGCCAGTACCGCGGCACCCCCACCGAACCCGGCAAGGAGAGCCCCTACCGCAATCGCGGCATCGCGGAGAATCTCGACCTCTTCGCGCGCATGAAGGCCGGCGAATTCCCCGATGGCACGCGCACCCTCCGCGCCAAGATCGACATGGCGTCGCCGAACTTCAACATGCGCGACCCCATCCTGTACCGCATCCTGCACGCCGAGCATCACCGCACCGGCAACGAGTGGTGCATCTACCCGATGTACGACTACGCGCACGGGCAGAGCGATTCCATCGAGGGCATCACTCACTCCATCTGCACCCTGGAGTTCGAAGATCACCGCCCGCTCTACGATTGGTACATCGAAGCCATCGGCATCTATCATCCGCAACAGATCGAGTTCGACCGCCTCAACCTGACTTATACGCTGCTCAGCAAGCGCAAGCTGCTGACCCTGGTGCAGGACGGTCACGTGCGCGGCTGGGACGATCCGCGCATGCCCACGCTATCCGGCATACGGCGGCGCGGCTACACGCCCGAGGCGCTGCGCAACTTCTGCGCGTCCATCGGGCTTTCCAAGACGAATGGCTCCATTGAACTGGGCCGCCTGGAGTACTTCGTCCGCGAAGACCTGAACAAGCGCGCGCCGCGCGTGATGGCGGTGCTGCGCCCGCTGAAAGTCGTCATTGACAACTACCCCGAAGGGCAGGTCGAGGAGATGGAGGCCATCAACAATCCCGAGGACCCCGCCGCGGGCACGCGCAAGGTGCCGTTCTCCAAGGTGCTCTACATCGAGCAGGACGATTTTCGCGAAGATCCGCCCAAGCAATTCTTCCGCCTCTCCCCCGGCCGCGAAGTGCGTCTGCGCTATGGATACTTCATTACGTGCACCGGCGTAGTCAAAAACGCTTCGGGCGAAATCGCCGAAGTGCATTGCACCTACGACCCCGCCACTCGCGGCGGCAACGCACCGCCCGACGGCCGTAAGGTGAAGGCCACGATTCACTGGGTCTCTGGCTCCCAGGCCTCTAGCGGCGAGGTCCGCCTGTACGACAACCTCTTTCTCAAAGAGGATCCCGGCCAGGTGGAAGAAGGCCAGGATTTCACCGCGAACCTGAATCCCAAGTCGCTCGAAGTCCTCACCGACTGCAAGCTGGAATCCGTGCTGGCCAATGTGGAGCCCGGCGCACGCTATCAGTTCGAGCGGCTGGGCTACTTCTGCGTGGATGCCGATTCGGCGCCGGGCAAGCCGGTCTTCAACCGCACGGTGACCCTCAAAGACGCGTGGGCCAAGATCGAGAAACGGGGCAAGCAACCGAAATGATCATCCTAGGAATCGGCGGGCTGCTGGGCGACGCCGCCGCCGCGGTGCTCAAGGACGGCGAACTGGCTGCCGCGGTGGAGGAGTCGAAACTGGTCCGGCGCCGCACCCACTGGGGCGGGCTCGACGAGATGCCGGAGCACGCCATTTCGACCTGCCTCGCTCTCGCCGGCGCCAAGCCGGAGCAGGTGGACGCGGTGGCGGTGGTCCGTCCCATTCCGGAATCGGATTTTCACCTGAAGCTGCGGGCGCAGTTTCCCAACAGCCGCATCATCGTGGTGGAGCACCACCTGGCGCACGCGGCGTCGGCCTACTATCCGTCGCCGTTCGAAGAGGCGACGGTGCTGACGCTGGATCGCGGCAGCGATTTCCGCTGCGGCTCGCGCTGGCAGGCGCGCGGCGCGCAAATGTCGCTGGAGCACGAACAGTATGTGCCCGATTCCATCGGCGACTTGTACGGACGAGTCTGCGAACTCCTCGGCTTGGAGGCCAACGTGGACGAGCATAAGCTCCAATGGCGGTCGGTCGCGGGAGACGGGCGCTTCCAGGATCTGTTCCGGGAGATTCTGAACGTCTCCGAAGCGGGTCCGCGGCTGGATCGCAGTTTCTTGAGTAGGGAGCGCTTGAAACACGGCGGTTTCGGCGCGCGATTCTTCCAACGGCTCGGGCTGGCCGATGGAGCGGCCGTCCCGGAGGCGTTGCGCGCGCATCTGGCGGCGGGCCTGCAGCACGCGGTGGAAGACGCCGTGATCCGCATGGCGGGCGTTGGCCAGAACCTGTGCCTGGCGGGCGGACTCGGGTTGAATGCGCTTCTGGTCTCGGCGCTGGAGAATCGCTCCGGCTACCAGAACGTATTCGTGCAGCCGGTGGCGGGCAATGCGGGCACGGCGATCGGCGCGGTGCTGGAAGCCTGGCACGGCGTCTACCGGCGCGAGCGGCGCGTCGCCATGAGCACGTTGGGCCTCGGCCCTAGCTTCACCGCGGCGGAAATCAAGCAGGTGCTGGAAAACTGCAAGCTCCGCTTCCACTACCTGGTGACCACCGATGAAGTCGTCGAGAGCGCGGTGGCGCAACTCAACGACAACAAGATTGTCGCCTGGATGCAGGGCCGCATGGAGTTCGGTTCGCGCGCGCTCGGCAACCGCAGCATTCTGGCGTCGCCCCTCAACCCCTATTCCACCGAGAACCTGAACATCTTCATCAAGCATCGCGAGCCCTTCCGTAAGTTCGCGGCCTCGGTGCCGGCGGAGCTGTGCGCCGAGTACTTCGAAGTGGGCCCTAACGCGCAGTACCTTGCGACCGTCGGGCGCGTCAAGCCGGCGCATCGCGAGACGTTCGCCGCCGCGGCGCTGGCGGGCGACCTGGTGCGCGTGCACACCGTCGATCGCGACGAGAATCCGCTCTACTGGAAGCTGCTGCACGCCGCCGGCAAGGCTACCGGACTGCCGGTGCTCTACAACACGTCGTTCAACCTCTTCGGCGAGCCCCTGGTCTGCACCCCGCGCGATGCCGTCCGCAGCTTCTACTCGTCGGGCATCGAAGCCATGTTCGTCGGCAATTTCTTCTTACAGAAGTAGCGTAGCCTTTCAGGCTGCCATGCCCCCATTCGTGGGGGCATGTTTTCTTGCTTGCATGTTTTCCTACTGCCCCGCGTTTGTCGCTGGGGCGACCCCCTGCTTCAAGTACTTCGCGTACCACGCCAAATATCGCTCCATGCGATCTTTCTGATAACTTGGGCGCGTGATCCCATGGAACTGGCCGGGATACACCACCAACTGCGTCGCGATGCCGAGACTGCGCAGCGCCTGGTACATCTGCTCGCCGCCCACCAGCGGGACGTTGAAATCCTTCTCGCCGCCCAGGAAGAGCGTGGGAGTCTTGATGTGGTCGGCGTGCAGGAACGGATAGGAAATGCGAATCCACGGATCCAGCCCCACCTTCCACGGCGGTCCGATTTCTTCGTCGTACTGCATGATGTACTGATCCACGCCGTACAGACCCAGCGGAAACGCCGTGCCCGCGCCGCTGGTGGCAGCCTTGAAGCGTGGATCCCTGGCGATGATGGCATCGGTCAGAATGCCGCCGTAGCTCCAGCCGCCGACGCCCAACCGGTCGGGATCGGCCAGGCCGATGGAGAGCACGTAATCGATGGCGGCTTCGAGATCGAGCACTTCCTTGTTGCCCCAATCGGCGGAGATCGCAGTCTGGTATTTTTCGCCGCGGCCCGAGCTGCCGCGATAGTTCACCGCCACCACCACATAACCGTTGGCGGCGAAGAGCTGTCTCTCGAAATTGAATGAATGCGCGTCCTGGCCGTTGGGTCCGCCATGAATGCGCAGCAGCGTGGGATACTTCTTGCCGGCCACATAATCCGGCGGCTTGACAATCAGTCCGTGGACCTCGTTGCCGTCTTTCGCTTTGCAGCGGAACTCTTCCGTGGCGCCCAGGTTGAATTCTGCCATGAGAGCATCGTTGTGGTGGGTCAGCACGCGTAGTTCGTTACTCTCGAAGGCGTGGACCTCAGCCGGCTTCGTGTCGTTGGCGCCAAGCACTGCCAGGCGACCGTCCTTGCCCTGGTCGATCGAGGAGATCACAATTGGCCCGCGGATCAGCCGCTGCACGTCGCCGCCGTTGGCGGGAATCCGCGCCGGGTATTCGGCGGCGTCGTCACCCACCAGGAATAGAATTCCAGCGCCATCCGGCGTGAAACGGGGCGCGGAGACTCCGCGGTCGAGTGTATCGGCGAGGATCTTGGGCTCGCCGCCGGACACCGCGACCACCGCCAGACGATTCATGTTGTAAGCGCCGAGTTTGGCCCCGGAACTCTGCAAGTAGGCCAGCCGTGCGCCGTCGGGGCTCCACTCGGGACGTCCCCGCGACGCCGAGCCGTGCAGGCCATCGTACTTCGTGATCTCGCGCGGCGTGGCGCCGGCGCGCGCTTCCATCACGAAGACGTTCGAGGTGTTGTAGCGTTCCGCGTCCTTGCCCGAGCGGCCCATGAACGCGATCCACTTGCCGTCGGGAGACCAGGAGGGCGATGCCGCCTCCAGCACCGCGTCGGTCAGCGCCTCGGCTTTCTTGCTCTCCACATCGAAGAGATAGAGTCTGGCGCCCGGTTGCGTCAGATAGCCCTGGATGTCCTGCTTGAACTTGTAGCGATCGATCACGATCGGCTTGGGCGCTTTGGCGGGCGTGCCCGCTGCCGGGGCGCCGCCGGCGGGGCGTTCGTCATCGGCGGGATCGTTGGGATCGCGATCCGCCATCACCAGCAGGAGCTTCTTCGAATCCGGCGACCAATCGTAGGCCGTGAGGCGGCCCTTGACGTCGGTGAACTGCTGCGCCTCGCCGCCGTTGCGGTCCAGCAGCCACACCTGATTGCCCTTGACCTTTCCGGGGCGGCTCGACAGGAACGACAGCCAGCGCCCATCGGGGCTCCAGCGCGGCGCGCTTTCACTCTCGGTGCTGGTGGTCATGCGCAAATGCTGCTTGCCGTCCCAACTGGTGATCCAGACATCGGTGTCGCTCTTATCGGCGGTGCTGTCCACCGTGTTGAGCGTGTACGCGACCCACTTCCCGTCGGGCGAGATCTGGGCGTCGCGCACATCGTGGAAGCGGTGCATGTCGTCGATTTTCAGCGCGCGCCGGGCGGGCTGGGCAAAGAGAAGGGATGCCGGGAACAACACCGCGGCCACGCAAAAAGTCTTGGTGCGGATCATGGGAACTCCGAGTCTATCAAGAAAAAGGCAACCGCTCCCTAACGGTCGCGGCTCCGACAGCACATCGGAGCCGCGACCGTTAGGGAGCGATTTCCCCGGGAATACGAGGCCCTTAGAACGCGTAACGCAGCGCGAACTCCATCTGGCGCGGCGAACCGAGCTGGCTGCTCAGTTTGCCGAAGCTGGAGGCGGAGGTCAGGCTGTTGGGGGCCGACGTCGGGTCGAAGCGGACAGTGTTGGAAACGTTGTAAGCTTCCCAGCGGAATGACAGCTTCTGCTTTTCGGACCAGGGCATGGAGAAGCTCTTGGTAACGGCGGTATCGATGTTGAAGTAGCCATCTCCGCGTAGCGTATTGCGGCTGCCGGTTTCGCCGGGGAGCGCCTCACGGAAGCCGGCCATCGCGGCTTTCGGATCGAGCCAGAGATTCGGTCCGCCGCCGGCGGCGGGCGTATTGTGAACGCTCACCGTGGCGGGAACGGCTTGCCCATTGGGCTGGGCGAAGGAGCTGAGCTG
>Ga0208079_1001348_pt1 | contig 12886 bp, 13 predicted proteins | sample NGESurdeep092012_5_FD_184474 | JGI IMG/M metagenome (GOLD analysis project Ga0208079, IMG submission 184474) | Arctic peat soil microbial communities from Barrow, Alaska - NGEE Surface sample 210-2 deep-092012 (SPAdes) | ecosystem: Environmental > Terrestrial > Soil > Wetlands > Peat ... | reverse complement strand
CAGCCACTGGCCACCAATGGTGCGGACGTAGAACCCCAGCTTCGCGTTCCAGACGAAATCCACGCTTGTGGATCCGACCCGGGTGTTCACGGTCGGCGCGGCCTTGGCTGAGGCAAGGCGTGGATCGTGGGTCGCCCAGGTGAACCCCACGTTTCGCACGCCCTCCGCCTTGATGGCGGCACTGATCTGGGCCAGGTCCGCAACCACGTTGTACGGGGCCGGCCGCGAGAGGTCACGGTGGAAGCCGACCTGCCCGCGGTCGTTGATCGAACTCCACAGACCTGAGCGGTCCAGCGTCGGCAGAGCGTTGCCGCCGCCGCCGCTGGCGACGAGGATGATCTTGCCGTAGGCGCCCAGGAGCTCCGGGTCGCTGGTGCGGACGCTGCGGACCGCCTCGACCTGGGGCTTGGCGCTGGCATACACGGCCAACATCCGGGAGAGCCCGCCCTCCGCCTCCTCGATATAGATCACATCGGCCTTGTCCAGACCCAACGAGGGCCGGCCCGCCGCGGTGTCGTCCAGCTTGACGGCGACCACGGGACCCCCAGGCGGTGCGCCCACCCCCGTCAGCGGATCGGTGGCCGGGACGCTGAGTACCGGCGACTTGTGTCTCGCGGCCTTCGGGTGCGTCACGGCCACCGGATGTGCTCCGGCCTTTGGCGTGGCGTGGCTCCACCCCCACACAACCGTGACCGCCAGCACCGCCACCATCAAGGCCGCGGTCAGCCTGAAGGCCTTCGATCCAAAGACGTTCAAGGCACCGCGGCGAAACCCCTCAATGCTCATGCCCACCCCGGCCCGGCAGTATCAACCATGGCGCCGGCAGTCCGCCGGGCCGCCGCAACCGCGACCAGGTCGGCCGCATTCCGTTCATCGCAGTACCCGCCCACGCGGTTTTCCCGGTCCACCCCCAGGTAGCGGCCAGGGCTGCTAGGTCCGGGTGGGGGATCTCGAAGAGTCGTTCGAAACCGAGTTTGGGCCATGCCGCCATCATCCACACGTTGACCATGTCGGCCTCACTGGCCCCCTACCCGTCCAGGCTTCCCCGCTGCAGCGCCAGTTGCCAGGCGGCCACTCTCGCCGCAACGTAGCAAGGGCACAAGTCGACTGCTCCCTTTCACGATGTGCCAGGTACTCGGGGACGCAGCGATCACCGTCCAAAGATGCCGGGAAGTCGCAGCTGGATCGTTGGATCGTCCACAGCTATGCAGGGCTGCCGCGAGAAGAGGCGACAGTGGCGTAGTGGCACTCGCACGGACATGGCATTGCCCATTGAGCGACGGCAGCGTCATCATGCCATCCACTGGCTCCACCCTTGCGCCGGTCAGGTTGCGACGGTCTTGATCGAGTTTCCCTCACCCGTTCAACGTGCGAATACCATTGCTGCAGGACCGAATGCGAGGAGGCCGGTTCTCCGCTCACCTGTTGTTCGTTACGTGGCAACCGTTACGTGGCAACGCGCAGTTGGGGGGCCGCATCAAGTCAGACCTGCGTTTCAACAAGCTCCTGACCTGGAACACCTTCCCGCTCCCGCCAACTGACATCGACGCACGAAGGCGCATCATCGCCGCCGCGCAAGAGGTGCCGGCGGCGCGTCAGCTTCAACCAGATCTGTCCTTGGCTGACTTGTACGCGCCAACAACCATGTCCAACGAGCTCCAGCGTGCGCACCACGCACTCGACGGTGAGGTTGATCAGCTCTTCGGCCTCGCGTCGCAGCACCCTACCGAGCCGGAACGACAAGACGTTCTGTTCACCAGACACCAGGCGATGACCGCAATGAGCAGACCCCCTTTGCGACGAGCGAGCACGTCGCCGATCTCGGTGAGCAGTGCGACGCCAGCGGGTGGGGTCCCCTCTCCAGAAGCGCTGTAGCCGTCGCATTCGGGCCACATCTGAGGGTTGTTCAACCAACTGGTTGACAAGCCCGTTTTCTGGGTTCCTCCTTGTGTTTAACCGAATGGTTGAAGACAAGGAGGAAGACCGTGGCGGCTGATCCGCTCTCCCGGGCGTTCTCGGCACTCGCCGATCCCACCCGGCGCGACATGGTGGCCAGGCTCGCCGTCGCAGACGCCACCGTCAACGAGCTCGCCGACCCCTACGACGTGACCGTCCAGGCCGTCTCCAAACACCTCAAAGTGCTGAAGGACGCCGGTCTGGTGAGCCGCACCCGAGACGCCCAGCGCCGCCCGGTCCACCTCGAGGCGGAGGTCTTCGACCTGATGACCAAGTGGATCGCGCGCTACCGCAGCCAAGCCGAGGAGCGCTACCGCCGCCTCGACGACCTCCTGCTGTCGATGCCGGATGACATCGAGCCCACCCCACCACCCCAACCACCGACAGCCCCAACCAGCACCAGATAGGAGCGCGAACATGACCACCTCCAGCACGCACCAGATCGAGATCACTGTCGACCCGACGTCCCGCTGGTGCGGATCACGCGAGAGTTCAACGCCCCGCCGGCAAAGGTACTCCGAGCCCAGACCGACCCCGCACTCGTCGCCCAGTGGCTCGGGCCGCGCCGCCACGAGATGCAGATCGAACACTACGACTGCCGCACCGGCGGGTCGTACCGCTACCTGATGATGAGCAACGGCAACGAGTTCGGCTTCCACTGCTCCTTCCACGAGGTGCGCCCCACCGAGCTCATCGTCCAGACCTTCACCTTCGACGGTGTGCCCGACGGCGTGGCGCTCGAGAGACTCACCTTCGAGGACCTTGGCGACGGGCGCACCCGACTGACCTCGACGCCCCTGGTCGACACATTCGAGGACCGGGACGCCTTTGTCGCCACCGGCATGGAGGAGGGTGTCCGAGAGGGCCACGAGCGCCTCGACGAGTTGCTCGCCGACTGACCCTCTGGCGCCAGAAGCCGCGCGGTGACCACCGAGGCGCGTCTCTACTCGCCGAAGTCGTCCGGTACCGTCGCGCCATGCGTGACTTCTCGCCCGAATGGGCGACCGACCTCGCCATCCTTGAGCACTCCGTCTCCACCGTTGAGGACCGCGGGGACCATCTCATCGTCCGCACCCCGGACAACCCTGACTTCCATTGAGGCAACTGCCTGTTCGTCACGGACGAGGATGTCGTCGACGACGCCGACACATGGCTAGAGACATTCCAGGCGGCCTTTCCTGAAGCGTCATGGATTGCGGTCGGTCTGATCCGGATGCCCGACAAACAGGACGGTTGGGTCGCGCAAGGAATGGACCTGGAAACGGACGACACCCTCACCACACGCACTTTGCCCCGGCAGACGCCGCTTCTGCAGGGATATAGGGTGCGCCGCCTCAGCGAGCAGGACTGGGCGCAGTCCGCGGCACGGTCAATGGCTGAGAACGACCGAACGAATGAGCAGGACCCGCAGTCCTTTGAACGATTCGCCAAGGGGCAGGCGCAGGCGCGACGTGCGCTATCCGAGCGGGAGATCGGAGCGTCTTTCAGCGCATTCGCGAACGGCTTGCTCATCGCCGATCTAGGCATCGTCCGGTGCGGCACGACCGTGCGCAACCAGAGCGTCGGCTCAGACGAGGAGCACCGGCGACACGGGCTGGCCTCCCATCTCCTCGGCGTTGCTGCGCGGTGGGCCGCCGATCAGGGCTGCAACCGATGGATCATCGTCACCGAGGCCACGAACCCGGCCGGACGTATCTACCGCAGCCTGGGTTTCGAACCGGACACCGGCAACGCCCAGGCGTACCGCAGGCCGCCGCGCTGAGCCGCGTCAACCCTCATGCCCCTTTGGAAGCGCGAGTGGCCACTGTGGCGACCAACGGGTTCACCACAGATGCGGGGACTGGTGAGCCGGCGTTGAACGTATCGACCTCGGCCTCGATCAGCGGGCCCGTGATGTAAGCGACGCTCACGAAGAAAGGCACCTGCTGGCCGTTGACGCTGACCTCGATGCTGCCTGTGCCGGTGGCGACAACGTTGGCGGGGCCTCCGGCCGACCCGGGCGTGATCTTGATCGACGACGATGCGATCTTGATGCCCGCAGGCAGGGTGGTCGCGAGGGTCTTCTTCATCAGCTGGTCGAAACAAGACGAGAGCTTCGGGCTGTGCATCATCACGAGGTCGGCATCGATGTCGCTCGGCGACCGATAGGTGCTGGCGGAGGATGAGATTCTGGCGTCGCGGAGGGCGAAGTCTGCGGAGTGCATTTCGGCCACCTTGTCACTGTCGGTGTTACGGGCCCCCACGCATTTCACCAAGGACGCCTGGTCGGCGACCTGGTTCGGGTTGGCCTTGAAGGGCGCGCCCTTCCAGCCGGTTGGGAGATCCGACGGCTGCAGCACGATCTTCTACAGCTGCGCCACCGAGGCCGGAGTCGCCGAGGGCGAGGCGACCGGACTGCCGCTGGCAGCCGGGGTGGTCTTGGATGACGAGCTGCCGCAGCCGGCGAGCAGGATGACGCCACATCCAACAGCACAAACACGAGCAAGACCTCTATATGTCATGATCCGGACATTAGCCTGCGGGCAAGGGCCGGAAGGGTTCACGTCGGAACGGTACTACGGAATTGTTGCAGGATCTCACTCCCTTACTTGGCGACCGTTGGAGTTGAACGTATGACCACACCAGAGAACCTCAGTCCACGCGTCGCTTCCCCGCGAGACTCGGACGAGGTTGTGTCGATCCTGGTTGGCGCTTTCCACGACGATCCGACCTGGAGCTGGGCGTTTCCGGATCCAGCCCTGAGGGCAGAGCAACACAAACGGTTGTGGAGACTCTTCGTCGACGGGGCCATGCGCTTCCCCTGGGTGTGGCTGACCAAGGGGAATACCGCTACATCGGTGTGGATCCCCCCGCAGGAAACAGAGTTCTCCGACGAGCAGGAAGCAGCCCTGGAACCCGCCATCGTCGAGATGCTCGGGCCCAAGGCTTCGCGTGTGCTGCATGCGCTGGAAATGTTCGACCAGGCTCATCCGCGCGGTGTTCCACACTTTTTTCTGAGCCTGTTGGCCACTGTCCCAGAACACCGGGGACATGGGTATGGGCTGCGGCTGCTGACGGAGAACCTTCGACAGATCGACGAGGCCGGGATGCCGTCATACCTGGAGGCCAGCAACCCGGCGAACGTTCCGCTGTACATGCGGCACGGATTCGAGGTGCTTGATTCGTTCACCGTGCCCGAAGGTGGACCCGAGGTGTTCACGATGTGGCGTGCTCCTGCGCCCCTCAAATGAGCCGATCAAGGCCACTGGGAGTTCTCCCCATGTGGCCCTCAGCGTTTCAGCTGCGAGTCCCGTCCCTACCCTTTTCGGTGGAGGCGGCAGCCAACGCCAGGCCGAATTCCGCCTGAGCCGACTCGTCGCTCGCCCGCTCCCTGCCCATGAAACGGCCGAGGGCGAAAGCCTGACGCTCCGGCATCCGATCGGCGAGATCCCGGAGCAGCCCGCGCGCCATGAGGCTGTCCTGATAGCGACCGAGCACCTCCTGCAGCTCCTCCATCCCGCCAGCCCAGGGTGTGAGCCGGCGACCCGACGAGCTGGCCAGCTCCCCCGGCGTCATACCTGGCCCGCTTGGCCGTCTTGCGGACCTCGTGGAGCTCCGGACCGCCAACACCGAGAACGCATTCAGCCGCTTTGGTCGCGCGGTCGAAGCGGGCACATGCGCGTCCCACCAGCCCCGGCAGGTATGCCGTTTCGACACCTTCGCAGGCCACGGTGGATCGGTCACGAACGCCGTGAGAGCGGCGAGCAACTCGAGGTGCCGTGGGCTGTGCACTGCCTCAATGAGATCGCCGTGAGCTCGTGAATGTCGTTCCGCCAGATCGCGACCCAGGCTGGCGAGCGCATCCACCAGATCCGCGTCAACCGGCGGGGGTGCCACGGTCCCATGCAGGTGGTCCCGCATCACGTCGACATCACGGACCGGCCCGAGCACGGCGCCCAGCCCGAGCAGGTCATCGCGCAGATGTTGTGCCTGCGAACCTTGAAACGGCAGTCCGAGCGCCGCCGGGCTGCAGCGCAGTCGGCGCGAGGCCACCCGCATCCGGTGGACCGCGCCCGGGCTGTCGCGGCGAGCTCCCGACTCGCGCGCCTGCAGCACATCGATCTGGGCGCACAGGTAGGCCGCCACCGGCTCACGGGAGCTGCGCAGGTTCGTCGCCGCGGATCTGCCTACCTTCCTCAATCCACCTCGGGGGCAACGCCACCTCTCGGGCTTCACAGGGGACGCTGCAGATGGGCGCTTGCACTTTGTTACCCATCGGTAGCATCATTGATGTTACCCGCCAGTAATGGCGGGGCAATGGCGGCCGTAACGGCCTCAACCTGAGCACGGAGGACCCCTGATGGGCCACTACAAGAGCAACCTTCGCGATCTCGAGTTCAACCTTTTCGAGGTCTTCAACCGCCAGGAGATACTGGGCAGCGGTCCCTACTCCGAGGTCGACGAAGACACTGCCCGCGAGATCCTGCACGAGGTGGGTCGGCTCGCCGAGAACGAGCTCGCCGCCAGCCTGCTCGACTCTGACCGCAACCCGCCGGTGTTCGACCCGGCCACGAACTCGGTCACGATTCCGGCGTCGTTCACCAAGTCGTACAAAGCCTACCTGGACGCCGGGTGGTGGCGTCTCGACGTCCCCGCCGAGCTGGGTGGCACGGTCATCCCACCGTCGCTTCGCTGGTCCGTGGCGGAACTCGTCCTGGGCTCGAACCCTGCCGTGCACATGTACTCGGCTGGCTTCGCCTTCGCCAAGGTCCTCTACAACCTGGGCACCGACGACCAGAAGAAGCTAGCCCACCATCTGGTCGACAAGCAGTGGGGCGCCACGATGGTCCTCACCGAACCCGACGCGGGCTCGGACGTGGGCGCCGGCCGCACCAAAGCTGTCCAACAGCCCGACGGCACCTGGCACATCACCGGCGTCAAGCGCTTCATCACGTCGGCTGAGGCGGACTTCTACGACAACGTCGTGCACTTCGTCCTGGCTCGACCCGAAGGCGGCGCCGCCGGCACCAAGGGCCTGTCGCTGTTCGTCGTGCCCAAGTTCCACGTTGACCTGGAGACCGGCGAGCTCGGTGAGCGCAACGGCGCCTACGTCACGAATATCGAGCACAAGATGGGCCTGAAGGTTTCCACTACGTGCGAGATAACCTTCGGCGACAAGCAGCCCGCGGTGGGCACCCTGCTCGGGGATACTCAAGACGGCATCGCGCAGATGTTCCGGATCATCGAGTTCGCCCGAATGATGGTTGGTACCAAGGCAATTGCCACGCTGTCGACCGGATACCTCAACGCACTCGAGTACGCCAAGCAGCGGATCCAGGGCGCCGACCTGACTCAGATGACGAACAAGATCGCACCACGGGTCAGCATCACGCACCACCCCGACGTGAGACGTTCCCTGATGCTGCAGAAGGCCTATGCCGAGGGCCTGCGATGTCTTGTCATCTACACAGCTACCCAGCAGGACATCGTCGACCAGGCGCAGCTGAGCAGCGGCTCCGAGGAGCTCGAGAAGGACTCTGCCGCCGCGATGGCCAGCAGGGTCAACGACCTCTTGCTCCCGATCGTCAAGGGTGTCGGCTCCGAACGCGCCTGGGTGCTGCTCGGCACTGAGTCGCTACAGACCTTCGGCGGCTCAGGCTTCCTGCAGGACTACCCGATCGAGCAGTACGTCAGGGACGCGAAGATCGACACGCTCTACGAAGGCACCACGGCGATCCAGGGTCTGGACTTCTTCTTCCGCAAGATCATTCGCGACAAGGGCAAGGCTGTAGCCCACCTCTCCACGCAGATCCAGGAGTTCGTCAAAGCCGTCGACGCCTCGGACTTCCAGCGCACGGAACGCGAGCTGCTCGGCCAGGGGCTCGAGGACCTGCAGGGCATCCTCGGGTTCATGGTCACCGAGCTCATGAACTCGGATCCGCGAGGGGGCGACGGCAGCTCGGTTAGGAACCTCTACAAGGTGGGCCAGAACACCTCTCGTCTCCTGCTCTGCGCCGGCGACCTGGTCGTCGGATGGCTGCTGCTGCGTCAGGCCGAGGTCGCTAAGGCTGCCCTCGATGCTGGCACCGCATCGGCCAAGGACCAGAAGTTCTACGAAGGCAAGATCGCAGCGGCATCCTTCTTTGCGCGCACGGTGCTGCCCAAGATCGCCGCGGAGCGTCAGATCGCCGAAGCGACGGACAACTCCCTCATGGACGTGTCCGAGGATGCGTTCTAGATAGGCCCAGTCTCGACATGTCACCTCACGCCAGCGGCAGCCGGCGATCACGCAGGACCGGGAAGCACGTGCGATAGTCACCGACCACACTCATGTCGACCTCGACGCTGAGCACCTGCTCGTCGCTGCCGGCCATGGCGACCACGTCCCCAGTCGGCAGCACGACCTGGCTGTGTCCGCCCATCTCCACGCCGGCGTGGGTTCCTGCCGTGTTGCAGGCCACGACGACGCACTGGTTCTCTATCGCGCGCGCGTGGGCGAGCAGAGTCCAGTGCCGCACCCTAGCCGCCGGCCACGCGGCAGGTATGACGAAAAGTGTTGCGCCAGCGTCTAGCTGAGCCCGATATAGCTCCGGGAACCGCAGGTCGTAACACGTCGAGAGCGCCGCACGGGCGACTCCGGCAGGCGGTGAGGAGTCGGGCACATCGACCATCGACAGAACGTCCCCGGCTTCCATCAGCAGCGGCTCGCCCCGGCCAAAGCCGAAGCGGTGAATCTTGCGGTAGGTCGCCGCCAGAGACCCGTCGGCCGCGAAGACCAGCGAGGTGTTCCACAGGTGCTTGCCCTCAGGGCCGCGGACACCACCGGCCGAACGCTCGACAATCGATCCCGCGTGCAGCATGACGCCAGCGTCCCGGGCCGCAGCAGACATCGCCGAGGCGACCGGGCCGTCAACGGGCTCGGCACGCTCATCCCAGCTCTGGTAGGAGAACCCACCAGGAGCCCACAGCTCCGGTAGTACGACGAAATCGTGACCAGCCTGGTCGCGGACGAGACCGGCGGCCCGGATGACCTTGTCGGCGACGGGCTCCCGGTCGTCATACCCGAGCTGGATGAGGGCGATGCGCATGTCAGTCTCCTGACCTGGTCGGGGTAGGCGCGCTGGGCCCGGACTGCCCCGACAGCGCGCTCAGGTGGGCGTTGTAGGCCTTCAGCGCGGCGTCGTCGTCGCGATCCGCCTGGCGGTCCAGCCGGGTGGACTCGGCGCTGTCAGAACGCAACCAGGCCAGGGTAACCAACAAGGCCAGGACCAGCGTGGGGAGCACGTCGATCCCCCAGCCGGCTGCGCCACCGGTGCGTTGGTCGGCAAGCAGATCCACGGTCCACGGCAGGTGCAGACCCGAGAAGAAGTCGGGCGCCAACAACGTCGTGCCGCTGGTCAGCGCGACGCCGAAGAACGCATGGAACGAGATCGTGCCGAAGAGGATAACCAGCAGGAGCCACGGCGGCCAGCGCCTGGGGCCGGGGTCGATTCCTACGAGCACCCACGCGAAGAGGTATCCGGCCAGCAGAAAGTCCAGAGTCATCAGGACGTGCCCGGTGTGCGTGCGAAGGGCCAGCCCGAACAACGGCGAGAAGTAGAACACGATCAGGCTGCCGAAGAAGATGACGGCTGCCACGATCGGATTGCCGATCACCGCCAGGAATCTGGAGTGCACCACGGCCAGCAGCAGCTCGCGCGGACCCAGGGTGTTGTCGCGACGCGGCACCGCGGTCCGCAGGGCGAGGGTGACCGGTGCGGCGAGCACCATCAGGATCGGGGCCACCATGAAGACCGTCATGTGCATGACCATGTCCATGGAGAACAGGACGCGTCCGTAGACACCCGGCGCCCCGCAGGTGGCCCACACGAAGATCGCCCAGCCCATGACCCAGCCGACCGTTCGCGCCACCGGCCAGGAGTCGCCACGGGCGCGCATCCGCCGGACGCCGAGGAGATAGACAGCCACCGCGGTCACCGCCACCGCCAGCCACAGCCAGTCGATGCGCCAGACAGTGAACCAGCCACTGGTCGTGAGCGGGCCCACGGGAGCGGGGTAGCCGGTCAGGGCGTACGCCGGGTCCGCGCTGCCGACGGGCACCTCCACGCCCGGCGGCGCACTGCGTGAGAGTGCGGCCCCCAGGGCCAGGGCGGCGCCCATCACGACCAGCTCGAGCAGGGCCAGCCGCCCGAAGAGCCGCCCGGCCAGCGGATCCGCGGCGATCCGGTCCACCACCTGTGAACGCTGCTGCCAGCCTGCGATGCCGAGTATGACCAGGGCGAGCACCTTGAGGATCACCAGCGCGCCATAGCTGGACGCAAGATTGCCGATCGAGCCGACCCGGATCCAGGCGTTGACCGCCCCGGACACCGCGACGGCCACGAAACACCACCCGGCCAGGGTTGAGTACCGCTGGACACTGACCGCGAGCGCTTTGCCAAGCAGCGGGCGCAGCATCGCCAGGGCGAGCAGGCCACCAACCCACAGCACAGCCGCAACCAGGTGCACAGCCAGGGAGTTGACAGCCAAGTCGTGGTTGACGGCGCCCGAGGCGTGACCAGCCAGCGACAGTGGAAGTATCGCCAGGATACTGAGCGCGGCCAGGGCCAGCATCCCCGAGCGGCGCCGAACCACCGCAGCACCCATGGTCACGACCAACGCCATCGCGAAGCTGATCGCGGCCACACGCAAGAAGTCCAGCTGGAAGACGAAGGTCTGGAACTGGGCGCCGAACGTCGGGTCGCTCAGCGTGGTGCCGGAGATGCTGGCGAACGAGAAGACCAGCCCGACGAACCCGGCCACCACCCAGACAACACCGCAGGCGCACGCATACCGGGCCGCGGTGATCCGCCGGCAGGTATGGCGCGCCTCGGGGATGATCGTCGCAGCCACCACCAGCAGGCCGATGGTGCTCGCCGCCGCGAGGTCATGGACGACCCGCACTATCGGCAGCCCCCACCGCACCAACGCGCCGACATCCGGCAGTCCGGCGACCGGGGCGGCGAACGCGCCCCCGAGCAGACCGGCCGGGATGACCACGGCGACGACCGCCACAACTGCCAGGATCAAGGGCAGCTTCTCGGCCTGCGGAGCCAAGCCGGTTCTCGTGGTCACCTCCACAGCCTAAGTAGGCTCCCCCCATGTCTCCACTTACGGCAGAGCCTCAGCACCTGCACAACCTCGTCGAGGTATTCGCCCAGACCACCCAGGCCGTCCTCGAACTCGCTCGTGCCTGCAGCGAGGTCGACCTCGCCCAACCCACCGAGTGTCCCGGATGGACGGTGCACGATCAGATAGCCCACGTCACGGGCGTCGAGGCATTGCTGGGAGGACACAAGGACCCCCGGGTCGAGATGCCGCACTACGAACACATCAGGAACGACCTCGGTAAGAAGGTGGAGTATGCCGTGGAGGTACGTCGGGGACGCACCGGCGCGGAGCTGGTCGCTGAGCTCGAACACGTTCAGGCAGAACGACTTTCGACGTTGCGAGATCCGACGCTGACGGACACCAGCATCATCGCGGGACCCCTCGGTCCGGATCAGGCTGCGACCGTGATGGTGCTGCGCATCTTCGACGTCTGGACGCATGAGCAAGACATCCGCAGCGCACTGGAGCGACCCGGCGACCTGGACTCGCCCGCGGCGGCACTGTGCGTCAGCTCGGTCATGGATCGGCTGCCCAAGCTGGTCGCCAAGGTCGCCGCTCTTGAGCCCGGGCACCCCGTTGTCATCGACGTCACCGGCCCGGTCGTGGCCCGCCTGGCCGTTGAGGTCGAGCTTGACGAGCAGGGTCGACCCCGAGGCCACACGATATCCGGCCAGCTGCTGGATCCTCCGTCGACAACCATCAGCCTGTCCACCGAAGCGTTCACGCGTCGTGCCGCCGGACGCCGATCTGTGGGCGGTACCGCATATCGCGTGGTCGGTGACGATGCGATCGCTCGTCGCGTTCTGGAAGCCCTCGTACTCACCCACTGACCGTGACTGGCCGGTACTGGCCGGCTCGTTTGCCGTGTGATCCACACGCTTGGTTGCATCATGCAAGTTGTTTGTGATAGTTGTATGGCGCAAGCAACTTTTTGGCAACTGTGGAGGCACGATGGCGATCAGCCTGGAGACCGCGACCCGGCTCAGCATCGAGATGACCCGCGTGATGAAGCTGTTCGGGTCCATGCGCCAGCACGCTCCCAAGGTGCACCCGGGAGTCGAGCCCGCGTCCTACCCGATCCTGTTCATCCTCATCGCGGGGCCTCAGCGCGTGTCGCTGCTGGCCGAGCACGTCTACTCGGACGTCTCCACGGTGAGCCGCCAGGTAACGACATTGGTCTCCCATGGGCTGCTGGAGAAGGTGACCGACCCCCAGGACGGTCGGGCCTGCATGGTCTCGCTCAGCGCTGAGGGCGCAGCACTCGTGGAGCATCTGAAAGCCAGCCGCGGTGAGTGGTTCCGCCAGCTGCTGCAGGACTGGGAGCCAGCCGACGCACAGGTGTTTGCCGACTATCTCGAGAGGTTCGTAATGTCCTTCGAGGTCCCCAAGATCACTCCCTTCCCGTCGAAGACTCCCCCTTCCGAGCTGTCGAAGACCAAGACTCCCGAGGTGTCCAAGTAATGGCAATCGCAATCGCCCCAGCGCCCGCTACCCACGGGGCGCTCACCCACAAGCAGATCCTGACCATCATGGCCGGGCTGATGATGGGGATGTTCCTGGCCGCACTCGACCAGACCGTCGTCTCCTCGGCCATGCGCGTCATCGCCGACGATCTTCACAATCTCGCCGGACAGGCCTGGGTCATCACGGCGTACCTGATCACCTCGACGATCGTGACGCCGCTGTACGGCAAGCTCTCGGACATCTATGGCCGCAAGCCTTTCTTCACTGCGGCCATAGTCCTCTTCTTGTTCGGCTCGATCCTGTGCACGTTTGCCACCTCGATGCCGATGCTGGCGGG
>Ga0208079_1001347_pt1 | contig 12896 bp, 8 predicted proteins | sample NGESurdeep092012_5_FD_184474 | JGI IMG/M metagenome (GOLD analysis project Ga0208079, IMG submission 184474) | Arctic peat soil microbial communities from Barrow, Alaska - NGEE Surface sample 210-2 deep-092012 (SPAdes) | ecosystem: Environmental > Terrestrial > Soil > Wetlands > Peat ... | reverse complement strand
ACCCGAAGAGCCCGAGACCCCGTCGCCTAACCCGAGTGACCCGCCCCGGGCGATCCCATTGAAGCCTCAGCCGAAGCCAAAAGGCCCAACCTCTTAACGCTTTTCTTTGCGCCCTTGGCGAGCTTTGCGCGAAATCTTCTTTCGTCCGGCCCTCGCCCCCGCAAATGCCTGCATAAGTATTATCAATAGCGAACGCCACTTGCATTTACCAAACTTGTAAGCTAAACTCGAATTTCATTCCTCGATGCTCAACCGATTCACATCCCGGACCCTACTTCCCACCGCCTACGGTATTCCTGTAGGCATTATTATTAGCGTCATTATTAGCACCCCAGTCATCGTACCCGGCCCCGCTTAGGCCTGCCGGAACTGAGTTCCAAAAGGCCATCAGCGGGGAGAAGTTAAACCGGCTGATGGCCTTTTTTGTTTTCCAACGACTTTCTTTCTGAGGCGAACCTTATGTCAACCTTGATGAGCGGCGCGAGAATGCTCGCCGAATGCCTGGCCCGCGAGGGCGTCGATTGCATGTTCGGCTACCCCGGCGGCGTCACCCTCCCCTTCTACGACGTCCTCTACGACCACCAGATCCGTCACGTCCTCGTCCGCCACGAGGAAAATGCCGCCTTCGCCGCCGAAGGCTACGCCCGCGCCACCGGTAAGGTCGGCGTCTGCTGCGCCACTTCCGGCCCCGGCGCCACCAACCTCATCACCGGCCTCGCCGACGCCATGATGGATTCCATCCCCATCGTCGCCATCACCGGACAGGTCCCCAGCAAACTCATCGGCAGCGACGCCTTCCAGGAAGCCGACACCTTCGGCATCACCCGTCCCTGCACCAAGCACAACTACCTCGTCAAGAAGCTCGACGACCTCGCCCAGATCGTCCACGAGGCCTTCTACATCGCCGCCACCGGGCGCCCCGGCCCCGTCCTCGTCGATGTCACCAAGGATGTCTTCCAGGCGCAGGGCCACTACCAACCCGTAACTTCCATCCACCTTCCCGGTTACAAGGTCTTCACCGAAGGACACACCGGCCAGATCCGCCGCGCCGCCCAACTCATCCAGGAATCCGAACGGCCCCTCATCTATGCCGGCGGCGGCATCGTCGCCGCCAATGCTTCCGCCGAGCTCCGCGAGTTTGTCCAGGTCACCGACGCCCCCGCCGTCAATACCCTCATGGGCCTCGGCGCTCTGCCCTCTGGTCACCCCAACTTCATCTCCATGCCCGGCATGCACGGCAGCTACGCCGCCAATATGGCGATGTCCAATGCCGACCTCCTCATCGCCCTCGGCGTGCGCTTCGATGACCGCGTCACCGGACGCCTCGCCGCCTTCGCCCCGCACGCCAAAGTCATCCACGTCGATATCGACCCCGCCGAAGTCGGCAAGATCCGCACTCCCGAAGTGCCCATCGTCGGCGACGTCAAACGCGTCCTCGTCAAACTCTCCAAACTCCTCCTGGAAACTCCCGCCGAACCCGATGCCAAGCGCAGCGCCGCTCGCCGCGCCTGGTGGCACCAGATCCGCGCCTGGAAGGATGAGCACCCCTACGACACGCCCACCAGCGATACCGAAATCAAACCCCAGCACCTGATGGCCGAAATCGACCGCCTCTCCGGCGGCGACGCCATCATCACCAGCGACGTCGGCCAGCACCAGATGTGGGCCGCCCAGCTCTGCCGCTTCAACCAACCCCGCCTCTGGATCAACTCCGGAGGCCTCGGGTCCATGGGCTTCGGACTTCCTTCCGCCATCGGTGCCCAGTTCGCCTGCCCCGATAAGCTCGTCTTCTCCCTCTGCGGCGATGGCGGTTTCCAGATGTCCATCCCGGAACTCGCCACCATCGCAAGCAACGGCCTGCCCATCAAGATCGTCGTCATGAACAACGGCCATCTCGGCATGGTCCGCCAGTGGCAGACCCTCTTCTACAACGACCGCCTCAGCGCCGTCGCTCTCGACGCCTTCCCCGACGCCGAAAAGCTCGCCGCCGCTTACGGCTTCAAGGGCCGCACCGTCGACAAGCCCTGGGAACTCGCATCCGCGCTCGAAGAGGCGGTCAAAGAGCCCGGCCCTTACCTGCTCAATGTCAAGGTCACTCCGTTTGAGTGTGTCTACCCCATGGTGCCCGCCGGCGGCGCCCTCACTGAAATGGTTCTCGGCCCGCCCCAACCCGTGGCGGTACCAAAGTAGGACAGGCATCCTTGCCTGTCCCATGTTGGCTTGCGTTTTTAAAGAATCCCCTATGCTGCAAATCATCTCTTTACTGCTCGAAAACAAGCCCGGCGCCCTGATGCGCGTCACCGGCCTGCTCTCCCAGCGCGGCTACAACATTGAAAGTCTTACCGTCGCCCGCACGCTCGACCCCGAACTCTCCCGCATGACCATCGTGGTGGACGTCGATTCCCTCCAGCGCGCCCAGGTCATCAAGCAGATGAATAAGCTCATCAACGTGCTGCAGGCCAACGACCTCACCGAAGGTCCCGCCGTCATCCGGGAACTCGTCCTGCTGCGCATTCGCATCGCTCAGGAAAGCCGTACCGCCGTCCTCAAGGAAGCCGAGATCTTCGGCGGACGCGTGGTCGATTCCGGCGTCGAAGGCTACGCCATCGAAGTCACCGGCGACCCCGAAAAGCTCGGCGAATTCGTCGACGTCATGAGTGCTTACGGCGAGGTCGACGTCACCCGCTCTGGCGCCCTCGCTATCGCCTTGGATGCCAAAAAGCTGCGCCTCCAACCCCCCGTTTCCACCGTGGGGCAGGGCCATGCCCTTCCCCTACAAAAATAACTCTGGAGCCCCAATGCCAAATCGTTACTACGAAAAAGACGGAAATCTCGATTACCTCGCCGGCCGCACAGTCGCCATCATCGGCTACGGCAGCCAAGGCCACGCCCACGCCCTCAACCTCCGCGATTCCGGCGTCGATGTCGTCGTCGGCCTCCCCGCCGGCAGCAAAAGCATCGCCAAGGCTGAAGCCGCCGGCCTCAAGGTCCTCTCCCCCGCCGAGGCCGCCAAGGCGGCCAATGTGGTCATGATCCTCGTCCCGGATCACATCCAGGCCGATCTCTACAACAGTGAGATCGCCCCCCACATGACCGCCGGCAAGACTCTCATGTTCGCCCACGGCTTCAACATCCACTTCGGCCAGATCGCTCCCCCCGCCGATATCGATGTCACCATGGTCGCGCCCAAAGCCCCCGGCCACCGCGTCCGCGAACTCTACACCGAAGGCGTTGGCGTCCCCGCCCTCGTCGCCGTCCACCAGAACTCGACCGGCCAGGCCCTGGAACGCGCCCTGGCCTACGCGCTCGCGCTCGGCTGCCTCAAGGCCGGCGTCATTGACACCAACTTCCGCGAAGAGACCGAAAGCGACCTCTTCGGCGAGCAGGCCGTCCTCTGCGGCGGCACCGCCGAACTCATCCGCGCTGGTTTCCAGACTCTGGTCGAAGCCGGCTACGCCCCCGAGATCGCCTACTTCGAGTGCCTCCACGAACTCAAACTCATCGTGGACCTCATCCAGGAAGGCGGCCTCAGCTACATGCGCTACAGCGTCAGCGACACCGCCGAATACGGCGACTACACCCGCGGCCCGCGCATCGTCAACGCTCAGACTCGCGCCGAAATGAAAAAAATCCTCGCCGAAATCCAGTCCGGCGAATTCGCCAAACAGTGGATCGCCGAGAACAAATCCGGCCGCCACAAATTCCTTGCCATGCGCCAAGCCGCCCAAACCGACCAGATCGAAACCGTCGGCAAGAGCCTCCGCGACATGATGCCGTTCCTCAAAAAGAAAAAAGAAGTTGGCGTCCCCGTAGCGTAGCCTTGTAGCGTAGCCTTTCAGGCTGCCATGCCCCCATTCGTGGGGGCATTCTTCCCAGTGTGAGCCCTTATGAAAATCCATACCTTCGACACCACTCTCCGCGATGGCACGCAAGGCGAGTCCATCTCTTTCTCCGTGGACGACAAGATCGTCATTGCCCAGAAACTGGATGAGCTGGGTATCGATTACATTGAGGGCGGCTGGCCCGGCAGCAACCCCAAAGACCAGGAGTTCTTCAAGCGCGCCGCCGCTCTCACCCTGCACCACGCCAGGCTCACGGCATTCGGCAGCACGCGCTTCGCCAAGAACCCCGTCCATGAGGACCGCAACGTCCGCGCCCTCGTCGAAGCCGGCACCCCCGTCGTCTCCATCTTCGGCAAGACCTGGGACCTCCACGTCAAACGCGCTCTCGGCATCACCAACGACCAAAACCTCGTCCTCATCTCCGAAACCGTCCGCTATATCAAGGACCACGGCAAGGAGGTCGTCTACGACGCCGAGCATTTCTTCGACGGCTACATCGCCAACCCCGATTACGCCCTCCGCACCCTGGAGGCCGCCCATAAAGCCGGCGCCGATGTCCTCTGCCTCTGCGATACCAACGGCGGCACCGTCACCCCGCGCCTGATCGAAATGATCGCCGAAGTCCGCCGCCGTTTCGATGGCATCATCGGCATCCACACCCACAACGATGGCGATCTCGCCGTCGCCAACACCCTGGCCGCCGTCGAAGCCGGGGTTACCCACGTTCAGGGCTGCATGAACGGTTACGGCGAGCGCTGCGGCAACGCCAACCTCGCCAGCGTCATCGCCAACCTCGAACTCAAACTCCACCACACCACTATCGGCCCCGAGAAACTCGCCTCTCTCGCCGGCGTCTGCCGCTTCATCGCCGAACTGGCCAACCTTCCGTTACGCAACGACCAGCCCTTCGTTGGAAAAAGCGCCTTCGCCCACAAGGGCGGCGTGCACGTCAGCGCCGTCCTCAAGGACTCCGCCACCTACGAGCACATCAAGCCGGAACTCGTCGGCAACCGCCAGCGCGTCCTCGTCAGCGACCTCTCCGGCCGCGGCAACATCATCTATAAGCTCAAGCAGCACGGCCTCGCCGGCCGCCTCGAGGAAAACTCCCGCCGCGAACTCCTCGAACGCATCAAGCAACTGGAGTACCAAGGCTACGAACTCGAAGCCGCCGAAGGCACCTTCGAGTTGCTGGTCCGCGAAGCCCTCCGCCCCGGCTTGCACTTCTTCGACGTCGCAAGCTACGAAGTCTTCACCCGCGCCGCCGCCAACACCACCGCTTCCACCGCCACCGTCACGGTCAAGGCGCAGGACGATGTCCACACCGCAACCGAATCCGGACACGGCCCCTTCGACGCCCTCCACGTCTGCCTGCGCAAGTGCCTTGCCAAGCTCTATCCGCAAATCGCCGACGTCCGCCTGACCGATTACAAAGTCCGCGTTCTCGATTCGGGCAAAGGCACCGCCGCCAATGTCCGCGTCCTCATCGAATGGAGCGACCACCGCCGCAGTTGGAGCACCGTAGGCGTCAGCGAAAACGTCATCGACGCCAGTTGGAAAGCCCTGGTAGACGCCATCCGCCTCGAGTTGATGCGTCTCACCGAACAAGACGACAGCATCGAGAAAGCCGTGGAAGACTACTGCTGGGGCGTCTGAGGCCGGGCGGCCTGTACCCGCCGCCTGGCTTTAGGTCGCAGATAGGCTCTGAAACGAGACCGCCCATGTTCAGTTGCGGCGGTGAAGGTTGAGTGCGAAGCTGCCCTCGTTCCCCTTTCGTCACTACCTGTCTCCGTGGCGGCAAACTCCTCCCGGATTGGATGCCGGTATCAGGGGCTGGGTGCCTGCCGGCGAAAGGAACGTCGCGTAAACATCAGTCACGCCGCCGGTCTGATTGACAACGTTGTGAACTTCACCCGCGGGCTCGAAGAATGCCGAACCGGCAGGGTGCACGGTCACGCAGCCATCGCTGTGAATCTCTGTGAGAGCGCCGGTTTCCACCACCACCACCACGGGTCCCGGATGCGTGTGCCATCCGGTAGTGCCGTTTTGCTGAAACACCAGATGGCTCTGCAGTACATCGCTCGGCCCCTTTACGTGCAGGTTGACAGTGTTTTCGTCGCTGTAACCTAGTGCCAGCGCGATGATTTGCAGCCCGCTCACCTGGCCGCGCGCAACGAATGAGCCGATCAGGCCCAGTGCGAGCGCAGCCACCGACGCGGCCCCGCCAAGTCTCCATAAGCTCCGCCGTTGGGAGTGTACTTTCGTCGTGGTCACTGTTCTAAATAAAGTTGTCATCCGTCTTCTCCTTTTCTAGGACCGGCTGCGGCCGGCTTCGGTCGAACATAACGTCAAGCTCGTTACCAGCCGCATGAGTTCTCGCTGAGGACCTCCTCATCTGACCTGAGGGTGTAAACTACTGCAAGCAGAGGATCACTGGATGGGTGTCGGAGGCAACGGACGGCTGCGTTTCGGCGATTTCGAATTTGATTCCCTGTCCGGGAAACTTTTCCGTGAGGACCGCCCCGTCAAGATTCAGCCTCAACCGCTGCGTGTTCTGGGCGTGCTGCTCGAGAGGGCTGGTAAGGTCGTTTCTCGCGAACAATTGCGCACGAGCGTCTGGGGCGATGCGACTTTCGTCGAATTTGATCAGGGCTTAAACTACTGCATCCGGCAAATCCGGCTGGCTTTGCGCGACGGAGCTTCGGAGCCACTTTATATTGAAACGCTGCCCAAGCAGGGCTATCGGTTCATTGCCCGCGTGGCTGTCGCGCCGGGCGTTCCCGAGCCGGGTGGCGCAAACCAGGCCGGTGCGGAGCCAGCCGGCCCAAGCCAAATGGTCACAGGGGCAACTACTGATCCGCCACAACCGGCTCCACCGGATCCGGTGTTGCTTTCTCCCGCGCTGCCTGCGCGAAAGGTGTCTATATCGCACCTGGCCTTGGGCGTCTTCGCTGGTCTGGCGATAGGCGGCGTGGCCGTGTATTCTTCCCTGCGCGTCCATCCGGCTGGAGTGAAGTACACGCAGTTAACCGATTTTACGGATTCCGCGGTCGCTCCCGCTCTGTCGCCGGACGGCCGCATGGTCGCGTTCATCCGCGGAAGCAAGAGCTTCCTGACACCCGATCAAGTCTACGTCAAGGTGCTTCCCAACGGCGAAGCCAGACGCCTCACGGACGACTCGCGTTTGAAATACAATCTGGCATTCACGCCCGATGGGACTCAGATCGCCTATACCGTTCTGCAACTTCCCAATTGGGCCACCTATACAGTTTCGGTGCTCGGCGGCGACTCGCACCTTTTCCTTAACAACGCGGCCGGACTGACCTGGCTCGACCAGCACCAACTTCTCTTCTCCCGACTCCGCTCAGGCCAGCATATGGGAATCGTCACCGGAACCGCGACCGGCCAGGAATTTCGCGAACTATATTTCCCACCACACGAACGGGCCATGGCGCATTACTCCTCGGCTTCTCCCGACCACAAATCGGCTTTGGTGGTCGAGATGGACGAAAGAGGGGGTTGGGCGCCCTGCCGGCTGATTTCCCTCGACGGACGCTTCGACGCCAGACCAATAGGCCCCCAAGGTCTGTGCCGATCGGCTGGTTGGTCCCCGGATGGGTCATGGATGTATTTCACGGCTTCGGTGGATGGGCACAGCCACTTGTGGCGCCAGCGCTTTCCGGATGGAGAGCCACAGCCAATCACGTCTGGCCCGATCGAAGCGGAAGGAGTAGCCGTAGAGCAGGATGGGCGTTCCATCATCACGTCGATGGGAGTGCATGAAAGCGCCATCTGGATTCACGACTCCAATGGCGAGCGGTCTTTGTCGTCGGAGGGAGAAATCGTGGCGGAACTATCCCCTCCTTCCTTTGACGCGGACGACAGAGTTCTGTACTACCTTCTGCAGCATGGGTCGGAAGGTCCCGGCCCGGAACTCTGGCGCATGATGGTCGAGTCCGGCAAGAGTGAAGCGGTGTTCCCAGGGGTCTCCATGCTGGCTTACGATGTTTCGCCGGATGGTAAACAAGTGGTCTATTCGGCCGCGATGCGCGGTGGAACCAGACAACTGTGGCTCGCCCCTGTCGACCGAAGCTCTCCCGCCAGGCGAATCGGCGATACCGGCGAGGCGCGGCCGCACTTTGGACCACGTGGGCAGATCTTTTTTCAAGCCGCAGAGGGAAACTTCAACTACCTGGAGCAGATGAACCCGGACGGCTCCGAGCGTACGAAGGTGGTCCCATATCCAATCATCGCCCTTCAAGGTGTCTCGCCCGGACGCCGATGGGTAATGGCCATTGTTCCAGTCCTGGAGGGCCCTGGAGCTGAGTTCAAGGCGATTCCGGTCGATGGTGGACCTCCGCGGATCATTTGCGCAAGTCTCTGCCTTCCGAAATGGTCCTCGACCGGAAAGTTTCTGGTGATTCCGGTCGAAGCGCCTTCGCTTACAGGTCCCGGAAGAAGTCTGGCGATTCCGGTTGGGCCCGGAGAAACTCTGCCTGAACTTCCGCGCGGAGGGATTCAGCCGCTGGCCGAAGCCAGTGTTATACCGGGAGCCCAATCGATCTCGCGCGGTGAACTCGTACCCGGCAAGGACCCCGCGCACTTCGCGTACGTGAATACCACGGTGCGCCGGAACTTATATCGAATTTCGCTACCTTGATGGATCCGCTGTTTGCGGAGGCCTGACGGATGACCTCATTCGCCACACCGTGGCGACTGCGTGCGAGGAGTAGGCGCACAAGAGGCGCGTAGATGCTCGATCTCAAACACTTCACCGTGCCAGTTCCATGCCCGTAGCACGGCCAGCGCCGCTCCCAAGAGGGCCGCAGGCCAGAATCCAACGCGCCCGCCCCTTACTCCCCGTACCCGTCCGGCACCAGCAGCGTGAGCGCGTCCGGCACAATCCGAATTTCCGCCGGTAGTGTCCCGCCGATCTCGCCATCGATTTGCACGTAGGCCAGCCGGTCGTCCGCCGCCGAAATCGTCACCCGATCGGCGCGCACCACCGTCACTCCGCTCATCCCGCTCAGCCGGTTGAACGCCATCCCGGCAAAGTACTTCACGTAGCGCGTCGCTGTACCACCCTCGAACAGGACCACTTCGAATTGATCGTGCAGCAGGCTCACGCTGCGCGCGATCTCGAAGTCGCCCCCGTAATTCCGCACCTTGCTCAACAGCGCGAAAGAGCATTTCCTTTTCTCGCCCGCGATCTCCACGTCGAATTCGGCCAGCCGCTTGCCCAACAGGCTCCAACCCGCCACCCAGTAGGCGAACTTCCCCGTCCTGGCCTTCAACGCCGGATTCACTCTGTGCACCACGTGCGCATCCAGGCCAATTCCCGCCATCAAGAGAAAGTGCCGCGACACCGCGCCGCCATCGCAGGTGATGTGTCCCACCGAAATCCGCATGGGCCGCAGTTCGCCCAAGCGGCGCGCCACCTTCTCCAGGTTGCCGCCCAGCTTCATCTCCGTCGCCAGCACGTTCGCCGTACCCGCCGGCAAAATCCCCAGCGGCACCGGGGTGCCGATCATGCCTTCCGCGGTTTCGTTGATCGTCCCGTCGCCGCCCAGCACCACGATCAGGTCCGCCCCGCCGGCGATATGCGCGCGCGCCATCGCGCCCGCGAGGTTCGGCCCCGTAGTCGGGGCTACCGTCACGCTGTGCCCTTCCCGTTTGAGAATTTCCACCGCACGCTGGATCAGTGCGCCGCCGCTCCGTGTGACCTTACCCGCTTGGGGGTTGTAGATGAGTACGGTGTTCCTGTAGGTTGTAATGGTATGTGCTCCCGGTTCCTCGTTAAATTATAGATGAGAGGCCAATGAAAGATCCCGCGGTCCAGATCGAGCAGCTCTCTGAAGAGCTCCGCCACCACGAACACCAGTATTACGTCCTCGACGCTCCCGAGATCGCCGACGCCGAATATGACGCGCTCATGCGCCGGCTCCAGGCCCTGGAAACCCAGCACCCCGAACTGCTCACGCCGGATTCTCCCACCCAGCGCGTCGGTGGAAAACCGCGTGAGGGATTCATCAAGGTCCCGCACAGCTCTCCCTTGCTCAGCCTCGATAACGCCCTCAACGAAGCCGAACTCCGCGATTTCGACCGGCGCGTCCGCGACCTCCTCGGCGGCGCCGAATACCGCTACGTCACCGAACTCAAGCTGGACGGACTCTCCATGGCCGCCCACTATCGCGACGGCAAATTCACCCAAGCCATCACCCGCGGAGATGGCACGGTCGGCGAAGACGTCACCGAAAATGCCCGCACCATCCGCTCCCTTCCCCTGCGCGTGAAGAGCGGGCTCACCGCCTTCGAAGTCCGCGGCGAAACCGTCATGAGCCGCCGCGCCTTCGAACGCCTCAACGCCGAGCGCGATGCCAAGGGCCTCTCCCGCTTTGCCAATCCGCGCAACGCCGCCGCCGGCTCGCTCCGGTTGCTAGAGCCGCGGCTTACCGCCGAACGCCGCCTCGAATACTACACCTACTTCCTGCTCACCGAAGGCCGCCCCGCTTTCGACAGCCATTGGCGCTCGCTCGAGGAACTGCGCCATCTGGGCTTCCAGGTCAACCCCCACAGCAAGATCTGCCGCACCATCGACGAAGTCTTCGAGCTCTGTAATGCCTGGGAAGGCAAGCGCGAAGAACTGCCCTACGACATCGATGGCGTCGTCGTCAAGGTCGATTCCGTGGAGCAGCAGCGCCAACTCGGCTTCACCGCCAAAGCCCCCCGCTGGGCCATCGCCTACAAGTACCCCGCGCGACAGGCCACCACCACGGTGGAAGCCATTGAGGTCCAGGTGGGCCGCACCGGCGCCCTCACCCCCGTCGCCTGCCTCAAACCCGTGGAAGTCGGCGGCGTCACCGTCTCCCGGGCCACGCTTCACAACGAGGATGAGATCGAGCGCCTCGGTCTCCAGATCGGTGACGAGGTCGTCGTCGAACGCTCCGGCGACGTCATCCCCAAAGTCGTCCGCATCTCCTCCCAGGGTTGTTACCGCAAAGCTTTCCGCCTGCCCTCCCATTGCCCCGTCTGCGGCAGCAAGGTGGTGCGCGAAGCGGGCGAGGCCGCCAGCCGCTGCATCAATGCCAATTGCCCCGCCCGCCTCAAGGAGTCTCTGCTCCATTTCGCTTCGCGCGGCGTCATGAATATCGATGGTATGGGAGAGGCTCTCGTCGATCAACTGGTGGATCGCGGCAACGTTCGCAATGTGGCCGATCTCTACGACCTGACACTCGCAGACCTGGTGAGCCTGGAGCGTATGGGCGTCAAGAGCGCCGGCAACGTGATCCGCAATATCGACCGCTCCCGCCAGAACCCTCTCCCGCGAGTCATCACCTCTCTCGGTATCCGCTTCGTCGGCGAGCGCACCGCCGTCTTTCTCGCCGAGGCCTTCGGCAGCATGGTCGCGATTGAGCACGCCTCGCTCGAAGAGCTCCAACTGGCCGAGGAAGTCGGACCCAAGGTCGCCGAGGCCGTGGTGCAGTATTTCAGCGAGCCCGGCAACCGCGATCTGGTCGGCCGCCTGCTCAAGGCCGGCCTCCAGTTCACCTACGCCTCCTCCCGTCCCAAGGCGGGCCCCCTCCAGGGCAAGACCCTGGTCGTCACCGGAACCCTGCCCACCTTGAGCCGCGATCAGGCCAAGCAGTTGATCGAGCAGGCCGGCGGCAAAGTCTCTGGCGCCGTGAGCAAAAAGACCAGCTACGTGGTGGTCGGCGAGGATGCCGGCAGCAAACTTGCCAAAGCCCGGGAACTCGGCATCTGCACCCTTACCGAAGACGAACTGCGCGCCCTGGCCGAGGGCTGAGAGTGAGGTAGGACAGACGATCGCCTTTGGTCGTCTGTCACCCGGCCGTACCATGGCGCGGCACGACAGGCCACAAAAGACGATGGCCTGTCCTACTGCTCTTTGATCAGCTTCGGAATCCTCTTCATATTGCTGCGGATTTCGTCTGTCGCTTCCACCATCTGGTTGGTGTCGTAGATCACGCGCGGCGTCAGGAAAACCACCAGCTCCGTGCGCGACTTGGTAATGCTCTGCGCGCCAAACAGCGAGCCGATTACCGGCAGCTTGTGCAGGAACGGCACGCCCGCCGAACTCTGCAGGTTGCTCTCCTGGATGATGCCGCCGATGGCCACCGTGTCGCCGTCCTGCACCGTGATCTGCGTCTGGAAAGACCGGTTCGAGAAGGAAGGCGATTGAATGGCGCTCGATGCCCCCGCCGCCTGCGGCGAACTCACATTCTGGTTGATCATCATGGTCACGATGCCGCTCGAGTTCACCCGCGCCATGATGTTCAGCGTGACACCCGAACTGCGGCTGGACACCGTGTTGGTGAACAGCGAATTTCCGCCCTGCGTAACCCCGCCGACGGCCTGCGAGGTCAGCACCGGCACGTCATCGCCCACATTCATCGTGGCCGGAATACTATCCGTCGCGATGATGCTCGGCGCCGAGATCACCCGCGTATAGTCCTTGGTCTCCGAGGCCGTCATCGCGGCCAGCAGTTCGTGACTGCGCAGCACCAGCGCGCCCGTGGTGAGCGCGATTCCGCCCGCGCCCGAAGCCGCGTTAAGGATGCGCGCGGCCGCGCCCCCGGTGCCCGAGTTTTTCTGCTCCAGGTAGGCGGTCACGCCCGCCGCGAACGCCCCTTTCAGATCCACTTCATAAATCTTGGCGTCGATCAGCACCTGCCGCGGTGGGATGTCCAGTTGGCGCAGCAGTCCCAGAATCTGCCCGTACTCCTGCGGTGTCCCCTGAATCAGAATCGTGTTGTCGAACGGGTTGGGAATCACGTGCGGCACGCGCTGATTGCTCTGTCCCCCGGCCGCCCCGGCGCCCAGGTAACTGCCGGTGAGGTCGGCCGGACCAGCCGTACCTGGCGGGATGTTGACGCCGGCCGCCAGCGGCGAATTCACCTGAAGCTGAGGATACCCCCCCAAGCCTTGGTTGCCATAAGCTCCCCCGCCCATCATCTGGTACGCACCCATGCCGCCGCCCAGTTGGCCGCCATACCCGCCGCCATACCCGCCGCCATACCCGCCGCCATACCCGCCACC
>Ga0208079_1001346_pt1 | contig 12899 bp, 13 predicted proteins | sample NGESurdeep092012_5_FD_184474 | JGI IMG/M metagenome (GOLD analysis project Ga0208079, IMG submission 184474) | Arctic peat soil microbial communities from Barrow, Alaska - NGEE Surface sample 210-2 deep-092012 (SPAdes) | ecosystem: Environmental > Terrestrial > Soil > Wetlands > Peat ... | reverse complement strand
TCACCGGTAATACCTTCCACCCCGAGTGGAACTACACCATCTCACCAAGACCACCCAAACCCCTAACCTGACGCAATAATTGTTGGGCGTCGCCTTAGCCGGGCCTATTCGTTGGCTAGGCCACCTTGTGGGTCCGGTTGTGATGGCTCACGGCATACAACTGCGCACGGTCGCAGTTTACGCAGACGAATATCTCATTGTCCAAAACAAGGGCAGGGTTGGCTGACTCAATCAGCTTGAGCCGTAACTCGCCACAGCAGCGTTCGCAGCGCGCCGAGGGCGGCGGCTCGACGAGGATGCGCATATGATTTCCTTTCGCCCGACATGCTTCGGCACGAAAGAATGGAAATCATGAAAAAGTTCACGGATTCTTAATGATTCAGGTAAGAAAAATTCGTGCCGTATTCCGGCATTTCGGCAACGTGCCAATTCCGCTTCGGGTTCAAGAGCGGCGGTTCCGCTGTCCGTAAAATGTCCGCTCTTTCTCCAAGAGCAGGCATCGCGCGAGTGGCGCTCACAGCTCCGTTCCCCAGCTCGTGCAGCGGCGAAGACGTCGCGCGCCATCAGTTCACTATCCTTGCCGCGTTCTCGGATCGACGAATCATTACGTTCATGCTTTGTACGAGGGTCGGCCGAGTCGGGGTTCGGGGTAAAGGCGAGAAATGAAGCGCGAAAATAAGGTTTTGAACGGCGCCAAACGTCCTGATGCCCGTGACCGGCGCGGTCCTCATTCATGACCGCAGCCTACCTCGCCAAACTCAATGCCGAGCAACGCCGCGCCGTCGAGCACGGCAGCGGCTCGCTCGAACAAGCGCCACCCCTTCTCATCATCGCCGGTGCCGGCTCGGGCAAGACCAACACGCTCGCCAACCGCGTTGCCCATCTGATCGTCGAGGGCGTGGATCCCCGCCGCATGCTGCTGCTCACTTTCTCGCGCCGCGCCGCCGCCGAAATGCAGCGCCGGGTCGAGCGCATCACCGCGCAAGTGCTCGGCGCCAAGGCGGGAATAATGACGGACGCGCTCAGCTGGTCGGGAACGTTTCACGCCATCGGCGCGCGTCTGCTGCGCGAATACGCGCTCGACATCGGCCTCAATAACGCCTTCACGATTCACGATCGCGAAGATTCCGCCGATCTGTTGAATCTTGTTCGCCACGATCTCGGCTTTTCGAAAAAAGACAAACGCTTTCCCATGAAGGGCACCTGCCTTTCGATCTACTCGCGCGCGGTCAATGCGCAAGCGCCGCTCGGCGAGGTGCTCGGCCACTTTTTTCCCTGGTGCGCGGAGTGGGAATCCGAACTGCGCACGCTGTTCGGCGCCTATGTCGAGGCCAAGCAAAAACAGAACGTGCTGGATTACGACGATCTGCTGCTCTATTGGGCGCAAATGATGGTCGAGGGCGCGATCGCCCAGGATGTCGCCGCGCGCTTCGATCACGTTCTGGTCGACGAGTATCAGGACACCAATCGGCTGCAGGCCTCGATCCTGCTGGCGCTGAAACCAACCGGACGTGGCCTCACCGTCGTCGGCGACGATGCGCAATCGATCTATTCGTTCCGGGCCGCCACCGTGCGCAATATTCTCGATTTCCCGGGGCACTTCAGCCCGCGCGCCGAAATCATCACGCTGGAGCGCAACTACCGCTCGACCCAGCCGATTTTGGCCGCGGCCAATGCCGTCATCGATCTGGCCCCCGAGCGCTTTAGCAAAAACCTCTGGTCGCAGCGGGCCTCGGCGGAACGCCCCTATCTGGTCAATGTCGCCGACGACGCGGCGCAGGCTCGCTACATCGTCGAAACGATTCTGGAAACCCGGGAAGCCGGGACCGCGCTGAAGGCGCAAGCCGTTTTGTTTCGGGCCTCGCAACACAGCGCCAGCCTCGAAGTCGAACTCACGCGCCGTAACATTCCCTTCGTCAAATTCGGCGGTCTCAAATTTCTCGAGGCCGCGCACATCAAGGACGTGCTGGCTGTCCTGCGCTGGACGCAAAACACGCGCGACCGCGTCGCCGGCTTTCGCGTGGCGCAATTGTTGCCCGGCGTCGGCCCGAGCGCGGCGGCGCGTCTGCTCGACCGCATGGCGGAGAATGGTGATCCGGTGCGCGCTTTGAGCGAATTCAAGCCGCCTGCGGCAGCCAGCGAGCTTTGGCCGGAGTTCGAAGCGACGATCGGAATGCTGCGCCGGAACGTGGCCGGCTGGCCGGCGGAGGTCGATCTGGTCTGTCGCTGGTACGCGCCGCATCTGGAACGCATTCACGATGACGCAGGCCCTCGGCAAGCCGACTTAACGCAGCTTGCGCAGATCGCGGCCACCTATCCGAGCCGGGAACGCTTCCTCACCGAACTCACGCTGGATCCACCAGACGCGACCAGCGACGAGGCCGGCGTGCCGCTGCTCGATGAGGATTACCTGATCCTGTCCACCATCCACTCCGCCAAAGGCCAGGAGTGGACGTCTGTTTTTCTGCTGAACATGGTCGACGGCTGCTTGCCTTCCGATCTTGCCACCGGCTCCACGCCGGAAATCGAGGAAGAGCGCCGCCTGCTCTATGTCGCCATGACGCGAGCCAAGGACCACCTGCATCTGATGGTTCCGCAGCGTTTCTTCACGCACAACCAGCGCGGCAGCGGCGACCGCCACGTCTATGCGCAGCGCACGCGCTTTATTCCCGGCTCGCTGTTGCAGCATTTCGAGCACCGCTCATGGCCGTTTGCGAATTCCGCGACGAGCCGTGAAGCCGGGCCCGCGCGCGAACCGGTCGACGTGCGCGCCAAGATGCGCCGCATGTGGGGCTGACGGCGGGGTGCGGACGGTGAGGTGCGGCCTCCCGTCGCCGGCTCGGATGCGCCGTCGCAAGCGGCCATTTTAGGGCGTATAATTGCAATAATAGAAGAGCCAATGGGGAGGGTTCGATGGGAATAGAAATATTGATCCTCGCGTTCGGCGTATATGCAACGATCTGGCTGTTCGTCATCGTGGGGTCGCAGTTCTTCGGTCCAAGATAGCGAACGAGTCTGTTTCGCTTGGCGCTTTGATCTTTTCCGAAAACCGGTTCCCACTTTTCGGGATCATGCGCTAGGCTGAACACGGGCCGTTGCTTATTCGTTTCCCGATTGCGGCCCTGGAACAGCGTAGAAATTTTGCAATGGCCAACAGCGATACCGAAGTCGTAATCGTCGGCGGCGGCGCGGCCGGCATTGCGGCCGGCCGGCGGCTGGCCAAGGCCGCCATCAATTGCCTGGTCGTCGAGGCGCGTCCGCGGCTGGGCGGGCGGGCCTGGACCATCACCGATCGATCGGGTTTCGCGTTTGATCTCGGCTGCGGCTGGCTGCATTCGGCCGATCGCAATCCGTGGGCGCCGATTGCCGAAGCTCAAGGCCGCACGCTCGACAAGAGCCCTCCGCCTTGGGCGAAACCCGCGCTGCCGATCGGCTTTCCGGCTGCCGAGCAGGAGGACTTCGCCAAGGCACAGCACGCGTTCTATGAGCGTCTGGAAGCGGCCGCGCCGAAGCAGCCCGACGGTCCGGCCGCCGCGTTGCTCGCGCCGGGCTGCCGCTGGAACAATCTGATCAACGCGGTCGGCACCTACATCAGCGGCGCCGAGCTCGACCGCGTTTCGGCGCGCGATTTCGACAATTACGCCGACAACGGCGTGAACTGGCGCGTGGTCGAAGGCTATGGCGCAACGATTGCCGGCTACGGCGGAGACTTGTCCGTCGTGCTCGACTGCCCGGTGCTGCAGATCAACCACAGTGGCAGGCGTTTGAAAATCGAAACCGCGCATGGCGTGATCACGGCCGATCAGGCGATCGTGACGCTGCCGAGCGCGGTGCTCGCCGACAAGGAATTCCTGTTCACGCCGGCGCTGCCGGAAAAAACAGAAAGCGCGAGGGGCCTGCCGCTCGGGCTCGCCGACAAGCTATTTCTGTCGCTGGACAATGCCGAGCAGTTCGAAATGGACAGCCGCCTGTTCGGCCGCACCGATCGCACCGCGACCGCCACCTATCACCTGCGGCCGTTCGGCCGACCGCAGATCGAGGCCTATTTCGCCGGCAGTCTTGCCGCCGAGCTGGAAGCGGGTGGCGCGCATGCCTTCTTCGATTTCGCCGTGTCTGAACTTAAAACTCTGCTTGGCAGCGATGTCACCCGGCGCGTGAAACCGATGCACAGCCATCGCTGGGGCGCCGATCCGTTTGCGCGCGGCGCTTATTCGTATGCGCTGCCGGGCATGACGGATTGCCGGGCACGGCTGGCCGCCGCGGTGGACCATCGCTTGTTTTTTGCCGGCGAGGCCTGTTCCCGGAACGACTTTTCGACCGCGCATGGCGGTTGGCTGACCGGCGTTGCCGCCGCCGATCAGGCGATCGCCGCGCGCCAGCGGAAACGCTGAACGTCTACATCCCTTCGCAAGAAACGCCGAACACCGAGAGCCCCTCTTCGAGGTGATCTCCCAGCATGGGTTTTGCGAGCAGATAGGCGGCCGTGCGTTTGTTGTGCAGCCGGGCGGCTTCCTCGCGCAAATCGTCCCATTCGCTGAGCGTGCCATCGCCCCGGCCCAGCCAGGTCAACGCCACCAGGTCGATCTGCTCGTCCTCGTTGAGTGCGTTGATGAATGACGTCAGTTCCTGAAAGGTCGGGTCATCGGCGTGATCTTCCAGCACGTCGAGCATCGCGTCGTCGGTGGCATTCGATCCGGGGTCGGGGTCGCTGACGCCGTCCTTGACGTCAAATTCGCGCGCCTTGGCGATGAAGAAGAAAACTTTTTCCGGCGAGATGGATAAAGTCGGTGCGGTGATCATCATCGGGGCGCTCCTGCCGCCATATAAGGTTCCGGCCACAAGTTTCGTAAATCCTCCGGCAGCGCGTGCCGCACATCGTCGACTTCGCCTCCGGTGATCTTTTCCGACAGCAGATCAAAAACCGTCATGATCGCTTGTGCCGGTTTCTCAAGCGGGTCGGTCTTGAACGAGTCCTCGACCGCAGCGGTGAAATCCGCCTTGCTGCGATTCTTCAGCGGAGTCTTTGCCGGCCGCCATTGCTCGTAATAGACACCGCGCAGCAGGCTCGGCAGTTGAGCGGCAAGGTCGGCCGCTTCATTGACCTGCAGCCGGTCGCGCAGCGCGTGCAGCACTGCCCGCAATAGCCGATAGGTCCGCGCCTGGTTCTCCCATCCGAGCCGCTCATCGAGATCGTTGATCCACGCGTGCGTGACGTGAACAGTGTGGTCGAGGCCTTCGAGACCGGGGGCGCTCATGCATGCCTCCCTTTTTTTGCTAATTATTTCAAAAGTCTATAGACGGCAACGCCGCGCCTTTTTGAGCCAGATCAAATCCTCTCAATGCGGCAATGCTGCCGCCGGTTTCGCGTTTGCCGATAGGAAAAAGCCGGCCGCCGATTTCGGTCATAAGCCGCTGCGCGGCATCGTTATTTCAAAAATTGATCAGCGAAAAGGTCGATCTGTCATGAACGAAACGGGTTCGCGAGCTGCGGCATTGTGCCGCCCGGGGCGGGCCGCCTAAGTCCCTGCATTTTTCTGCGCGCGTGAGCCGGCGCGAGGGCGTGCGTTTACGTCCCTACCTTCAGCTCCGACACCAAAGCGCGCAGCGCCGCGACGGTGGAGAGTGCCACGATTTTCCCGGTGCGCGGATTTTCCGACGGCAGGTTCTCGATGGTCATGGAAAATCGCGCGGTGTCGGCATCGACCGTGATGCTGTGGGTGTTCATGGCGACCGTCGGGTCGGCCCAGATTTCCAGATGCGTGCGGTCCGGCCCGATGCCGGCCAGACTCAGCGCCGCCGCCACGTTGACGTTGGTCGGAAAGCCGCGCGCGCCCTCGCGCGCCGTACCGTCGAATACTTTCAGCGGCATCTTGAGGTCGCGCACCGAAATGCCGCGCTCGCGCAGATAGGGCGCGCCCTCGAGCCCGGCCGGCGGCTTACGCGTCACCATGTCGACCGAGCGAATGGTTCCTTCCGCCACCGCGCGCACGGCGTCGAAGCCGATCAGCGCGCCGGTCGGCACCAGGATGCGCGCGCCCTTGTCCTTGGCGCGCTCGATCAGGTCGCCGTTCTGTAACAGTTGCGCGACCGAGAGCGGCATGAACAGTCGGCCTTTGTCGATTGCCGAGATGGCGACCTCGCGGAACAGCGCGGGCGGCAGGCACTCCACCACCACGTCGCAGTCGTCGGCGAGCTCGGTCGCCTTGCGCACGGCGATGCTGTCGCCCAGCTGCGGCAGCGCGCGGCGCGTCTTGTCGACGTCGCGCACTGCGACGGCGGTCAGCGTAAGGCCCGGCACGCCGGCAATCAGCCGGCGCGCAACTTCCAGGCCGACCGCGCCGAGGCCGGCGAGCCCGACGCGCAAAGGCGGTTTGTTCGACACGTGGTGCTCCTTTGTCATTGCTTAGCGCCAGTCGTCGAGGCGATAGCCGTCGTCGGTGAAACGATAGCGTAAGCCGGCGGCTTCCATGCGGTCACTTGGGCGGGGGCTGATGCCCCAACGGTCGAGCCGGCCGGGCGGCCATTTCCAATCATCGGGCGTGCCGGGGCGGTGATGCTCGTCCACCTGCTGCATCTCGGCGGTGTATTCCACCGGCATGTCCTCGGGCCCCAGAAAATAGCAGAACACATTGTTGCCGGGACCATGCCGGCCGGGACCCCATTCGAGGCCGCGGCCGTCGTCGCGCATGCGGCCGGCGCCGCGCATCACCGATTCGTAGTCGGGCATTTCAAACGCGATGTGATTAAGCGTCGGCCCGCCGGTGAATCCGAGCACCATGCTGTGATGATCGCCATTGCAGGACAGGAAACGCAGCCGCTTGGTGGTGTCGGTGAGCCGGAAGCCGAGCGCGTCGCGATAGCAGGCAAAGGTAACGTCGCTGTCGCCGGCATTGATGTTGACGTGGCTGAGCTTGCGCGGCCGGTCGGGCTTGTCGGCATTGTCGGCGTGGTCCGGCACACCGCAGACGATCGCGATGTTGCGGCCTTCCGGATCCTTGAAGCCGAAGCCGTAGTCGCCGTGCGGCGGGCGCAGCGGGCCGGGCGGGTCGATCGCTTTCAGTCCATGCGCAACGATTTGAGCGTGCAAAGCATCGACCGCGGCGCGGTCGGCGGCATCGAGCACCATGCGGATCAGCGCCGGCTGCGCCATGCGGCGGATCGTCAGGATGTGGTGGAAGGCGCCGGTCGCGCGCAGATAATGCACGCCGGAGATTTCCCCCACATGGGTCAAGTTCCACACCTCGGTAAAGAAGCGCAGCGAGCTGCCGACGTTGGAAAATCCCAGCTCGACGCTGCGCAATGCGCGCACCCTCGCTTTACTCATGCGGTCGTCTCTCCCAGAAAGCGCGCGGCGTTGTCATGATGCAGCAGCTTCACATCGCCGTCGGATAGCTTGAGCGTAGCCACGGCCTCGACCGGCTGGTGCTCGTGGACGTCGAACGGAAAATCGGTGCCGATGCATAGCTGGCGCACGCCGAAGCTGTCGATCAGAAAGCGCAGCGTGTGCGCGTCGTAGACCAGGGTGTCGTAATAGAGCCTGCGCGCGTGCTCATGCGGCGAGATGCCGATGCGTTCGGCGATTTCCGGCTTGAGCTTCCAGCCATGCGCCAGCCGCGGCAGGATCGAGGCGAAGGCGCCGCCGCCGTGGCTGAAGGCGAGCCTCAAGCGGGGATACCGCGTCAGCGTGCCGCCGGTCATCAACGACGCGATGGTGTAGGCGGTTTCCAGCGGAAAGCCGATATAGGCCATCAGACCGGGCGGCCCGACGATGCGCTCCTGGCCGCTCGGATGCAGCGCATGCACGAAAATGGCGGCGCCCAGCTGTTCCGCCGCGGCGAAGAAACTCTCGAAGCGCGGATCGCCGAGGGCCAAGCCGTTGATATTGCTGCCGAGCTCGACGCCGTGGAAGCCGTCGCGCATCAGCCGCTCCAGCTCGCGCGCGGCCACGTCGGGGTCCTGCATCGGCACGGAGCCGAGGCCGATGAAGCGATCTGGCGCGCAGTTGACCATGGCGGCGATGGTGTTGTTGACATGGCAGGTGAGCGCCAGCGCGTCGTCGAGCGGCAGCCAATAGGACAGCAATTCCGGCATCGGCGAGAGCACCTGGCGCGCGATACCCATACGGGCCATCGCATCCTTGCGGCGCTCGACATCCCAGCACTCGTCAGTGACGGTGCGGAAAGTCTTGCCGTCGATCATCACGTTCTTGTGGTGGCAGTCGTGCGCCGGCGCCATGTACGGCCACTGTGCGCCGCCATGCTTGCCGGCACGGCTAGGAAACTCCGCCGGCACGATGTGGGTGTGAATGTCGATCGCCGCCGGCGCCATCGTGTTCAGGCCTTAACGTCCGGCACGATGGTTCCTTCGATGGCGCGGGCATGGCCGCGGAATTCGGCGATCACCGTCCCGTCCTCGCGCTTCACCGCCACGTCGTAGATCCCCGATCGGCCGGCGCGCTGGCGTTCGACCGCATGTGCGGTGAGCCGCTCGCCGCGCTGCGCCGGGTTGAGATAGCTGATGCTGCAATGCTGCGCCACCATGCGCTGATTGCGCGTATTGGAGGCATAGCCGAAGGCGGTATCGGCCAACAGATAGATGAATCCGCCATGGCAGGTGTTGTGCCAGTTGACCATCGCCCCGGTCACCGCCATGGCCAGCACCGCATGGCCGGGCTCGACCGAGATCAGCTGCAGGCCAAGTTCGCGACTGGTGGCGTCATCCGCCCACATGGCGTCGGCGCAGGCGCGGGCAAGCGTGGCGGCATCCATCAGCTAAGTCCTTTGCGGCCGGTGAAATTCGGTTTGCGCTTTTCCATAAAGGCGCGCACGCCCTCGGCATAGTCGGGCGTGAGGCTCGCCGCGCGCTGCAGGTCGCGCTCGAGATCGAGTTGGGCGTCGAGACTGTTGTCGGCCGAGGCGTTGAGCGCGCGCTTGATCAGCGCCAGCCCTTGCGTCGGCGCGGCGGCGAAATGCTCGCACAGCTTTTGCGCTTCGCTTGCCAGCGCCGCGTCGTCGACGCATTTCCAGATCAAGCCCCAATCTTCGGCTTTTTGCGCGGTGAGCTGCTCGGCCAGCAGCGCGAGGGCGCGCGCGCGCGCGTCGCCGATCAGGCGCGGCAGAATCCAGGTACCGCCGGAGTCTGGGACCAGGCCGATGCGGGCGAAGGCTTGCACGAAACTGGCCGAGCGCGCCGCCAGCACGATGTTGCAGGCGAGCGCGATGTTGCAGCCGGCGCCGGCGGCGACGCCGTTGACCGCGGCGACCACGGGAAACGGCAGGCTGCGCAACTTGCGCACCAGCGGATTGTAATGCGCCTCCTGCGTGGCGCCGAGCACGACGGTTTCGCCCGGCTTGGCGAGCCGGTCGTTGAGGTCTTGTCCGGCGCAAAAGCCGCGCCCCTGGCCGGTGATCAGCAGCGCGCGGCACGATTCGTCGGCTTCCGCTTCGGCAAGGGCTAAGCGTAGCGCTTGGTGCATCGCCTCGTTGAAGGCGTTGAGCCGGTCCGGCCGGTTGAAGGTAATGACGCGATAGCCCGCGCGTTGGTCGACGAGGATGGGCGTCTCGTCCATGAACCGGCTCCCTTGATTACTGCCGCTATTATAGCCCGAGGAATTTGTCGAGCGCGCCGACTTCCTGCTTCTCGCCGTCAAAATCCTGAGCGATACGCTCGTAGAACCGCGCCGCCGCGTCCAGCATGGCATGCTCGTCGTGGTCTTCGCCGACAAAGGTGGAAATCTCCTCGAGCTCGGCCACCCAGCGATAGGCCTTTGAATACATGTTCGGCACCTGCCGTGTCAGATAGCCGAGCAACGCCGGCTGGCTTTCGGCGAGTTCGCGTTGCAGCGCCTCCGCCGAGCCGCCGCGGGTGGCGGCGAGCATCATGGCGGCGCCCAGCGCGGTGAAGCCCTTGGTGATACCGGCATACGACATCTTCAGCGCCGAAGCGGCGGTGAGCGGGCCTTGCAGCACGCGCACGATCAGTCCGTAGTCATTGAGCTTGGCGAAAATGCCGGCGGCCGGCCCAGCGGCATAGAATTTGGTATTGCTGGTGCCCGGCTTCGGCGGCGGGCCGATGATGCCGGCGCCAACGAACGGGCAGCCGGTGGCGCCGATCACATCCGCGATTTCGAGCATGGTCTGTGGGCTGACCGCGTTGCATTCGACATAAATTGGCTTCTTGTTGGCGGCGTTAAGCACGCCCGCAAGGCGCTTTGCCAGTGCAAGCGCGTCGCCTGGCGGCACGATCGACAGCACGAAATCCGCTTCCACCAGCTGCCGGTCGTCGACCGCCTGCATGCTGGCCTCGCGCGCGCGTTTGGCGCTCGCCTCGCTGCGGCCGGCGAGCGAGGTCAGCACCGTTACCTTGTGCTCGGTCAGGCGCTTGCCCACGGCAGCGCCCATATTGCCGGGCGCGATAATCGCGACTATGGGTGTCATATTCGGTCTCCCGCGCACCGATTGTCCGGCTGCCACACCGAAATACTACAATGTCCAGTGGCAGACATAAAAAAACCTTGGTAATCTTCTAATAAGTAGTCGTTTCCCTGAATAGCGAACGTGCGTGAGCGCGACAGCCCTTGGGCTGGTCGACCTGCACGATACTCGTACACACAAAGGACTTCAGCTTGAGCAATGGACAAGGTCCGGCCGCCACGGCCGGAACGAGCGACGCGCGCGCCTGGACCCGGAAACTGTTGCGTTTCCGCGAACCCAGCCGCCTGCGCAGCATCTTCGAGCTCGGCATCACCTTCGGCCCGCTGGCGGCGCTCTGGGCGCTGATGTGGCTGTCCTATTCGTTCGGGCTTTGGTGGCTGACCTTGCTGCTGGCGGTGCCGGCCGCTGGGTTTCTGGTGCGCCTGTTCATGATCCAGCACGACTGCGGGCACGGCGCGTTCTTCCGCCATCGCCTGGCCAACGACTGGACCGGCCGCGCGCTCGGCGTGCTCACCTTTACGCCCTACGATTTCTGGCGGCGAACGCATGCCATTCATCACGCGAGCGCCGGCAATCTGGAGAAGCGCGGCATCGGCGACATCGACACGCTCACGGTGAAGGAATACCTGGCGCTGACGCGCTGGGGCCGGCTGCGCTATCGGCTCTACCGCCATCCGGCGGTGATGTTCGGAATCGGTCCGGCCTATCTGTTCATCGTGCAGCACCGGCTGCCGGTCGGTCTCATGCGCAAAGGCTGGGGCCCGTGACTCAGCACACTGGGCACCAACGCAGGGATCGCGCTCATCGCCGGTGTGCTGATCTGGCTGATTGGCATCGGTCCCTTCGTGCTGGTGCATCTGCCGATCATGCTGCTGGCGGCGACCATGGGCGTCTGGCTGTTCTACGTGCAGCACCAGTTCGAGCACACGGTGTGGGCCCACAACGAGACCTGGGATTTGCACGACGTCGCGTTGCACGGCAGCTCGTATTACGTGCTGCCCGGCATCTTGCGTTGGTTCACCGCCAATATCGGCATGCATCATGTGCATCATGTGCATCATCTGTGCAGCCGAATTCCGTATTATCGCCTGCCGCGCGTGTTGCGCGAGCATCCCGAACTCGACGCCATCAGTCGGCTCACGCTGTGGGACAGCATCAAATGCGTTCGCCTGGTGCTATGGGAGGAGCGCGCCAAGAAGCTGATTTCGTTCCGCGAGATGGGCAACATGCTGGCCGTGCAGCCGGCGTAAAATTCGGTTGTCATCATCCGCGCAAGCGGATGATCCAGTAAACTTATGTCTTTCGATCATATGGCAGGCTGCTGAGTACTGGATGCTCCGCCGGAGCCTGTCATCGGGCCGCGCTTTGCGCGCACCCGGCGCTTCCAGACGGGCGGGCACCCGGCGGAACAGGCCAATGGCCGCCGTCGCATGGCCAATTAACTCGAATAGCTGGCCATTTCCGCGCACGCGCCGACCTGCAACCGCAGCGCGGGTGGACCTTATGGCGGCAATACCGGTACATTAGCATCTCATGGGAAAGGGGCCCAAACGACCCCGGAGAGGAAAAAACATGCGTAAAGCCTTGTTGGTGGCGAGCGCCGCATTGATGCTCGCAGCGGGCCCGGCCACGGCCCAGCAAAAAACGATCAAGATCGGTTTCGTCAGCACGTTCAGCGGTCCGACCGCGGTGATCGGCAACGACATGCGCAACTCGTTCGAGCTTGCGCTCGACCACTTGGGCCGCAAGATGGGCGGCCTGCCGGTCGAAGTGATCTACGAGGACGATCAGCAGAAGCCGGAGGTCGGCAAGCAGAAGACCGAGAAGCTGATCGAATCGGACAAGGTCGACTTCATCTCCGGCTATATCTGGTCAAACGTGCTGCTGGCTTCACTCAAGCCGGTTGTCGATTCAAAAACATTCCTGGTCATTGCCAATGCGGGTCCGTCGCAGGTCGCCGGCGAACTGTGCTCGCCGTATGTGTTCTCGACCTCGTGGCAGAACGACCAGACGCCGCAGGCGATGGGCCACTACATGAACCAGAAGGGCGTGCAGTCGGTGTTCCTGATCGGCCCGAATTACGCCGCCGGCAAGGACATGCTCGCTGGCGTGACCGCGACCTTCAAGGGCAAGATTGTGGGCGAGGAATTGACCACCTGGCCATCGCAGCTCGATTTCTCCGCCGAGTTGTCGAAGGCCAAGGCCGCCAATCCGGAGTCGATCTTCGTGTTCTATCCGGGCAAGGCCGGCGTGCAGTTCCTGAGCCAGTACGCGCAGGCGGGTCTCAAGGGCAAGATCCCGCTCTATACCGCCTACACCATCGACGAATTGTCGCTGCCGTTGCAGAAGGAACTCGCGCTCGGCGTGCCCGGCACGCAGGAGTGGGTGAACGATCTGCCCAACGAAGCGAACAAGAAGTTCGTGGCCGATTACATCAAGAAATATCCCGGCCACAAGCCGTCGTTC
>Ga0208079_1001345_pt1 | contig 12908 bp, 16 predicted proteins | sample NGESurdeep092012_5_FD_184474 | JGI IMG/M metagenome (GOLD analysis project Ga0208079, IMG submission 184474) | Arctic peat soil microbial communities from Barrow, Alaska - NGEE Surface sample 210-2 deep-092012 (SPAdes) | ecosystem: Environmental > Terrestrial > Soil > Wetlands > Peat ... | reverse complement strand
GTGTATAGGCGATGGGTGGAGCACGCCTTCAGGCGTGCATAACTGCCGTCAGTTCCTGGATCGCGCTTTAGCGCCTGAGGTAATGTTTCCGTCACCTCAGCGGCTAAAGCCGTCTCATTTCCGAATCTTAACTGCACCGCTGAAGCGGTGCGCCACCCTATACACCAAGTGTGAAAATGCTTTAGCGCTGGGTAAAGTGGAAATAAGCCGGAGTCCGGTGGGGACGGCAGAGGTCCTTTCGCAGACGTTTCAGCCCCGGGAAACAGAATGCCGGCTCTCTCCGAACTGCCCTAATCACACACTCATGACTCCCTCGTCACAGAAGCGCGGGTCGCTGCTGCCTAGAATGCTAGCTGTGCTGCGCCAGACTCCGCGGGTGCGGCCTCGCCATCTTTGGAGGCACCGTGAAAGCTACCAAACTACTCGTACTTGGATTTCTTATCGGCCCCCTCCTGTGCGGCGGCGCGCTCGCGCAGACCGCTCCGACGGCTCCCATCGTTCTCAAGGGGGCTCCCATCGGCGCGGTAAAGTTCGACCACACGGCACACCTGAAGGTGGCCGGCAAATGCGAAATTTGCCATCACTCGTCCAAGCCGCAGAAGCCGTTGAAAGCGCCGCAAGAGGCTTGTACCGATTGCCACACTAACCCCGCCGCTCAGCCGGTCACCACCAAGTTGCAGGCGGCCTTCCACAACCCCACCGCAACCACCGGACTCTGCATTGATTGCCATAAGACACAGAACAATCAGGGCAAGGCGGTGCCGGTGAAATGCGCAGATTGCCACAAGAAGACCAACACCTAGTTTCAGCGGATCGCAACGAGGACAGCAGCGCCCGGGTTCGTCCGGCGGGTTGATTCGTTGCCGCGGACTCTCAACTCGGCGCTAGCTTCCAAACAGCGAGCCGCCGCGAATCGGCGCGAGCGCAAGAGTAAGCGCCAGCAGCAGCACCGCCAGCAGCACCAGCCACCGGCGATTGTTGTCGAGGTGAGGCCACTGGGGAACGTTGGGGTGTCGCAGGCCGGTGAATCCCAGGATTAACGCCCAAACCAGCCATCCCGGCCAGAAGAAAATGCCCAAGGGTATGAGCGCGAGAATGCAGGCCCGCGTTACCCACTTGTGGGCTCGCGGCGCCACGGCGTAGATGATATGACCACCATCGAGTTGTCCACCGGGCAAAAGGTTCAGCGCGGTAGCGAACATCCCTACCCACGCCGCAATCCCGACCGGGTGCAGATACAGGTTGCCCAGAGGAACGGCGTGCGGCGTGAACGGCGCCAAAACACGATGTACGAGACTGAAGACGAGAGGATAGCCGAGGTTTAGCGCCGAGTCGGCGGCCACGGGCGGCATGGGCTTGGAAAGCGCGAGGCCCCAGAACAGCACTGGCAGCGCGACGAGAAACCCCGCAATCGGTCCGGCGATGCCGATGTCGAACAGCGCCTGCCGCGAGCGAATTGGCGACTTGATGCGAATGACCGCGCCGAACGTGCCTATCAATGTCGGGGCTGGAATGAAGTAGGGCAGGGTTGCGTAAACCCCATTTCTCTTGGCTACGACGAAATGGCCGAACTCATGCGCCAGCAGAATGCCCATCAGCGTCATCGAGAAGGGAATGCCCAGCAGCAGATTCGCCGGGTGTTGAACGAGCCATTTCAAGTGAAACAGCGGCAGCACCACGGAATCGTCGCTAAACGCCGGCAGGTTGTGTAGGAAGTTGTATTGCAGGCGCGCTCCAACCGTCAGCGTTGTAAACAGGGTGACCAGCAGCAACAAAATGTGCAGCCAGTACGGCCGCCGCGGACGAGGAGCGACGATATAGACCGGTGAACGGGCAGGAACTTCGAACGTGTAAGAGATCGGAGGCGTGGGATCAGACATCGTGTACTTGGATGATAGACGAACCGCACGGAAAACGAGCGGCCGGCACGCACCTCCGGTCGAAGCAGCAAGCACACACGCTCAACGCCGCGGCATTCGGCCCCGCCGGGAACCTGGCCGAAGTGGCTACTCGATCGATTGCAGTTCCTTGCCAGGTTTAAAGCGAACCGCTTTGCCGGGCGGAATGTTCACCTCGGCGCCAGTGCGCGGGTTACGTCCAATGCCGGTCTTGCGCGGCCGCACGGTGAAGACGCCGAAGCCGCGCAACTCGATGCGATCGCCGCGCGCCAGCGCCTTCTTCATGCTCTCAAACACGGTTTCAACCGCGGTTTCGGCCTTGGTTTTGGTGACACCGGTTTTAGTGACAACTTCGTTGATCAGATCCAATTTGATCACAAGTGCCTCCGCAATATCCGCTCGCAGGGAGGAGCAGTCCAGACTACAGGAACTTATGCGATTCTAAACGACCCGCACCGTTTCTGGTAAGTCTTCGGTTGGCTTCGAGTTACAAGCCGATGCGCGAATCCTAGTGAAGCCCGGCCCCATTGTCAACCGTAGCCGCATTCCGTAAGATGACTTCTTCGCTTTCACTGCTCGCGGGGAATCGCCCGTGCTCGGGAAGAGCGGACCTTCAGAGCTTGCCCTGAGCGCAGCCGAAGGGTCCGCGTCCCAGTTGTTTTTATATTCAGAGGCTTTAGAGTGTGTGTGAGAACCAAACTTGGTATTTGCCAGTGGAATTTGCCGGCGGAAAATCCAGCGCCGTAGGCGCGGCTCAGTTTAGCCCAGCACGGAGCCGTTAGGCGGAGTGCTGGGTAAAGTGGGAAATAGATCCGAGTCCCGTAGGGACGGCACAGGTCTCACACATCCGCTTTAGCCTGCAAGGAGCCCCATGTCCATCAAGAGTGACCGTTGGATCCGCAAAATGGCCACGGAACACGATATGATCAACCCCTTTTCGGAGAAGCAAGTCCGCGAAGGCGTCGTCTCCTACGGTCTCTCTTCTTACGGCTACGACCTGCGCGTGGCCGACGAATTCAAGATCTTCACCAACGTCAACAGCACGGTGGTCGATCCCAAGAAATTCGACGCGCGCTCGCTGGTCAGCTTGGAATCCGACGTCTGCATTGTGCCGCCGAACTCTTTCGCCCTGGCGCGCTCGGTGGAGTACTTCAAAATTCCCCGCGACGTGCTGAGCATCTGCGTCGGCAAGTCCACCTATGCGCGCTGCGGCATCATCGTCAACGTAACGCCGTTCGAGCCGGAGTGGGAAGGCTTTGTTACCCTGGAGATCTCCAACACCACGCCTTTGCCCGCGCGCATCTACGCCAACGAAGGCCTGTGCCAGATCCTCTTCTTCCAATCGGACGAGCAGTGCGAAACCAGCTACAAGGACAAGAAGGGCAAGTACCAGGGCCAGAAGGGAATTGTTTTGCCTAAACTGTGAAGGGCAGGGGCTAGGTGTCAGGGAGAAGGGGGAGGGGCTAGTGACTAGTTGCTAGTCGTCAGCATTCAGCCACTCAGCATTCAGCCACTCAGCCTTGTGACCTTCGTCACCGAGGTCGGTTGCATTTCCCGGTTCACATTCGGCTGGAGATTTCGTATCTTGAAGGAGACGGTTCGATTTGGAGGCGCTCTCATGGTGCATGTCCTGGTCCGCCACAAGGTGACGGATTACAACCGCTGGAAGCAAGCGTTCGATTCTCACCTCAACACCCGCAAGCATGCTGGCGAAACCGCGTTCCGCATTTTTCATATCGTTGACGATCCCCGCGAAGTAGTCCTGTTCTTCGATTGGGAGAGCGTCGAGCAGGCGCGCAGGTTCATGAACTCCGATGACCTGCGCAAGGCGATGCAGCAAGCCGGAGTCGAAGGCCCCCCCGACGTGCAGTACATCGAGGACGTCCGTACGGTTCATCGCAGCTCGGCCGACTAGCGCAGTTTCACCTTGGGTGTATAGGGTGGAGCAGCGCTTCACTTGGATTATTCATCTGTTTTCGGTAGCTGAAGACAGCAAACTTTGAAGGGGCACGCTTTCAGTTGTGCCCCTTCAAAGCGCGGCAGCCTCTGAACGCGTGCTCCACCCGTCGCCAATACATCAAAGGCGAGAAGCTTTGGCGCGGCAGCGGTCCCAGTTTCCAAAAATATTTTCGCAGGGGTCTTGACACCAGGCGGAAGTTTGGTCTCCAAATTATCGTCTGGGCCGCGGCTGCGGCCGCCGCCTGGAGGTTTGGCGCGGCCGATCTGCGATTGTTTCGAAAGCCGCTAGGCACAAGGGATCCGCGAGATCCGGCACTCTGTCAAGAAATTTTCCACAGATTTTTTCTTGCGCGCCGCAAGTATTTTTCCTCAGCCGTTGACAAACCAGACGGGAAATTTAGAATACCCGACGACTCCCCGATTCGATTTGCAACCGCCGTGACAGATTCAGCTCAAACTTCCGACGTTCTTTTGCGCACCGACTTTTCTGGCCTCGATCTCTATGCCAGCGGAAAAGTTCGCGACCTTTACGAGGTTGGCAACGAACATCTGCTCTTCGTGGCCACCGATCGCATCTCGGCATTCGATTACGTTCTGGCCACCGGCATACCGCAGAAGGGACAAGTGCTGACCCAGCTCTCGCTCTTCTGGTTCGAGTTCCTGAAGAGCATCGTTGCCAACCACCTCGTCACCTCCGACGTTCGCAAATACCCGCCGGAGCTGCAGAAATATGCCAGCCAGTTGCATGGCCGCTCGATGCTGGTGGTGCGGGCCGACATGATTGCCATCGAGTGCGTGGTGCGCGGCTATCTTTCCGGCTCGGGCTGGAAGGAGTACAAGGCCGGCGGTTCGGTCTGCGGCATCAAGCTGCCTGCGGGATTGCGCGAATCGGACAAGTTGCCGGAGCCGATTTTCACCCCCGCTATCAAGGCCAGCAGCGGTCACGACGAAAACATCTCGTTCGATCGCATGGTGACGTTGGCGGGCCGCGAACTCAGCGAACAGTTGCGCGAGTTGAGCGTGAAGGTCTACCAGACGGCGGCGGATTACGCGGAGACGCGCGGCATCATTATCGCCGATAGCAAGTTTGAATTCGGCCGCACCGCCAGCGGACTGGTGCTCGCCGATGAGGTGCTCACCCCAGATTCGTCGCGCTTCTGGCCCAAGGACAAGTATCGGCCCGGTGGTCCGCAGGATTCGTACGACAAACAGTACGTGCGCGATTATCTGGAAGCTATCAAGTGGAATAAGCAGCCGCCGGCCCCGGCATTGCCCCCGGAGGTGGCGGCAAGAACGAGTGAGAAGTATGTGGAAGCTTATACCCAATTGACCGGGCATCCGCTGCCGGCCTAGGGAAAGCCGAATGATGGGCGTCTCTATTCTCGACTGGGTGATTCTGCTCATCATCGTGCTGTCGGTGTTACAGGCGATCGCGCAGGGGTTCTTTTACGAATTCTTTTCGCTGGCGGGCGTGATCGCCGGATATTTGCTGGCTGCATGGGAGTACCCGCGGGCGGCAGTTTGGTACGCTCGCTACGTGAACTCCCCGTGGGCGGCGGATATCGCTGGGTTCTTTACCATATTTGTTGTTGTCGTGTTGCTGGCGGGAGTGCTGGGGCGGATTGCGCGCTGGGCCGTCCACGGTGTGGGGCTGCGCTGGTTCGATCGCCTGCTGGGCGCGGTGTTCGGATTTCTCCGTGGAGCGGTGGTCTGCACGGTGATTGTGCTGGCGCTGGCCGCTTTCGCGCCGCAGTGGGGATGGTTGCAGCAGTCGCGGATTGCGCCTTTCATGCTGGTCGGCGGCCGCGCTTTAATCTGGGCGGCGCCGGCGGAATTGCGGCAGCGCTTTCGCCAAGGCTGGGAGCTGTTACGGACCGTTCCCCAACACGTATCCATGCAACGCGGCGACAGCGATCGTCACCTGTGAAGATGTGGTCCATTGGGACCTTACCGAGGCAAAAGAGAGAGGCGTTGTGAAAGATCAACTGGAAGCTCTGATCCTGCAGATGTACAAAAACGGCATAACTTATTCCGAAGGCGTGTGTGAATTCAAGAAGCGATTCATTCTCACCGTGCTGCAGGACTGCAAGGGAAACCAGTGCAAAGCCGCACGCCAACTGGGTATGCACCGTAACACCCTTAGCCGTACCATCGCCGAACTCAAGCTCGATGCGAAGGGCCTGCGCCACGGTACGCGCCGGCCGCCGCGCAGCGCTCATGCGGTCTCGATGGACAGGACAGCCGCGCGTTAACTTAAGCGCCGCTCCTGGTTGCGCGCTGCTCGCAACGGCAATTCTGGTTCGGTGGCAGAAGCCAGCCCTACTGGCATCCAAAGCCGTTCTAAGATGTTCCCTGGCTTCGTCCGCCCGAGACCCAAAGAACCTGTGCTTTCGGCAGCCGCGTTAGCGGCCGTGATAACGCATTTACCTTTTCCCGATCTTTACAGTAGCCTGTAAAGCTGTTGCCGTTCGTAACGCGTTCGACGCGTTCGCGCCGCCTGCAAAGGAGAGACGAGCATGCCATTACCGGAATTCAAGCAACTGGTTGACGAAGCGAAATCGCAGATCAGCGAAATCGGTCCCGATGAGCTCAGACGTATGCAGCAATCGGGCGAAGACTTCACCTTGGTGGACGTGCGCGAGCGCGACGAACAGGGGAAGGGAATCATTCCCGGGGCCATCAGCCTGCCGCGCGGCATTCTCGAAGTGAACATCGACAAGATCACGACCGACAAGGACCGCAAGTTGGTCTTGTATTGCGGCGGAGGCAGCCGTTCGGCGCTCGCCGCCCTCAACCTCAAGAAGATGGGCTTTCGCAATGTGTTCTCGCTAGCCGGCGGCTATCGCGACTGGCGCGAAGGGGATACATACTAAGGGAGGCTCTGATTAAGACTGGCTCTTTGAAGGGGACGGCCTTCAGGCCGTCCGCAAATGCCTAATATGAGTCGGGGCTTTAGCCCCTGAGGGAGGTCCAACGGACTCAATCAGACCTTCCCTAGCGGCTCGTCGTCGGCTCCGCTAATTGAGGTGACCATGAACCTGCAAGGAAATCGCATTACGTGGCTGGGCCACGCCACCTTCCGCATTGAAACCCAAGATGGCGCCACCGTGTATCTGGATCCCTGGGTCATGGGCAATCCGGCATGTCCGGAGACCGAGAAGCAGGTGAAAAAGGCCGACGTACTCGTCTGCACCCACGGGCACATGGATCACATCGGCGACGCAGTGCAGATTGCTAAACAGCATAATCCCATCGTGGTCGGGATCTTTGAGCTCTGTACATGGGTGGGGAAGAAGGGCGCCCAGCAGATCGCTCCCATGAACAAGGGCGGGACGCAGACGGTCGCCGGAATCAAGATTACGATGACCCAGGCGGTGCACTCCTGTGGCATTCAGGACGACGATGGCAGCGTCGTGTACGGTGGCGAGGCGTGCGGTTACGTGCTCGAGTTGCCCGGCGGAGTGAAGCTCTATCATGCCGGCGACACTGCTGTGTTCGGCGACATGCAGATCATCCACGATCTCTACTCGCCCGAAATCGCGATGCTGCCCATCGGCGACCACTTCACCATGAGCCCACGCGAGGCAGCCTACGCCTGCAAGCTACTGCAGCCCAAAACTGTTATTCCGATGCACTTCGGCACGTTCCCGATGTTGAGCGGACGCCCTGACGATCTGAAGAAATTGCTGGCTCCCGGTGGGCCAGAGGTGGTCGAAATGAAACCCGGGCAGACCTTGAGCTGAGGAGAGAATAGCCTTGATGGCAAACATCACCGATGAACGCGTGGAAAACTATCTCTACGCCATGCTTCCCGAGCGCGAGCCGGTCTTGCAGGAAATGGAACGGCAGGCGAAGGCGCGCGACATCCCTATCGTGGGACCGGCGGTCGGCCGGCTGTTCTATCAATATGCGCGGCTCATCAACGCGAAGACGGTCTTCGAGTTGGGTTCAGCGATCGGCTATTCCACCATCTGGTGGGCCAAGGCGGTCGGTCAAGGTGGCAAGGTCCACTACACCGATGGCAGCCGCAAAAACGCCGACGAAGCGCGGCGCTACTTCGACCGGGCGGGCGTCGCGGATCGCATCCAGGTCCACGTTGGCGATGCGCTCGAAATTCTGTCGGAGCGCAAAGAGGAGTTCGACATCGTATTCAACGACGTGGATAAGCATGACTATCCCCGCGTGTTCAACATGGCGGCGGCGCGCGTGCGAAGGGGCGGGCTCTTCATCACCGACAATGCTTTGTGGAGCGGCAAAGTGGCGTATGCAGCGGGCAATCCGGTCTTGGCAAACAGCGCGGACCCTGACAAGCACGCCAAGGGTGTCGTGGAGTTCAACCGAGCGCTCTACTCGTCGAAGGATTGGTTCACCACGATCGTCCCGTTGCGCGACGGCGTCGCGGTGGCGCTGCGGCTTTAGAGCGTGTGTGAGAACTCGTTTTGAGTCGGCGCGCCGGAACGATCGCGCAACGTCCAGCCCCGCAGGGGCGGAATAATATTAGCCCAGGGCGTGAGCCCTGGGTAAGGTGCAAAATAGATCCGAGTCCCTTCAGGGACGGCACAGCTCTCACACATCCTCGTTTAGCCCTTTATGCCTGACGCGCCACACTGCGACATTCTCGCCATTGCCGCGCACCGCGACGACGTCGAGCAGACCTGCGGAGGGACGCTGCTCAAGATGGCGGAGCGCGGGCACCGCACCGCTATCCTTGACCTGACGCAGGGCGAGATGGGCACTCGCGGCACCGTACAGGACCGCGCGTGTGAGGCTGACGAGGCTGCGCGCATCCTGAAAGTCAGTTGGCGGCGGGCGCTCGACATCCCGGACGGCCGTGTCGAGAACACCTTCGGCAACCGCCTGAAGGTTGCGAGCGTCATTCGTGAACTGCGCCCGCGCGTGCTCATTCTTCCTTATTGGCAGGCGCGTCATCCCGACCACGCCACCGCGTCGGTGCTCGGCTATGAAGCTGCATTCCTTGCAGGATTGGCGAAACTCGGCCACACCGAAGCGACGGCGGATATTCCTCCCGACAGCTTACAGGCGCTCGCCTCTCTTTCACCCCATCGCCCTTTCAAGGTCGTCTATGCCAGCCTCTATGCCGACGTTCGCCCGTCGTTCGTGGTGGACATCTCCGAGCAGTTTGAGACGCGCTTCGCCGCCCTGATAGCCTACCGCTCGCAGTATGAGGACCAGTCGGCAGGCAGCGGACTCTTTCCGCGCCAAGCGGAGATCCGCGAGCGACTGGCCTCCATGGCCGCGTTCTATGGCCTGCTCGCTGGCGTCCAGTACGCCGAGCCATTCGTGCAGAAGGAAGTTGGGCTGGTGGCCGATCTGGTCGCTATCCCAGTCCAATCGCTCTAGGCGACGGGGGTATTTAATAGGGTAGAAGGGTGTATCAAATGGCTCTCAACATCAAGAATCAAGATACTCACAGGCTCGTGAAAGAGCTGGCAAGCGTGACAGGCGAAAGCATGACTGAGGCGGTAACGGAGGCGGTTCGTGAGCGGCTTGATCGGCTGCGCCGTCAACAGGGTGTTGGACCGGCTGCCCGTCTGCTGCAAATCGGGAGGAATTGCGCGCCTTAAGGAACATGCCCCATCCGGTGACCACGGAGACCTGCTATACGACGATCAGGGGCTCCCGCGATGATTCTCGACCCGTCATTGCCCCCTTTACGTTATGGTTGAAATGTAAAGCAATGGCGGAAGTAACTCTTTCAGCGAAGAACCAGATCGTGATCCCACGCGAAGCACGCGCAGCCTTGCGTCTGAAGCCCGGCGACAAGATCCTCTTGGTAGTCCGTGGCGAACGGGTCCTTATCCTGAAGAAGCCAAAGTCCTATCATGCGGCCCTTCGAGGCCTAGCTCGCGCCGCACCTGGCGGACTCGGGACGGAAATCGCCGCCTTGTTTGCCAAGGCCGGCTTGATTTCAGACATTTCTGAGCTGCGAGGCCGCACGACAGTCACGTTGGATGATGACGTAGCGGCGATAGCCGCACAGTATGCGGAAAGCCGCGGCCTGTCGCTGAGCAAGGCCATTGCGGAGTTGATCGTGCGAGGCACCCGGCGGTCCGCACGTATTAAGTATGTGGACGGTCTGCCGGTCTTCGATCTCCCCAAGTCGAAGCAGCTAATCACCGGCGAGCAGGTGAAGGCTCTGGAAGCAGAGCAACCGTGAGCCCATTTCTTCTAGACCTGAACGTTCTGATTGCATTGCTTCACGAGGAACACGTCTCCGAGAAAACCGTTAAGGGGTGGGTCTCCTAATTCCGGTCTTGGCCGATTTAAGGGTTTCCTCAAGTTCAAGGATCTTGTTCTGTAGTTGATTGATTCGCCCTTGTGCTTCCGATAGTTCCTCTCCTGTCTTGTCCTTGAGAGCCATGTCTCTGAGTGAGTCCGCTATCAATTTTGCTGTAACTCTGGGTTCCTCGCCAGAGTTTAACTTGGAACGGAGTTGCGCTTCTCTGATGCCGCGCTTTTCCGCTTCGGATCTAATAGCGGCATTCAGGTTGGTTTCAAGTAGCTGCCGTTCGGCCCAGGGAATATCGTATTCTCCAGTTGCACGAATAATCCTGAGGGCGCGGCGTTCGCTGTCCTCCAAGCGAGCGCTTCGACCGAATTCAAACAGGGCCATTCGCAAGGAATCAGCGCCCAAGCCAGCGTCCGGTACGCTTGATAGCAAGTAGGATAAAGCGCCGATCGAAAAAAGTACCCTGGCTCGCCCGAACTCTTCTCGGAAGCGATTTTCGGCGCGACGCAAATGGTACGAAGAGGATAGGAGGACGATAGGCCCTCCGCTACCGAGCCTTTCTTGCGCTGTCCGAGCAGCGGCTATCGAGGCCATAAGACGGCCGTCACGTTCAGTCTTGTATCCGATGTCCTCAAGTTCCTCGGCTTCTTTATAGGGGTCCTGGGAGCTGGTCATCAGGTATTGGGTGATATGGGTTCGGAAATTCTCGTCGAACGCCTCCGGTAGGATTTCCACTTTTAGGCGTTGGCGCAAAAAGGAGAGAAGTTTTGAGTAATCACCTTTGGAATTACCTCGAAACTGCTCGATATATATATTCCACCTTCTAGGGTTTTTTTCCAGAGTGTGGTAGGTGCGAACGAAGGCGCTCTTGATATATCGCGTTAGCTCATATTTGTGAAGGGTGCCTAAAAGAACTTGGTTTCCTGAAAGTCTCGCTCGCTTATCCACGCGTGGTAGGCCACTTCCTCCAGTACGACCGGAGAAACGAGCAGTCGGCCTCCAAGCTGAAGCCACCAGCCCAAGAGATCCTGCGACTTTCGATGGTCCGTTTCCCCTGTGCAAAGGTAACTGAGGATTATGTCGGAATCGAGAATGATCTGGTGCGAGGCAAGTGCTCGCCGCACCTCGTTTCCACACGTCGACTCCAGACCTAGGCTGCACAGAATTACAAAGCGTTCAGAGACTTTTGTAAACCATTCGAACGCTGCACCGGACCGCTCTGTGAGCATATCTAAAATGGCCAGGCCTACCGCCCCTCGCAACTCTTCAGTGCTTATTACCGAAACCGTGCGTGTTATTCCATCCGTCAAGAGTGTTCGCAGATTAACGTCATCAGTGGATTCGTCGCACGTGCCCGAAAGAAACTGTTCAACCGCACGAATCACAGCGAGTCCGTTTGCATGGAAGAGGCCACTGAGGAAGTCGATTAAGCCAGACCACAGCTGCTGATATTGCGAATCGCTGATCTTTTTGCCAATTAGAGTTTCCAATCTCTCTCGGACTATCTGACGTCCTTCCAACAGGTTGGCTGCCGCCGTCACGGGTGCCGAATTCAACTGCTCACGTCCAAATTGCGTAATCGACCAGGAATCTTGTCCTCTTCTGAGAGTTCCCCCGCTCTCTTCGCCGAGCACAATCCTCGATACCAATTCAGTTCGAAGCGGTCGTGGCAGTCCTAAATCTCTGGAAAAGCTCTCCGTAATTTCACGAATGGTATGTGCTTGTCCGTTCTTAAAGAATTCAAGAACCGAGTTGTGAAGGATATCGTGACGAAGTGTCGCGGCTTCATCCGATCCGAAGGCAATCAGCGCAAGCCTAAGGCCCCGTTTTGTGGTGTTATCAGCGGCGGGCGATGTGAGGATGGTGCTCCGAAGCGCCTGTGCCTCGGCATGGTAATGTTTCTCAAAGATGTCCGGACATTTTTCAGCAAGTGCTCCCAGCTGAATACCACCCAGAACCAACACGCTCCCGCTTGGTACGTGTCTCCTGATGGTCTTCGTAATCTCGTCAATCTTCTCTTCGGAGAGCTTTTGCGAGGAGCAGTAGACGAGCCGATCCGGGCTGGAAGTCGCAGTAACGCGCAGCAAATCGGCATCAGCCTTGGCATTGACATCCTTGTTGAGGGTGGCACAGATGAGATTTCGATGGGAGCCTCTCCCCGGTGCCATTGCGCGAGCGTCGCGACCTCGATCCCAACTCTGGGACGTTGGCACAAATGAGACGCCCTCCTGTTTTTCGCAGATTTCACGAGTGAAATTTTCAAAACGGTAGTCGTTTTTCTCTGTTTCGATAATTATTTCAGCAATAGCGGCGTACATAGAACGTCCTGACGGCACGGGCCTAGATATCTACGTGACGAAATAGAATTCCACACCTTGGGCTTTGAGCAAAGAGAAAACCTCCAGGTGCGAGAATCTGGTACCCTTACTTCTTCCTCTCCACCAGGAAGTGCGCGATCTCCCGCATTGTGGCGGCGCGGTCGCCAAACGCGTGCAGCGCTGCAGAAGCTGCTGCGACGAGGTCGTCCGCTTTCTTCAATGACACGTCAATGCCGAACAGTGCCGGATACGTTGCTTTCTGGGTAGCGGTGTCCTTGCCTGCGGTCTTGCCTAACTGTTCCGAGGTCTGGGTTACGTCCAGGACATCGTCCACGATCTGGAAGGCCAGCCCGATGTTCCGGCCGAAGTCGCGCAGGCTCTGGATCTGTGATGCATCCGCTCCTGCGTAGATGCCGCCGGTGACGACGCTCGCGGTCAGCAGCGCACCGGTCTTGGAGCGATGAATGTACTCCAGCGTCTGCG
>Ga0208079_1001344_pt1 | contig 12911 bp, 11 predicted proteins | sample NGESurdeep092012_5_FD_184474 | JGI IMG/M metagenome (GOLD analysis project Ga0208079, IMG submission 184474) | Arctic peat soil microbial communities from Barrow, Alaska - NGEE Surface sample 210-2 deep-092012 (SPAdes) | ecosystem: Environmental > Terrestrial > Soil > Wetlands > Peat ... | reverse complement strand
GTCCGCCTCCGGCGGCAGCGGGAACCACCCGAGAGGTCGCGGCATGAAGCTCCGGCCAGTTCAGGAATCCCCCGGATTCATCCGTGGGGAGGATGTCAAATATGTGCCAGCAGCATCCCCGGCCGGTTACCAGGCGGAACCATCCACCGTCCCAGTCGCCATGGGAATCGGTGACCCCGCGCGACGGGCCGAGCGGCTTGCGCCGCTGATCCACCAACTCGTTGCCTGGGATCTCATCTACCGTTCCGATGCAGGGACGTTCGCCGAATCCCCCCTTGGTGCTTTCAGTCGCGAGCCGCATTGACGGGCACTGAGGGGCTGCTCCGAGCTACTTCCTCTGCGCGCGCCGTGGTTCCATGGACCTGAGAGGGGGAACGCAGTCGGTCAGGCGGGCATGGCGCTGATTGCGAAGACCGAGCGGGCGAGCGGCAGGCCACCCATGGAGCCGAGGAAGGGAGCGCCACCGAGTGCGAACACCCCGCCGTCGCCAGCGGCCAGCCAGTAGCCAGGCCCCGACGGGTTGGCGGCGATGCCGACTACCGGTTTCGCCAACACAGAGTCGGCCATGGATCCGCCATAGGCGGCGTCGCCGAAGGCGAACACGCCGCCGTCGGATCCCACCAGCCAGTAGCCGTTGCCGTCCGGAGTGGCAGCCATGCTGACCACCGGCGCGGCCAGGGTACGGCCGCCCATCGACCCATAGAAGGCAGCGTCGCCGAAGGCGAACACGCCACCGTCGGTGTCGACGATCCAGTAGCCCTTGCCGTCGGCGGTGGCGGCCATGCCGACCGGCTCGCCGACGTGCCCCGTGGCGTGGGCGATGGTGATCTCGTCGCCATAGTTGGCGGCGTCACCGAAGTTCTGGATGGAACCGAGGCCGCTCAGCCCCAACTCCAGCACCCAGTACCCCTTCCCGTCAGAGCTGGCCACGATGCCGATGGCGTCGGGCCACATGTCGGCGCCCCCCATGTAGGTCGGTGTGTCGGCCGGCTGACCATACGAAACGGCGTCGCCGTAGGTGTAGATAACCCCGCTGTAGGCATTCAGGATCCAGTAGCCCCCGCTGTCAGGGGTGGGTGCCATCGACCAGCACGAGCCGTTGGGCATGGAGCGGGCCGGGGGGTTAGCCGGGCAGCGAGTGGCGTCCGAGGCGGCCGAACCGTGGAAGGGCGCCCCGAAGGAAAACACGCCGCCGTCTCCGGCCTCCAGCCAGTAGCCCGGGCCAGAAGGAGCCGCCGACGCTGAACCGCCGATCGCGGTCACGAACACGAACACGAAAGTCGAGATCAGGGCGAGCAAGCTCCCCAGTCGCGTCGTCAACACCCCTACCTTGGTGGCTCGTTTGCTGCCCGTACCTTGGCGCATGTCCTGCACCCCTCTTCAGCAGGCGTAAGCCCGGATGTCCCAGCCCGTGCACGGCCGCCGAGCGACCTTGCGCGTCGACCGTCTCACGGTCATAGGCATGATGGCGACCGCCGGCCGGACGACGCGACACTGCGAAGACGATCGTCGAAATGACCAAACCGATGGCTCCAACGACCATCAGGATGACCCCTACTGTGGAAAGCCGGAACCCGTGACCTTGTGGAGTCACCGCCCAGTACACGATTGCACCAGCCGCTATTGCGACGGTGCTGAATCATTCCTGTCAGACCCATATCTTGTGCCTCCATCTCGTCGTACCAGCGATCGATCCAGTGCTTCCAGGATCTCGTCGGTTGAGACGCTGGCACCCAAGGTGATTGGGTGTCAGCCGATATCTTCTAGGCGCGACGAACGAAATAGATGATCGCCACGACCACCAGGACAACGACGAGTGTTCCGAAACCGATATACATAAGAACCTTCCCTTTTTGGATTGCAACAGTTGGCGACGGCCCTATCCATTCGATATCTGTCTCGGGACCAGTGCGGACTCGAGGCTCACGTCGTTCTCCCAGGACTCTCAGTTGGTCAGCCAACCTGCCCAATCGGTCAGCAGTAACCCCGAGGGCTGGGAGTCAGCGGACTACTTCGGATGGACCACGTCCTTGGCCTTGTCGATCACGTCTTCGACCTTCTCCTCGACCTTGCCGGCCTTCTCTTTGGCCTCGCCGGCGCGACGGTCGGCCTTGCCCTCAGATTTGAGATCCTTGTTTCCGGCCAGGTCTCCGACAGCCTCTTTGGCCTTGCCCTTCATCTGATCAGTCTTTCCAGTCATAGCGCTCCACCTTCTTCGTCGTTGAACTCCGTGCCACGCCTGAATCGGCTGTGAACACACTTTCCAGTGTAGTGGCGGCATCCAAGGCCAGCCAGAGGCGAAAGGCCTCATTCCCAGGAATCCACCGCCTGAACCAACCCGAAAGGAGATTGGATCTGGCTTCTACAGCGATGCCTTGACTCTCCAAAGAGAGAGCTGGGCCATCACCACAGCCAGCGGCTGGCCCGACGGCTGATCGCAACTAATGGAGGAGTGTCGCCACCACGTTGATGGTCAGTCCGATAATGATGGCGCCGAAGAGAAACGACAGCAGGGCATGGCGCAGTGCGGTTCGTCGTATCACCTTCGAAGTCAGGTTGGTGTCGGAAACCTGAAAGGTCAGACCGATCGTGAAGGACACGTAGGCAAAGTCGAGATAGTCGGGAGCGCTCTTCTCGTTGAAGTTGATTCCGCCCGGTGTCCCGCTGTAGTAGATCCGGGCATAGCGAAGCGTGAAGACGGTGTGGACAGCTGCCCAAGACAACGACACGCTCATCACGCCGATGGCGATCAGCAGCGCCTTGGTTCCTCCCTGAGAATGGCCTGCTTTGATGAGCACGAGGCCGACAGCCCCCAGACAGGCAACCCCGGCGACGATGATGACCAGGTCGGCGACACTCGCACTGGGGTCCTCCTGTGCGGCGATATGTGCCGTGCCGTCCGCATTCAGATGGCCGATCGCCGACCATACCCAGATCAGGAATACACAGGCGGCAGCATCCCAGCCCAGCAGCAGTGCGGCTTGCCAAGGCACTATCAGGGCCGCGAGAGGTCCCACGATGCAACCGGCGACAGCACCTACCACTACTGGCTGCGCAGCAGCCGTCCCCAACCATCTCCTCACTTTCCGAGACTACCGTGCCGCATCTTTGCGCTCTGGAACGACCGGGGTCCGGCGGACATCGGGATCCTCATTCGGCACTTGGCGTGGCGGTGTAGGCCATCTGCTGTCAAAGCCCGCCGGAAAGAGGTGGTCGATCGACGAGCGCCGTTTCCAGTATTGGTCGTTCTTCAAGACACGGCTCGCCGGCGGCGAGTCAGCGGCGACCGTAAACCGCCCTCGGCGAGGGATTCCGGGACCATCCCGAAAGTTATCTCGAGCCCGCCCTTGGATGGTGTCTGTGACCAGAGTGTCTGCGTCGTAGACATGTCTTCGACGCACCGATCACCGGTGGGCCCGTTGGTCGCCGAAGGAGCGGGCCAGCTGGTCGCTTAATGCGGAGTTCTCAGTGCGGAGCCGGCCGATCTCGTCTCGGGCGGCGTCGAGGCGATGATGGATCGAGTCGGGTGTTGCTCGTTGAGCGGTTGGAACTGGCGTCGTTGCCAAGGTCGGGCCAGCCCGGAGGCCGATGATGGTGCGGCGCAACTCTGGTTGGTTGTAGAGCCAACGTCGGGAAACACCGACGGCGCGTGCGACGGCGGGGAAGGTGACAGGCTGCCCGGTGCGATCGAGCTTCTCGAGCGCAACGTGGGCGGGACGCGCGCCGACGACCAGTCCACGACCTACGGCATGAGGACCTGAATTCACCCGGCCGAGGCCGCCTTTCGGGACTTTGGTCCCTGGTAGCGCGAGGGGAACATCTGCGACACTCGCAAGAGAGGCAAGTACATGGCATGGACCCGAGAACAGACGGAGGGGGCTTCGTTCCCCTGGTACCAATCGCATTCGTATGCGGCGATGCTCATCGCGACCGGCCTCTTTGCGGGAGTTTCCGTAGCCCGGCACTTCAGCGACGGCAGCGGAGAAGCGATCGACATCCTCTACTCGCTGCCGGTCGCCCTCCTGGCCATGTCGTTCGGACTACTCGGGGGTCTGGTGGGCGCGGCCGTCGGTTTCTCCCTGTTCACGATCTTCCAATTGGCGAGCGGTGTGGGAGGCATCGACGCCACCGGTTGGATCGCGCGTGCCGCGGGGTTGCTGTTGCTCGGCGTGCTGCTCGGTCGGGCCACGGACCAGATAAAAGCTGGTGAGCTGCGCACCCTGGCAGAACAGGAGCAGCGCCGTCGCCTCCAGGAAACCGCCCATCGCCAGGTGGAGGCGCTCGAGATCAGTGACTCCATCCTGCAGCACTTGGCGGCAGCCAAGTGGATGGTCGAGAGAGGCGAGGTCGAGGACGCGATCGACATCCTGACCTCGACCTTGGTAACAGGCCAGCGCATGGTCGCCGAGCTGCTCCCAATGCGCCACGGGGGCTTTGACGCCCAGGCCGTCGAAGACAACCCCTCGAACCAATCGTGACGCCCACGATTCGGGGGGCGACCAACGCGACCACCCGCGAGATTGCTTGCAGGTGGACCCTGTAGGGCTCAAGAACCTCGGTTCGGACGGTCTCAACCATGTCGGGTGGGTCACGCCGGGAACCCGTACTCGTTGATCAGCCCACCGAGGATCTCCTTCCGTTCGACCCGAGCTTCTGCAGGCACGCCGGTCAGATCGGTGGAGGAAGTCGTCGCTTCGGGTGGTCGTTGGTCCAGGGAATGGTGCGGCCGATGGCCGTTGTCATGGGTCACATAGGCAGAGAGGACGGTCACCAGGTGGCGTTGACCGGCGATCAAGACCCGGTCCAAGCACTCGCGGCGTAGCGTCCCGATCCAGCGTTCGGCATAGGTGTTTGCCCGGGGCGCCTGGGGGAGAGGCCTCAGCACCGCTATCTTCGAAGCGGCGAACACGGCGTCGAAACTGTCGATGAGCTTCGTGTCCCGATCTCGGATCAAGAACCGAAATGCCTCGACACGACCATCGAGGGCCTTGAGGAAGTTGCGAGCCTGCTGGGTTACCCAGGTGCGGGTTGAATGGCGAGTCATGCCGAGGATGTGTGCCCGACGCGTGGCCACCTCGATCACGAAGGAGACATAGGGGCGTCTCAACATCACCGTGTCGACGTGGGCGAAGTCACAGGCCAGCATGGACTTGGCCTGCATCATGCAGAACTGGCGCCAGAGTTGGACCGGTGCATCTTGGTGAGGGATCGATTCGGGCCCGATCCAGCATGTTCCACACCGTTGCTGGCGACAGTTGGTAGCGCAGTCCGATGATCTCCACATGGATTCGTCGGTGGCCCCAGGTCGGGTTCTCTCGGGCCAGGCGCACAACAAGCTTGCGAATCACGGCTGGCGTCGGTGGTCGGCCACCAAGAGGTACTCGAAGCCTCCGATAGGTCCAGTGCAGTGCCGCGCCACGATGTCACGGCTCACGGCTCACGGCTCACGGTTCACCGCTCACGGTTCACCGCTCACGGCTCACGGCTCACGGTTCACCGTGCACGGTGCACGGTGCCAACGCAGCAGCGTGGTCGGCGTCACGATCCTGGCATGCCAACGGTCCCGGGGAAGAAGGCGAGCCAGTGCGGCGAGCACTACTCGGTCCTTCGACTCCAACCGAGGGCGAATGATCTGGCGACCCAGCACTGCAACTTCTGGCGCAAGCCAACCAGCTCGATGTCGTTGGCGGCCTCACCGCGACCTCACCGCGACCTCACCGCGGCCTCACCGCGGCCTCACCGCGGCCTCACCGCGGCCACGTGGGGCGATCAGACCAAAGAGACGCTGGACCAGCACGTAGACGATCGACAACAACACACGCGTGATCCTCCTGCAGGTCATGGTGAGGATCCAACTGAAGCTGTTGAGCCCCACAGGTCGGTCACGAGGCCAGCCTCCTGGTGTTCTCCCTGGCCTCCCGGCGGCGTGCAGGAGCTCGATAAGGTAGGGACAGCGGTCCTTGGACCGACAGGTGAACTTCGTTGTCGTTCAGGAAACGGATGTGGCGCGACGCCCACTTCGCGGTGGGCCGGCTGCCGGCCACGTCCGGCAGGCAGACGAAGGCGGAGTTGGAGAGCACTAAGGAGGTCCGTCGATGAGCACCGGGCTCGAGTTCACCGAGACGATGGTCGGCGGGTGGCAACGGTCGGGCGACACCGTCGACCGACCGTTCCGCTTTGACGCCCGGGTGGAGACCCCTACGCTGCTGTCGCCGTTCGGCACCGTCGTCGGCGTCCTCACCGGGACGCTGACCGCCGAGGGGCTGGCGTCGGGCACGCCGATCACCGGCACGCTCGAGGTCTCCCCCCTCCGCCACCACCGGCTGCGCTACACGTTCACCACGGTGGCCGACGACGGCCACCGCTACCGCTTCGACGGCTGGAAGACCATCCGAGGGGTACGCCTCCTGCGGGCGTGGACCACGCTGCCGGGCACTGTCTACGACGAGGACGGCGAGGTGGTGGGAACCGCCCTCACCCGGTTCCCGTTCGAGACCACGCTGTCGTTCGTCGCGGGGTTCCGGCTGCTCCGCCACGACACTGACCTCGAGGCGCGGCGATGGTCGGGCAGGCCCGGACGGCTCGAGGTCTGGTACGACACACTTACCGACCCGCGCACCGGCACTGGGCTGTGGCTGCACCACGAGCTGTGCGCCCCGAGCGACGGCAGCGCGCCGAGCGGGTACGGCTGGCTGGCCCTGTTTCCCCCCGATGGTCCCCCCGAGCTGGTCCGGTTCGGTCCCGAGCCGCTCGGCGAGGGGCCGTGGTTCACGGCGGGCGACGTCGTGGCCGAGCCCGGGAACCGGTCGGGCAAGGCGGAGGGCGCGACCTGGGAACTGACCTACGAGGACGACAGCCCGCCCCTCTACACGTTCCCGCGGGCGGCGTGGCGGCGCGAGCTGCTCCCCTCGGCCCAGATCGTCCCGGCGCCGACCGCGTCGTTCCGGGGCACGGTCACCGTGGGTGGGCGCACCCTGGAACTCGACGGAGCTCCCGGCGGAGCGGCCCGCATCTACGGTCATGGCAACGCCGAGCGCTGGGGTTGGCTGCACGCCGACCTCGGCGACGGCGACGTACTCGAGGTGGTGGCAGCGGTGTCGCGCCGTCCCGGCCTGCGTCGGCTGCCGCCTCTGCCGTTCGTGCGTCTGCGCCTCGGCGGCGTTGACTTGCCGCGGTTCGGCCTGCTCGCCGCCCTCGGCGGCTCGGCCCACCTCGGGCTCCCCGACTGGGACGTCACCGTCCGCTTCGGCCGCCGCCGCCTGCGGGTGCGGGTCTCCCAGCCCGCCGACCGCAGCGTGGCGGTCGAGTACCACGACCCCGACGGCTCCCCGGCCACCTGCACGAACAGCGAGCGGGCCGACGCCGAGATTGTGCTCGAGCACCGGACCGCGGGCGGCTGGGCGGTCGAGCGGCACTGGACTCTCACGGGCACGGCCCACGCCGAGATCGGGAGCAGGCCGTGAGCGGACGCCGCTCCCTCGGCCGCCAATCGACACACTGGTGTGCCTCTCAGAGTTGTTCGATACGGTGCTGGCGACCCCTCGCGGTTCCCTCACCTGGGATCTGGAACCGGAGATGGCGTGCTGGCCTCGGCTCGAGTCCTTCTTCAACATGCCGGTGTACTTCGCCGACTCTCATTTGCCCTGACAACGGGGGTCGAATGAGAACCAGAACCGTCAGGTCCGGAGCTTGTTACCCAAGGACAGCCACTTGAACGCCGTTACGCCCGAGGAGTTTGCTGCCATCACCACCGTCCTCAATCATCAGGCCCGCCGCATGTTCGGGTGGGAGACGTCAGCGGAGCGCTACCCTGCGGCTGCGTGCACCGACCGGTAGAAACCGCCGTCCCCCTCGGCGGCAGCTCACCCCCTAGGTAGGAGGCATATGGCAATCAACGGCGACGACGACCCGACCCGCTCCGGGGCACTGAGCGGGTACGAGCGCCGGGTGCTCGGCGCTCTGTGCGACGCTCTGTTGCCCCGAGGTGGTGCCATCCCACCGGGTGCGGCAGATCTGGGTGTCGCCGGGGACATAGAGGCCCTCCTCAGGCGCCTGCGCGGCCAGCCCCGCTGGCTCGTGAGGGCGATGCTGGTCGGCTTCGACCTTACGGCGTTGTTGGGACGCCCGCCTGAACTGTTCCACCGGCTGGACACCGACAGCCGGTACCGATGGGTGGAGGACAGCCGCAGTTCCCGCCTCCGGCTACGGCGCGAAGCCCTGGCCGGGCTCGAAGCTCTGGTACAGCTCGCGTACGCCTCCCATCCACAGGTAGCGGCTCTCATAGGCTATGACGGCCAACCGCTGGTGGCGCTGGGTCCTGCCGGGCCGCCTGCGCCCGTCGACCTGCCGGTGATCATGTACCCCGAGGTGACCGACGCCAAGATCGTCGCCGACGTGGTAATCGTGGGCTCCGGAGCGGGCGGAGCCGTCGCTGCCGACACGCTCGCTCGCGCGGGGCTCGACGTGGTGGTGCTGGAGGAGGGCCCGCCTATCCACCGCGGCGACATCGTGGGCCACCGCCCCGCAGAACGCCTCTTCGAGTTCTACCGTGACGGGGGCCTGACATTCACCCTGGGCAATCCCGTCATATCGCTTCCGATGGGCCGTGCCGTGGGAGGGACGACGGTTGTCAACTCGGGCACGTGCTTCCGCACGCCGGATGCCGTGCTGGCATCGTGGGCGGCCTCGGGGATCCCCGGGGTGGGCCCCGAGGCGATGGCACCCTGGTTCGAGGCGGTCGAGGATGTGCTCGGCGTCCAGCCCGTGCCCGAGGAAGTTCTCGGCGCCAACGGCGAAGTCATGCGTCGGGGTGCCGAGCAGCTCGGGCTCTCAGGTGGCCCGATCCGCCGGAACATCAGGGGATGTCATGGCCACGGCGTGTGCGCGTTCGGCTGCCCGGTCGATGCCAAGCAGGCCATGCACCTGAGCTACCTGCCGCGTGCGACTGCCGCGGGCGCGAGGGTGTTCTCGGGGGCCAGAGTGCGCAAGATCCGCCTCGAAGCCGGGCGTGCTGCCGGTGTCGTAGCAGACGTGCTCGATCCGCAGACGGGCCGCAGACGCGGCACGCTGCATGTGCATGCCCGCGCCACGGTGCTAGCCGCAGGCGCGATCTTCACCCCGGTCCTCCTCGCACGCCAGCACCTGGCAGGTTCCTCGCGCCAGCTCGGACGCAACCTGGTCATCCACCCCGGGGCCGGGACGACCGCCCGGTTCGACGAACCCCTCAGGGCGTGGCGAGGGACAATGCAGAGCTACTACGTGGACGAGAAGCTTTCCGACGGCGTACTGCTCGAGGCGACCTTCCCGCCGCCGGGTCTCGGCTATTCGGCCGGCTCCTTGCCCGGGTGGGGACGCGACAAGTCGCTCTTTGCCCTCTACCCCCATATGGCATCCTGCGGTTCGATCATCGGCGATGCCGGGGTGGGACGGGTGGGGGCGCTCGGTAGGAACGGGGTGTCCATCCGTTACAACCTCACCCGTGGGGATGCCGCGAAGGTCTTGGAGGGAATAGCGATGGCCGCCGAGATCTTCTTCGCCGCGGGTGCAGCCGAGGTCTACCCGATGCTGCCGGGGCTTGGCTCCATCCGCTCCGCGGCCGAGGTCCGCTACGTGCGCGAGGGTCGTTGGCGCCCCTCGGACCTTCACCTGTCTGCCTACCATCCGATGGGCAGCGCACGGATGGGCACCGATCCGTCGAACTCGGTGGTGGACCCCTTCGGGCACGTATGGGACGTGCCGGACCTCTTCGTGTTCGACGCCTCGGTGCTGCCGTCCTCGTGCCATGTGAACCCGCAGATCACGATCATGGCACTCGTGGCACGGATGGCGGCACGCCTGGCGGATAGCCTCTCTTGAGCGGTCCCGCCCGCGCCAGGGCAGCTCGCGGCGGTCCGGCCCGTGAGGCCCTCGTGGTGGTGAACCCGACTGCCGGCGGGTCCCCCCTGGCTCTCGCCGGCAAGGTCGCAGAGCAACTGGCGTGCGAGGGGTTCGAGCCGAGGCTCCTCACCACGGCACATCGAGGTGAGGCGGTCGAGGCCGTCTCCGAGGCGGTCCGGAATGATCCGGGCGACGGGCGGGAACTTGCCCTGGTGCTGGCCGTGGGCGGGGATGGGACGGTTCGTGAAGTGGCCGAGGGGATGGCACGCGGGACCGGCAGTTGGCCGGGCGGGGGAGGTGTCGGCCAACGCCACGGCCGGGAGGCGCCGGCGCTGTTCGTGGTGCCGGGAGGCACGGGCAACTCCTTCTACCGAGCGTTGTTCGCAGATACTCCGGTGGAGGAGGCACTGGGGATGGTCCTGGGCCCGGAGCATTCCGGGGCGCGACTGCGCCGGCTGGATCTCGGGCGCCTGGTGGAACTTGACCAAGCTGTAGTGCTGGGTGCGAGCGCGGGTTTCCTGGCCAGCGTGCTCGACGCGGCTCGAAGCACGCCCGAGGTCCCCGGCCGGCGGCGCTACGAACAGGCCGCACTCGAACTGATCGGCCACCCGGACGACCTGGGCACCGATGCGCGCGTGCTGGTCGACGGCGAGCTCCTGGTCACGGGACGCCTCCTTCTCGTGGCCCTGGGTGGTGCACGCCATCGCGCCGGCTCGTTCGAGTTGCTGCCGGGTTCGGTGCTCGACGACGGGCTGTTCGACGTCTGTGCGATCAAGGTTCCCTCGCCGGCACGGCTCGATGAGCTCTTCGTGGCGGTTGCGGGCGGGCGCCATCTGGGGGAACCGGAGGTGACCTATGCGAAAGGTCGCAACGTGGTCATCGAGGCCGCCGGGGACGAGACCGTGCCGGTCGAATACGACGGAGACCTTATGGCTGGGGCACTGTCACCGGCTCAGTCGGTCACCTTCGAAGTCGTCGGCGGGGCGCTGGCAGCGTGGGCGGGCGATCCACCACCGGCCGGTTGAGCCGGCAAGGCCGTTGCACGGCGCTGCCGAGGCGCCCTTGGCCGGTCGGCCTCAGACGACGACGCCCAGCCCTCGATGTCGTCGAGCGCGAACCTACCTTCTTCGTTGCGATGCCATCCACCATATTGCCTACATGCGTATCGTGCTCTCGCGCGAACACGATGAAGCCATCCGCAAGGCTAACGGCGCGGCTTGGACTTCCCGGCTTGGACCGGGCTCAAACGATCGTGAGAGCCGAGGCCAGCGCGCCGGCCAGCTCGTCTGCTCGGAGGTCTTCCAGATGTTCGAGCGCGTCGACTACCTTCGTGCTCCCACCGGTGCCGAGGAACTTGCCGCGCGCCAGGGTGGGATGGTCTCGTCGTGTGGAGGGCCCCGACGCGCCTATTGGCGTCGTGACGCTACGGCGCAGCGTGCGACCGTCGGTGAGCCGGACTTCCAGCATCGCCCCGATCTCCTTCGTGGCGTCCTCGAAGGAGGCGGCCGGCCGGCCGGCCGCCTCTAGCAGCGCGGCTGCCTCCTCCTCGCCGCCGAGGCGGGCTAGCCAGGCCGACGCACGTGGGCCGGCCTGGCGGAGCGCTTCGCCCAGCGGGGCTGTCGCGAGCACGGCATGACGGGTGAGGTCGGGGTCGTGTTCGACACGTACCCGCTTGGCCAGGTCCCATACCACTGGATCGTCGAGCCGCGGCGATGCCAGGTCGGCAGGGGTGAAGGCACCGGTAAGCAGGGTCACGGCGACGGGGTAGGGCACGGAGAACTGGAGCGCGCTGGGGGGGGATGCGGGCCCATTGATGTAGCTGCGGCTACGGATGTCCATGCCGAAGGTGAACAAAGAGCACCTCACGACGATCTCCTCTACGGCCCCGGCCACCGACCCGACGGGGGCGAGGTCACCGGTTAGGCCGTCGTGGGGATCGTCGTGGGGGCCACCGTGCAGTGCGGCCTCGATGTCACCGTGGAGTTGGACAGCGGCGTCGAGGGTGCTGTCGAGGTAGGCACATGCAGGGTAGAGCTTTATCGACAGGGTCTCGGTGTGCCAGCGTGACCCCAGGGACTCCACCACCGCATCAGGGAGAGGGACGTCTGCGAAAGTAGCGAGCAAGCCTTCGGGGTGCTCCAGTATGTCGGCGGCTCCGCTGAGCCCCGCAACGGCGCCGTCGCAGGCGTCCAGAGCGGCGCGGATTCCCACTGCGGCGGTCAGCGCCTTGCTGTCGCCCCCGAAGAACGCAGGCGCCAGAGAGTGCGGCGGTAGCGAACAGGCCAGGGCCAGCGCTGCGGAGGTATGTTCGGGGGACGCCCCCTGGGCTCGCATGCGTGCAACGGTGGCACCTACCAGATGGCCGTAAGCGGCTGTCTGCCCGCGGAACGATCCGAGCGTTGCTCCGGCCACCACCCGAGAGGCGCACTCGTTCCCAGCCAGCACCGCTTCGAGGAAGCGCCTTCCGTCCAGACCGAGAGGCCCTGCGTAGGCTACCGGCACGCCGACCGTGGAGTGCGACACGTGGCCCGCGTACAGGGTGTCGTCGTAGTCGAGCGCTATCGTGAGCGTCCCGAGGCAGCAGGCTGCCGCCTTGGCGTCCGGCTGCAGGGGGCTGCCGAAGGCTTCCACCAGCCGCCGGCCGAGGGGATGCCCGAGGGTGGCGCGCGCTGCGGCAAGTTGGGAGAGCACCTGGCTGCGGGCGAAGGAGCGCACCCGTTCGGGGACATCTTCGAGCTGCATCCCTGTGGCAAACGCGCTCAGGCGCTCGGCAAGAGTCATCGAAGTGCCATCGTAGGGTGCCAAGCGATCGTAGACAACGTGCAAACACGGAGAAGAACAAAGGGTAGTGGATCGGTCCAAGAGTGGCCACAAGGCAAGTACCGGATCCGCATCTTCATCGGCACCGACCCTCTGACCGGCAAACCCTTACCCTTCGCTAGCGGCACCTTCCTGGCTATGACTTTTCGCTGGTTTTCGGGCCGCCGGAAAGTTTCTTCGAAACAATCGCGTGACCAGCGCGTTTGTCACCTCGA
>Ga0208079_1001340_pt1 | contig 12924 bp, 14 predicted proteins | sample NGESurdeep092012_5_FD_184474 | JGI IMG/M metagenome (GOLD analysis project Ga0208079, IMG submission 184474) | Arctic peat soil microbial communities from Barrow, Alaska - NGEE Surface sample 210-2 deep-092012 (SPAdes) | ecosystem: Environmental > Terrestrial > Soil > Wetlands > Peat ... | reverse complement strand
GGCCTGTGCCCGGCCGGCCCGCGACCGTGATGTCATTCAGGAGTGCGCCCTGGGTCGCGAAGTAGCTCACAACCAGGCGGTTGTCTCCGGGCTGGACCGGGTAGGAGTGGGTGTCGTTGCGGCCCGTCACGTCGGGGGACAGGCCACTGGCCGGTGCGTTGTTGGTGAGGGTGATCGTTACCGCGGTCCGCCGGGTGGGTCCGCAGCCGGAGCGCTGCCAGGTCAGTGACCGGTCGAGGTAGTAGTCGAGCTTGTTTCCGCCGCCATTGACGATGCTCAGGCCGACATAGGGCGCCGTCGTGGTGGGGATGATGCCCGCCACCGACGTCAGCGCCAGGTCTGCCTGCACGGCAGGGTCGGCGCTCCAGACCAGGAGCCGTCGCTCGCCGGCAGCCTTGCCGGCGGCTTGCAGCAGCGCTGTCGGGTTGCTGCGGGCGCCCATGATCTTCTTGACCGCCGCGGAGGCGACATTAAGCAGGTAGGCCTTCCGCCGCGCTTCTGCAGCCTGGCTGGTGCCCGGGAACATGGCATAGCTGGTGGCCTGGGTCAGCGCCACGGCGTTGGCCGCGCCGATCTGCGTGTTGTCGGGCAGGGTGGCTGGGCCGGTCACGGCCAGGAGATAGCCGAGCGCGGTGGGGTCCACGGCGATGACACCGTCGAGGTTCTGGCCGCTGTGCTTCTTCCACATGGACGCCCAGATTTGGGCGGCGTAGGGGAAGTGAGGACTCAGGTTGCCGTTGCCATACAGGGTTGTTGCGCCCATCCCGTTGTAGAGGTGGTCATAGTCGGGCCCGAAGTCCACGCTGGCGGCGACGCCTTCCAGCGTGGTGTCGCTTTCCATGCGGGTGAACGCCAGCTTGCCGTGGTTGGCCGCCACGATCGCGAAGGCACCTGGCATCCCGCCCGTACCACGGGCCTCTGCCTCGTTCTGGAATGCCAGGAAGTAGTGCTTCGGGCCGCCGGCTCCGAGCATCGTGGGCAGGATTCGCACGGCGAGGTCGGCTGACTTGACGGTGCTGTCAAGTGCGGTGACCTGGCTGAGTGCGTCCGCATAGGAGGCGTCGATGGAGCTCAGCCAGGTGTGCCGCGGCAGGGCGCTGATGGTCTTGGTGGTCGCGTCGATGCTTGCCGATGCGGAGGTGATGGCGGGGCCGAGGGCCGTGATGCGTGCCAGGTCGATGCTGCCGTCGGGCCGGCGCAACGTGCGTGGGTCCAGGCGCTGGCCGGCATTGACGAGCTGGGGGAGCACGTTATGGCTGAGGGAGTCGACCCCTGCGGTGATGCCGCGGATGGTTTGCAGTGGTTCTCCGCCCGAGGGCAGTGCGGCGGCCAGTGCCCACACCGGCCCCGAGGTCAGCTGGTTGGCGCGATGCGCGCGGCTGGCCAGATCCGCGGCGGTAACGCGTGCAGCCGGCCATTGGCTTGCCGAGAGCTGTGCGCTCAGCGTGTGGATCTCGGCGCGTGCCTGGTTGAGCTGGCTGCGGGCCATCACGGCGGTGACGGCAAGCCAGAGCCCGGCCAGAAGCAGCACCCCACCCGCGGTGACCATCGCCATGCCGATCCGCGTGCGCCGACGCCACGTTCGGTCCGAGACGCCGGCCTGCGACTGGTCAGTCACGATGTGCGTATTCGATCGTGGCTTCGGTTAATCATGCCTTCGCTCTGATCTTGATGACGCCGCGAAACGGGCCGGTCACATGAGGCAACGAACAGGGCCGGTCGCGTGATACGGACCGGCCCTGTTCGTTGCATGAGACCTATGTCAGGCGTTGTCCTTGCGACGCCTGCCGGCGAACACCATCGCGCCACCGCCGACGAGGAGCAGCCCGCCGAGAGCACCGATACCGATAGCGTTGGTTCCGGTGAACGCCAACCCACTACTTGTGCTGGTGGGGGCGCTGGCGGTGACTCCAGCGACCTGGAGCGGGGCACTTGCGGTGGTTCCGGTGCCTGCGGTGGTTCCGGTGCCTGCGGTGGTTCCAAGGACTTGGGTCCCGGTGATAGGTGATGTGTACCCGTTGTCGGCGGCGCTGGCAGGGCCGGCGAAGGTCATCGCAGCCATGATCGCGCCGAACGTCACGATCAGAGGTGCGCGAAGGCGCTTACTGATTGGCATGATATCTCCCTGATTGTGCACAATTCGTACGAAATAGGCTGAAATACATGCAGTCTGGTGAGGAGTTCCCCGGAGGTGTGCTGGATCTGCATCTTGCGGCCAGCTTGCGCTGGTTCTCAATATTCTACGTGATTATAGGTGCCAAGCCAATGCCTGACAATCCCTAAATCAGGCAATTGAAGCAGTGCGTCCTGATCCTCCCCATCAGGCGGGTCGAGTCAGCTCTGGGGAGAGCCGATGACCTATGGGTAGGCTAGCGGGTATGAGGGACCTTGGCGAGAGGCTGAGGGCCAGGGGCATGCGGCTGACCCGGCAGCGGGAGCGAATTATCGATGCGGTCCGCGTGCTCGGTCACGCCACACCGGATGGACTCGCCGTGGCCGTCGCTCGGGACGGCGGACCGGCTTTGTCCCTGTCCACGATCTATCGCAACCTCGAGGCGCTTGAAGAGGTGGGCGTGGTCTCGCACACCCACCTCGACCACCGCTCGCCGACCTACCACCTCTCCGATCACGCAGACCACCTGCACCTTGTCTGCCTGTCATGTGGGGTAGTCATCGAGAGCCCGGTGACAACAGCCGATCCGTTCGTAGGGAATCTTTTGGCCGCTCACGGCTTTGTGTCGGATGTGAAACATATGGCGATACACGGATGGTGTGCTGCGTGTTCGGCTCGGACAGCGCCGTTGAGGGCCCGGTGAACGAAGTGACCGAGCTCCAGCCGAGCGTCGAACCGGACAGCGCGCCGGCGGCTGTCCGGCCCAGCCCATTCTTGAGCCGGCCCGGAGCCGTGGCCGGTGAAGGCGTTGATGCCGCGGTCGCCGCGCACTACGGCAATCCCTTGCGCGAGCAGCGACTTCTGGTCGAGGGTCTGGCTGCAGTGGATCTGTCACACCGTGGGGTCGTGACGATCGCCGGACCGGACCGCCTCTCCTGGTTGCACTCGATCACGACCCAGATGCTGACCGGGCTGGCTCCGAGAACGTCTGTGGAGACGTTGGTTCTCAGTCCCAAGGGGCACATCGAGCATGACCTGCACCTTGTGGATGACGGCCAGACGACCTGGGTAACCGTCGAGCCCGGCACCGCTGGAGCACTCGTGTCCTGGCTGGACTCGATGCGCTTCATGCTCCGCGTGCAGGTGCGCGACGTCAGCGCCGGCTACGCCGTGATCGGTGAGCCGGTGCGCTCTGAGACCACTGCGGGGGAGCCTTTGGCCTGGAGTGACCCGTGGCCACTGCTGGTTGGCGACACCGCGGCTTACAGCGCAGTGACCGATCCTGCCGAACATCCGGGAAGGCAGCGGCCCTGGCGCGAGCTCATCGTTGCCCGTGATCAGCTGGAGGCAGTGCTGGGGGACCGGCCGTTGGCGGGAATGTGGGCTGCCGAAGCTCTACGTGTTGCTGCCTGGCGTCCGCGCCTGGGTTTTGAAACCGACCAGCGCACGATCGTCCACGAGGTCGACTGGCTGCGCACGGCCGTTCACCTGCACAAGGGGTGCTATCGCGGGCAGGAGACCGTGGCGCGCGTTCACAATCTCGGTCGGCCGCCACGCCGGCTGGTGTTCCTGCACCTTGACGGTTCCGGTCACTCCCTGCCCGCGCACGGCGTCGAGGTCGAGGCTGATGGCAGGGTCGTGGGCCGTCTCACCTCGGTGGCGCGTCACTACGAGCTTGGCCCGATTGCTCTGGCCGTTATCAAGCGCAACACCCCCCTGGATGCCATGTGTACGGCGGCCGGGCTCAGTGCCAGCCAGGAGGAGATCGTTAAGCGTTAGAAACAAACCGGACCAAGGTCAGGAAGCAGCCTTTGCGCGCTGCTTCGGGCGTGACGACTTCTGGTGTTGTCGCTTAGGGGCATAGCCGTCGCGGTAGTTGTAGTAGTGGTCGGTTCCCTTGGTCGGGATCAGATTGAGGACCAGCCCCAGGACCCGGCCTTTGACGGCCTCCAGGGACTGCAGCGATCTGGCCAGGTGGTCGCGGTCCACTCGTCCTGCGCCGACCACCACTACGGTCCCGCCTGCGATCGTGCTCAGGACGGCGGCATCTGTCACGGGCAACAACGGAGGCGTGTCGATGATCACGACGTCGAAGCGGGACTCCAGCTCCCGCAGGGTCTCGATCATGGCGGCGGACCCGAGCAGCTCGCTGGGGTTCGGCGGAACCGAGCCGGCGCCGAGGACATAGACGCTGCTCTCGGCGAACTGCTGCAGCACGTCGCCGAGCTCGGCCTGGCCGATCAGGACGTTGGTCAGGCCAACGGAGCCATCCATAGCCATGTATTCCAGCAGACGCGGGCGCCGCAGGTCGCCTTCGACGACGCATACCCGGGCACCGCTGGCGGCCATCGTGATCGCGAGGTTTGCCGTCGTCGTCGTCTTGCCCTCACTAGGAACGGACGAAGTGAAGACGATAGAGCGCGGGTGGTTGGCAGCGTCCACGAACTGAAGGTTCGTTCGCAACGTGCGAAACGCCTCGGCGCGGGGGCTGTTCGGGTCCGCCTGGACCAGCAGTGGAGCCTTGGCGGCGCCGGGGTCAAAGGCGATCCCGCCGATGACCGTCGCGCCGGTCACTTCTGCGCAGTCCCTCTCGTTCTTGATGGTCGTGTCGAGCAGATCCCGCAGGAGCGCCAGACCCAGTCCCAGCAGCAGACCGAGCACCACGCCCAGTGCCAGGTTGCGCGTCGGCTTGGGGCTGACCGGTGTGGTGGGGACCGTAGGGGTGCTCACGACGGTCACCTTGACTGGGCTCGCCTGGCCTTTGCTGACGCTTTCAAGGTCGGCGACAGTCCTGGTGAACTGTTTGCCGACAGCGTCGGCGACCTGCGCGGCTACGCGCGGGTTGGTGTCCTGGACGGCAACCTCGATCAGAACAGTGTTGAGCGGCACCGTCGCGGTGATCTGGGCTCCGAGCTTTGCCGCGGTTGTGTTGAGCTGGAGCGTCTTGATCACTGGGTCAAGGACGTTGGGGGTCGTGATGACATCCGCGTAGGACAGGACGCGCTGCTGGGTGAAGTTGCTGCCGGACAAGAGGGCCGAACTGTCACTGCTGCCCGACGTCGAGACGAAGAGCCGGGTCGTCGCTTCGTAGACCTTGGGGCTGAGTTCGGTCGCCAGCGCTGCCCCGGCCAGGACCACGAGCGTGACTGCCACAATGATCTGCCAGCGCTTCCGGATGACGCGGATATAGTCCTTGAGCTCCACAAACGTCTCTATTCTCTCGCCCACAGATGCGTGGCATTCTCTCGCCCACAGATGCGTGGCATTCTCTCGCCCACAGATGCGTGGCTTCGCTCGGTGGGGCAAGAATACTGCAGGCTAAACATCAGCCACAGCGTTGCCCGCAACCGCCCCTGACAGTATGTCAGGCATGACCAATGACGCTACCCGGATCAAGCGAGCCACCTCCCTCGCTGCGGGGACTCTCATCACCGTCGCTCCCACCGGGGCCGAGACCGCCAAAGGTGACTGTCCCCAGCTGCCGACGACATTGGCCGAGCTTGTCGAGACGGCCGTCACCTGCCAGGCCGCAGGCGCCTCCCTGATCCACATCCATATCCGAGACGCCGACCACAAGCCAAGCCTGGATGCCGTTCGTCTGCGCGAGACCGTCCTGGCCGTGCGCGAGCAGACGTCGCTGGTCATCCAGCTCTCCACCGGTGGCAACGTTCACGATCCGCTCGAGAAGCGACTGACGGTCCTGGACGCTGAGCCTGACTCCTGCAGCCTTACGTGTGGCACTACCAACTTCGGGGACGACGTCTTCCTCAACCCCTACCCGTTCATGGCCCAGCTCTACCGTCAAGCCCAGGAGCGCGAGATCGTCCCCGAGTTCGAGCTGTTCGACCTCGGGCATGTGGCCGCGCTGCGACGTCTGATCGACGACCATGGGTTGCCTTTCGGGGGCAAGGTGCACGTCGACTTCATCACTGGTGTCCCAGGCGGTATGCCCGGCACTCCTGCAGCGCTGCTGGCCGGCATACAGGCGCTGCCTGCCGAGGTGACCTCCTGGGCTGCGACAGGCATAGGGCGCAGCCACCTCCCCATCGCTGCAGCGGCGCTCGCATCCGGCGGGCACCTGCGGGTTGGTATGGAGGACAACTTGATCTATGCCAAGGGCCAGCCGGTTGCGCGTAACGACGAGCTGGTGACAAGGGCGGCGGATCTGGCCCGGTTGATGCAGCGGCCGCCTATGACCACTGACGAAGCGCGCGCTCTGTTGTCGATCAAGGAACGGCGGACTGCCTGACCCCGATCGACCCTCGTGGGCGCGCCTTGCGCCGGCGGGTGATGCACGAAAATCGATGCTTGCCAGGGCTTGCATTCTGCTAACTGGAGTTAGCATAATGGAGTCATGCCGAAGTTCACCCCGATCTCCGTTCACGATCTTGGCGAGTACCTGCGGGAGCAGCGCCAGTCGGCGCAGCTCTCGTTGCGTCAGCTGTCCGAGGTGGCGGGGATCAGCAACCCGTACATCTCGCAGATCGAGCGCGGTCTGAAGAAGCCCAGTGCCGAGATCTTGCAGGCCCTGGCCAAAGCCCTGCGCATCTCGGCCGAGTCCCTCTACGTCCGCGCCGGCATCCTTGATGAGCGCACCGACCTTGGCGAAGCGCATGTCGTTGATGTCACCGACGCCATCCTGGCCGACCCCAAGCTGAACGACCGACAGCGCGCTGTCCTGCTGGACGTTTACGAGTCCTTCGTTGGTGAGCCGGCAGCCGGCAAGGCTCCGAAGGCTTCTGGGGCTTCGAAGTCCACCACGCCCACCAAGCTCACCACGCTCACCACGCCGGGTCGCGCCCCCAGCCCCGAACAGCTGATCCCAGAACAGCCGGCCCCAGAACAGAAGAAGACCCAGCCGCCAACCAAGAAGGAGAACGAATCATGACCCTCGTCAAGGACATCCGAAAGACTGTCACCGACACCACCCCCGTCTACGCCGCCGTCGGCGTCACCGACCTGGCCGTCGAAAGGCTGCGCGACGCCCGTACCCGTGCAGCTGCCGTTCGCAAGGATCTGGATGTCAGCGCGATGCAAGACAGGGCAGTCAAACGCTTCGAGAAGGTCACGGAGCAGGTCCAGCAGATTCCCGCACAGGTCCGGAGCCAGACCGTCGAGGTTGCCGGCAAGGCACGGGAGACCTACACAGGGCTTGCCGTACGCGGAGAGAAGCTGGTCAAGCGCGTCCGCAGCCAGAAGTCCACCAAGGACCTGTTTGCCCAAGCTGGCAGCACCGTGACCCTCGGCAAGGGTGCCGTCACGACAGTCCGCAAGGTCGCACACGACACCCAGCGCGCCGCCATAGTCACTCTGGCCACTGGTCGCCGTGAGGCGGAATCGGTTGCCGCGTCCGTTCAGCACGATGTCAGGGCCACCGGTCGCGCGGCGACCAAGGCCCCTGCCACCACCCCCACCGTGATCGAGGGCACTGGCACGCCCGCCAAGAAGAGCACCGCCTCGGCGGAGCGCGCGACCCGGTCTGTTGCCGCAGGCGCTCGCAAGACGACCACCACGGCCAAGACCGTCACCCCCAAGGTTGGCGACTGATCGAGCCGACAGCTGCCCTGTTCGGTAGTTGAGCAGTGACCGGCGAGGCCGGTGTCGACCACTCGGCACCGGCCTCGTTGTTGTGTAGGCCGGTCGTGTCGGAGCAGTAGGATCGCCGCCGTGACTGAGCATCGAGTATCCCTGTATGACGCGTCTGTGGTGGCCCACGTCGTCCGCTCCGGCTTTGTGGAGTCGGTGCATCACGGCAGCGTGGTGGCCGTTGACGCGAGCGGTTCTACTCTGCTGGCGGTCGGTGATGTCGCCGGTCCGATGTTCCCGCGTTCGTCCAACAAACCCATCCAGGCGCTTGCCATGCTGCGCGCCGGTCTGGACCTGGACGGCGAGCTGCTCGCGCTCGCGGCCGGGAGCCATTCGGGAGAGTCCTTCCACCTCGAGGGAGTTCGGCGGATCCTTGCCGGGGCCGGGCTGAGTGAACAGGACCTGCAGAACACCCCCGACCTGCCCTACGAAGAGCAGGAGCGCGAGGCCTGGATCGCCGCCGGGCGTGAGGCGACCTCGCTCGCGCAAAACTGCTCTGGCAAGCACTCCGCCATGCTCGCCACCTGTGTCGTCGCCGGATGGGACCTCACGACCTACCTCGAGCCGCTGCATCCGTTGCAGCAGCTCATAGTCCAGACGCTCGCCGACCTTTCCGGGGAACCTGCGCAGGCCGTGGGTGTTGATGGCTGTGGCGCCCCGGTCATGGCCGTCTCCCTGACCGGCCTGGCGCGGGCATTCTCCCGCTTTGCCACTGCTCCCGACGGCACCGACGAGGCCCGGGTGGCGGAGGCGATACGGGCGTATCCGCAGTGGCTGGGCGGGACGCGACGTGACGTCACCGCACTCATCCGGGGTGTACCCGGCCTGATCGCCAAGGACGGTGCGGAGTCGGTCTATGCCGTGGGCCTGGCTGACGGTCGGGCAGTAGCCCTCAAGATCGCCGACGGCGGGCAACGTGCCCGTCCTGTCGTGATGGCAGCGGTGTTGCGGCGACTGGGCATCAACGCCGAGGTTCTAGACGAGCTGGCCTACGCCCCGGTGCTCGGCCACGGCGAACAGGTGGGGTCGATTGTCGCAGTCGGGATCTGAGAGGGCGCTCTGATCGTCCACCTCTGATACTGGCTCGGCCCCGTAGGCTAGGTGCATGTTGACCATATTTGGGAGCCTCCAGTGGCTCATCGAGCTTCTCTTCGGGGTCGGCGCCCTGGTCCTGTCGGTGTTCGGCCTGGTTGATGCTCTGCGACACCGTCCCGACGCGTTCACCGCCGCGGGCAAGAGGACCAAGAACTTCTGGCTGGTTGTGCTGGGGATTGCCGTCGCGTTGAGCTTCATCAGTGTCACCGCCCCGTTCGGGCTCCCCTGGATCGTCGCCGTGGTCGGCGCTGGTGTCTATGCCGCGGACGTCCGCCCCGCATTGCGCAAGGTGATGGGGCGCGGTTCGTCCGGGGATGGTTCGGGCCGCTGGTGACCGCGCCTCCAGCTAGCCGGAACGCGTCGCTGCTGGAGGGTCCGAACGGTTCGCTCGAGTTCGTCACCGCTGGATCGGGTGTGCCCGCAACGGTTTTTGCCCACGGCCTCGCCGGCTCGATCGAGACGACTCGTCCGTTCGGGTCGGGGGTCAGTGGTAGTCGTACGTTCATGCACTTCCGCGGTCACGGCGCCTCTACCGCGGGGGAGACGCCCTGGACCTACGCTGCCTTGGCCGACGAGCTGAGGGCGGTCGCCGACCAGGTCGGGGCGACTCAGGCCCTTGGGGTGAGCATGGGCGCCGGTGCGTTGTGCAGCCTGTTGGCACGCACCCCGCTTCGGTTCGAGCGGCTGGTGTTCGTCATGCCGGCCGTCCTGGACCGGCCCCGCACCGATGACGCCCTGGGTCGACTGGTCGAGATGGCGCGGTGTGTCGACCATCGCGATGTGGAGGGTCTGACGGCGCTCCTGCTCGCGGGTGAGCCTGTCGCGGTGAGATCCCAGCCCGCGGTTCAGCTCTGGTGCAGACGTCAGGCCGCAGCGCTGGTGGGAACACCGGTCTCGCGGGCATTGCGGGCGTTGCCGACCGCGGTGCCCCTGGCCGACCGTGGGGTGCTTGCCGCGGTCAGCGCGCCAACTCTGGTTATCGCACAGGAACAGGACCCGGCACACCCGGTGTGGGTCGCCGAGCAGCTCGTCTCCTCACTACCGGACGCCCACCTTGAGGTCATGACTCCCAGCGGCATCCTGTGGCGCCACCGAGCCCGGTTGAGGGATCTGGTCGGGGGATTTCTGTCCGGGGGGGGGAACCCCGCCGACGGACCGCCCGGCTGAGCCCGTCCATCGGGAGTCGACGACACTGATGGCGAGTGAGGGACACGATGGCCGCGGACGCCGGAAATACCTGGCGGCGGCGCTGCGTTGGCCCTGAAGGTTGCATCGCCACAGATAGATAGCGAGTTGCCACAGATAGACAGCCAGTTGCCCAGGTGCCAGGAGGGACCTATGCCGGCAGTGCCGCAGGTTCGTCGGGTTGCCATGCTCAGCGTCCACACCTCGCCGCTCGAGCAGCCGGGAACAGGCGATGCGGGTGGTCTGAACGTGTACGTCGTCGAGGTCTCCAAACGGCTGGCGGAGCGTGGCATAGAGGTCGAGATCTTCACCCGGATGACCGACGGCGGTCTGCCGCTCCAGTCCGAGATAGCGCCCGGGGTCCACGTACGCAACGTCATCGCAGGGCCATTCGAGGGCCTGGGCAAGGGAGACCTCCCCGGTCAGCTGTGCGCGTTCGCCCAAGGGGTCATGCGCGCGGAGGCGGCCCGACCCGAGGGCTGGTATGACCTAGTGCACTCCCACTACTGGCTCTCCGGGCAGGTGGGCTGGCTGGCGGCTGACCGTTGGCGGGTGCCGTTGGTGCACACGATGCACACGATGGCGCGCGTCAAGAACTCCCGGCTGGCGGAAGGGGACACGCCAGAGCCGCCTGGTCGCGAGATCGGTGAGGCTCAGGTCGTGGACGCCGCTGACCGCCTCGTGGCAAACACCCGGGGCGAGGCCGGTGAGCTGGTCGACCTGTATGACGCGGATCCCGGCAAGGTTCGGGTCGTGTCGCCCGGCGTCGACCTCGAGATGTTCACCGTTGGGGATGTGGCAGTGGCGCGGGCCCAGCTGGGGCTGCCCAAGAACGCGCACGTGCTGCTCTTCGTGGGCCGGATCCAGCCCCTCAAGGCTCCTGACGTGTTGCTCAAGGCGGCGGCTGACCTGCTAGCCCGGCGGCCCGAGCTGCGCCAGAGACTGGTCGTTGCCGTGGTCGGTGGCCCGAGTGGCTCGGGCCTGGGTAAGCCCCGCGCACTGCAGGAGCTGGCTCACCAGCTCGGCATCCAAGCTCAGGTTCGCTTCGTGCCGCCGGTCGACCGAGCGACCCTGGCCCTGTGGTACCGCGCCGCTGACCTGGTCACAGTCCCGTCCTACAGCGAGTCGTTCGGTCTTGTGGCTGTCGAGGCCCAGGCTTGCGGGACCCCGGTCGTTGCCGCTGCGGTCGGCGGCCTGCCCTATGCGATCGGTGACGGCGGCTTGCTCATCGACGGGCATCGGACGAGCGACTGGAGCGCTGGGATGGAGGGCCTGCTCGATGACTCCCGTCGCCGAGACCTGTTGAGCCGTAAGGCTGTTGAGCACTCCTCGCAGTTCAGCTGGGAGCGCACCACCGACCAGCTGCTCGAGGTCTACAAGGAGTCCATGACCGCCCGGACCGCCCCGTCGATCGACGACCCACCCTCACCGATCGACGCCAGGGGACTCGCCGGTGTCCCCGCGGCGGTGATCCCGTGACCGGAAGCACGCTGGACGGCAGCCCCGCCGTCCAGGAGTGCGTGCGTCAGTTCCTCGACGAGGCCGGTATCAAGTGGGAGCTCGGGCGACGTGAAGGGGAGTTCATCGTCACGTTGCCGGGTGAGAAGAGGCTCACAACGCTGTGCTCGTTGGTCGTGGGCGAGCAGTCCTTGTCGATCTCCGCTTTCATCGTGCGCAACCCGGACGAGAACCACGCGGCCGTCTACGCCTACCTGCTGCGTCGCAACCTGAGGCTGCCCGGACTTGCCTACGGAATCGACAAGTCCGGCGATGTCTATGTCACCGGGCGTGTGCCACTCCGGGCGGTGAGCGGAGCCTACCTTGACCAGATCTTAGGTGTGGTTCTGGATGCCGCAGACGGCGCTTTCAACGAGCTGCTGGCGATGGGATTCCTGGAGTCGATGAAGAAGGAGTGGGCATGGCGCAACTTGCGGGGCGAGCCCACTCGCAACCTCGAAGCCTTCCGCCACCTGCTGGAGGCGCCCCCCGAGGGGCCGGTGCCCTCGCCATAGACTCGTGCGATGACCACAGAAGAATCTCTCACGCTCATTCTCCTACGACACGGGGAGAGTGAGTGGAACGCCAAGAACCTGTTCACCGGCTGGGTTGACGTCGACCTGACGGACAAGGGCCGTGCCGAGGCCGTGCGAGGCGGCCAGCAGCTCAAAGAGGCGGGCCTCCTGCCCGACGTCGTGCACACCTCGGTGCAGCGTCGTGCCATCACCACGGCAAACCTGTCCCTGGACGCCGCCGACCGTCACTGGATCCCGGTGAGCCGTTCCTGGCGTCTGAACGAACGCCACTATGGCGCCCTGCAGGGCAAGAACAAGAAGGAGACTCTCGAGCAGTACGGGGAGAAGATGTTCATGACCTGGCGACGCTCCTTTGACGTCCCGCCGCCGCCGCAGCCCATCGACGACGAGTTCAGCCAGGCCCACGACCCGCGATACGCCGATATCAAGGGCGGCCCGCCTCAGACCGAGTGCCTCAAGGACGTCATCGAGCGGATGTTGCCCTACTGGGAGAGTGCGATCGTCCCCGACCTGCGCTCCGGCAAGACCGTCCTGGTCGCCGCGCACGGGAACAGCCTTCGCGGGATCGTCAAGCATCTTGACGGCATCAGTGACGAGGACATCTCCGGGCTCAACATCCCCACCGGCATGCCCCTTGTCTACCACCTCGACAATGACCTCAAGCCGTTCACCGTGGGCGGGGAGTACCTCGACCCCGAGGCAGCGAAGGCGGCTGCTGCGGCCGTCGCCAACCAGGGCCGCTGAGCCGCCTTACAGGTCGTCGCTGTCCTGGTCTTCGGCCTGGAACTCGCCGGTGACCAGATATACGACCCGGCGCGCGACCGAGACCGCGTGGTCGGCGAACCGCTCGTAGTAACGACCCACCAGCGTCGCGTCAACGGCGGCCTCGGTGCCGTACTTCCACTTGCCGTC
>Ga0208079_1001337_pt1 | contig 12973 bp, 13 predicted proteins | sample NGESurdeep092012_5_FD_184474 | JGI IMG/M metagenome (GOLD analysis project Ga0208079, IMG submission 184474) | Arctic peat soil microbial communities from Barrow, Alaska - NGEE Surface sample 210-2 deep-092012 (SPAdes) | ecosystem: Environmental > Terrestrial > Soil > Wetlands > Peat ... | reverse complement strand
TGACGACGGTTGCCGAGGATGAAACCGCCATCGAGCATGAAACCGCCATCGAGCATGATCGGCGCGGGGCGTGCGTCGACCGGCAGGGTCTGGCCACATCCAGGGTGGGAGATGGTGTTGTTGTCGGTGCATGCGCCGTCGGAGTACCAGACCAAGAGACCGTTCTGGTACGGGAAGCGCTCGACCTAGTCGGGCCTGGTGTCGGCCCAGCCGAAGTTGTACGGGCCCGTCTTCAGCGTGGCGTCGTAACCCGCGTAGACGCGGTTCTCGGCCAGGTAGAACTGCGGGACGTCAGCGCTGACCGAGCCACTCATGCGGGTGAAGCCGTTGGCGGTCCAGGCACTGACAGCGGACTCGACGCCATCGCTCCAGGCCGTGACGCCGTCGACGGTTAGTGCCAGGTCGTCAAGGAACGGACCGTCGTAGTGCACACCACCGTCGGTGGCGTAGCGGAAGCGGAACTGCACGCTCTTGCCCTTGTAGGCGGACAGGTCGTAGCTGATCTGCGTCCAGACCGAGCTGCCGCCCCGCTTGGCGGCCGAGCTGCCGTCGATCGGAGTGCCGACCTTGCTCCAGTTGACGCCGCTGTCGGTGGAGACCTCGCCGTAGAGGTAGTCGTAGCCCGTCTCGATGTCGTACTTGGCCCACGCGGACAGCGTCGCCGACTTCGAGGCCGCTGACAGATCGACCGTGCGGGTCAGCGTCGTGTTGAGGTTGTCGGCCGAGCCGCCCCACCACTCGAACGCACCCGAGTGCGGGGTGTTGTAGTCGGTCTTGATGGACTTGTCGGGCAGGTTGACCAGGATCGCCTGCGGCAACGTGCCGGTGTTGTCGCTCGGGCCGAGGTTGACCTTGGCGTTCGTCCCGAAGTTGACCTGCTTGTAGTCCAGCCAGCCCAGCTGCAGCTTTTCCCACGGGCCCATGTAGCCGGGCGTGGTGCCGATCGAGTCGGTGCCGTGGTTCAGCCACGAGCCACCGCTCATCAGGGTCCAGAAACCGGTGCCGTTGTCGCCGCCAGCGGTGTCGTAGAGGTCCGGCAGGCCGAGGTCGTGGCCGAACTCATGGGTGAAGACGCCCAGGCCGCCGTTCTCGGGCTCGGTGGTGTAGTCACCGATCCACATACCGGTGTCACCTATCTGGGTACCTCCAGCGAGGTTGCCCGCTGGGCCAGTGGCACCAAAGTCTGTGGAGTTGACGTACCAGCGGTGGGACCAGATGGCGTCCGTGCCCTGCGCGCCGCCGCCGGCTTCTTCGCCCTCCCCGGCGTGAATCGCCTGGAAGTGGTCGATGTAGCCGTCGGGCTCGTTGAAGTTGCCGTTGTGGTTGTAGTCGTAGCGGTCGACCTTGTCGAACTGCGCCAGGTAGGTCTTGATCTCCGCCGAAGTTTTGCCTGCCGCGACCTGAGCCGCGTACCAGGCTGAGGCGGTGTCCTCCACGAACGGCCAATAGGCCGCCGAGTCGGAGATCGAGTTGCTGCCATAGCTGGCCTCGTTGTACGGCACCTTGACCCAGTCGCTGACGTCACCCTTGGCCAGGAACCTGCCGTTGGACTGCTTGAGGTAGAAGTCCTTGAAGGACTCCCCCGTGCCGAACATCAGGTCCTGGTAGTGGCCCTTGTTGAAGTCGTTGGTCCAGTAGGTCGAGTTGTCCAGGCTGCGGTCCGGAGCCACGATCTGGTTGTGCAGCGGCCCAGCCGTCCCACGGATGCCCTTCTTCGACGCGTCGCCGAAGTCTGTCAGGATCGTGAAGATGGACTCCTCGCGGTTGACGGCGTACTCGACGTACTGCCCCTTGCCGACGTTGATGACCTGCTGGCCACCCTTGGTCTCGATCTTGGCGGTGCCCTTGATGACCTGCTGAACGGCCGTCTCGCGAAGTGCCCGCTGCTTGTCCCCCAGTGGGCTTTTCAGGTCGTCGGACTTCTTTGCCTGTGCTGCGGCCGGGTCCCGGTCGGTCGGTGCGTTAGCGGCTTGGGCAGGGATCTGCAGGGTAGCGACGGCGAGGTGACCTTCACATGAAACTCACAGATTGTGAACCCCCAAATTGGAAGAAATGGTGCATTTCTCGGCAAACCATGGACCATCGAGGCCGTTTCATGGACAGTGCACCGGATGGTTAGGCTGCCGGTATGGCGCAGATGCGACTGGCCCTGGCCCAGGTCAACCCGACCGTCGGAGACCTGACTGGCAACGCGCTAGCGGTCCGCGAGTGGTCCGCCAAGGCGGCCGAGCGTGGCGCCCACCTGGTGGCGTTCCCCGAGATGATGCTGACGGGTTACCCGGTCGAAGACCTGGCGCTGCGCGCGTCATTCGTCGACGCCTCGCGAACGGCTCTCTTCCAGCTTGCCACCGACCTCGCCGCGGACGGGCTCGGCGACCTCCCGGTCGTTGTCGGCTACCTGGGCCGCGCGCCATACCTCTCGACCAGGGCGACCGGTGAGGTCACCCGACCACTCCCCCAGAACTGCGCCGCGGTGTTGCACCACGGCCAGGTCAAGGCTCGTTATGCGAAGCACCACCTGCCCAACTACGGCGTGTTCGACGAGTTCCGGATCTTCGCCCCGGGCAAGTACCTGTCCGTTGTGCGTATCGGTGACATCGACGTGGCCATCGCGATCTGCGAAGACCTCTGGCAGGACGGCGGGCCGGTGGCGCAGACCCGTGCGGCGGGGGCTGAGCTCTTGTTGGTGATCAACGGGTCGCCATACGAGAAGGACAAGGACGACGTCCGTTACGAGCTGGTGGCACGACGGGCAGCAGAGGCTGGCTGCACCTTGGCATACCTCAACATGGTCGGCGGCCAGGACGAGCTCGTCTTCGACGGGGACTCGTTGGTGGTCAACGCTGCTGGGCAGATCCTCGCCCGAGGTCCGCAGTTCGACGAAGACCTGCTCATCGTCGACCTGGACCTCGAGCCAAGCACGATGGAGGTGCCCGACAGCTCCGGAGAGGGGCTCCTGCACGTCACCCTCAGCGACACCCCCATTGCCCCGTATGCCGCACAGCCCGCCACGCTGGCCCCCCGCCTCGACCCGGTCGGCGAGGTCTACCGCGCGGTCCAGCTGGGACTGCACGACTACGTCCGCAAGAACGGTTTCGGGTCGGTCTTGCTCGGAGTCTCCGGTGGCATCGACTCGGCCCTCGTGGCAACGATCGCCGCCGACGCCCTCGGCGGGGAGAACGTGGTCGCGATCAGCAACCCCAGCAAGTACTCCAGCGAGGGCTCCACGGACGACGCCGCCGAGCTCGCGCACAATCTGGGTCTGGACTACCGCGTCATACCGATCGCGCCGTTGGTCAGCGCCTTCCTGGACACCGTGAAGCTGACCGGCGTGGCCGAGGAGAACTTGCAGGCTCGGATGCGCGCCCTGATCTGGATGGGTTTGGGCAACCAGGAGGGTCACCTCATCCTGACCAACAGCAACAAGAGCGAGGTATCGGTCGGCTACTCGACCATCTACGGCGACAGCGTCGGCGGATACGCACCACTCAAAGACGTGCCCAAGACGATGGTGTGGGAGCTGGCCAAGTGGCGCAACGCCGAGGCCGAGCATCGTGGCGAGAAGCCACCAATACCCCTGGCCTCCATCAGCAAGGAGCCCTCAGCCGAGCTGAGCCCGGGTCAGGTCGACCAGGACTCGCTACCGCCGTATGAGCTTCTGGACGCGCTCCTCGACCGCTATGTGGGAGGCGCCCAGAGCCGGGCCGAGCTGGTCGAGGCTGGATTCGACCCTTCCGTGGTCGACAAGGTGGTCGGGCTCGTCGACCGCGCCGAGTGGAAGCGCCGGCAGTTCGCCCCCGGCCCCAAGATCTCCTCATTGGCTTTCGGACGCGACCGCCGCCTGCCGATCACCAGTCGATGGCGGGAGCAGGACTCCTAGTTTCGACAGCCCCGAAACGTTTCCCTATGTTTGACACCAGAAGACCATCGCGGTCCCGAGGTTTGGCAATGGAGACAAGATGAGTGAGCAACCCGCCCCGTACGGCACCGGCACCGGCAACGCGCCCGCATCGCCAACGCTCAAGCGCATCCGGATCCCACACCTGCAGGCCATGAAGGAGCGGGGCGAACGCTGGGCGATGCTCACGGCATACGACCAGTACTCCGCCGAGATCTTCGACGAGGCCGGCATTCCCGTTCTCCTGGTTGGTGACTCGGCCGGCAACAACGTCTACGGATACGAGACGACGGTGCCGGTCACGGTGGACGACCTGGTGCCGTTGGTCCGGGCTGTCACCCGCTCCGCCAAACACTCGCTGGTCGTCGCGGATCTGCCGTTCGGGTCCTACCAGGCAAGCCCGACCCAGGCCTTGGCCACTGCGACCAGGTTCATGAAAGAGGGTCTGGCACACGCGGTCAAGCTCGAGGGCGGACGCCCGATGGTTCCCGAGATCGAGCTGCTCGTGCGCGCCGGCATCCCCGTGATGGGACACATCGGTTTCACCCCTCAGAGCGAGCACGTCCTTGGTGGCTATCGCATTCAGGGGCGCGGTGACGCTGGCGACGCACTGGTCGAGGACGCCCTCGCGCTTGAGCGGGCCGGAGCTTTCTCGGTGGTGATGGAGATGGTTCCCGCACCGGCCGCGGCCCGCGTCACCAAGGCCCTTCACATTCCCACGATCGGGATCGGCGCCGGCCCGGACTGCGACGCCCAGGTGCTCGTGTGGCAGGACATGGCCGGGCTACGGGGCGGCAAGGCACCACGCTTCGTCAAGCGGTACGCCGACCTGCGCACCGCGCTGGGCGATGCGGCCCGCGCCTACGCGGCAGATGTCGCAGGTGGGACGTTCCCCGCGGCGGAGCACTCGTTCGAGTCCTGACAGCTCGAGGGACGACGGCTTCAGGTGAGACGGCTCAGCTAACCGCCGGGCCCGAGATCAGCACGGGCCCGCCCAGAATGCGCGCAGGCACGCAACTCGCGCGAAGACATACCGGAGGCTGTCGCCGACCGGCAGACAAGCTGATCAGCCCTCCGCGGACACGCGCACCTCCAGCAGTACTGGATCAGGCTCGGCCAGTGGACTCATCAGTGGCGGATCCGGTCGAAACAGCCGACCGCGCAAGAAGACCAACAGATAGACGACGCCAGCGCCGGTGAAGGCCGCCATGATCGCGAAGACGACGTGGTAGTCGAGCAGCGTCACCAGAATGGCGCCAACTGCCAGGGAGATGGCCTGTGGGGCGCCCATGACGGTCTCCACCGCTGCCGATGCGCGGCCCATCAACTCGTGTGGGGTCGCAAAGGCGGCGTTGACGATGCCGAGGACGCCGAGGCGATCGTCCACGAGTACGGCCACGCGGTGCAAGACGCTCAGGTCCCTGGCTTCGGCAGCAGTCTCGAGGCCGGGAGCATCGGCGAGGCCTTCGGCGACTACCTGGCCGTCACGGTCGGGCTGCACGAGGCCAAGGTCAACGGCTGGCCGGTCCGGACGGACCCCACCTGCGTCGCCGACTGGGACTCGGTCTCGTACACTCTCGCACCGCACTGCCTGCGGACGCTGTCCGAGAACAAGCACTACCCCGAGGATCTCCAGGGCGAGGTGCATGCCGACGGCGAGATCTGGTCGCAGGCCCTGTGGACGATCCGGGAGTCGCTCGGCACCACCGTCGCCGACCGCATCATCGTCAACGCGCAGTTCGGGTTTGCCCCCGACACCTCGTTCGCCGCCGCAGCGAATACGACGGTCGCGACCGCCCAGCAGATGTATGGCGCCGGCAAGGCCAAGGCGGTCCGCGCAGCTTTCGCGGCGCGCGGGATCCTGTGAGTAGCCAATCCCGTTAGCGCCGGGAGCCGCGTTCTGCCACCATCGCGACGTGAGCAACCTGTGGGCACGTCTGGCGCGCCTGCGTGTCGACGTCAGCCCGCTGCGTGACTCGCGCGACTTCCGCCTCCTGTTCTGGGCGGGCACGGTGTTCTACCTGGGCGGCATGGTCAGCTACGTCGCGCTCCCCTACCAGCTCTACCAGCTGACCGGGTCCAACTTCGCGGTCGGCGCCCTGGGCATCGTCGAGCTCGTCCCACTGGTCGTGTTCGGGCTGTATGGCGGTGCCCTCGCCGACCACGTCGACCGCCGCCTGATGCTCGTCGTCACCGGCGCCGCCCAAGTGCTGCTCACGGCGGCGCTGATGGCCAACGCATTTCTGTCCGCCCCGCGTCTTTGGGTCATCTACGTCTTGGGCGCCGTGTTGGCAGCAGCCAGCTCGCTGCAACGTCCATCCCGAGAGGCACTGCTACCACGCGTTGTTCGCCATCCACAGATCCCTGCGGCCATCGCTCTGTCGTCGCTCGGCCGCGAGATCAGCGGGCTCGTCGGACCTGCCCTCGGGGGCCTGCTGCTGCAATGGGTGGGCATCGGCTGGTGCTTCGCCCTCGACGTGACAGGCCTGACTGTGGCGACAGCGCTGTTTCTGGCGTTGAAGCCGTACCCCGCGACCGATCGCTCCAACCCGCCGAGCCTGTCAGGGGTGGCCGAGGGGTTGCGCTACGCAATGGGACGCAAAGACCTGCTGGGCACGTACGTCATCGACATCGTGGCCATGCTCATGGCTATGCCCATCGTGCTGTTCCCGGCGCTGGCCACCATGGTCTTCCATGCACCGGCGATGCTCGGACTGCTCTACTCGGCTGAGGGCGTTGGCGCGCTGCTCGCCACGGCCTCCTCCGGGTGGATCTCCCACGTCCACCATCACGGGCGCGCCATCGTGATCGCCGCATCGGCCTGGGGCGCCTCCATCGCGCTCGCCGGGCTGATGCCCTCGCTGTGGCTGGTCCTGGTCTGTCTGGTCGCTGCGGGCGCCGCGGACATGCTCAGCGGCCTCTTCCGTTCGGTGATCTGGAACCAGACGATCCCGGACTCGATACGAGGCCGGTTGGCCGGCATCGAGCTGCTGTCGTACTCCGTGGGTCCACTGGGGGGCCAGGTCCGAGCCGGGCTCGTGGCCGACCGCTGGAGCGTGCGTGGGTCGATCACCAGCGGCGGCATCCTCTGCGTCGTGGGCGTGGCGCTGACCGCCTCGTGGCTGCATGGCTTCTGGGCCTACGACGAGCGAACCGACGTGCACGCAGTCCGGGAGCGGAAGCTTCGCGCTGAGAATGCCGGGTGACTCGCCAATGTGCCTGAAAGAACACGTCCCGGGGCATTGTGCAATCGTCACGAACTTGATGTGCTGAAGGTCTGGACATTCCCCTGGCAGTCCGGTGGGTCGGACGGAACGGATCGAGGTCGCGATGACAGCAGCAGAGTCCAACGAGGTTCCGACAGACAAGGCGAAGGGCGCCCTCGACATCGAGGTGAGTCGGGTGGTGCCCCAACCAATAGACAAGGTATGGCAGGTCCTGACCACCCGTGCCGGCGCGGAGGCCTTCCTCGGCAGTGGCGCCCAGCTCGGCACCAAGGGTGAGCCATGGCACAGCGCTGACGGCAGCCACGGAGTGGTTCGCAGCTACCACCCGATGCAGCAGGTCCGCATCACGTGGCACGCCGACGAGGATGCGCCCGCCACTCTGGTCGACCTGCAGCTCACACCCGAGGGCGATGGCACTCGGATGGGCCTGCGGCAGGAGCACATTGGCGATGTCGCGCTCAGCCAGAGCCTGCAGCAGCGTTGGGAGGATGCGCTCGGCCGGATCGGCGGCGCGACCTCCTGAGCCGACTGCTCGTCATCAGGCTGGGCAGGGGCCCGGGGCAGCGTTTCAGTCGTCGAGCCCCTCGTCGTCCCAGGCTTTGTCGTCCGCGTCCACGCGGTCGGTGTTTTCCTTGGCATGCGACAGCGCCTGCTCCGCCTCCCCGTGAGTGTTGTACGGCCCCATCAGCCGGTCCTGCGGACTCTTGTTGGCGTCATCCTCAACCTGTCCGGTGCTCACGTTGAACCAGAACGCCATGGCAACCTCTCTTTGGGTCAACTGCGTGGGTCACTTGCCGTGCGAGGCGGTTGTGCCGTCTTGCCTAGACTCCACCGTATGCCGATCACCTATGCAAGCGTCGCGCCAGGCGCCGTCAGCGGACGTCGTGCCGTGCCCGCCTCCATCGCCCGACCCGAGTATGTCGATCGGCCGGCTCCCGCGAAGTTCACCGGCCCGGAGGTCAAGGACGCCGAGACCGTCGAGAAGATGAGAATCGCCGGACGCATCGCGTCGCAGGCGATGGAGAGCGCTGCCACAGCGATTGCACCCGGCGTCACCACCGATGAGCTCGATCGGATCGCCCACGAGTTCATGCTTGACCACGGTGCCTATCCCTCGACGCTGGGCTATCGCCACTTCCCGAAGTCGATCTGCACCAGCATCAACGAGGTCATCTGTCACGGCATCCCCGACGACCGCCCCCTCGAGGATGGCGACATCGTCAATATCGACATCACTGCGTTCATCGGCGGTGTTCACGGAGACACCGACGCGACGTACCTCTGCGGCAACGTCGACGAGGAGTCCCGTCTGCTGGTCGAGCGGACTTACGAGGCCATGATGCGCGGCATCAAGGCGGCCGTGCCCGGTCGCGAGATCAACATCATCGGCCGCGTGATCGAGAGCTATGCCAAGCGTTTTGGCTACGGCGTCGTCCGCGACTTCACCGGCCACGGCATCGGCACCGCATTCCACTCCGGCTTGGTGATCCCGCACTATGACTCCGCTCCCCAGTACAACACCGTCATCGAACCCGGCATGACCTTCACGATCGAGCCGATGCTCAACCTGGGATCCAACGAGTGGGACATGTGGGACGACGGCTGGACCGTTGTCACCAAGGATCGAAGGCGCTCGGCGCAGTTCGAGCACACGATCCTGATCACCGACACCACGGCCGAGATACTCACCCTGCCCTGACCGTGCCGCCACAGCCAAACACCCACGACATCGCCGCAACCGGAAGGCATCTCATGGCCACCACGCATCATCCGCTCGGTATCGACATCGGCGGCAGCGGCATCAAGGGAGCACCGGTGGATCTGAACCTGGGCCAGTTTGCCAAGGATCGGATGCGCCTGGACACCCCCAAGGTGTCTTCACCGGAGGCGGTTGCCGACCTCGTCGTGCAGATCGCCGAGCGCTTCGCCGACGACACCGGCGACTCCCCCATCGGTGTGACACTGCCGGCCGTCGTGACCTCTGGCGTGGTGCGCACGGCCGCCAACATCGACTCAGCGTGGATCGGCACCGACGCCCGAAAGCTGTTGAGCGACAGACTCGGTCGTCCGGTGACGGTGGTCAACGACGCCGATGCCGCAGGGGTCGGGGAGCTCCAGTTCGGGGCCGCCCGCAACGCCATGGGGCTCGTTCTCGTGACGACGCTGGGAACCGGCATCGGGTCCGCGTTGCTCTACAACGGCGTGCTCGTCCCCAACTCCGAGCTCGGGCATCTCGAGATCGACGGCCACGACGCCGAGGACCAGGCGGCAGCCAGCATCAGGAGCGACGACAGCCTGTCATGGGCACAGTGGGCGGAACGTCTTCAGCGCTACTACTCCCACGTCGAGAACCTGCTCTGGCCGGATCTGATCGTCGTCGGTGGCGGGGTGTCCAGGAAGGCCGACAAGTTCTTGCCCCTCCTGCATCTGCGGGCGCCGATCGTCGCCGCTCAGCTGGCGAACTCGGCAGGCATCATCGGCGCAGCCTGGCTCGCCACCAACACCTGAGAAGCACAGCGCGTCAATGCAGGTGGGCTATCTGATGCGGGACAGGTCCGCAAGCAGCTCGGGTGACCGACGCTCGTATATGCGGGCGCCCCACCGTGTCCCGAGAGCGAGCGTGCCGGATCCGAAGACCACGGCCATCCCGAGGCACAGCCAACCCATCCAGACCTGTCCCAGAAGGGCGCCCATCCCGACGCCGAGCAAGGGCAGGTTCACCACGAAGACCGCAGTACCGGCCACGGCCTGGATGACCATGGTCAAGGCCGAGGAACCCGGCGGGGCGCCGAAAGGGTTCTCGCCCGGGCCCGGAACGGGATACGGCTTGAGCACGCTCATCACGCTGGCCACACCGAACCCGGTGAGCAGGAATCCCAGCCCCATCCCGAACAAGGCCGGCCACGCGCTCCATCGGTCGGTGAGCGCACAGGAGATGGCTGCGTAGATGGGCAGGAGCACCGCAGCCGTCAACGCGGTTGGCACCAAGCGGCCGACGCGATCGGCACGGCCGGACACCCCTGTGGCGACGTGCCCCCAGAACGCCGTCCCGTCATACGCGATGTCGTTGTGCGTGCTCCAACCCAGCATGAATCCTGCGGCTGGCGCCATGGCCAGCGTCCAGACGTTGCCGCTTCCGGTGAACGCCGGCAACAAAAGACCCAGCGGCAGCAGAAGCATGAGCACGACTGATGCAACGTATCGGGGGTCCCGTCGCCAGGAGATGATCGAGCGGGCGGCCACCGCTCCGGTGGGTGTGGCCGGCAGCCGGCCGAACCAGCCGAGCCCTTTGTTGCCGTTGGCCGAGCCGCCGCTGTCCGTCGCCCGCGGGTTCTCCAGGGCGCCCCGCAACAGAATGTCCCAAGCCAGCAGGGCGGCAACCAGGAAGACCAGGGCTAGGGCGAGGCGCAACAGACCGGCCCCGATCGCGCCATCGGCGAAATCGGCAGGCACAGCCCAGGCCAGACCCAGCGGGGTCCATCCCAACACGTCCGCCAGATGTTGCAGCAGCCCGGGCGACGAGATCTGTTTCATCACCGAGGACGTCGCGGCGCCGAAGCCCAGCGACAACAGCAACATCATCAGCAGCAACGCCTCCTTGCCCCGCCGGCGCCTGGACATCGCAAAGGACGCCGCCGAGGTGACCCTGCTCAGCGCCACACACGTGAAGACCGCCACAACCGCAGCCACCGGGGCGACCGCCATTGACAGAAGCGACCGCGACCAGGTGATGACCGTCGCCAGTCCCAGGATCGCCGTGACCGCGGCTGGGACACCGACCAGCGACGACAACAGCAGCCCGAGGACAAGCTGCCGGCGCGGGACGGCGAAGGTCGCGAACCGAGCGGTGTCGAGCGTCTCGTCGATGCCATAGGCGATGATCGGGAGGATCGCCCACCCCAGGACGACAGCGCTGCCTCCCAGCGTGATGGCGGTCCGTGCGGCGTCGCTGGGCAGCGAGAATCGCAGTGCGAAAAGCCCCGAGAGGGCCGCAACGAGCACGCCCATCCCGTACAGCACTGCGATGATCAGACCGACCAGCTGCGGGGTGCTGCGACGAAGTCCGTTGCGCAACAGCTGCCACTTCAGTCCGACGATGAGCGCAACCACGCCAGGCCCTCTCCGACATCGGTCTGTCCGCCGACCAGGTCGACGAAACGTTCCTCCAGGGTCATGCCGGACCGGACCTCGTCGAGCGTGCCCTCCGCGCGAATCTGCCCAGCCGCCACGATGGCGACCCGATCGCACAGCCGTTGCACCAGGTCCATCACGTGGCTGGACAGGATCACCGTGCCACCCGAGGCGGCGTAACCCTCCAGGATCTGGCGGATCGTCGTGGCCGATATCGGGTCGACCGCTTCGAACGGCTCGTCGAGCACCAGGAGCCTTGGGGCGTGGATCAGGGCACAGGCGAGCGAGATCTTCTTCGTCATGCCAGCCGAATAGTCAACAACCAGAGTGCCGATCGCTTCCGCGAGGCCCAGAGCCTCCAGCAGCTCGTGGGCTCGATCGGTGACCACCGTGCGATCCATGCCACGTAACAGACCCGAGTAGCAGATCAGCTGCAGTCCGGTCAGGCGGTCGAACAACCGGAGCCCGTCGGGGAGGACGCCGACCAGCTGCTTCGCCCGGACGGTGTCGGACCAGACATCATGACCGAGGACGTGAGCCGTGCCGGCGTCCGGCCGCAGAAGTCCCGTTGCCATGGACAATGTGGTGGTCTTGCCGGCGCCGTTGGGTCCCACGAGGCCGAAGAACGACCCCCGAGGGACATCGAGATCAAGCCGATCGACCGCTAGCGTTGGCCCATAGGCCTTGGACAGACCGCGCAGGCTCAGCGCCGCGGAGGATCCCCGAGTTTGCATGTAGGTGACGGTAACAACGACTGGCCTTCACCGTGCGTTGCGCCCGCTCAGCTGAAGTCGACAGCGACGCCGTCAGCAAGATCGCGCACCTGCATGTTCTGCGGTCCGAAGCTCTTCAGCTGGGACAGATAGAGCTGACGGCCGGTGGCGCTGAGCAGCACGTCGTGGATCGGAATGCTGACCTTGGGTGCTATCCGTTGTGCGAAAGCCACGGTGTCGCGGCTGGCCGTCCAGGGCGCGTTGAGCGGCACCGCGAGTATGTCGACCTGCCCGGGCTCGGCGTCGTAGGCGTCCCCAGGATGGAACAGGCTTGGCTCGCCCTCCACCCGGATCACGACACCGAGATTGCCGATCCTGGGCAACGCCTCGTTGATCAGGGCGTGCTTCTCGCCCACTGGCATGATGAGGACCCGCCCGAACGACAGATCCTCGCCCGCCACCGTGTGCTCCGACCTGATCCCGGCTTCCGCCATGACAGCGGCGGCCTGAGGCTCGGCATACAGCAGAGCCTGTGGGTTGGCCTCCAACACCGTCGGAAGCCGTTGCAGGTCAACATGGTCCGCGTGTTGATGGGTGACAAGGATGACATCAAGTCCGGTCACGTCCACGATGCCCGGCGAGAACACCCCCGGGTCGATCAGGATGCGTTGGCCGCCGGTCTCGACGAGCAGGCAGGCATGTCCGAGATGAGTGAGGCGCATGGGCTTCAGACTACAAGCGCCGCCGCAACCGGAGCTCCTTCGCCACGTAGCCCGGCATCACGCAGGACAGCGCGAGGAAGTACGCCGACAATGCCAGCTGGCCGTACGCGAGGCTGATGATGCAGACGGTTGAACAGATCAACCACGCGCCCATTCCCGCCTTCATCTGGTCCTCACTCTCATGGAGCCGACCGACGATTCGAGATTAGGCCCGAACAGCCGATTGACGCCTCCCGCCGACGACGTAGTCCGATCGACCGAGGTGACGAGTGCGGTGCGAGG
>Ga0208079_1001335_pt1 | contig 12976 bp, 12 predicted proteins | sample NGESurdeep092012_5_FD_184474 | JGI IMG/M metagenome (GOLD analysis project Ga0208079, IMG submission 184474) | Arctic peat soil microbial communities from Barrow, Alaska - NGEE Surface sample 210-2 deep-092012 (SPAdes) | ecosystem: Environmental > Terrestrial > Soil > Wetlands > Peat ... | reverse complement strand
GCCGCATCAGCCGCGCGTGGCCGCGAGCCCTCCCGGTCCAGGCGACCGACGCCGGGATGGTCGGGTTGGCTGGCTCGAGCAGACGCTGGGCGGCATCACGGCGTCGATCGAGCACGCGATCTTCACGGAGCAGCACGCTCGCACGGACGGCTGGCTGCAGCGGCGTGATCCGCGCGCCAAGCTCGGGATGTTCCTGGCCCTCGTGCTCGCGGCCAGCCTCACCGCTTCCGTCGCGGTCCTCGTCGGGCTCTACGCGCTCACGCTCGCGGCCGCGCGCGCCAGCCGGGTCCCATTCTCGTTCTTCGTCAAGCGCGTCTGGCTCGGCATCCCGTTCTTCGCGGGCATCGTCGTGATCCCGGCCATCTTCATGGTCCCCGGGCCACGCCTCTTCGACCTCGCGATGGGGCCCCTGCACCTGGCGCCGTCGGCGCCCGGTGCGGCCGGTGCGGTGCTCTTCGTGGCACGGGTCGGCGTGTCGGTCTCGCTCGCGGTGCTCCTCGTGATGACGACGCCGTGGGCGGACATCCTCAAGAGCCTGCGCTCCCTGCGGGTACCCCAGGTCTTCGTGCTCGTCCTCTCCATGACCTACCGCTACATCTTCCTCTTCCTCCACACGGCGAACGGGATCCTGCTGGCCCGCAAGAGCCGCGTTGTGGCCCGGACGACGGGCGGCGAACAACGTCGCTGGATCAGCGGGACGATGGGGAACCTGATGAGTCGTGCCTTCAAGATGAGCAACGACGTCTACGCCGCCATGCTGGCCAGGGGCTTCTCGGGCGAGATGCGGGCTCGCGCGTTCCGCCGGATGCGGACCGCCGACTGGGCGGCCCTTGGCGGCGTCGCCGCCATCGCGGCCCTGGCGGTGCTCGGCGGGCGGACCCTGCCGTGACCGGGGCCCTGGATGCCGAGACGCACGTCGAGCCGGTCTTCGACCTGGCTGGCGTCCGCTACGTCTACAACAACCGGCAGGTCGCACTCGACGGCATCGACCTCGTGGTGCGGCCGGGCGAGCAGGTGGTGCTCCTCGGGGCGAACGGGAGCGGGAAGTCCACCCTCCTCAAGCTGCTCGACGGGATCATCGCGCCGACCGGCGGTCGAATGCGGGCCCTGGGCACGGATATCGCGGCGGTCGTCGACGGCTTCGACGCGTTCCAGTTCCATCGCCAGGTGGGCCTCGTATTCCAGGATCCCGACATCCAGCTCTTCAGCGCCACCGTGCTCGACGACGTGGCGTTCGGGCCGCTCCAGCTGGGCCTCCCGGGCGACGAGGTCGAGGCCCGCTGCGACGAGGCCCTGGGCATGATGGAGATCCGGCACCTTGCGAACCGGGCGCCCTTCGAGCTCTCCGGCGGCGAGAAGAAGCGGGCGGCCATCGCGTCGGTCCTCTCGCTGCGCCCGGACGTGATCCTCCTTGACGAGCCGACCGCGGCGCTGGATCCGCGCACGAAGTGGGTCCTCGTGAACCTGATCCGGCGGCTCGGCGAGGCTGGTCGGACCGTGATCACGGCCACGCACGAACTGGACATCGTCCCGGTCATCGCGGACCGCGTCGTGGTCCTGGGCGAGGACCGGCGGGTCCACGCGGACGGCCCGCCAGGCCAGGTCCTGGGCGACCGCGACCTGCTCATCGCGGCCAATCTGATCCACGAGCACCTGCATGAGCACGGCGGGATCCGGCACTCTCACCCGCACGGCACCGACGAGTCGCACGATGGTCCCGACGGGTCCGACGGCCATGACCCGGACGTCGTGCCGCCCGCGATCGCCTGGATGGCCGACCCGGCGTCCTGATTGGCCGCCCGCGTCGGTGGGATTCGCCGGCCGGTAGCTACGGCGCCGCGCTCGGCGAGGGACTCGGTGAGCCGACCGGCGCGGGGATCACGAGCGTCTGGCCGGGGGTGATGAGGTTCGGGTTGGTGATGCCGTTCGCGGCCTCGATCGCCTGGAGCGTGACCCCGAACGAATTCGCGATCCGGGCGAGTTGATCACCCCGCTTCACGACGTAGACGAGCGGCGTGGCGGCCGGCGACGGGACCACGCTCGCCAGCGGGGAGGCAGATGCGGGCGACGTGCCGGCGCTCGCACCTGGCGCCGCGGACGGTCCCGCGCCCGTCGGCGTAGGCGAGGCGACCGAGGCGCCTCCCGCCGGGAGTGGAAGCAGGAGCGGCAGGAGCATCCCGATCCCGAAGCCGCCGGCGCCCACGAGGGCGAGGATCAGCAGGCCGACGAGGGCCGAGACGACCGGCGAGCGGCGGCGTGGACGCGCGGCGGCGTCCTCCGGCGGCGGCGGTGCCGTGCGGTAGATCGTCCTTGGCGGAGACATGGCCGCGGCGTCGCCCGCGGCGTCGGCCGCGTCGGGCTCGTCGGCGGCGTCGGGCTCGTCGAGCGGGACCGCCTCGTCAGCCACCGCGGGCGTTGCGCCGGCCGCGGCGTCCGGCATCTCAACGAGCGCGTCGTCCCGGAACCAGCCGGGCGGATCGTTGGAGGGGACGCTCCGCGACTCGTCGACCCACGTCGCTGCCTCCGCCTGGGCCGCTGATTCAGCAGCCGCCGCCGCCTCCGCTCCCAGCCCTTCGGCGGGCGCGGGCGGGCCCGCGGCGCCGGCCTGTCCTCCGGAGCTGGCGCGTTTGCGACGGGGCGGGTGCGGCATCGGCATCGGCATCGGGGCGGATTGTACGGGCCGCGCGCCTCGCGTGCGGGCCGTCAGCGTCGCTGGCGCTCCGCTGATGCTGCGCGTGCTCCGCCGGACCGCCGCAATCGTCTGCCGGGATCGCACGCGGGCAGGTTCCCGCCTCGCCCCTACCCCGCGTCCGAGACCTCGAACCGCGCGAGGCGCCGCGCACCGAGCCAGAACGCGACGCTCGTCACGACCGCGGCCAGGACGAGTCCGGTCGCCATGGGCACGTCGCGGGCAAGCGTCCCGGCCTCGGGGCCCGCGATCCCCGCCGCGACCGCAAGCCCGTACTCGCGGATCGACAGGAGCCGCGTCCCGGAGAAGAACGACGCGATGAACCCTTCCCAGAGCAGGACGTATGCCAGCCCGGCAATGAGCGCCCGCCCGGTCCACACGGAGAGGGTCACGAAGACAGCTGTGTAGGCGATGACGGCGACCACGGCGCCCACCAGCATGCCAAGGACGAGTCCGGGCGCGTCGAGCCGCACGAGCAGGATGCCCGCAACCAGCACCGAAGTCCCGCACAGCGCCACGCCGGCCGTGCCGGCCACCAGCATCTTCGCGAACACGATCCAGCCACGCCCAACCGGCTTGGTCAGGAGATGGACCACCGTCCCGTCGTCGATCTCGGCGCCGATGGCCGTCGTGCCGAGGACCAGCGCGACAAGCGGCACGATGGTCGTCATGACCAGTGAGTCGTAGAGCTGACGGGTGAGCTGGGCAGTGGTGCTCAGCCCCCCGCCAACCACGAGCACGACCGCGACGCCGACCGGCGCCAGCGCCAGCAGGCCGACCAGGAGGATCCGGCGCCGTCCCAGGAGGCCGCGCATCGTGAGGTTGACGAGCGGGCCAAGGATCGACGCGCCGAGCACGGGCGCCGACGGGCGCAGCGGCAGCGGCGGCGATGACGGCGTGGCCGCCGGCCAGCCGGGCACCGGCGCACGACCGGGCGACGGAGCCCCGCCGCTCACCGGCGCACCAGGTAGTCGAAGACCGACTCGAGCGACTCGTCGGCGGGGGCCAGCTCGAAGATCGAGACACCCGCGTCGCGCGCCAGCACGGGCAGCTCGCGGGTGAACGTCGCGAAGTCGGCCGTTCGCACGTCCAGCCGACCGTCCTCGAACGTCAGCCCCGAGACCGTGGGCCGGCCCACCAGCCGGCCCGCCAGCGCGCGATCGTCGGACGTCCGGAGCGTGAAGGAATGGGGACGATCCGTCATGAGCCGGCGGATCTCGCGGAAGTCGCCCGAGGCGGCGAGGCGGCCGGCGACCACCACGAGGACCCGCTCCGCGACCCGCTCCACTTCCTCGAGGATGTGCGACGAGAACAGGATCACCCGGCCCTCGTCGGCCAGCGCCCGGAGCAGCGCCATCATGTGGAGACGCTGGCGCGGGTCCATCCCGTTGAACGGCTCGTCGAGGACGAGGACAGCCGGGTCGTGGACCAATGCTGCGGCGACCTTCGCGCGCTGCCGCATCCCCTTCGAGTAGGTCGCGAGCTCGCGGTCGGCGGCATTCGAGAGCTCGACGGTCCCGAGCGCCCGATCGACGGCGCCGCTGCCGAAGGGCAGGCCCTGGAGCTGCGCGCTGAGGCGGACGAACTCACGAGCCGTGAGATACGGGAAGATCGCCTCACGCTCCGGGACGAGCCCGACACGCCGATAGACGGCCGGGTCGCCGAAACTCGGGCGCCCGTCAACGGTGACGCTCCCTGCCGACGGCCGCAGCAGCCCGGCCACGAGGTGGAGCAGCGTGCTCTTGCCGGCCCCGTTCGGGCCCAGGAGACCGGTGACGCCCGGCTCCAGCCCGAACGTGATGTCGTTCACCGCCACGACGTTGCCGTACCACTTGGCGACGGCGGTGACCGCCACGGTCGTCGTGGGCGCGGCCGCGCTCATGCCTCGATCCGCCGGTACCGCAGGACGAGCACGATGAGCGTGGCGACGGCGACGACGCAGGCGCCGGCAGCGAAGATCCCGGGGTCGATCCCCGAGCGTGTCACGGTCACGTTGCTTCCCACCACGCCGAAGAGCGTGGAGGCGAGCCCGTCGAGGAGCGCGTACGGGTCCAGGAGGGCCACGTACCGGAAGGGATCGCGCAACCGGCCCTGGACCACGAGGACGGAGATGACCCCGCTCAGGACCAGGAAGACCGCCACGATCGCCCCCGCTGAGAAGGCCCGCCGCGGGATGAACGCGGCAATCACGAGGCCGATGCCGGAGAAGAACGCCGCTCCGACGATGGTGCTCAGCAGGATCGGCGGGACGAGCGGGAGGGCCTCGCCGAGGCCGGCGCCAAGGTCGATCGAAGCAAAGACGATCCCGAGCAGGAGGACGGCCTGCGGCACCAGGAGCACGAGCGCCAGGGCGCATACGAGCGCCCCGTACTTTGCGAGCGCGTAGTCGGTGCGTTCCAGCGCACGGCTGAAGTAGAGGGTCAGGACGTGGTATCGCTGGTCGCGTCCGAGCAGCTCGGGCGCCTGCGCCGTCACGAAGAACGCGATGAACGTCTGCACGGCACTGAGGTAGTTCTGCGGCGTGATCGGGCTCACGCGCTCCGCCGCCGGCCCGGCGAGCGCCCGGATCCCGACGGCGATGACCGCCGGAAGCAGCGTCAGCCCCGCCAGCGCAAACGGCGCGATCTTCGCGCGGCCGCCCCGACCGATCCCGAACGTCCATTTCAGCGATTGCGCGAAGAGCGTGGAGATCGCGTGCCGGCGACCCAGGCGCGGCCCGTCGTATCCCCGGTAGCCCAGGTCGAAGATGGAGCCGGTCGCGCTGCCCGCGACGAGGTCAGGCGGCAGTGCCACGGGCACCCTCCTCGTCAGGGTCGTCGCGGAAGAGGTCCTCGACCCGGTGGCGGGCCGGTTCGATGCGGATCAGCGCAAGGCCGCGGGTCGCGGCCGCGTCCCGGATCACGTCATAGGGGCGCTCGTCCTGGGCCGCGACCAGCACGCGGCGCGGGCCGTCCACGCGGGCGCGGAAGCCGGCCGCGACGAGATCGGCAGCCAGGTCATCCGCCCCGTCATCGACCTCCACGATCAGCGTTCCGGTCCGACCGGTAAAGCTGGCCAGCGAGGCTGAGCGCAGGAGGCGTCCGCCGTCGATCGCCACGACGTGATCGCAGACGCGCTCGATCTCTCCCAGCAGGTGCGAGCACACGAGGACGGCAATCCCGAACTCGGTGCCGGTACGGCGGATCAGGTCCAGCATCTCGTCACGTCCCGCGGGGTCCAGGCCGTTGGTCGGCTCGTCGAGGAGGAGGAGCCGCGGATCGTGAACGAGTGCCTGGGCCAGCTTCACGCGCTGCCGCATGCCGGTGGAGTAGCCGCCGATCTGTCGATAGCGCTCCTCGAAGAGGCCGACGTGGCGCAGGACGTCAGCCGTCCGCTCGCGGGCCGCAGTCCGGGGCAGGCCGCTTACCTCCGCGAGGTGCGCCACGAGGTCGGTGGCGGTCAGGTCGGGCGGGAGGACGTCGTGCTCGGGCATGTACCCCACCCGCTCGCGGATGCGGGCACCGTGCGACGCGGTGTCCAGGCCCAGGACCGATGCTCGTCCGCTCGTCGGCGCCAGCAACCCAAGGAGGATCCGCAGAAATGTGCTCTTGCCGGCTCCGTTTGCCCCGACCAGGCCCACGATCCCCGGCTCGATCTCCACGCTCAGCGCGTCGAGCGCGAGGACGCCGCCACCCGGTCCCGGGTAGCGCTTGGTCAGGCTCTCGGTGGCGATGAGCGGCATCCGGGCAGTGTAAGTCGGCGGGCGAAGCCAGGCTGGACGCGGGTCGGCCGGACCGTCGCGGGCCGTCGCGGCGAGGCGACGACGCCGGTGCCCGCCCCTTCCGTCACCCGCCGGGCTTGACGGCGACGATCGACTGGCCCAGCGACCAGAGGGTCGTCGCGGTCAGCGCAACCATGAAGACCGCGAGCGGAAGCTGGCGCAAGCGAAGGGACCGGAGCGCGCTCGACGAACGAGCGGCGAGGTCCTGGGCGGCAGCGGCGTGGCCGGCGACTGCCCCCAGCATGTGGCCGCCGACGATCGCGGTGATCTGGACCGCCCATACGAGGCCGGGCGGGAGCCAGGCGCTGTTCGGTGTGAAGAACGCAAGGCCGCCAAGGTTCCAGCCCTGCAGGAACGGGTCGCCCAGCGCGATGAGGATCTTCTGGCCGTCGATGAGAAGGAATGTGAGGTAGTGGCCGGCGATGTAGCCGGTCGCGATCGGCACGAGACCGGCGCCGACGGCGGCGATGCCGATCGCCGGCCCGGACGACCCGGCAACGAGGCGCGCCACGCCGAGCGCCAGGAGGACGGCCACGCCGAGGAAGACCGCCAGGGTGACCGTCCCGCCCGTGATCCCGGCCAGCCCGACCGTGTCGTACCAGAGCTGGGTCTGCGAGAGCCCGTCGTAGAGGACGCCAGCGACGGCGAGCGCGGCGAGGGCAACGTCCGCCCGGGCCCAACCAGGCTCCAGGAGCCCCGCCCCGAACGACCGGCGACGGACGTGGCCATCCTCCGGGATCCCGGCCAGCGCGATCGGGGCGATCCGCCCGAGCAGCCCGAACCAGACGCTGAAGACCTCGGCCCGGGCGCGCCACGCGTCGCGGCCGAACTGCGCCATGCCGAGGAGCGTGATGGCGACATAGGCCAGGAAGGCACCCACGAGGATCCGGCCGCCCCCGCCACCGGTCACGATCAGCTCCAGCCAGACAAAGGCCGCATAGCCGGCCGCCGCGGGCGCGCGACCGAGCCGCGCCGGGTAGGGTGCCGGAGCCCACCCCGCGATGCCGAGTCGGCGAACGATCCACGCCCCGGCGTCGAAGAGGGTCGTGAACGGGTCCAGCCACGCCCAGGCCGGGCCGACGAGCGCGGAGACGAGCGCCACCCCCACCCAACCGTAGATCCACAGGAAGAGGACGCCGACGTCGCCGTCGCTTGCGCCGCCGACGATCCCCTGGGCGACGATCCAGCCGACGGCGATCAGGCCGAGCAGCCGCAGTCCCGCCCGGAGCCAGCCGGGCACCGCGCGCGGTCGCGGATCACCCGGGCCGAACGGCCGGACGTCACGCACGAAGACGATCGCGAACGAGAGCGCCACGGCAGCGGCGGCCCCGGCGAGGTAGACCGGCAACGGAATCGGCGACTCGAAGAGCCCCACGAGCTGGTGCCCCAGCACCGCGCCAGGGAGCGCGAGCAACGCGAGCCCCGCTGCCCCGATCAGCCCGGCGAGGCGCGCCGCCGCGCGTCCCGCCCCTGCGCTCGGCCGCCTCAACTTGGCTGGGCCCACGGTGCGTCGACCATCCGGTACACGACATTCCGGCCGCCCTCCTCCCGGTAGGCGACCGCGATCGGCCCGAGCGTCGCCGCATGCACGGCCAGGTGCGAGGCGGGGAAGGCGGCTCCGTCCGTCTCAAGCGCCCCGATGGCGAACGGCACGACCAGGCCATCGGTGGTCCGCAGCGTGAAGCTGGTCACCTGCCCGGCCGACGCGTCGAGCGCGATCACGACGCCCGCGGCCGTCTTGCCGGGCGTGCCGCACGCGGCCACCGCGAGCGCGACCGCGAGCGTGAGTGCGAGGGTCGCACCGATGCCCGCCAGCCTCCGATGGCCCACAGCGAGGGTGATGCCGCCCATCCGCGTCACGGTGTCAGCGCGACCGACGCACGAACCAGGCCAGTCCCACGACGACGAGCGCGGCCAGCACCACCAGGGGCAGTGCGATGTCCCCCACCCCGCCGGACGCGGCGCCGCCTCCGGCGCCCGGCGACGCCGAGGCCGTGGCGGCCGCGCCCGGGGTGGCCGATGACAATGCGCCCGGCGCCGGTGTCGGCGCCGTCACCGTGAAGGTGAACGTGCCCCGCTCGATCCCGTTGTCGTCGGGCGTGATGGTGGTCCACCGCACGCTGTAGGTCCCGGGGGCGAGCGTTCCGAAGCCCGAGATCGTCATCGATTCCGCGGTCGCCGCGGTCGCGGGCTCGTTCGTCGCCAGCGTCGCGCCGTCCGGGCCGAGCAGCTCCATCGAGCTGCGCTTCGTGTCGAATGCCTCCGCATAGGTCGCCGTGATCGTGGCCGAGGAGGCCGTCAGGGTCGTGCCGTTCGCGGGATCGGACGTGACGAGGTCGGCGTGGGCGAGCGCAGCGGCCGGCCCGATGACGAGAATGGACAGGCCGGCGGCGACTCCGGCGAGCCACCGAGACACGGGACGGGCCGAATGGTGTGTCATGCGCGGCACGTCATGCGCGGCAAGGTAGCAGGAACGGCGCAGACCGGCCGCGCCCAGCGCCCGCTGACCGAGCCGGACGGCTGGGGAGCTTCGGAAGCGCGCTCGGGCTACGTTCGCGAGCGCGCTCTGGCTACCGGATCCCGGTGTCGTATACCAGGTCGACCCGGAGCCAGGCGCCCGGGCCCGCGGGCACGACCGCATCGATGGGCGCGGGCGTCCCCATCAGCCCGGCAGCCGGTGCCGCCCCGACCCGCACGCTCCCTGCGGGGACGGCCACACGGTACGTGCCGTCGGCGCCGGTGGTCGCCCTGGCGACTTCTCGGCCGCCCGGGTCGAGGACCACGATCGTCGCACCGACGACGGGGCGCGGGGCGCAGGCCGGGTCGGGTGGGATGCGCTCGACCGGGCAGACGGGACCGGCGGTCGCCACGCCGACCAGCCACGGCCCACCGCTGGAAGGGATCGGGACGGGCGGAGCACCAGAGCCTCCTGCGGTCGGGGACGGCTGCGCGCTTGTGGCGGGTTCGCTGGCCGGGGGGCCGATCACGGCGGGCAGCTCGTCACCGGTCTCGCCGATCTTCGAAGCAGCGCCATCGAAACCGACCACGTACTCCCACGTGTGCCTGTGGATGCAGCCGGCGGGACAGTCGCCCCAGCCCACCTGGATCGTGACGCGCCAGCCCGCGGCGTCGGGCTTCACCTCGTACCACGATCCCTGGCCCACCATGCCCAGGTCGCGCGCACGGATTCCGGAAAAGCGCGGGTCCTGTGCGAGGACGATGGCGGCCGCATCCGCCGCGACGATGAAGCTCCGGACCGGCGTGGGCGTCGACGCCGATGAGGCGGTTGGCGCCGCGGAGCCCGCGCCGCCGGGGGCGCTGCAGGCGACGAGCAGGAGCCCGAGCACGGTCAACAGGAGCCCGGGCACGGCTAACCACCTGGCGAGGGCGACGGGTCGCGAGCGGATGCCCATGGCACCCGGACGGTAGCGCGCCCGGAACGGTTCCGCACGCGGCGGGTGCCGTTCGGCGGCCCGTTCCGATCCGAACGGCCGTCTCGCGCAACGTTCGGGGGCCGTACCGTCGGGGGCGCTGGAGGTGCCCTCGTGCACGGACGATCAACCCACTCCGGGTCGCCGGTTCTCGCTGCGCCCGCGAGCTCACCCGTGCCCGCACACCCGCCCGTCAAGGAACACCCGCCCGCCCCCGGGGAGCGGACGACCAGCCCGGGTGCGATGACCGGGACCATCGCCACGCTCCCGCATCACCCATCGGGCGGCGCCGTCGTGCACCTCGGGCGTACCAATGCGCGCGTGGCCCGCGATCGCGCGGGGGGCCGCACGGAGATCGTCTCCGTCCCGCGTCGGTCGCGCGGGCGAAGTCCGGCGCCCTACCTGGTCCGGATCCTCCACGCGGTTGGCGACCGCGCGCCTGTCGTGATCGCGGGCCTCGCGGACGAGCGCACGGCCCTCGAACGGGAGTTCGTCCGGATCGGCCATCATCCCGAGCGGTTCATCGAGGACCCCCACCTCGATGCCGTCGACGACGCGTTGCGCGGACGCCTGCGCGCGCTCCACTCGCACCCCGGCTGACGCGGCGGTCGGACGCCTCCTGCGCCGATGAGCGGGCCCCGGCGAGCCGCGCCATGGCCCGCCGAGTGGGCTACGCTGCGTGCGATCATGGGCAGATGGAGGCGAACGCGAGCGGGATGATCTGCGCGAAGTGCGGTGCGCCGAACGCCGCCGGGGACGCCTTCTGCGGCAGCTGCGGCACTTGCGGCGCGTTCCTCGAGTTCGCGGCCGGGGAGGCTGGCGCGCCCGATGCCGCAGCCGTCGGCAGCCCCACCACCCAGGCTGCGATCAGCGAGATCCGCCTGTACGGCATCCTGGTGACCCCGTGAGCCGCCGCGAATTCCACGTCTCCGTGGACGCACGTGCCCGCTACCACCTGAACGAGACGCTCTTCGAGCTCTCTGGAAACGTGATCCTCGCGAACCTTCGCGCCGTCCGCGGCCTGGCCGTGGAGATGACGGCCCGCCGTCGCGCCGACGGCATGGCAGACGCGACGGTCAGCCCGGGCGAGCTCAATGCCCTCGGCCTGGTCGACGAGATCCTGCACGCGGTCGTGGGGCTCTACCGCGAGCAGGAGGACCCGGAGGCGATCGACGACGCCCTCGACCACCTCGATGAGCTCGTGGGCGCGGACGCAGTCGACGCGACGCTCGCCCGGTTCACCGCGGGCTTCCCGCCGCTCGCTGTCCACCGCGGGGAGCTGACGGCCGCCGACTACCTCGCGGGCGAGACGGACGGAACGCCCAACCGGGAGATCGCCCTCGAAGAGCTCGCCAACTGCTGGCTCGCCAACGCGAATCCGGCGGCCGATCCGTTCCGCGAGCTGTTCGACGACGCCGACCTGTCAGCCGCAACGCGCTACCGCGCCGTCATCGCGGAGCTCGGCCGCTTCTTCGCCACGCGGAAGCCGTTCGGGCCCGACAGCCAGGACCTGGTGACGATGCTGCGGGCGCCGGCCGTGGCCGAGCCGACCAGCCTGGGCGGCCAGCTTCGGTGGATCCGGACCCACTGGGGGGCGTTCCTCGCCGCGGCGCTCGGGGACCGCTTCGGAGCGTTGCTGGATCGGGTCGTGACCGGCATCGACATCGCCGCAGAGGACGAGCGTGCTCTCTGGCTGCGCTTCCATGGCGGCCCGGGCGGGGGCGGCGCCGTCGAACCACCGGACTTCGGGGAGCTGGACGTGGAACCCGAGCGCTTCTCCGAGGACAAGGCGTGGATGCCGCGCGCGGTCCTCATTGCCAAGAGCACCTACGTCTGGCTGGACCAGCTCTCGAAGTTGTATGGGCGTCCGATCCGGCGGCTGGACGAGATCCCGGATGATGAGCTGGACAGGCTGGCCCGCTGGGGCTTCGGCGGGCTCTGGCTGATCGGGCTGTGGGAGCGGAGCGTGGCCTCCCAGCGGATCAAGCAGCTCCGCGGGAACCCTGACGCCGTCGCGTCCGCCTACTCGCTTCGCGACTACGCGATCGCCGAGGACCTTGGCGGCGAGGCCGCCTACGCGAACCTCCGGGACCGCGCCTGGGCGCGCGGGATCCGCCTCGCCTCGGACATGGTCCCGAACCACATGGGGATCGACTCGCGCTGGGTGATGGAGCATCCGGACTGGTTCCTCTCGCGCCCCGACGCACCGTATCCGGCCTACAGCTTCAGCGGCCCCGACCTCTCCGACGATCCGCGGACCGGCCTCTACCTGGAGGACCACTACTGGGACGCCACGGACGCGGCGGTCGTCTTCAAGCGCGAAGACCGGGGGTCCGGCCAGGTTCGCTACATCTATCACGGCAACGACGGGACCAGCATGCCGTGGAACGACACCGCCCAGCTCGACTACCTGCGCCCCGACGTCCGCGAGGCGGTCATCCAGACGATCCTCGCCGTCGCCCGACGCTTCCCGATCATCCGCTTCGACGCCGCGATGACGCTCGCCAAGAAGCACATCGAGCGGCTCTGGTACCCCGAGCCCGGCCAGGGCGGCGCGATCCCGTCGCGGGCCGAATCGGCCATGCCGAAGGAGGCGTTCGACGCCGCGATGCCGGTCGAGTTCTGGCGCGAGGTCGTGGACCGCGTCGCGGCGGAGGTCCCGGACACGCTCCTCCTCGCGGAGGCGTTCTGGCTCATGGAGGGCTACTTCGTCCGGACGCTGGGCATGCACCGCGTCTACAACAGCGCCTTCATGAACATGCTCCGGGACGAGAAGAACGCGGAATATCGCCTCGTCGTAAAGAACACGCTCGAGTTCGACCCGGAGATCCTCAAGCGGTACGTCAACTTCATGAACAACCCGGACGAGAAGACGGCGGTGGAACAGTTCGGGACGGGCGACAAGTACTTCGGGATCGCCACCGTGATGTCCACGATGCCCGGCCTGCCGATGTTCGGGCACGGCCAGGTGGAGGGTTTCGCGGAGAAGTACGGGATGGAGTTCCGGCGCGCCTACTGGGACGAACGCCCGAACGAGGGGCTGGTGGCACGCCACGAGTGGCAGATCTTCCCGCTCCTCCACCGCCGCCGACTCTT
>Ga0208079_1001334_pt1 | contig 12976 bp, 10 predicted proteins | sample NGESurdeep092012_5_FD_184474 | JGI IMG/M metagenome (GOLD analysis project Ga0208079, IMG submission 184474) | Arctic peat soil microbial communities from Barrow, Alaska - NGEE Surface sample 210-2 deep-092012 (SPAdes) | ecosystem: Environmental > Terrestrial > Soil > Wetlands > Peat ... | reverse complement strand
CAGATCGCGCGTCAACTCGCTGCTGACACGCAGGTCGTCGCGATCGACGAGGCGCAGTTCCTCCCGCTCGGAATCGTCGAGCTGGCCACCGCGCTCGCCGCAAGTGGCCGACGCGTGATCCTCGCCGGCACCGACACCGACTTTCGCGGTGAGCCTTTTGGAGCCATGCCTCAATTGCTCGCCGTCGCCGAACAGGTGGACAAGCTGCATGCGATCTGCGTGATCTGCGGCAATCCGGCGAGCCGAAATCAGCGGCTGATCGGCGGCCAGCCCGCGCGATACGACTCGCCCACGATCATGGTCGGCGGCGAAGAGAGCTACGAGGCGCGCTGCCGGAGCTGCCATTCGGTACCGCGACGGGACGAGGACCAATTACTAATAGTCTGACTTTCAGTCATGGGCATGCGCCAGAGCCAGGAATTCATCCCGCGTGCGTGCGTCATCGCGGAACACCCCGCGCAGCGCGGACGTGATCGTGCGCGAGTTCTGCTTCTCGACGCCGCGCATCATCATGCACAGATGATCCGCTTCGATCACCACGCCGACGCCCAGCGGCGCCAGCACTGATTCGACGGCGGCGGCAACCTGCTCCGTGAGTCGCTCCTGCATCTGCAGCCGGCGCGCGAAGTGGTCCACGATGCGCGGCAGCTTCGAGAGCCCCACGATTCGCCCGTTCGGGATGTAGGCGACGTGTGCCTTGCCGAAGAAGGGAAGCAGATGATGCTCGCACAGCGAATATAGCTCGATGTCGCGGACCATCACCATGTTGTGGTGATCTTCATTGAAGATCGCGCCGCCGACGATGTCGGACAGGCGCTCCGAATAGCCTCGCGTGAGAAAGGCCATCGCCTGCTCGACGCGCGACGGCGTCTTGAGAAGCCCCTCGCGCGCCGGATCCTCGCCGAGGAGGGCCAACTGTTCACGGACGAGCGCCGCGTAGCGCCCAGGGGTGTCGTCGCCGTCCTCGTCGTGCATGCGTTCTCTCGCCACGGAGCCTCCAGTAGTCGAGTAATCATACGGAGTCCGTGTACGCTGCGTCCATCTTTGCCCGCTTGCCGCGTCGGCTCGCGGTCCCTACCTTGCCGATCTAACGGTTTCCCGAACGTCACGTCCATGCTTCTCGCAGGTCTCACCGGAAACATCGGCAGCGGAAAGTCCACGGTCGCGCAGCTTCTGAGCGAGCGCGGCGCGACAATTATCGACGCCGACGTGCTGGCGCGTCGCGCCGTCGAGTCCGGTACGCCGGCCCACGGCGCCATCGTGGAGCGCTGGGGCACGTCCATCCTCGGCGCCGACGGCGGGCTAGACCGTGGCGCGCTGCGGCGCATCGTCTTCAGCGAGCAGACCGAGCTCGAGCAGCTCAACGCCATCGTGCACCCTGAAGTCGAGCGCATGCGAGCGGCTCTCGTCGAGCAGGCGCGCGTTCGCGGGGACCGCCTCGTCGTCTGCGACATTCCGCTCCTCTTCGAGCGCCGCATGACCGACGACTTCGATCGCATCGTCCTCGTGGATGCCCCGCGCCCGGTGCGGCTCGAGCGCCTCGTGCGCGAACGCGGCCTGCGCGAGACGGAAGCGATGGACATGATCGTCGCGCAGATGCCGGCCGAGCTCAAGCGTGCCCGTGCCGATCATGTGATCGACAACGCGGGAACGCTGACGCAGCTCGATGCGCGGGTGGCCGAGGTGTGGGCGGCGCTGCTGGCCGAGGCCGGAGAGCTCGGAGCTGACAGCGGGACGACTTTTCACGCGGCGCACAGCTGAATATGTGTCGTTCGGCCGTTAGCTTGAGCTTTGGGCTGCGATAGCGTCCGCGCTGCTTGCCCACGCCTCGTCCGCCCGATATCCTCCCCTCCGTTCACCTCTGACCAGTTGGAGCTCCCCGTGTCCGATATTCCGCAGGATCTGCTGTATACGGAGGACCACGAGTACCTCAAGCCCTCCGGCGAGCCGGGCGTCGTGTACATCGGCGTGACCGACTACGCGCAGGGCGAGCTTGGCGACATCGTTTTCGTCGAGCTCCCCAAGGTTGGCGCGAAGTTCAAGAAGCACGACGTCTTCGGCACCATCGAGGCGGTGAAGGCCGTTTCCGAGCTTTACTCCCCAGTGAGCGGCGAAATTCTCGAGATCAACGGCCGCCTCGACGCGGAGCCAGCGCTGGTGAACAGCAGCCCGTACGGCGATGGATGGATGGTGAAGGTCCGGATGTCGGACGCGGGAGAGAGGTCCGCGCTGATGGATGCGGCGGCCTATGGGAATAAGCTCGGCTGACAGTCTGGCACTGAACAGGGTGGCCGCTCCGCGAGCGACCACCCTGTGTAGTTCATGATCGTCTTGCCGATCGATCCGCTGTCCGATTGTCAGACTGTCTGACTGTCCGACTCCACATATGCGTCCGCCGGCAGACACGAACACACGAGGTGTCTGTCCCCGTACGCGCTCTCCACCCGCTCCACCGTCGGCCAGAACTTCCGTTCGCGCGTCCACTCCGTCGGGAACGCCGCGAGCTCGCGACCGTACTTGTGATCCCAGGCGTCGCTCACCACCGCACGCATGGTGTGCGGCGCGTGCTTGAGCGGATTGTCGTCGCGGTCGAGCGTTCCCATCTCGATGGCGCGCACTTCCTCACGAATCGCGATGAGCGCGTCACAGAACCTGTCGAGCTCCGCCTTCGGCTCGCTCTCGGTGGGCTCGATCATCATGGTGCCGTGCACCGGGAAGCTCACCGTTGGCGCATGGAAGCCGTAGTCCATCAAGCGTTTGGTGATGTCTTCGACTTCGATGCCGGCGCTCGCCTTGCACGCGTGCGGATCGACAATGCACTCGTGCGCCACTCGGCCGTTCGCTCCCTTGTAGAGCACGGGGTAATGGGGATCGAGCCGCGCCGCGATGTAGTTCGCATTCAGAATCGCGATCTTCGTCGCGTAGGCTAGCCCCGCCGCGCCCATCATGTCGATGTACATCATCGAGATGGGCAGAATGCTCGCGCTGCCCCAGGGAGCCGCGCTCACCGAGCCGGCCGACTGCTTGCCACCTGTCTTGATCACCGGATTGCCAGGGAGGAAGGGCGCGAGCTGCTTTGCCACGCCGATCGGTCCCACGCCGGGGCCACCGCCGCCATGCGGGATGGCGAAGGTCTTGTGCAGATTGAGATGGCAGACGTCGGCCCCGATGTCGCCCGGCCGGCACAGCCCCACCATCGCGTTCATGTTGGCGCCGTCCATGTAGACCTGGCCGCCATTCGCGTGAACGATCTCGCAGAGTTCGCGGATCGATTCCTCGAAGACGCCGTGCGTGCTCGGGTAGGTCACCATCAGCGCCGCCAGATTGTCCTTGTTCGCCTCGGCCTTCGCCTTCAGGTCGGCGACGTCGATGTTGCCCTTGGCATCGGTCTTCGTGACGATCACACGCATGCCGGCCATCACCGCGCTCGCGGGGTTCGTTCCGTGCGCCGATTGCGGGATGAGGCAGACCGTCCGGTGTGCATCTCCGCGTGAGCGATGATAGGCGGCGATGGTCAGCAGTCCGGTGTACTCGCCCTGCGAACCAGCGTTGGGCTGCAGAGACACCGCCGCGAACCCAGTGATCTCCACCAATGCCGCTTCCAGGTTCTTGAACAGCTCCTGATATCCCTGCGCCTGCTTCACCGGCGCGAACGGATGAATCTTCCCGAATTCGGGCCACGTGACCGGAAGCATCTCCGCCGTGGCGTTGAGCTTCATCGTGCAGCTACCGAGTGGGATCATGCTGTGCGTGAGCGACAGATCGCGAGACTCGAGCATGCGCACATAGCGCAGCATCTCGGTCTCGGAGTGGTGCGAGTTGAACACGGGATGCGTCAGGAAATCGCTCGTCCGCGCGAACCGCTCGTCGAAGCGGTCGTCGAGTTCCTCGGCCAGTCCCTCTGTTTCGGGCGCCGGCTTGCCCCCCGCAAAAACGGTGAGCAGCGTCTGCACATCCTCATCGGTCACCGTTTCGTCGAGCGCGACGATGACGCGCCGATCATCAACGCGTCTCAGATTGATCTCGCGCTTCGCGGCCGCGGCGATGACGTCACTCGCTGACGAGCCCGCAAGTTCGACGCAGAGCGTATCGAAGAAGACATCGCTCTCGAGAGTATACCCGAGCTGCTGCAGCCCCACCGCGAGCAACGCGGTGCGGCGATGGATGCGTCGCGCGATCGTCTTCAGCCCCTCGGGACCGTGCCACACGGCGTACATGCTCGCCAACACCGCGAGCAGCACCTGCGCCGTGCACACGTTCGACGTCGCCTTCTCGCGCCGGATGTGCTGCTCGCGCGTCTGGAGAGCCATGCGCAGCGCGGGACGTCCGCTCGCATCCCGGCTCACGCCAATGATGCGGCCCGGGAGCATGCGCTTGAACTCGTCCTTCGTCGCGAAAAACGCCGCATGCGGCCCACCGTAGCCGAGCGGCACGCCGAACCGCTGCGTGTTGCCGACGCAGACGTCCGCGCCCCACTCGCCGGGCGGCGTGAGCAGCACGAGGCTCATGAGATCCGCGGCCACAATGACGAGCGCATTCGCGGCATGGGCCTTCGTGCACGTATCCCGATAGTCGAGCACGGCGCCGTCCGTCGTCGGATACTGGAGGAGCACGCCGAAGATGTTCGCGCCAAAGGTCGCGGTTGCCGCGTCACCGACCGTCGTCTCCATCCCGCGCGCACGGGCGCGCGTCTGCACGACGGCAATCGTCTGCGGATGACAGCGCGCGTCGATGAAGAACGTGTGCTTCGTCTCGCTGCCGCGTGCCTGATACGCCAGGAACATCGCCTCCGCCGCCGCCGTGCTCTCGTCGAGCAGCGACGCGTTGGGGATCTCCAGGCCCGTGAGATCCATGATCATCGTCTGGAAGTTGAGCAGCGCCTCGAGACGACCCTGCGAGATCTCGGCCTGATAGGGCGTGTACGCGGTGTACCAGCCTGGATTCTCCAGAATGTTTCGCTGGATCACCGGTGGCGTGAGCGTATCGTGGTAGCCGTAGCCGAGATACGAGCGGAAAATCCGGTTCTTCACGGCCATGGCGCGGAGGGCGGCGAGCGCTTCATGCTCGCTACGGCCGGCGTGAATCGCGAGCGGCCGCCGGAGGCGAATCGCTTCGGGGATCGTCGCGTCGATCAGCGCGTCGAGCGTTGGGTAGCCAAGCGTGCCGAGCATGGAAGCAACGTCAGCCTCGCTCGGACCGACGTGCCGTGGAACGAACGAGTCGGCGGGCGTCAGCGGCGCGGAGCGGGGAGTCGTCATCAGGGGAGCCTCAGACGCGCGCGAACGCGTCGGTAGATGCGTCGGGAATGTGGAGAGCTGTCCACAAAGTTATGTTCGAAGTCAAGCGCAGGGCGCTTTCACCTCAATAATAGCGATTTGACTCGTGCGTTGGCGCCTGCTGCACTCCCCGCCCCTCGATGGGCCCGCCAACATGGCGCTCGACCATGTGCTCATGGCTCGCGCGCGACAGTCCGGTGAGGCGGTGCTGCGAGTCTACGAGTGGGCCTCGCCGGTCCTCTCGCTGGGGCGCAACCAGCGCGCATGCGGCGTCTACCTCGACGCCGAACTCGCACGCCGCGCAATTACCGTCGTGCGCCGGCCAACCGGCGGACGGGCTCTTCTGCATCATCACGAAATCACCTACAGCGTCACGGCTCCCGCCCTCGCGAGCGAGAGTCTGACGGCGGTGTATCATCGCGTCAACGCATTGCTCCTGGACGCCTTCGCCGCGCTTGGCGTTCCCGCCATGCTGGCGCGTCCCGTTTCGCGCTCGCGCCCCCCGACGGCGCTGCCCTGCTTCGCCGAGCCGGCTTCTGGTGAGATCGTCGTCGGCGACCGCAAGCTCGTCGGCAGCGCGCAGTGGCGCGACGATGGTGCGTTGCTCCAGCACGGGTCCATCCTGATCGACGACGATCAGGCGGTCATTCCAGCATTGATGCGAGAGCCCGCCGAGGTGCCGCCGCCACCAGCAACCCTTCGCCAGGTGCTGGGCCGCGCTCCAGCCGCGCCGGAAATGGCCGACGCGCTCTTCGCGGCCGTTCGTCGCATGGAGGACGCTTTGGCGACGCCTCTGACGAGCGAGGAGCTCGAACAACTCGACACATCAACATTCGCCGAACATTACCGCGACCCGGGGTGGACCTGGCGGCGGTGACGTCGAATAGAAGCGAAAGTCATTCTTGACCGCACCTTGCCGGTCGTTCATCGTTCACGCTACCATCTTCCTTCCGCCGACGCCCATGCATCGCTCCTTCCGCGTTTCATCTCGACCGCTCCGCCTCGCCGCACCCCTTCTCCTTGCGTTGCTCGCGGTCGCTGGGTGCAAGGGCTTGGAGGACTCGAAGAGCGCGGGCCCGGCGGACATCGGGGGCACGCTCGTCATCACGACGGCGGCCGATGCGGGGACGCTCCTACCGCCGCTCATCGCGAGCATTACGGATCGTCAGGCGACCGACCTGCTCTACGATCGGCTCGCCGACATCGGCGACGATCTCAATTCAGTGGGTGACAAGGGCTTCAAGCCGCAGCTCGCCGAGCGATGGGACTGGGCGCCGGACTCGCTCTCGATCGCCTTTCACATCAATCCGCACGCGCGCTGGCACGATGGCTTTCCGGTGCGCGCAAGCGACGTGCGCTACAGCGTGAGTCTCATCAAGGATCCGGCGCTCGGCTCTACTGCCGCTCCGCTCGTCACGAACGTCGATTCGGTGTCCGTACGCGATTCGTTGACCGCGGTCGCCTGGTTCAAGAGGCACACGCCGGAGCAGTTCTACGATCTGGTCTATCAGATCGTGATTTTGCCGGAGCACGTTCTCGGGAACACCCCCGCCGCGAAGTTGAAGGACGCCGAAGTCGGGCGGCGTGGAATCGGATCGGGACGCTTTCGTCTCGCCAAATGGGAGCCCGGCGCGAAGATCGAGCTCGTCGCCGACACCGCGAACTATCGCGGCCGCCCGAAGCTCGACCGCGTCATCTTCGCCATCGCGCCGGATTTCAACGGCGCCGCCACCCGTTTCTTTGCCGGCGACGCGGACCTCTTCGAGAACATTCGGCCCGAGCAGGTCGCGCGCTTCGTCAACGACACAGCACATCGCCTGCAGCGCTATCCAACGCTGGCGTACGCGATCCTCGGTATGAACCTGAGGGACCCCAAGTCACCGGGACAGGCGCATCCGATCTTTGGCGATCGCGCTGTCCGCCGCGCGCTCACCATGGCGACCGATCGGCGCGCGATGCTGAAGAACGCGTTCGACACGATCGGACAGGCCCTCTACGGGCCGTTCCCGCACGCGGTGTCCGTCGCCGATACGACGCTGCCGCAGATTCCATACGATACCACCAAAGCAAAGGCACTCCTTGATTCCGCGGGCTGGCTCGTCGGGGCGGACGGCGTGCGCGCGAAGAATGGGCGGCGTCTCGAGTTCGGGCTCAGCGTGCCCAATTCGAGTGCGTCTCGGAAACAGTACGCCGTGCTTCTGCAAGACACCTTCCGCCGCGTCGGCGCGGCAGCGACAGTCGATCAGACGGACTTCGCGACCTACAGCGCGAAGCTGGCCGCGCACACCTTCGATGCGCAGATTGGCAACTACGTCACGGATCCGGGGGTGTCGGGATTCAAGCAGAGCTGGTCTACCGCCGGCATCGGAAAGGACGGCGGGAACTATGGCTCCTATTCGAACCCTTTCGTTGACGCGATGCTCGATAGCGCCACGACGACTTTCGATCCTGCGCGCACGAAAGCCTACGCGCGGCGCGCCTTCGAGACGATCATCGAGGATGCACCAGGCATCTGGCTCTACGAAACGCCGGCGGTGATGGGTCTGCACAAGCGCATCCACACCACCACCATGCGTGCCGACGGCTACTGGTCCGGCTTGGCCGACTGGTGGATCCCGGTGAGCCAGCGCAACGCGCGCGACCGGATCGGTCTTCGGCCCACGCCATAACCGGTGCGGCGGTACCTCGCTGCACGGCTGCTCCAGGCGATCGGCGTCGTCGCGTTCGTCACGACGTTCGCGTTTGTCGTCGTCCATCTCGCGCCGGGCGATCCCATCGCCTCGGCGCTGGCGCGGCCGAACATCACCGAAGCGGTACGCGAACAGTGGCGCGTCGCGTACGGCCTCGACCGGCCGGTCAGCGAGCAGTACGTGCGGTGGGTGGTGAACGCGGCTCGAGGTAACCTGGGCTACTCCTTCTCGCACCGCCGCCCAGTGCGCGACGTCTTTGCCGATGCGATGCCGAACACGCTGCTTCTTTCGGGACTCGGGCTCGTCCTCAGCTTCGCGATCGGAATCATGGTCGGCCTTCTGCAGGCAGAGCGGCCGGGCGGCAGGCGCGATCGCTGGCTCGGACGCATCCTCCTGGTGCTCTACTCCGTCCCTGATTTCTGGCTCGCTCTCGTCGTGCTGATTCTCTTTGCGTACCGGCTCCCTCTCTTTCCGCCCGGAGGAATGACCGATTCGGTGATGTACGAGTATCTATCTCCAGGCGCCAAGTTTCTCGACCGGATCAAGCATCTCGTCCTGCCCGTTCTCACACTCGCCGTGCTCACCGCGGCGGGCATCGCGCGATTTCAACGCGGCGCGCTGTTGGCCGTGCTGCCTAGCGACTGGATGCGGACCGCGCTGGCGAAGGGATTGAGCTGGCAAGCGGCAGTGCGGCACCATGCCTTTCGGAATGCGCTCCTGCCGACGATCACGCTGTTCGGACTCTCCATTCCCGCCTTCGCCACTGGTGCAATCTTCGTCGAGAAGGTGTTCTCGTGGCCCGGAATGGGATTGATCGTCGTGAATGGCATTGCGGCACGGGACTATCCACTCGTCACGGCCGGCGTCATGGTCATGAGCGTCCTCGTCGCCGGCTGCGCCCTCGTTGCGGATATTGCCGTGGCCGCCGCGGATCCGCGCATCAGGCTGGGCTGACGTGACCTCCAAGTCGCCCGCCGGCGCGGGCATCGCCGCCCCGACAGTTCGCCGGCGACTGCGAGGTGACAGGCGCGTCTGGATCGCGCTCGGCGTGCTCGCGGCGATCGTCCTTACCGCCGTCTTCGCGCCACTCCTCGCGCCGTACGATCCGCGCGCTCAGCTCGACATCGCGCATCTGCAAAGCCAGCCACCCTCGCTCGCGCATCCGCTCGGTACCGACACCTTCAGCCGCGACGTGCTCTCACGTCTCATCTATGGCACTCGCGTCTCCCTCGCCGTCGCGCTGGTCGCCGTCTCCATTTCGATTACGTTCGGCACACTGCTTGGCGCGGTCGCCGGCTATGTCGGCGGCGCGATTGATGCCGTGCTGATGCGCTTCGTCGACGCGGCGTTCTCCATTCCCCCCCTGTTACTTCTCATCGTGGTGATCGCACTTTGGGGGGACATCAGCGTCGTCTCGCTTACACTCCTGATCGCCGGCGTCGGCTGGTTTACCGTCAGCAGGCTTGTGCGCGCCGAGACGCTCGCGGTGCGTGACGCGGACTACGTGGTGGCGGCGCGCGCGCTCGGCGTTCCGGGATGGCGCATTCTCGGATGGCACGTACTGCCGAATGCGATCGGACCCGCGATTGTCTCCGCGACGCTCGCGGTGGGCAACGTCATTCTGCTCGAGGCCGGTCTTTCCTATCTCGGCATCGGCGTCCGGCCCCCCACACCCAGTTGGGGCAACATCATCGAGGAGGGGGCGACTCGCGTCTCCGATGTCTGGTGGCTCACGCTGTTTCCGGGTCTCGCCATTCTCGTGACGGTGTTCGCGTGCAATGCGCTCGGCGACGCCTTGCGGGATGCGCTCGACCCTCGGCAGCTTCTTCCGGCGCACGACGACGCACCTTTCGCATAGAGGCATGACCGCACCGCTCCTCGAGATCGAGAATCTTCGCACCTGGTTCTACACCGACTCCGGCGTCGCGCGATCGGTGGACGGCGTGTCTCTGCATGTCGATCACGGCGAGACGCTTGGCGTCGTTGGAGAGAGCGGATGCGGCAAGAGCGTGACGGCCCTCTCTATTCTTCGCTTGATCCGTGCACCAGGCCGCATCGAGGCGGGGAGCGCGATCCGCTTCGAGGGGAAGGATCTGCTCACGCTTGCTGAGCGCGACATTCAGCATGTGCGCGGCAATCGGATCGCGATGGTGTTCCAGGAGCCGATGACCGCCCTGAATCCGGTCTTCACCGTCGGCGATCAGATCGCCGAAGTCGCGCGCATCCACGCCGGGATGTCCCGGCGCGACGCGTGGGAGAAGGCGGTCGAGATGTTGCGGCTCGTTGGTATCCCCGCCCCCGAGCAACGCGCGCACGAGTATCCGCATCAGCTCTCCGGCGGCATGCGCCAGCGCGTCGTCATCGCGATGGCGCTCGTGATGAATCCGGCGCTCGTCATTGCCGATGAGCCCACCACCGCGCTCGACGTCACCATCCAGGCGCAGATCCTCGAGCTCCTCGCGGATCTCACGAAGCGGTTCGGCACCTCCATTCTTCTCATCACGCACGACCTCGGCGTGGTCGCCGAGAACTGTGCGCGGGTCATCGTGATGTACGCGGGCCAAGTCGTGGAGGAAGCGACGACGGCCGAGCTCTTTTCTCATCCACACCATCCGTACACGGAGGGCTTGCTCGGCGCGATGCCGCGGGTCGGTGGGAATGCCGAGCGACTCGCCACGATTCCCGGAACCGTCCCGTCGCCAACAGCCTGGCCGGGCGGCTGTCGCTTTCGCGAGCGCTGCATGTACGCCTGGGAGCGCTGCGCGAAGGAGCATCCTCCGCTGTATCAGATCGGCGCGGGCCATGTCTCGCGATGTCATCTCGCCGTCGAGCCCGAGCGGCGCTCGCAGCCACACCTGCCCGTCGCTGCGCAACAGGGAGTCACCGCCGCATGACGCTGCTCTCCGTTCGCGATCTCACCAAGCACTTCCCGATCAAACGCGGCGTCTTCGGACAGGTCAGCGGACAGGTGCGCGCCGTGGATGGCGTGTCATTCGACATCGCCGCCGGCGAGACGCTCGCGCTCGTCGGTGAATCGGGGTGCGGCAAGTCCACGACCGGCCGCGTCGTCCTTCGCCTCATCGAGCCCACCTCCGGCTCGGTGCAGTTCGACGGGAACGACGTTTTTGCCCTCGGCGCGGGCGATCTGCGTCGTCTGCGACGGAAGATGCAGATCGTCTTTCAGGATCCCTTCTCGTCGCTCAATCCGCGCATGTCCATCGGCGCGATCGTGCGAGAGGGACTCACGATTCACAAGCTCGCGGAGGGCGCCGCCGCCGACGCGCGCGTCCGTCAACTCCTGGAAGAAGTCGGACTGCGCCCCGAGTATGCGAGCCGCTACCCGCACGAGTTTTCCGGCGGACAGCGGCAGCGCGTCGGGATCGCTCGCGCGCTGTCCGTCGAGCCCACGTTCATCGTGTGCGACGAACCGGTCAGCGCGCTCGACGTCAGCGTGCAGGCACAGGTCGTGAACCTGCTGCAGGATCTGCAGCGCGATCGCGGGCTCGCCTATCTATTCATCGCCCACGATCTCTCGGTCGTCGAGCACATCGCGAACCGCGTGGCCGTGATGTACCTCGGCCACATCGTCGAACTCGCGGCGGTGAACGATCTTTACGGCACGCCCATCATGCCGTACACGCAGGCGCTACTCTCCGCGGTGCCCGCGCCGGATCCGGGCGTCAAGCGCGAGCGCATCCTTCTCGCCGGCGACGTCCCATCTCCGGCGAATCCGCCGTCGGGCTGCGTCTTCCATCCACGCTGCCAGCATCCGGCGCGCGACGCGGCTTGTGCCGCAATCGTCCCACCACTGGAGGAGAAGGCACCGGGCCACTGGGCCGCGTGTATCAAGCAGCCTCCCACGGCGGCATCCTGGGAGGCGCAGAAGGCTGCCGGCGGCACCAACTCTCCAGAATTCTTCCTTCCACGCGCCGCGCTGCATCGCAGCGTCGATTCGACCTCCGCGCACCAATCACTCCCGGCGTAAGCCGTCCGTAAGCGATGACAGACAAGTCCGTATTCCAGCAGCCGCAGGCCGCCGCGCTCACGCACGACGAGCCGGCAGCAGCGTTGAGCCGCATCACCAGCGATCGGAGCTTCTTCGGTCAGCCGCGCGGACTCTCCACGCTGTTCTTCACGGAGATGTGGGAGCGGTTCTCGTACTACGGCATCCGCCCGCTGCTCGTGCTCTTCATGAGCGCAGCGATGGCGAACGGAGGCTTCGGCTTCACCCGCGAGGCCGCGTCCGCGATCGTCGGCATCTATGCGTCGTCGGTGTATCTGGCGTCACTTCCGGGCGGCTGGATCGCGGATCGCTGGCTCGGCCTGCGACGCTCGATCTGGTGGGGCGGCGTGCTCATCGCGCTCGGGCATCTGGCCATCGCACTGTCCGCGCTGTTCGCGCGCCAGTCGTTCTTCATCGGCCTCATCCTGATCGTGATGGGCACGGGGCTGCTCAAGCCGAACATCTCCGCTATCGTCGGCGACCTGTATCCCGAAGGCGGCGCTCGTCGCGACGGCGGATTCTCGATCTTCTACATGGGCATCAACCTGGGCGCGTTCCTCGCGCCGTTTCTCACCGGCGCCCTCGGGGAGCGAGTGGGCTGGCATTGGGGCTTCGGCGTGGCCGGCGCGGGTATGCTGGTCGGTCTCCTCACCTTCCGCGCCCGGGCCGACGAGACTCTTGGTCCCATCGGCACCGCTCCGTCGAGCGACGTGGCGCAGCAACGACGTGTTCGCAACATCACGATCGGCGCGCTCGTGGTCGTCGCCGTGCTGGTGGTGCTCGCCATGACGGGCATCCTTCCGGTGAACCCAGTATCGATCGCGCAGAAGATGACGCTGGTCATCGGCGGACTGGCGCTGGCGTACTTCGCGTACCTCTTCTTCTTCGCCGGCCTCTCGCGCGACGAGTTGAAGCGCACTGCCGTGATCGTGGTGCTCTTCATCTTTTCGGCGACGTTCTGGGCGGCGTACGAGCAGGCGCCCACGTCGCTCAATCTCTTCGCGCGC
>Ga0208079_1001332_pt1 | contig 12978 bp, 11 predicted proteins | sample NGESurdeep092012_5_FD_184474 | JGI IMG/M metagenome (GOLD analysis project Ga0208079, IMG submission 184474) | Arctic peat soil microbial communities from Barrow, Alaska - NGEE Surface sample 210-2 deep-092012 (SPAdes) | ecosystem: Environmental > Terrestrial > Soil > Wetlands > Peat ... | reverse complement strand
TCGATGCCCTTGCACATGTAGTTGCCGGGCCGTCGGTCGTGCAGTCGTTGATGGAGTACTTGGTGCCGTGCTGCAGCCATCCTTCCACGCCGACCCGCGCCAGCGACCAGGAACGGCGAGACGTCGAGCGTGCCAACAGTGCCAACCTCAGGGCATCGGACAAAGCCTCTGAGGGGATCCTGCTGCGGGGCACCAGAACTCCCGTGAGGCGATCAGTTGACCGATCGGTGTCCGGACTCCGGCGGGTCGGCTGTGGGCGCTTGCATGCGCCGCACGCTTCGAGGATCATCGGTCACCCGAGAAGTGAGCGCGAGGAGAAGGCCTTATGGACGTGCTCGAGTTCGATGCCATTGGCCAGGCGGAGGCTATCAGGTCTGGGCAGATCGATTCGCGGGAGCTGGGCCGCGCTGCGATGAAGCGGCTGGCGGAGAGCGACTCCCTGCTGAACTCGGTGGTGTGGTTCCGTGACGAGGAAGAGGTCTTCGCCGGGCCTGCGGAGGGTGAGACGGGCGGGCCGTTCGCTGGCGTTCCAATCGTGCTCAAGGACCTTCCTGCCTGGCAGCGAGGAGTGCCGGTGGGGCTTGGTGTGCGCGCGCTCGAGCAGGCCGGGATGCGCGCGATCGCCGACAGCCCGTGTGGTGCGCGGCTTCGGGCCGCCGGGTTCGTGACCCTGGCGACGACGAGCACTGCGCCGTTCGGGTGGGGCCCGTGGGCGGCGACAGCGCAAGGACATACCCGTACCCCTTACGACCGCACCCGGGCATCGAACGGGTCCAGCGGTGGCAGCGCGGCCTGCGTCGCGGTCGGTGCAGTAGCGGTCGGGACCGGCGTCGACGCCGCCGGGTCGGTGCGCCTTCCTGCCTCCTGGTGCGGGGTCATCGGGCACAAACCGTCCCGGGGTCTCGTGCCATCGTCCTGGGCGCACCCGCAGGTCACGGAGGGGATCATTACCCGCAGCGTCCGGGACGCCGCAGCTCTCCTCGATGTCCTCTCGCAGCCGGAGCCGGGGTCCGTGTTCGCGGCGCCACGACGACTTGGTGGGTACGCGGCAGCACTCTTGCGACCCCTCCCACCGCTGCGAATCGCGATCCTCGACGAGTTCACTAACCACACGACGACGGCCACCCGGGAGGTCGTTTCGCTGGTTGGGCGCCGATTGGCCGAGCTCGGTCATCACGTCGAGACCGCGACACCTGCCGGGCTTTACTATGAGGATCCGGTGCGCGAGCGAGGCCTGGCGATCCACGCGTTGCTGGCGCAGGCGTTGGCCGACGCCGGGGATCTGATCGGCAGGCCATTGCGCGAGGACGAGATGGAGCCCTACATCGCGATGATGGCCCAGGCCGGTCAGTCGTCGACGGCGCGTCACGAGCTACAGCGGGTGGCCGCGATGCAGGACTGGTCGCGCGCATTCTGCCGGTTCTGGTCGGACTACGACGTGCTCGTGTGCCCCACGACGCCGTTTCCGCCACAACCGGTCAAGGACTGGCAGCCCAACCAGGACGATCCGATGGAGCCATGGTCTAGGTGGGGCCCGGTGCTGGACTACACCGACCCGTTCAACCGTTCCGGTCAGCCGGCGTTATCCGTACCCGCCGCAGTGCTCGACGGCCTGCCATATGGAGTGCAACTCGTTGGTCGACACGACCAGGACGCCATGCTGCTCCAGCTTGCGACCGCCTTGGAGGAAACGGCGGACTTGCCGTGCTGGCCTGTCGCGGACTCGGCGGCTGTCTCCCTTTGACGAACGGCAACCGGCGATCCGAGACCGGCCCTCGGCCGCCGAGCCCTGTGGCGGGGTCTGCTCGCCGTATGCCCGCCCGCATTGTTCACCGGGACAGGGGCCTCTACGACACGCCGACTTCGACCTCTCGACCGTTGTCTTCCCCAACTGAAGGGGATTCACGTAGGGCGGGGGATCCGACTGAGCGGTGACTTGGTGGATCAGCAGCGGGCCGCGGTGGGGCGATCCGGCCCGCTCTCGGCATGGCTATTCATTGATGGACGGGGAACACGGTCCATTGGACACACCCATAGTCGTAATGGCCACTACTCGGCGAAGTCCGGGGGACGCGGTGACGTCGTGCTTGCCCACGTGCGTCCCTCACTTGGTCTCTCCCGTCGCGAGGGCCGAAAGCCGTTGTGCGATCTGGGCATCCCGGCCTTCGGCTGCGTGCTGATAGCGCATGGCCGCGCTGGGGGTGGAGTGCCCGAGTCTGCCCATGAGCTCGGCCAACGTCGCGCCCGTCTGCGCCGCCAGTACGGCTCCTGTGTGTCTCAGGTCGTGCCAGCGCAGATCCGGCCGGCCGGCCTTGTCACGTGCTGGATAGAACGACTTGTAAAGCGTGCTCGGCGCCAGCGTTCCACCGTGTGCGGCGGGGAAGAGTAGGCCCTCTTTGCCTCCGGTGATGTTCTTGCTCAGGTGGTCCTTGAGCATCGGGATCAGGTGCGGCGGGATTGCCACGTCGCGGATGCCGGCCTCTGACTTCGGGGTGCCGATGATGACCTGACCATCAGCACGAACGGCGCCGCGGCGAACGCGGATGACTCCGGCTTTGAGGTCAATGTCCTTGCGCCGCAGCTCGACCAGCTCACCGAACCGCAGGGCACACCAGGCGGCGAGCAACGTCATCGGCCTGTACTTGGCCGGCATCGCGGCGACCAAACCCTCGAGCTCGGGCAGGGAAAGTGGCTCGGTCTTGTGGATGCGCTTGGCGGTCCCTGCTCCCCTGATGTGGCAGGGGTTGATCGCAAGCAGCCCGTCACTGACCGCGGTCGCCAGAATCGTTCTGAGCAGGCCGTAGGCGTGTGCCCTGGTCGTCGCGTGCTTCTTGTTGAGGTTCGCGTGCCAGTCACGGACCATCGCAGGGCGAATTTCGTTGATTGGCAGGGCATCCCACGTCTTGAGCTGGTTGTCGATCAGGGCTTGGTAGTGCGACCTGGTGCGCGGTTTAAGGTCGCGCTCCTTGAGCCAGATCGCGGCATACGCGCTGAACGTCGCCGGCCTCCTGGCCTCCGCCAGCTCGCGGCGCAGCTTCGGGGGAGTCCAGATGTCGGCGGCGATCAAGCGGCGCTCGTCGGTGAGCCACGCCTCGGCATCCTCCTTGGCCTCGAAAGTGCTTGGCGCGTAATGCAACCCGATGTCTGGGCCGGTGTAGAACGCCTGCCACCTCTTGGACGGGAGGCGTCGCATCTGCCCAAATCCTCGCTTGGCTAACTTCCGTGCGGCCATCAGTGTGCCCTTCCGCCGTGCAGGTTACGTGCAGGATCAGAGTACATTTGCGTCCGATTGTGTCCAACCGTGACACGCGATACTGTGACGAATCCCCGCTGGTCACAGTGCAATTCAGCAGGTCAGGCAGATGTGGCCGATTCCCGATGATACTGTTTCGATCCCAGTACCGCCCAAGAGTTCGAAATGGCCCCTGACCTGCAGAAACGCGAGTCAGGGGCCGTTCCGTTGGACCTTTTGACGTCCCGGTGGTCACGATGCTCACCTGCCGCTACTCGGGGGGCCCGCCTGCGGGTATCGCAGCCACGGCGCGTTGCGAGGGCGAGAGGACGCGGTCGATGCCGAGGCCCACCCCTGCGACCAGAGCTGCAGTGATGACGACCGCCGATTCCAGGCTCTCCTGGGCGACCTCGAACGGCACCGTCTGGATGAGCAGGCCGCTGCTGATGGCGCAGAGCAGGCCCCCAGCCACCGACGCCGCCAGCGCGATGTCGACGGCCCACGGGCTGCCTCGCCATTTGCCGCGCCGACGGGCGGCAAACGCCAGGCCCACGGCGGCCAGCCCCCACAGGATGAGGGGTTGCGTGTGGTAGCTCTTCTGCGGGCGGGCGTCCTGCGGCACCGACGGGGCCCCGAGGAACAGTGCTGCAACCGAGTTGGGCGTGGCTGCCACCACGTTGCCCCAAACACTGGGTGCCAGGGAGTGCAAGATTTGCGATTCGATCACTCGGATGGTGCTCTTTGGATGGGTGAGCAGCCAGCTGATGTACCAACGCTGCCAGTTCTTGGTCGCCCAGGTGTTCATCTCGGGGCACTTCGCCACCGTCTGGCTGACCCACCGGAAGGGGGCAACCGACGCACTTAGCCGCTCACCCTCCGGAATCATGCACCGTGGCGCATCAGACTTCCGCAGATCCGCGACGATCTGCGATGCCACCGGGTTGAAGGACCCGATTGGGTAGGCGAACGAGACAGTGGTGCGGGAGAAGCCGTGCAGGGCCGTCCACGCGGCGTCCGAACGCATGTTGTAGACGTAACTGTAGCCAGAGAACAGTACGAGAACGGCTGCGACGGCCCACACCACGACCAGCCGCCGGCGTAGCACAGCGATGACCAGCAGCCCCAGCGCCCAGCACAGGAGAATGACGAAGACGTTCGGGCGGGTCATCGTGAACCACAGCGCGGCCGCGCCGAATGTCGCTGCCCGGCCCCAGGTCGGCTCCCGGGTGAACCAGACCAGTGCCGCGAGGGCGATGATGCCGGTCGACATCGACGCCGAGTCGCCCTGGATGACACTGTCCCAGTTGGCGATCTGAGCGGTGCACGGGATGAGCACGAGGGCGGCGACGGTCAGCCGCCGCACGGTCGCACGGCGGATACCCGCCGACACCACCAGGGCGAGGGCACCCCAGGCGACGGCGGAGAGCAGGGCCTGTCCGATCATGATCGCGTGGTCGCCAGGCCACAGCGCCAGCCAGATCGTGACCCCCCACGGACGCTGGTTCGCGCCATCCAGGCTGGTCAGCGAGAAGTCCAGCCAGGTTCCCTTCGTGCGATAGCCGTTGGTGTCGGGGTAGGTCGACGGATTCACCATCGCGATGCCGACGACCTTCGCGACGGGCAGCGCGAGCACCATGAGTCGCACCACGGGGTCGGTCCACCCAAGCGGTCGCGGCCACAGGCGTCGGCGAGAATCTGTCGGGCGGCCGTTGGCTTTGCCAAGCATCGACGTGGCAGAGTTCATGGCCTAGACAGTAGGCGACAGCTTCGGCCGAGGCGGACGACAGCATCGACCGAGTTGGCATCAAGGGGGGCTCCGCACAGGCCGTCGATCGCCGTTAGGCGGCACATGCTTATCCGGTTAACTCCGCTGCACGGCGGGCGGCCCCGGGCCCTTCGGCCAGGATCTTTTCGTAGGTGGTGGGCTCCAGTTGCGCCCCGAGGCCGAGCACTCTCTGGAATGCGGCCATGGGCGTTCGCCGGCGGTTGAAGCGGAAGGTGAACTCGTCGAGGTAGACCTGCAGGTGCTGCTCGCTGACGCCGCGGTGGGTGCCTTGTAGCCAGGTCTTGAGGTGGCTGATCACGCGGTGGACGCGGGGAAGGATCTCGTCCGGGTCCTCGCCGAGCAGTCGATGCGCACGTTGGCTGCGGGGTTGGTGGTCGAAGCCGAGTCTGGCAAGCCTCTTGTATCCCTGCCAGCCGTCGGTGCGCACTGTCGCTCCGGCGGCGATGCTGTCGGTCACGAACTCGCAGAGCGTGTCGGCGGAGGCGTCGTCGACGACCTGGAGGCGGACCCGCCCGGAGCCGGCGCCGCGGACCTCTACGGCCACGACAACCAGCGCCTTGACGCCGTGTTGGCGCCCGCCTCGTAGCCCGGCCTCGTGCCCGCCGACGAAGCACTCGTCGACCTCGACGGCCCCGGTGAGCGGCTCCCTCTCGGGATTGACCATGGCGCGACGCAACTTGTGGAGCATCGTCCACGACGTTTCGTATCGCTTCAGGCCGAGCTGGCGTTGCAACTGCAGGGCCGAGATACCCGGCGTTGCCGTGGTCACGAGGTAGGCAGCCCAGAACCACAGATGCAGCGGCGTACGGGTTCTGTGAAGCACCGTGCCTGCGGTCACCGAGACCTGATACCGGCAGGCTGAGCACTGCCACAAGAACCGCCGCGGCAGTGCCGTTGCCGCCTCACCCAAGCAACGAGGACACCGGAAGCCCTCCGGCCACCGAGACTCGAACAGGTACCGCCGACACGCGTCCTCATCGGGAAAGCGACGCTGGAACTCGATGATCGTTCGAGGGAAGTCCGGCCGAGCCACGCTCCCACTCTAGCGGAGTCAACCGGATAAGCATGAGGCGGCAAATCGGTGTGCCGCACCTTCGACTAACCGTTTCACCCATACTGACTGTTGGGCCACGTCCGATTTCCCCCGTCCTGGGCAAGGAGAAAACATGAACGACCCGGCATCACACCCACGTATCGGCATCGTCGTGGTCGCCTACAACGCCGCCTCGACCCTGCTCACGACGCTCGACCGCATCCCGCACGACTTCCGGAGCCGGATCGCCGAGGTGATCGTGTGCGACGACGCCAGCCACGATGACACCTTCGATCTCGGCCGTGAGTGGGCGGCCCGCCCTGACACTCCGACAACGCATGTCATCCGTCATACGAAGAATCTTGGCTACGGCGGCAACCAAAAGGCGGCCTACGCGTTGGCGATCGAGCACGGACTCGACGTCGTCGTGCTCCTGCACGGCGACGGCCAGTACGCGCCGGAGAGCCTGCCCCAGATGGTCGAGCCGTTCGAGCGCGGCGACTGCGCGGCGGTGTTCGGTTCGCGGATGATGGAGAAGGGTGCGGCCAAGCAGGGTGGCATGCCCGGCTACAAGCGGCTCGGCAACCGGGTGCTGACCAGGTTCGAGAATCGCGTTCTGGGCACGGACCTCAGCGAGTTCCACTCGGGGTATCGCGCCTACGCGACGCGGGTCCTGCGCGAGATCCCGTTCGAGGCCAACAGCGACGGATTCGACTTCGACACCCAGATCATCGCCCAGGTCCTGCATGTGAAGGGGCGCATCGAGGAGATCCCGATCCCGACGTACTACGGGGACGAGATCTGCTACGTCAACGGGGTGAAATATGCCCGCGACGTGGTGCACGACGTCCTGGAGTACCAGCTCGCGGTGCGCGGTTTCGGGACCTGCGAGTGGGTTCCCAAACCCGATGAGTATGCCTTCAAGGAGGGCGATGGATCGTCACACGCGGCCATCCTGAACATGCTGTCGAGCCAGCCCACCTCGCACATCCTCGACCTCGGCTGCTCGGGCGGCCTGCTCGCGGAGAAGATGCGCCAGGCCGGTCACTACGTCGTCGGCGTCGACTCCATCGAGGTCCCGGGCGTCCGCGATCGCACCGATGAGTTCTATACCGGCAACCTGGACAGCGGGATTCCGGAGGCTGCCGGGGTCGGGTTCGACGTCGTGATCGCCGGAGACGTGATCGAGCACCTCGCCAAACCCCTCGACGTCCTGCGCGCGATTGACGCCGTACTGCGGCCGGGCGGTCAGCTGCTCCTGTCGGTGCCGAACTTCGGCCACTGGTACCCGCGCCTGAGGGTGGCGTTCGGTGTCTTCGGCTACGACCGGCGCGGAATCCTTGATGACACCCACCTCCGCTTCTTCACCCGCTCGACGTTGCGACGCCTGGTGCGTAGAGCGGGGTTCGACGTGCTGCAGGAGTCGGCGACCGGACTGCCGCTGGGCACGGTCTCCCGCGGTGGCGAGCGAGGGTCGGTCATTCGGCGCATCGACCAGTCGCTCGTCCGGCTTCGGCCCACGCTGTTCGGGTATCAGCACGTGCTTCGCCTGACGCCGCACGCCGAGGAGACGATCCACTCGGATCATCTGGGATCTCGAGCGAGAGCGGATGCCGTCAGCGATGGCTCCTCTGCATGACGCCGTGGAAGTGCTGGCTGCTCGTCGGCTGGGCGAGCGCGTAAGGACCTTTGCCCCTGTGAAAAGTGGCATCGGACAGCGAGGCTGGCACCGAAGGGGTTTGACGAGGGCAACGGCAAGAAAGAGGACATGTACCAGATACTGAGCAGAGTCGACTATTCGGATGACGTGTTCATGCAGGTCATCGAGGCTCCGGCGGTTGCCACGGCGTGCCAGGCGGGACAGTTCATCATCCTGATGATCCACGAAGAGGGGGAGAGGATCCCGCTCACCATCGCCGATTTCGACCGCGAAGCGGGCACCATCACCATCGTGGTCCAGGCGGTCGGCACGTCGACGCGGCATCTGCAGACGCTGGGCAAAGGCGACTCGCTCACCAGCTTCATTGGTCCACTGGGCCAGCCGAGCGAGATCGAGAAGGTGGGCACGGTCGTCTGCGCCGCCGGGGGAGTCGGCGTGGCGCCGATCTATCCGATCGCCAGGGCGCTCAAGGAAGCCGGCAACAAGGTCATCTGCATCATGGCCGCCCGCAACGAGAGCCTCCTGTTCTGGGAGGACAAGATGCGGGAGGTCAGTGACGAGCTCATCGTCACCACCGATGACGGCAGCCGTGGCCGCAAGTGCCTGGTCACCGAGCCGCTCAAGGAGCTCTGCGAAACCGGCGGCATCGACCTCGTCTACGCCATCGGGCCAGGGGTCATGATGAAGTTCTGCGCCAAGACCACGGAGGCGTATGGCGTCAAGACGCTCGTCAGCCTCAACTCGATCATGGTTGACGGCACCGGCATGTGTGGCGGCTGCCGGGTCAGCGTCGGAGGCGAGACCAAGTTCGTCTGCGTCGACGGGCCGGAGTTCGACGGGCACCAGGTCGACTTCGATCTGCTGATGTCCCGTCAGCGGCAGTACCTCAAGCAGGAGAAGGCGTCGTTGGATGCCTATCTGTCTCATGCGACTGGGCCGGATGCGACTGCGTGCAACAGGGCGGTGACCGCAGTTGTCTGACGTCACGAAGACCGTCCACGGCGACCGCCCGGCGAGGAAACCGAAGGCGCCGAAGATACCCCGCACGGATATGCCCTGCCAGCCCGCGAAGCAGCGGGCGGCCAACTTCGAGGAAGTGACCCTCGGATACGACATGGACATGGCCATGCTCGAGGCCAGTCGCTGCCTGCTGTGCAAGAAGCCCAAATGCGTCCTCGGCTGCCCCGTGGGCATCGACATCCCCGCCGTCGTCAGGATGATTGCGGCCGGCGATCCTGCCGGCGCCATCGCCAAGCTCAAGGAGACCACCAGCTTCCCGGCCGTCTGCGGCCGCGTCTGCCCCCAGGAGGAGCAGTGCGAACAGCTCTGCGTCCTTGGGGTGAAGCAAGAGCCGGTGGCCATCGGGCGTCTGGAGCGATACGCCGCCGACTGGGAGTTCGCCCATGGCGCCACTGGCAAGGATGCTGCCACCACACCACAGCTCGCCCCGAGGAAGGGCAAGCACGTGGGCGTGGTCGGCTCCGGCCCCGCCGGCCTCACCTGCGCAGGCGAGCTGGCCAAGATGGGTTATGACGTCACCATCTACGAAGCCCTGCACAAACCGGGAGGCGTGCTGGTCTACGGCATCCCCGAGTTCCGGCTGCCCAAGGCGATCGTGGCGCGGGAGTGCGAATATGTCGAGTCCCTGGGCGTGCAGTTCAAGATGGATCACGTCATCGGGCGCACCTTGACGGTTGACCAGATGCTCGCCGACGGCCATGACGCCGTCTTCCTCGCGAATGGCGCGGGACTGCCCTCGTTCATGAACATTCCGGGCGAGAACCTGAACGGCGTCTACTCCGCCAACGAGTTCCTCACCCGGTCGAACCTCATGAAGGCCTACCGTTTCCCTGAGTACGACACCCCGATCGCAGTCGGCAAGAGGGTCGCCGTCATCGGCGGCGGCAATGTGGCCATGGACGCGGCTCGCACCGCCCTTCGACTGGGCGCCGAGGTGCACCTCATCTACCGCCGCACGCTCGACGAGATGCCGGCACGGAGCGAGGAGATCCACCACGCCGAGGAGGAGGGGATCGTCTTCGACCTGTTGGCCAACCCGACGCAGATCATCGGCGATGCCGATGGCTGGGTCAAGGAGATCGAGGTCATCGACATGGAGCTTGGTGAACCGGACGACAGCGGACGCCGGCGCCCCGTGCCTGTTGCGGGCTCCGAGCGGCGCATCCCCGTCGACGTGGTCATCGTCTCGGTCGGGACCAATGCCAACCCGCTGTTGACAAAGAGCACCAGCGGACTTGATCTCACCAAGCGCGGCAACATCGTCGCCGATGAGCACACCCTGGCGACCAGCAAGGACGGCGTATTCGCGGGCGGCGACATTGTCACGGGAGCCGCGACGGTCATCCTCGCGATGGGAGCCGGCAAGACAGGCGCGCGCTCCATCGACCGCTATCTGCAGGGCCAGCCTCTGCTGAGCGCGCAAGAGGAGGAAGCGATCACGGGCGCTTCGCACCAGACCGCGGTGGCCTCCTGACTTGAACGGTGCGAGCCCCACGGCTTGCGGGCGGCTCAGCGGCGTGCGGGCGGCTCAGCGCTGTGCGACGAGCAGGCTCTGGGCACCCACCCCGATCGGACCGTTGAGGTCGCTCAGCACGCTGGTGGCGAGTCCCACCCCACCGGGCGAGATAGCCGTCTGCGCCTCCACGCAAACCCACTCGCCGACGGCCTCGCGGTGTAGGTGCACCGTGAGCTCGGGGTTGATGAAGTGCCAGCTGGTCACGTCCAGCTCGCCGCTGATTCCGTTACCGCTGTCGGCGACCGCGAGCACGCGCTGCAGGGGGCTGGGCTGCTCGCCGGGGACGAGCGGATGGAGGAGCCGGGTCCACGCGGTCGCCGGCCCCAGAGCCTCGAATGCGCCTGCAGTGAAGCGCCATTCGACCGCGGACAGGTAGCCGTCAACCCACCCTTCGGCCACGAACGGTGTGCGCGCGTCAGGTACTGCCGGAGCGGACGGCTGCCGCGGGGTGATCTCCTGCGTCGTGCGCAGCACCCGCCACGCCTGCGCCCGGGCAACCTCGCGGCCGCCGGAAGACAAGGCGGCCTCGACCAGCTCGACACTTCGACCGGGGCGCAGAACTCGCGAACGGAGATCCAGCTCGCCAACCGGGATCGCTCCGAGGATGTCAACCGTTATCCGGGCGACGAGCATGTCCTCCCTAGGGCTGCATTGTTCGATGGCGCGAGCGAGTAGTGCGCTCGGTGGCCCGCCGTGCTGAAAGCGGGCGTCCCACGGGCCGGTCGTGTGGATGGTTGGGCGCCAGCGGTCGTTGCCCAGCGGCAGGTAGAAGGCGTCGTCCATGCCGGGACCATACGCCGTCCATGGGGTGGGCGGGCGGGCCGGGTAGCCTCGACCTCGTGCCTCCCATACCGGCGCTCACCCTCGCCAGGCGCGCCGTCGCCAATGCGGCTTCCACGCTGCATCCCGATGGCTATCACGGAGCCCACGAGCGAGCGGGCTTCTTCGAGGGCTGGTACGTCAAGCTCATCTCCGGTGACCGCTCGGCCCGAATCGCCGTTATCCCGGGGATCTTCCTCGGCCTGGAGGATTCCGCAGGTCGCCACGATGAGGCGTTCGTCCAGGTTCTCGACGGCGTCACCGGACGGTCTTGGTACGAGCGGTACGACGCCGCGGACTTCCACGCGGCGTCCGGCCGCTTCGACGTCGCCATAGGACCGAATCGGTTCACTGCGGAAGGCATCACGCTCGATCTGCCAGAGTCCGGCTTACGCGGACGGGTTGACTTCGCCACAGGGTTCGACCCGTGGCCGGTGACCGTGAGATCGCCCGGGATCATGGGCTGGTACGCCTGGGTTCCGGTCATGGAGGCCTACCACGGAGTCGTCTCGTTCGGGCACGATCTTGCCGGCTCGCTGTCCTTGGATGGCGCTTCCCTGCCCTTCGACGGCGGACGCGGCTATCTCGAAAAGGACTGGGGACGAGCGTTCCCTGCCGGCTATATCTGGATGCAGAGCAATCACTTCGCCAACTCCGGCGTGAGCCTGGTGGCATCGATCGCCATCATCCCCTGGCATCGCACGCACTTCCGCGGTTTCATCGTCGGTTTGCGGATGGCCGGACCGGATGGTCGACCCGTGCTGCACCGCTTCGCCACCTACACCGGCGCACGCACAGAGACACTGACGGTCGATGACGACCATGTGCGTTGGTCGCTTCGCAGCAAGGCGGGCCTGAGGCTGGACATCACGGCCGAACGCCGACGCGGCGGGCTCCTGCACGCTCCGATGCGCTCGCAGATGCACCGCCGCGTCGAGGAGACCCTGGACGCCCGTATCCACGTGACACTCACCGATCGCGAAAACCGGATCATCCTGGCCGACACCGGTGAGGTCGCCGGGCTCGAGGTGCACGGCGACATCGACGGGCTGCTCGCGATGGTCTAGACACCTCGCGGCTTTCCGCCGGCGAGGCTCAGTGGCGACGGAGCGTTCCGAGCACACCCCGGTCGTCGACCTCCAGCACCTCGGTGGCCACGCTGGCGTGCAGCTGGGGGAGGCCCGCGCGCACACGTGCGAGATGGCCCAGGCCGATGAACACCCGGCCTCCGATAGTGGTCGGGTCGTGGTGATGCGTCGGGAAGGACATAGCCGGTCGGCGGCGGCCGTCGCGGCAGCTCGAGCGGGAGCCGCGCTACCTGTTGATAGGGAATGCTCGGACGGCGCGGAGCCTCCAGACCGAGGTGCCCGACCACGCGGCCACCATCAGCTGAGGCGCCACCCACCTTCACAGGAGCGGGTCGCTCGACCGCTTGTCGTCGCCTGCACGCTTCAACTGCCTGGTGTGACGCAGCCCGGAGAGAGCGTGACGAAATGAAGGTCTTCCCCGGCGGCCAGCGAGAAGCCTTCGGGCTCGCCGACGGCGACATCGAGCAGGAACTGCTCTTGGTGCCACGCCTCGTCGAGGCGCCTGTCGATGTAGAAAGGACACCCGTCGACATGGCCGAGCAAGAGGTCGACGTCACCGATGATGAACTCACCCAGCGGGTAACACATGGGTGTGCTGCCGGCGCAGCAGCCGCCGGACTGCACGAACATCACCGGGCTGCCCCGGGCGGCGCGCAGACGAGTGATCGCCTCGTGCGCCGCCGGGGTGGCCGTGATGCGTGCCGGAATGACCGACTCGGACATCCCAGGCCTTAGAAGAAGCCGAGCGGCTTGGTGCTGTAGCTGACCAGCAGGTTCTTCGTCTGGCTGTAGTGGTCGAGCATCATCCGGTGGTTCTCCCGGCC
>Ga0208079_1001330_pt1 | contig 12984 bp, 14 predicted proteins | sample NGESurdeep092012_5_FD_184474 | JGI IMG/M metagenome (GOLD analysis project Ga0208079, IMG submission 184474) | Arctic peat soil microbial communities from Barrow, Alaska - NGEE Surface sample 210-2 deep-092012 (SPAdes) | ecosystem: Environmental > Terrestrial > Soil > Wetlands > Peat ... | reverse complement strand
AGATGACCGCCGACACCCCATCCCCACGCATGGTGACGCCGTAGAGGGCGTCAGCTACCTCCATCGTACGCTTCTGGTGAGTGATCACGAGCAACTGTGAGGTTGCTCTCAGCTCCTCGTAGATCTCCAGCAACCGGCTCAGATTCGTGTCGTCCAGCGCCGCCTCGACCTCGTCAAGGATGTAGAAGGGGCTCGGCCGAGCCTTGAACAGACTGACGAGGAACGCGACCGCCACCAGCGACCGCTCGCCGCCCGAGAGCAGCGACAGCCGCTTGATCTTCTTGCCGGCCGGGCGAGCCTCGACCTCCACGCCGGTGGTGAGCCACTCCCCCGGCTCGGTGAGGATGAGTGCGCCCTCGCCCCCGGGAAACAGCCGTGAGAAGATTGCCTCGAACTCCCGCGCCACGTCCTCGAACGCCTGCGCGAACACCTCCCGCACCCGGGAGTCGACCTCGTCGACGATCTCGAGCAGGTCCTGCCTCGTACGTCGCAGGTCTTCGAGCTGGTTCGACAGGAACGCATGGCGCTCCTGCATGGCGTCGAACTCCTCGAGGGCCAGCGGGTTCACCCTGCCGAGCACCTGCAGGTTCCGCTCCGCCACCCGAAGCCTCCGCAGCTGCTCGTCGCGCACGTACGGGACGGGGTCGGGGGTTTCGTCGTCCGCCGTCAGCGGCAGGCCGTCGTCGGTGACCAGCACCGGTACGAGCTGGTCGGGTCCGTACTCGGCCATGAGTGTCGCCGGCTCGATGCCCACCTCGGCGAGGGCACGTTCCCCGAGGGCCTCGATCCGCATGCGCTGCTGGGAGCGGGCGAGCTCGTCGCGGTGGGCGCTGTCGACCAGACCTTCGAGCTCCTTGGCCAGGTGACGTACGGATGCCCGCGCGTGCCCGAGCTGCTCGTTCGCCTCGGCCCTGTCCCGGTCGGCGGCGTCGCGCTCGGCGGTGATCGCCGCGCGCGAGACCTCCAGGCGCCGCAGGAGATACGAGGCCGCCTCGTGGACCGCCTTCGCCGTCTCGCCTTCACGCCGTAGCTGGTCGCGACGCGCCTCGGCACGCGCTCTGGCCTGCCGCTCCGCCTGCGCGGCCGTACGCAGGGACTCCGCACGCCCGGCGGCCGCGCGGCTGCGCTCCTCGACCGTACGGAGCGCGAGGCGGGCCTCCATCTCGACCGACCGCGCCTTCCGGGCTGCCTCAGCCAGCGCGTCCCGCTCGGTCGGATCCGGCTCGGCCAGCTCTCCCTCTGTGGACGCAAGGTCGAGCCGGGCCGACATCTCGTGCAACGCGGCGTGGTCGCGGGACTTTGACGCCTCAGTCTCGGCGACCTGCGCGTCGAGGCGTTCTGCTTCTCCCCGTGCGGCCCGGGCGGTCTGGTTGAGCTGGCCGAGCTGTTCGGCCAGGGCGTTCTGCTGCGCGTCCGACTCGTTGAGCCTGGCCAGTGCGACATCCAGTCGCCCTTGCGCCTCCGCGAGGGTCGCGGTGACCGACGTCACGGCGAACCCCAGACGCTCGACCTCATGCTGCGCCGCGGTGAGCTGCTCGGCCGCCTCGTCGACGGCCGCCTGGACCTGGATCACGCTCGGCCTGGCTCCTGACCCGCCGCTCGCGAACCACTCCGACAGGACGTCGCCGTCGCGCGTGACCGCCGTGACGTCTGCGAGCTGCCGTACGAGAGCGCGCGCAGCGTGGAGGTCGTCGACGATGGCGACCTTGCGGAGCAGCCTTCGAAGAGCGCCGTGGACCAGCGCCTCTGCCGTGACGATGTCGATCGCGTACCGGGCTCCGCGCGGCAACGTGGGCCACGTCTCGCCCGCGTCCTTCGCGCCGCCCACGAGCATGCCCGCTCTGCCGAGATCCTCCGCCTTGAGATGGGCGAAAGCGCCCAGTGCGGCGTCCAGATCGGTGACCGCCACCGCGTCCGCAGCCGAGCCGAGCGCCGCCGAGACCGCTGCCTCGTAGCCCGGTTCGACGGTGATCAGCGCGGCGACCGAGCCGAGCAGGCCATCGACGGTCTCCGTCGCGGCGAGAAGATGGCTCGAAGCGCCCTCTCGCTCCAGTCCGGACTTCAACGCGTCGAGCCGGGCGGTGAAGGCCGCACGCAGCTGCGCCGCCTCCCGCTCCTGGTCCCGCAACGCGGACAGTTCCTCGGTGGCCCGAGTGAGCGCCGCCTCGGCGGCTTCGTACTCGGAGTCGAGGCCGATCTCGCCTTCATCCAGCCCGGCGACGTTCGACTCCAGCGCCTGGAAGGCCCTCGTCGCTTCGTTCGCGCGCGCCAGTGCGGCATCGCGAGCGACCGTCAGGCGCGACATCTGCTCGGCGGCATTCTCCGTACGACTCCGCAGCGAGCCCACCTGACCGGTCAGCCTGGCGAGACCCTCGCGTCGATCCGACGCGGCCCGTACGAGGGCGGCGAGACGTGACTCGGACTCGGCGTGCTCCTGCTCGGCAGCCATCCGCCGCTCGGTCGCCTCCGCGAGGGCCCGCTCGCCACGAGTGACCTCGGCGCGAAGGCCCTCCTCCGCGCGGGCTTCCGTGGCGGCCTCGGCCTCGAGCGCATCGGGATCGCGCCCCGGCCGTCCGTCGATCGGCAGCTCATCGGCGTGCCGGATACGTTCGGCCGCGATCGAGATCGTCGACGTGATCCGCTCCCGGAGGCCCGCGAGTCCGTACCAGGTCTCCTGGGCCGACTGGAACCTCGGCTGAGCGGCGGCCAGGTCACGCTCGGACGACTCCTCCTCCTCGCGCGCCTCCGCGAGCGCGGTCTCCACACGGGTGCGTTCGGCGACCAGCGCCGCCTCGTCGGCCAGCTCCGCGTCCAGCGCAGTCGTCGCCTGGGCGAGGTCGTCCGCAAGCAGGCGAGCCTTGGCATCGAGGAGCTCGGCCTGGATGATGGACGCCTTCCGCGCCACCTCTGCCTGCCGGCTCAGCGGCTTGAGCTGGCGGCGGATCTCCGAGACGAGGTCCGCCAGCCGGTTCAGGTTGGCCTCGGTCGACTCGAGCTTGCGGAGCGCCTTCTCCTTGCGCTTGCGATGCTTGAGGACCCCTGCCGCCTCCTCGATGAATCCGCGGCGCCCCTCAGGCGTGGCAGAGAGGATCGCGTCGAGCTGGCCCTGGCCGACGATGACGTGCATCTCCTGGCCGATGCCGGAGTCGCTGAGAAGCTCCTGGACGTCGAGCAGACGCGAGGCGTGGCCGTTGATGGCGTAGTCGCTGCCACCGTTGCGGAACATCGTGCGCGAGATGGTGACCTCGCTGTACTCGATGGGCAAGGCACCGTCGGTGTTGTCGATCGTCAGCAGGACCTCCGCGCGACCCAAGGGTGCACGGTTCGCTGTACCGGCGAAGATGACGTCCTCCATCTTGCCGCCGCGCAGCGACTTCGCGCCCTGCTCGCCCATGACCCACGCGAGCGCGTCGACGACGTTGGACTTGCCGGAGCCGTTCGGACCCACGACGCAGGTGATGCCCGGCTCCAGGTTCAGGGTGGTCGAGGACGCGAACGACTTGAACCCGCGCAAGGTCAGGCTCTTGAGGTACACGGGCAGGACTTTATCGCCGAATGCTTCAGCGCCTAGACGAGGTTCTCGCCGTGATGGCGCCGACGGACCGCTTGGAACGTCCACAGCTTGTTGACGATGAAGTTCACCGGCATCACGAGGACGATCTGAATCATCTGCGCCCAGTACAGCCTGCGCCGCCAGAACGGCGCGCCGTCGACGAAGAAGCCGCTCGACAGGTAGACCGGCGAGGCGGGGTTGCGCAGCGCCACGAGGATGCCGAACCCGACGAGCTGCGCCGCTGCGCCCACCAACAGGAAGGGCAGGTATTCCTTCATGAACGGTGCGCGGTTGACCGAGCGGAACGTCCAGTGCCGGTTCCAGACGAAGTTGAAGATGTTCGCGCCCCCGAAGGCGACGAGAGCGTACAACAGGTAGAAGCGGACGCTGAAGTCGGTGGCAGGGATCCGGAACACCGGGTCGTAGTCGTGCACATGGCCGATGTGGGTGCCGATCTGGGCGCAGATCGCGACGATCACCATGTTGACGGCGACGCCGGCGCCTCCGATGAGTCCGAACTGCACGAACTGGCGCAGGGACCGACGGTGGCGGGCGAAAGTGGACGGGATGGTCACGGTCGTGCCAGCCTAGCGGGTGGCTTCTGGCACGACGGGCACCGATACGACGAGCGATTCGCGAAGGCCTCCCGCACGACCAGGCGGCCGCACCGACGGCACGGCAACCCCTCCCGTCCGTACACGTCCAGCGACCTCTGGTGGTAACCGGACTCGCCGTTGACGTCCACGTACAACCGGTCGAACGACGTGCCGCCTTGGATCAGCGAGTCGGCCATCACGTCGTGCGCGTGCCGAAGCAGCCCCGCGACCTTTCGTACGGTCACCTCAGAGCTCGGCGTGTCGTAGTGGAGCCGGGCCCGCCACAGGGACTCGTCGGCGTAGATGTTGCCGATGCCCGACACGAGCGTCTGGTCGAGGATGAGGCGCTTGATCCCCGCGTGCCTACGCACGATGCGGTGCGCCACGGCGACGGGATCGAACCGTGGGTCGAACGGGTCGAGCGCGATGTGCGCGACCTCCGGCGGCAGGTCGGCACCTCCCGGGCTGAGCCACACGCCACCGAACATCCGCTGGTCGATGAAGCGCAGCTGACGGCCGTCGTCGAGGTCCCACACCACGCGGGTGTTCGGCTGCAGCGGTGCGTCCGGCAGGTCGCTGCGGAACTGTCCGCTCATTCCCAGGTGGGCGACGATCGCGTCGCCGCCGTCGAGCGGCAACCAAAGGAACTTGCCACGGCGCCGAGGCTCGGCGAACGTGCGTCCGACGAGCACAGACTCGAAGTCGCTTGGGCCGGCGGGATGACGACGTACAGGTCGCGGGTGCAGGACGCGGGCCACGACGATGGTGCGGCCGGTGATGATTCCAGCGAGACCCGAACGTACGGTCTCGACTTCGGGTAGCTCAGGCACCGACCCCGCCGACGATGGCGGCGGTCTGCTTGGCGTCGGAGAGGGAGTTGAACGCGGAGGCGGCAGCCTCCTGCTCGGCCTGCTTCTTGTTGAGGCCGCGGCCCGGCCCGTACCGCTCCTCGCCCAAGACCGCGTACGCCTCGAACCGCTTGTCGTGGTCGGGGCCTGATTCGCTGACCAGGTAGCTGGGGACGCCCTTGGAAAGCGTGGCGGAGAGCTCTTGAAGGCTGGTCTTCCAGTCGAGTCCGGCACCGAGCGTTGCCGCGTCCTCGACAACCGGGTCGAACAGTGCGTGGACGAACTGCCCCGCGGCGCCGATGCCGTGCTGGAGGAAGACCGCCCCGATCACGGCCTCCAAGGTGTCGGCGAGGATCGACGCCTTGTCACGACCGCCCGTGGTGGCCTCGCCACGACCCAGGAGAAGTTCGCGACCGAGCCCGAGCGAACGGGCGACCATCGCGAGCGACTGAGCGTTGACCACTGCGGCCCGCAGCTTCGCGAGGATGCCCTCCGGCTCGTGCGGGAAGGAGACGTAGAGGTGCTCGGTGACGACGACACCCAGGACGGCGTCGCCGAGGAACTCGAGCCGCTCGTTCGTGGGCACACCACCGTTCTCGTACGCCCAGCTCCGGTGCGTGACGGCAAGCCGGTACAACTGGGGGTCGAGATCGATTCCCAGTTGGTTGAGTACGGCGAGAACCTGGCTCATGCGCCCCGTTCTCAGACCTCAAGCACCTGCCGGCGGGTGCCCTTGGCCCCGTACTGGCCACACGTCGGGCACGCGGTGTGGGGCAGGTGCAGGGCCTTGCACGCCGGGTTGCTGCAGGTCGCGAGGGTCGGCACGGTGGCCTTCCACTGCGACCGGCGAGAGCGCGTGTTGCTGCGCGACAACCGCCGCTTGGGAACTGCCATCAGATAACTCCTCGTCCGGACCAGGCGCCATGCCTGGCGATACTGCTATTCCTGCGTAGCCGACCATTGCTGCAGATCGCCCCATCGGGGATCCACGTCGTCGTCGTGACCATGGTCAGGATCGTCGTTGAGATCTGCTCCGCAGACCGGGCAGATGCCCTGACAATCCTCGGTACACAGCGGTGCGAACGGTAAGTCCAGCACCACGGCGTCCCGGAGGACCGGCTCGAGGTCGATACGTTCTCCCTCGTTCCGTGCCGCCTCGTCGTCGGGTTCGTTACCCGGGTAGTAGAACAGCTCCTGGATGTCGATCTCCATCGAATCGGAGATCGGCTTCAAGCAGCGTGTGCACTCCCCGGCCAACGCGACCACTGCGGTCCCGGTGACCAGTACCCCTTCGCCCACCGCCTCGAGCCTGAGTTCGAGCTCGACCGGTGAACCTTCGGGTACACCGATGACACCGATCCCGAGATCCGCAGGCGCCTCAGCGGTACGACGAAGATCCTTCATCGTCCCAGCCGACCTCGCCAGCTCATGGGTCTCGATGACGAGACTGGAGCGCAGGTCTGGCTGACGACGGTGAGTCATCTCGTACCCCTTCGACTTCCCGGACGGGTTTGGTGACACCGACGATGAACCTTACCTGCCCGTACATGGCTTGTGCCAATCGGCGAGGGCCGTCGCCTGGCGTGTGTCAGATGCTCGGCAGCGCCACGACGTCGCTGTCGTCGAGCTTCGACCGCTTGGCCAGCTGCTCGCGCATCAGCACGACCTGGCTCGACGTCTTCTGGAGGGACGCCTCGAACTCCGCCAGCCGACTGTCCACGTACATGTCGGCCTCCACGAGGATCTGTCGCGCCTCTTCGTCCGCCTGGGCATGGATCGCTACGGCGTACTCGTTCGCTTGACGCGCCACCCCCGACACACCCGCGATCTCCTTGGCCTCGTTGCGTGCGTTCTCGATGATCTCGGTGGCCTGCTCGCGCGCATGGGCGTGCGCCGTGAACTGCTCGCTGATGACGGTACGTGACCGCTCGATCTCCTCAGGCAGGCCGGCAACGATGCCGTCGATGAGGCTCAGCATCTCGACCCGGTTGACCATGCAGCTCGCCGACATCGGTACCTGTCGCGCGTCGACCACGATGGACCTCAGCCTGGCCAGGTCCTTCTCGGTCCTGGAGAACTGGTCCTCCTCGGCGCCCGGCGCGTTGCTCTCAGTCATGTGCCCTCCTCGTGGCAAGTCGCTGGGCGACGACGGCGGGCACGTACGGTGCCACGTCACCGCCCAACGTTGCGACCTCTCGCACCAGTGTGCTGGATACGTACGACCACTGTGCGGCGGCAGGCAGAATCACCGTCTCGATTCCGGTCAGGGAATGGTTCATGCGGGCCATGCCGACCTCGAAGTCGAAGTCCGTCGCCGCCCTGGCGCCCTTCACCACGGCGCCCACGTCGTGGATCCGGCAGAAGTCGACGAGCAGTCCGCTGAGCGCCTCGACGGTGACACCCTCGATGTCAGCGGTGGCCTCTCGCACGAGCTCCAGCCTCTCAGCGGGTTCGAACAGATACCTCTTGCTCGAGTTGGCACCCACCGCGACGACGACCTCGTCGAAGATCGCCCGGGCCCGCCTGATCACGTCGAGATGACCGTTCGTGATGGGGTCGAACGACCCCGGCACGACTGCTCTCACTGTCCCGCCTTCCTCGTGGCGTAGTGGATCGTCGTCTCACCGTAGCGGCGAGCCCAGATGTCATCCAGCTCGGGCGGGAGAACCGGCTCGGGCGTACGGCTGGACCGTTCGATCACGAGCAGCCCGTCAGCCGCGAGCCAGCCTCGATCCAGGATGGAGCCGACCACGGCCGAGAGCTCCTCATCGGCGAGTGCGTAGGGCGGGTCGAGCCACACGATGTCGTACGGATCGTCGGCCGCATGAACGAGGAAACCGTTCACTGACGACGTCGTGACCTGCACGCTCGCTCCCACATGCTCGGCATTGCGGCGGGCGACCGAAGCGACCTTCGCGTCGCGTTCGACGAGCCGTACGGGGCCGGCGCCGCGGCTGGCCGCCTCGATCGCCACCCCTCCGCTGCCTCCGTACAGGTCGAGGAAGCCGACGCCCGACAGCGCCTCGTCACCGGCGGCATCGCCGGTTCCGCACCAGGAGACCAGTGAGGAGAAGACCGCTTCACGCACGCGATCGCTCGTCGGGCGTGTCCGGTCCCCCGGAGGAGCCGCGAGTCGTTGCCCTCTGAATCGTCCAGCGATCACCCTGCCCACAGACCTCAGGGTAGGGGCGTGTTTGAATTGGCCATGGCCGAATCCACGAACCCTGTGACCGTCCTCGACGAGAGTCGCTGCTGGGACCTTCTCGCCGGCCAGGAAGTCGGCCGATTGGCAACCGCAGTCCAGGGCATGCCGGAGATCTTCCCCGTCAACTTCGTCGTCGATGGTGAGGGCGTCGTCTTCCGCACCGCCGAGGGCTCGAAGCTGGTCGAGCTCGTCATCAACGAACAGGTGTGCTTCGAGGTGGACGGCTGGAACGACAACGTCGGCTGGAGCGTCGTCATCAAGGGCTCGGCGGCGATCGTCCCGAACGGTGAGGAGCAGTCGCGGGCCGAGGCCCTGCCGCTGCGTCCCTGGGTTCCGACGGTGAAGACGAACTTCGTACGCATCACGGCCGCGGAGATCACGGGCCGCCGCTTCGAGTTCGGTCCCGACCCGCTGCTCGAGTACCGGTACGGCAAGCGGCCTGTCTAGCCGCGAGCCCCGGCGTCGGGGATCGCCAACCACTCGCGCAGCGTGTCGATGATGAGCGCGTGGTCGCCCTCTGAGGAGAGGCCGCTCACCGACACCGCGGCCACGACTCCCACACCCTGAACGCGGATCGGGAACGAGCCCGGGGTCAACGCGTACTCCTCCTTGCTCAGCCAGCCGATCGAGGAGGGTTCGAAGTCCATGGCCTCGAACTGGGCTGCGGCGAGCGCGCTGCTCTTCTCGAGCCGTAGCACGACCGCAGCCTTCTTCGCTGCCCACACCGCTTGGTCAGGCGTCGAGCCCGGCAGTGCGGCGGTGAAGAGGACGAAACCTGGTCGGCGGATGTCGACCACGACGGCATGCCCTGCTGCGAGGGCCTTCTCCGCGATCCTGCTGCCGAGGGACCATGCTGCCGCCTGATCGAACCCCATGAAGACGAGGGTCTCCTCCTGCTCGCGGTACGTGGCGATGGCGCTCTCGTGATCAGGCATGGGACAACCGTACGGAGCGACGGCATCCGCGTCGAACGGCCGCTCAGGTCGCTTCCTGCCACTCCCCCTCGGCGAGCCGCTCGATCTGCGTGACGTAGTCGCGAACACCCGGATCGGTGAGCTGCGGATCTCGCTCGACCACCTGCTCAGCGAGGGTGCGAGCCAGAGCGATGTCCTCTGCGTGTTCCAGCACGCGCAGCAGGCGCAGGCTCGATCTCGTGCCAGACTGACTGCTCCCGAGGACGTCACCCTCGCGGCGCTGCGAGAGGTCGACCTCGGACAGTACGAACCCGTCGCGGGTCGATGCGACGGCGTTCAGCCGTTCCCTGGCGTTGGTGCCCTCCTCCGCCGACGTGAGCAGGAGACACACTCCGGGATGGCTGCCTCGGCCGATACGACCGCGGAGCTGATGGAGCTGCGAGATGCCGAAGCTCTCGGCGTCGCAGACCACCATCACCGAGGCGTTCGGCACGTCGACGCCCACCTCGACGACGGTCGTGGCGACCAGGACGTCCAGCGCGCCCGCGGCGAACCGGCGCATGACGTCCGCCTTCTCGTCGGCTGCGAGACGTCCGTGCAGCATGCCGACCTTGCACGCCGCGAGCGGGCCAGAGGACAGTTTCTCGTACATCTCCTCCACCGAAGCGCCCCCTGCGTCGTCCTTGGCGGTGATGCGCGGTGTGATGACGAAGGCCTGACGCCCCTGCGCGACCTCTTCAGCGACCCGCTGCCACGCGCGATCCACCCAGGCCGGGCGGGTCACCTGGTCGACGACGGTGGTCGTCACGTCAGCACGGCCGCCGGGCAGCTCGGTGATGGTCGACACGTCGAGGTCGCCGAACACGGTCATCGCGACCGACCGTGGGATGGGTGTGGCGGTCATGACGAGCACGTGTGGATGCTGGTCGGCGCGCACTCCGAGAGCGTTGCGCTGCTCCACGCCGAACCGGTGCTGCTCGTCGACGACCACCAGGCCGAGATCGGCGAAGTCGATGCGCTGGTCGAGCAGGGCGTGGGTGCCGATGACGACGCCAGCGGCTCCCGACGCGATCTTGTCGAGCAGGTCCCGTCGCTGGGACGCAGGCGTCGACCCGGTGAGGAGGACGACGTCGGTCGCCATCTCGGGAGCGCCGAGAGTCGCTCCGGCACCCAGGTCGCCGAGCAGCTCCCGTACGGTCGCGAGGTGCTGCTGGGCGAGCACCTCCGTGGGCGCCAGCAGGACCGCCTGGCCGCCCCCGTCAACCACGGTGAGCATGGCCCGCAGCGCCACCACGGTCTTGCCCGAGCCGACCTCGCCCTGGAGCAGCCGCTGCATCGGCCGGGTGCGGTCCAGCTCCGCGAAGATCACCTCGCTGACGGCCTGCTGCTGCTCGGTGAGGACGAAGGGCAGCCGGGCGTCGAACGCCTCGAGCAAACCGGAGGTACGGCGCGGCCTGGGCCGGGCGCGATGCAACCGGGAATCCGCGCGGCGGTAGGCCATGGCCACCTGCGTCGCGAACGCCTCGTCGAAGATGAGTCGCCGACGACCCGCGGCGTGCTCCTCCCGGCTCGTCGGAAGGTGGACCGCGCGGCACGCCGCCTCGAAGTCGATGACGTCGGCCGCGTCGCGTACCCACTCCGGCAACGCGTCACCGAGGCCGGCGATGTGGTTGATCGCCAGCTCGGCGCACTCGGAGATCGTCCAGGTCGGCAGTTTCGACGACTGCGGGTAGAGCCCGATGTAGCTCGACTTCATCACCTGACGAGCGACGCGCATGCTGTCCGCACTGCCGATGTAGCCGTCAGCTGTGTCCATGGCGAACGCGGGGTGTGCGAGCTGCGGTCGGTCACGGAACCAGCCGAGCTTGCCGGCGAAGATCCCCCGCTCGGAGCGGCTCAGGAGCTTCTGCCAGTAGTCGATCATGTGCTTCTTGCCGAAGAATGTGACGTCGAGGAAGCCTGTGCCGTCCGTGAGCCGTACCTCGAGGCGCAGTCGGGAGGGTTCCCCCGCCGGCTTCAGCGAGGCGATCCTCGCCATGACGGCCACATAGTCGTCGACCACGCCGCGGCGGTAGTCGTCCATGAGCTGCGACAGGTCGGTGGTGTCCGTGCCGCTCATGAGGTGACGCGGCATGTGCCGCAGGACGTCGTGAACGGTCCGGATACTCAAGACCTCGAACGCCTTGCCGGTTTTGTCGCCGACCAGGCGCGTCACGGGCTCCTCGAGAGCCCGGAACACCGGTGTCTGCCACACGTCCGCCACGAGCCCAGCCTAGGGAACCTGACCGACAAGTCGGCGGATCACTCGAGGTCGGGGAAGAATATCTCGTCGAGTGGGAGCCGGAAGGTGCGCGAGATGCGGAACGCCAGCGGCAGGCTGGGGTCGTACTTGCCGGACTCGAGCGCGTTCACGGTCTGCCGTGAGACGTCGAGGGCGTTCGCCAGGTCAGCCTGCGTCAGGCCGTCGCGCGCCCTGAGCTCCCGCAGTCGATTCCGCATCAGTTGTAGCGCCTCCGCACGAGGATCCCGCCCGCGATCCACCACAGCGCGTACACGGCCCAGACCCAGGTCCAGTTGAGCTGAGGGGCACCGACGAACTGCATCAGTCCGTACGTGAAGGTCGTCACGGACCCTCCCGCGAACCCGATGGCGAGTGCCTCCACCGTCGACTTCGACTGGAACTCATCGGCCTCGCGCAAGTAGCCGACGACTGCCCAGACGATCGCGAAGAGGGCAGGGACCGGGAGGGCCATCGCCGCGAAGCGCCACGGGGAGGACCCGGCCCACTGCGCGAGAAAGATCGCGAGGAAAAGAAGGACCATGTAGGCGCCCATGGAGGCGCCGAACCGGATCGCGTACCGGCGGGATGCTGTGGTCGCCATCTCAGGACACCGCCAGCACGAGGATCGGCAGACCGAGCCCGAGGACGTCGATGAGCCAGTGGGCGAAGACCAGGGGTGCGAGGCGCTTCAGCCAGATGTACAGCGCCCCGAGAACCAGGCCGACGAGGAACGTGGTCAGGACCCTCGCGACCACAGCCTGCACACTGCCGAGAGCGAAGGCGGAGTGCTGGAGACCAAAGAAGACTGCGACGACGACCACACTGCCGACACGCCCGAGACGCGCCTGGAACCGGGGCTGGAGGTAGCCGCGGTAGAGGGACTCCTCCGCCAGGGCGATGGTGGCCGGCATGACGAGGATCGCCCACAGCCCGTACCACAGGGGCGGCCGGACGGTGGCCCTGCCGACCGGTGGTGGGCCTTGGTAGACGGACAGGTTGGCGACGTACGTGGCGACGACGAAGGCCACGAGGAGGATCGCGAACACGACCAGCCCCCAGAGCAGGTTCTTGCCGATGGGGCGGGGATTCAGCAACCTGCGGAGGGATCCGCCCTCCCGCGTGAGGAGACGCGCGACGACGACGAGGGTGACGATGTCGACGGCCACGATCCACACGTTCGAGGACAGCAGCGCGTAGCCGAGGGGGTCCTTGCTGCCGGCGGCTCGGAAGCCGAGCCACGAGACGCCGTCCGTACCGAGCAGCAGAACGGTACGGAGCAGGCCGAGAGTGATCAGCAGGCCCATGGAGGCGGCCACTCCGCGCGGCGGGGCGACAGGAGCAGCGGGGTCGATGTTCTGGAGAGCTGTCATGCCGACAAACGTAAAGGGTGCTTTACCTGATGTCAAGCGTCCTTGACACGCCCTTCGGAGCCGCGAGTCGAGGGGTCGTTTCGTGACGCGACACGCCGGAGGCTTCGGGCGTGTCGTGGCCCCTCGACTGGCGGTGACGGGGCCGGGGCTCTATCCGTCAGTGGAGAGCGGCGTTGAGGATCTGCCATCCGACGATTGCTTCGAAGAGCCAGTGGAC
>Ga0208079_1001329_pt1 | contig 12997 bp, 14 predicted proteins | sample NGESurdeep092012_5_FD_184474 | JGI IMG/M metagenome (GOLD analysis project Ga0208079, IMG submission 184474) | Arctic peat soil microbial communities from Barrow, Alaska - NGEE Surface sample 210-2 deep-092012 (SPAdes) | ecosystem: Environmental > Terrestrial > Soil > Wetlands > Peat ... | reverse complement strand
GGCCACAATCCTCGGTGTGCGGCGGCGGGTGACGCTCTCGACCGCGGGGTCGCTGACCGAAACGCTGCTCATGCCCCCTTACCTCCTGTCGTTCCGATGTAGAACGTGCGCCGCAGTGCCTGCACTGCCGCGATGACCAGCAACTCGACCGCACCCATGACCATCGCGATCGCGGAGGCGTAGTTGTAGTTGTAGTACGTGTATGCCTGTTCGTAAGCCGCGATCGCGATGACATGTTCATCGCCATGGGGGTTGCCCAACATGATCGCCGAGGGGAAGACACTGAACGCCATCACGAATGCGAGGCTGAATGTGGTGGCCAGGCCGGGAGCCAGCAGCGGCAAGGTGATGCGCATGAATCGCTGCCAGGTTGAGGCCCCCAGGGTGGACGCCGCACGCTCCAACGTCGGATCGATGCCCGAGGTGTAGCTCAGGATCAGCAGGAACGCGAAGGGGAATCCGCTCAGGATCAGAGAGAGGAACACGCCCCAGTAGTTGTACGTGAGTTTGAGCGGGGTGTTAATCACGTGGATCAGCATGAGGAAACGGTTCAGCCAGCCGGCGTTGCCCAGGAAGTTGAGCAGGCCTTCTGCGGTCAACACCGTGCCCAGCGTGATCGGCACGACCAGCATGGTCGTGACGGCCCGCTTACCCGGGAACCGGCCCCTCATCCAGTACGCAAAAGGCACCGCCGCCAGCGTGTTGAACAACGTCGCCGGGATGGCCAACCGCAGCGTCAGCCAGATCGTGCTGCTGTAGTAGGAGTCGGCGAAGAACTTGGCGTAATTGCCGAAGATCCCCGGGGTGTCCGCGCTCGGCGTGAGGGACAGACTCAAGCCGTAGAGGAACGGGTAGACGAACAGGGCCACCACGAAGATCACCGCGGGCAGCAGCAGCCACAGCGTCCGGTCGATACCGCGGTCGGCCATCCGGTGCCGCCAGGCGCCCCGCGGGTCTGCCGGGACGACCGAGACCGGCAGCGTGCCCACCGACATCAGGAGCCCCCTTTCGCGACCGCTTCTGGCGTCACTCCCAGGTCAGGGACGCGCGTCACCGTGTTGTCGTCAGCGAAGGCGAGCGTCCTGTCGGCCTCGGCCGCCAGGCTGATCCGCGTGCCGGGACGGAGGTCCTCGTCGGTGCGCACCGTGAGGGTGAGCCTGTTGGACAGGCGCACCTCGGCCACCATCTCGCGGCCCTGGTACTCGACCACCTCGACCATGCCGTTGACCAGTAACCCATCCGAGGTCGCGCCGGGCCCAACCACCTTCAGGTCATCGGGGCGGACGCCCACGATGGTGGCGTCACCGACCTTGAGATCACTCATTGCGGTGGCGTTCACCGCGAGTCCGGACACGTTGACGATGACCCGCTTGCCGTCGACGGCGGTGATCTGCGCCTTGAGCAGATTGCGGTATCCCATGAAGTCGGCCACGAACGCGTTGGCGGGCTGGCTATACAGTTCGCGCGGCGTGCCGATCTGTTGCACCCTGCCCAGGCGCAGGACGACCAGGCGATCGGCCAAGCTCAACGCTTCCTCCTGATCATGGGTCACGTAGACCGTTGTCAGGTTGAGTGCCTGGTGCAGCCGGCGGATCTGGGTGCGCATCTCCAGACGCAGTTTGGCGTCCAAGTTGCTCAACGGTTCGTCCATCAGCACCAGGGGCGGATGCAGGACGACTGCGCGGGCGATCGCGACTCGCTGTTGCTGACCGCCTGACAGCTGGCCCGGCAGCTTGTCCGCCTGATCCTCCAGGTGCACCAGTTCGATCGCCTCCGCCACCCGCTCCTTGACCTGGGCCGAGGGGGTCTTGCGCATTTCCAGGCCGAAAGCCACGTTCTTGCGGACGCTCATGTGCGGGAACAGGGCGTAGTTCTGGAAGACCATCCCGAACCCGCGCTTCTCGGGTCGGGTCATGTCGATGCGCTTGTCGTCCTGCCAGATGGAGCCGTGTGTCAGGGGCAGCAGGCCGGCGAGGCAGTTCAGGGCTGTCGACTTCCCACAGCCCGACGGTCCAAGCAGGGCGATGAACTCGCCCTGCTGGATCGTCAGGCTCAGGTCTGTGAGAGCGTTTGCCTCGCCGAAACTGCGTCCGACACCGTCGAGCCGCAGTTCGCCGAACTCTTTGGCCGGCGCGACGGTGTCGGTCACTTGGCCGCCTTGGATCCAGCGATGTTGCGGTTCCACAGGTCGAATGCAGCCACCATGGCCGTGTACGGCAGGGGAACGACGGTCGGGTTGTTGGCGATCAGGCTGTCGTACTCGGGGCGGCCGTACTTGGAGATGACATCCTGGCTCGCCTGGGGCGCCATGGAGAGCGTCACATCCTTGATTGCCGGTCCGGGGTAGAAGTAGCCCTTGTCGTAGGCCTTAGCCTGCTGGTCGGGCTTGAGCATCCAGGCGATGAGCCGGACAACAGCGGTCAGCTGGTCTTGGGAAACCCCATTCGGCACGACGACGTAGTGGGCATCGGTGACCCACTTGAAGTTCTTCAGGGTGCCGACCTTGGCTTCGGCGGGCACGGTGCCCAGAGCGCGCGGGTTGATGTCCCATCCGGTGGTGGACGCGATCATGTCGACCGAGCCCGACGCGAGGTCCTTCATCGTCTGCGTCGTTCCGGACGGGTAGACGCTGATGTACGAGCCGAGTTCCTTGAGGTAGGCCCAGGTCTTGTCCCAGCCCTTCGCGGGATCCGTGGGGTCTGTGTCACCCAGGATGTAGGGCAGACCCATCAGCCACGTGCGGCCGGGACCCGAGTTGGCCGGCTGGGCGTACTCGAACTTGTTCGGGTGGGCTTTCGCCCACGCCAGCAACTCGTCGGCACTGGTCGGTGGGGCGGAGACCCTGTTGGGCATGTATTCGATGAGCGGGCCCGAGGGGTAGTAGGTGACGCACACGCCGTAGTCTCCCGCCAGTGTCTGCATCTTCGCAGCCGGCGCAAGGTAATTGTCCATGCCGGTCAGGACGCTGGCATTGGTCGGCAGCAGCGGCTGCCAGATCTTCTGTGAGAGCCCACCGGCCAGGCCGTCGGTGCCGGTCAGCACCATGGCGATGTCAACCCTGCCGGCGTTCTGCTGTGCCTTGATCTTGCCGACCAGGTCGGGCGCGCTGGCCGAGGACGTGGTGACCGAGCTCACGATGTCGGGGTTGTTGGCCTTGAAGTCGTCGATCATGCCCTGGGTGAGCTGCAGGTCGCCGGCAACATCCAGGATGTTCAGCGTGACGGGCTTGCTCGGCTTGAGGGGGACGGCACTGCTGACATCGGCGCTCGGACCAGCGTTGGGCGCGGAGGGCGCCCCACAGGCGTCGAGTGCGGCAACCCCGAGAACAGCCGAAGCCCCTATGAAAACGGAACGGCGGGGAATATTCATCTTTGTCCCTTCTGCTGCTCGGGCCCAACAGTTGGGCCTGAGTTCTTGGGCTCGACAATGAGCCCTCGCGGCGTCCGGGCCCTGGCCTGATCGCAGGCCGACCGGGGTGTCCGTTTGCTCGAGATCTTGCCCGTCTTGGCTCGCTGATGCCAACGATTGCAGGCGCTTGGCAAGGTTTCTGTGTAAGCGATCGTTCTCGAACCGACCACGTCTACACGACCCACTCCCTGCGGCGATGGCACGATGGCATCGTGAGCCTGTCGCACGCCTTCGGGCCCGAGGAGGACTGGCCTGACCAGGACCTCGTCGCGCTGTCCGACGACTTCAGCGCGGGGTTGGTGCTCGAGGCGTACCGGGCGGGCGTCTTCCCGATGCCGCTGTCGCACTCCAGCTTCGCCGCGCGGATGGGCTGGTGGTCGCCCGTACGCCGCGCCCACCTCCCGCTCGACGAGCTCCGGGTCAGCCGCTCGCTGACCAAGATGGCCCACCGCTACACCGTCACCGTCGACAAGGACTTCGGCGGCGTCATCGCGGCCTGTGGCGACCCGTCGCGCGAGGGAGGCTGGATCGACCACGACATCCAGGCCGTGTACGGAGAGCTGCACCGCGCGGGTGTCGTCCATTCCCTCGAGACCTGGGACGCCGACGGGCGACTGGTCGGTGGGTTGTACGGGGTGAGCCTTGGGGGTCTGTTCGCCGGTGAGTCGATGTTCCACGACCCGGCCCACGGCCGGGACGCGTCGAAGGTGGCCCTCGTGGAGCTCGTACGGATCCTGGGGTACGGGGGAGTGCCTCGGCTGCTCGACGTGCAGTGGCTGACGCCGCATCTGGAGAGCCTCGGCGCGGCAGAGATCTCCCGCCACGACTACCTCGAGCTCCTCGACATCGCGCTCGACCAGCCCTCGCCGCCTTGGACCTGAAGGGCTTACTTCAGCAGTCGGGAGAGCCGTCTGTCGGCAAGTGGTTTGCCGCCGGTCTGGCAGCCGGGGCAGTACTGCAGCGACGAGTCGGCGAACGACACCTCGGCGACGGTGGTGCCGCACACGGGGCACGGCAGCCCTGTACGGCCATGGACCGCCATGTTGCTCCGCTTGCCATCCTTGAGCTCAGACGGCTTCAGCCCGTCCGCACGGTCGATCGCCGACCGCAGCAAGCCCTGGATCGAGCCCAGCAGCGTGTCCCGCTCGGCATCGGCGAGGGCGTTGGCGGGCTTGAACGGGCTGAGCTTCGCCGCGTGCAGTATCTCGTCGGAGTAGGCGTTGCCGATGCCCGCGAGCACCTTCTGGTCCCGCAGCACGCCCTTGAGCTGCGACCGGCCGGCGGCGTCCAGGATGGCGTCGAGCTCCGGCCGTCCGAAGCCGTCCGCCAGCGGGTCGGGTCCGAGATCGGAGATTCCCGGTACGTCGGTGAGTGCGGCCACCACGTACACAGCCAGGCGCTTCCGGGTTCCGGCCTCGGTGAGGTCGAAGCCCGCGCCGCTGTCGACGCCGACTCGCAGCGCGAGAGGGCTCTTGCCGGGCCGAGCGGCACTGGCCGGCACAGTCTCGTACCACCGCAGCCATCCCGCTCTCGCAAGGTGGAACACCAACCAGGCGCCGTCCTGGCCCATCGCGAGGAACTTGCCTCGGCGTTCGACACGTGTGATCTCGAGGCCCAGCAGCGCTGTCGGCGCCAGCGCGACGGTCTTGAGCGCGCTCAGAGACGCCAGCTCGACGCGCTCGAAACTGGTCCCCGCCAGCCGTGGCTCCAGCCAGCGGCGAAGCGCCTCCACCTCGGGCATCTCAGGCACGGCTAGGAGGTTACTCCGTCGATCCGCGCCCGAGAGGTGCCCCAGACGTCCTGGTCCTCTTCGAGCCAGGTCTCGTCGAGCTCTTCGGAGCTGTCGTCCTTCTTGCGCACGTTGCGGCCACCCATGAGCGCCTGCCCGCCCATGAGCGACGTCAGCGGGACGTTGCTCTCGACGCCACCCACGGCCCCCGTACCGGCGGTGCCACGACCCATCGATCCCATCCGGAAAGACGGTTGGGTCAGTCGGTCACTGCCACGAGCCCTGGATGCGGCGCTCGTTGCTGTCGTAGTTCTCGGTGATCTGGCCGAGCACCGTGCCGGACTTCTGGATGACCTCTTGCATGTGGCGGGCAGCCTTGTCCCACGTGGCCTTGGCCGTGGCGTACGCGGAACGGGCGGCGCCGTCCCACTTGGCGAGGGAGCCCTGCAGCTGCGACTCGAGGGTTTCGAGGTGGTCGGTGAGGCTCTTGTGAGCCTGGTTGAGGTCGCTGATGCCTTCCTGCATCGCGGCGGCGTTGACGGCGGTGAAGTCGCTCATGGTTGTTCTCCTGGTGAGTGCGCGAGTAGGGGGCGGTCAGCCGTTGAGGAGGGCGGTGACGGCGTTGCTGGCCGCTTCCTGGTCCGCCTCGTTCTGGGTGTACGTGCTCTGCGAGCCGACGAGCTTCTCGTGGATGTTCTCGAGCTGCTGCTGGACCACGCTGAGCTGAGCGTCGAACTCCTGGTAGGCCCGCAGGAAGGCATTGGCGGCGTTGCCCTGCCAGCGTCCCATCAGGTTCTGGATCTGGTTGCCGAGAGTCTGCTGGGTCTGGTGGATCTGGGCCGCCTTCTCCTCGATCTGCTGTGCGGCCTTGGCCATCTCTGCGCGATCAACAGTGGTGTTGCCCGACATGGTTCCTCCATCAGGTTTCGGGATCGTCCCCGGGTCTTTCGTCGTGGTCTGCAGGTCCGATCCCTCGGTGCTGCGGGTTGGTGATCCCGACATTAGGCGCGACGGGGGTCACCTCTCACCCCGTTCAGAGAACATTCGGACCAAGTTGAGCCCCACTACCCGCCCGTCTGGGTGAGCGTACTCAGAGGGTCTGCTGAAACGGCACGTACTAGGTCACGCAGGGTGGTTCGCGTGGGTCCTGTCGAGCGCGATTCCGGCGGAGAGTCCGTCGGGGATGAGCGACAGCAGAGCCGGCTGTACCGTGCCGATGTCGACGCCCGAGGCGTAGCCCAGGGACGTACGGCTCTCCAGGTCCGGGATCCCGTACTTCTGCTCTTGCCTGATCAGCACCGAAGACTGGTGCGCGGTGAGGTCGCCAGCCCTGGATCGCAGACAGGCGGGTCACGATTCGATGACTGACCTGTGAGTGCCAACAGCAGGGGCCTCCTCGGCCCCGCTCTGCGGCATGATGGCGTCGGCACCCCTCACGGACAAGGACCCTGCATGGCATCGGTTGTCTTCTCCCGCGGCAAGCGGGCGACGCCACCGCCCATGCCCAAAGGAGACCTGCTGCTCGAGTCGCCTCTGGGGATCCCGCGTCGCCGCACGTACGCGCCGGCTAGGTCGGACGAGCCATGAACCGCCTCGAACCCCGGCCGTGGAACCCGTCCCGCCAGTACGAACCGAGCTCGTGGCTCAGCCGTCCAGTCGTCGGCCTCGCGCTCATCATCGGCTCCACCCTCGGCATCGTCGGTGTCTCGTTCTTCGGGCCCTCGGCGGTGACGCTGTCGCTGGGACCGAGGTACGGAAGCCTGCTGCCTCCCTGGTACATCCCGTCCACGTGGAACATCGCGCTCGGCGACTGGGTCGCGGTGATGGCGACCTACGTGTGCATCGCGCTGGGCGCAGTGGGGATGTGGATCCTCATCCGGGCGCTCGCGGCGGGGTGGCGCCCGGTGCCGAAGAAGCTGCTCTGGCTCGGGATCGCGCTGCAGGTCTCGGTCTCGCTCGTCACGCCACTGACAAGCGCAGACGTGATGATGTACGCCGCGTACGGTCGCTTGCAGGTGCTCGGCCGCGACCCGTACGAGATCACGGTCGGCGAGATCTTCCGCACCCAGTTCGACGCGGTGCTGCGCTGGACCGAGCACCCGTGGCAGGACACGCCCAGCGTGTACGGGCCGATCGTGTCGGCGAGCCAGATGCTCGCGAACCAGCTCGGCGGTACGTCGATGCACGACGTCGTGTTCTGGCTGCAGATGCTCTGCCTGGTGCCGATGCTGCTCATCGGGATCATGGCCTACCGCATGGCGGCAGGGAATCCGCTTCTCCAGTCGAGGGTGGCGATCTTTACCCTGGTCAACCCGGCGATGCTGTGGGCGGTCACCGCGCAGGCGCACAACGAGGCGTTGGCGGTGATGCTGGCGTTCGCGGCGATCGCGGCGATGCGGCGCTGGCCGTGGCTGGCCGGTCTGCTCATCGGGCTGGCAGGGGCCGCCAAGGTGAACATGGTGCTGTTCGGGATCGCGATCCTGTGGGGCTACCGGCGAGAACCCAAGAAGCTGGCGGTGATCGCGGCCGCGGCCGCCGTACCGCTGGCCATCTGCTACGGGCTGTGGCAGCCGTCGGCCCTGGTCTCGGCGGCCCGCAACACCACCTACGTGAATGCCGGCGCCTGGGCGGGGCCGGTCTTCGGGCTGCTGACCCACCAGGGGCTCAGCTGGAATGTCTCGAAGATCATCATCAACGCCGTCGCGATCGTTGGCTGGGTGGTCTTCGCCGCGATGCTGTTCCGGCTGATTGACGTCCGGCCGCTGCCCGGCATCGCCGACCACGTCCTCGACCCCATGAAGGACCCGACGTCGGTGGCCGTTCGTACGGCCGTGGTGCTGTACGCGTCGTGGCTTGTCACCACGCCGAACTCGTTCAGTTGGTACGACCTCATGGCCTGGATGCCGTTGGCCATCGCCTCGGCAAGCAGGCTCGACGGCCTCATGCTGTGGCGTACGACCTGGCTGTCGGCTGCCTTCGTCACCGCTCGAGCCATCGAGTACGGACCGGTGATCGGCCTGATCGGCAACCGCATCCGAGACACCGCGTGCGTCATCGCCCAGATCCTCGTGCTCCTGGCCATCATCGGGTGGTACGTCTACAGCCGGCTGCAGGCGCGGCGTGCCGCCTCGGGTTGAGCGTCCTCGTGGGGTGGGCGAGGTGGCGCTGATGCTCCCGCGTGGCTACGCGGGATTCGCGACGCTGGAGATCAAGCGGTCGGTGTTCCGGGCGGAGATCGCGCGGGTCGACGATGAGGAGGCGGCCCGTACGGTCATCGCCGCGGCCCGCAAGGCTCACCCCGACGCACGCCACCACTGCTCGGCGTTCGTCCTCGACGTCGACGACGCTCAGCCGATCGAGCGCTCGTCGGACGACGGCGAGCCGGCCGGTACAGGGGGGATGCCGATCCTCGCCGCGCTGCACGGCTCCGGTCTCATCGACGTGGTCTGCGTCGTGACCCGCTGGTTCGGCGGCGTGAAGCTCGGCGCCGGGCCGCTGGCAAGGGCGTACGGCGATGTGGCCGGTGCTGCTCTCGCCCAGGCGCCCCGCGTCGAGCGCGTCCTGCGTCCCCGGTGGCGCGCCCACGTCTCGTACGCCGACGTCGGCCGGCTCCTCGATGACCTCACCAACCGTGGGCTGACCGTCGAGCCCGAGTACGGCGCCGACGCGTCCCTGCTCATCACCGCCGATCGAGGACGGGATGTACGGGAGGTCGTGGCGGCCCTCACGCAGGGGACAGCCGTGGTGGAGCCCGCGGGCGAGGTGGCTGTCGAGACGCCCTGGTAACGCGGTTGCGGGGCCCGCGTAGGGTTCTGACCCGTGACCGTCCCGTCGACAGACCACGTGATGGCGTTGACGCCTGCCGTGCTGCGGGTGACCTTCGGACACGGATCGGTGATCCGCGGCGAGGACTATGCGCGGCGGGGGATGGTCACAGCGCTCCGGTCGGCCGCGTCCGAGGCGGCGACCGTGCTCCAGGCCAAGGTCAGAGGGTCCGGCTTCAGGCCGTATGAGACGGTCGTCACGGTTCGGCACGGCGGGTCGGTGACCAGCCTGTGCACGTGCCCGGTGGGGGTCAATTGCAAGCACGGCGCGGCCGTGGTCTTCGCGGCGCAGCGGCGCGAGCCTGAGGTGCAGGCGTGGCAGCAGGCCGTGCGTCAGGTGACCGCCGGGGTGCGCCCGCCGGAGGAAATCACCCCGCTGGCGTTGCAGGTCGAGCGAGGTGGACCTGACGCCGCGGTGATGCTCCGCGCCCTCACGATGGGAGCGCGGGGCAAGTGGATCAAGACCGGCGCCGCGTGGGACGACCTGGCCAACGTGTGGGGATCACGGTGGGACGAGGACCAGCGCCGGGCCCTCAACGAGCTGGGCCGCCTCAGGCTGGCCTACTCCTCGTACTACTACCGGGGCGGTCCGGACCTTCTGTCGATCACCCTCTTCGGCCCGGCGGTCTGGTCGGCGCTGCGGCGGGTGGTCGAGTCGGGGGTGGGGATCGTGTCCGGTCGTGACACACCGCCCGTACGGATCCTTGCTGATCCGGTCGAGCTCGTGACAGGGATCACAGCGGCAAGCGGAGGTATCGCTGTCGAGACCGGGGTGTTGGCCGACGGCCGCGAAATGTCCGTACGTCAGGTGGAGATGATCGGTGAGCCACCGCACGGAGTCTCCGTGGACGATGGAGACGAGCTGCTGCTGGGTGGGTTCGCGAAGCAGCTCTCCTCGGCGCAGGCGATGCTCTCGCGGAGGTACCGCAGGATCGAGATCCCGGCGGACGACATCCCACTGTTCGCCGCGGGGTTCCTGCCGTCCCTGCGGCGGGCGGTGTCGGTCGCGGTCGCCGATGACGTGGAGCTGCCCGAGGCGCACCCGCCGGTGGTGAGGGTGGAGGTGTCGTTCCTCCCCGGGCATGTGACCGAGTTGCGCTGGGGTTTCCGGTACGGGATCGGCGACCAGGTGATCGACGTCGCCGCGGTGCCGACGCGTGGCGAGCCAGACGTCCGCGACGCACGGGCGGAGACTGAGCTGGTCCGGCGGCTGCCGCAGCGACCGTGGGCGGTGCTCGATGGGCAGACCCCTCGGTTGGTCGCGGCGTGGCGGATGCGCGGCCCCGAGTCGGCGGTGTTCGTCAGCGACTGGCTGCCTGTCCTCGAGGATGACGACGCGGTGGTGGTGACCCTGGTCGGCGACCGGCCCGAGTACCGGCTCAGCGAGGAGGGGCCGACGGTCACGCTGGCCGTACGGGATCCCGCCGACGGCGCGGACTGGTTCAGCCTGGACGTACAGGTCAGCCTCGACGGCGAGGTGATCGACTTCCCCGAGCTGTTTGCGGCGCTGGCCAGGGGCGACAGCCACCTGGTGCTTGACTCGGGGGCGTGGTTCAGCCTCGACCGTCCCGAGCTGGACCAGCTGCGAGCGGTGATCGCCGAGGCGGCCCTGCTGCAGACCGACGGCGCCGCAGGGCTACGGCTGCGGGCCGAACACGCCGGGCTCTGGGAGGAGCTCGTGGCCCTCGGCGTCGTGGCCGAGCAGTCGTCGGCGTGGCGGCGGGCCGTGTCGGGCCTGCTCGATCTCACCGCGGTGCCACAGGTCGCCCTACCGCAGGGGCTGACGGCGACGCTCCGCCCGTACCAGCTGATCGGCTATCACTGGTTGACGTTTCTGTGGGAGACGCGGCTCGGCGGCATCCTCGCCGACGACATGGGCCTGGGCAAGACCGTCCAGCTGCTCGCGGCGATCCTGAGGGCGCGCGAGGAGGAGCCGGACAGCCCGCCCGTACTGGTGGTCGCGCCGACGTCGGTCGTGCCGACGTGGGCGGCGCAGGCGCGCATGTTCGCGCCGGGCCTGCGGCTGGAGGTCGTGGAGCGGACGAGCGCGAAGCGCGCCGAGCTGCTGAAAGAGGTGAGGGTACGGGCGGACATCGTCGTCACCTCGTACACGCTGCTGCGTCTCGACGAGGACGAGTACGGCGCACAGCCGTGGGCTGCCGTCATCTTCGACGAGGCGCAGTTCGTGAAGAACCGGCAGGCGGCCACGTACAAGGCGGCGCGGCGTCTGCGGGCCCGGGCCAAGTTCGCCGTGACCGGCACGCCGATGGAGAACAACCTCATGGACCTGTGGTCGATGCTGTCGATCGCCACCCCCGGCCTGTTCCCGAGCCCCGATACGTTCACCGAGTTGTACCGCAAGCCCATCGAGAACGAGGGCGCGCCGGACGTGCTGGCGCGGTTGAGGCGGCGGGTGCGTCCCGTGATGCTGCGGCGGACGAAGGCGGAAGTGGCGACTGAGTTGCCGCCGAAGCAGGAGCAGGTGCTGTCGATCCCGCTGGCGTCGGGACATCGACGGCTGTACGACCGCCACCTGGCCGCCGTACGCAAGCAGGTGCTCGGCCTCGTCGACGACCTCGGCAGGAACCGGATTGCGATCCTGGCGTCGCTGACCCGGTTGCGTCAGCTAAGCCTGTCGCCGGCGTTGGTGGATCCGGCGCAACAGCCGGTGTCGGCGAAGATCGACGCGCTCGTCGAGATGCTCGGCGACATGATGGCCGAGGGTCACCGGGCTCTCGTCTTCAGCCAGTTCACGAGCTTCCTGGCGTTGGTGAAGGCGCGACTGGACGCCGAGCGGATCACGTACGTCTACCTCGACGGCCGCACGCGCAACCGCGAGCAGCGGATCGAGACGTTCAAGAACGGTACGGATCCGCTCTTCCTCATCAGCCTCAAGGCGGGCGGCTTCGGCCTCAACCTCACCGAGGCGGACTATGTCTTCATCCTCGACCCGTGGTGGAACCCGGCCGCCGAGACCCAGGCCATCGACCGTGCTCATCGCATCGGTCAGGAGTCGACGGTCATGGTCTACCGGCTGGTGAGCGAGGACACCATCGAGGAGAAGGTCGTCGCCCTGCAAGAGCGCAAGCGCCTCCTTTTCGACTCCGTCATGGGCGATGCCTCAGGCCTCGGCGCCCCGCTCACCGCCGACGACATCCGAGGTTTGCTGGAGCCGGACTGAGCGGTACACCCAGGGCATAAGGTGTATCACCGGTGATACAGTCTTGGCATGAGCAGTGTTCCCGTACGTGATCTCAGAAATCGCAGCGCGGACGTCCTGGCGCGGGTGACGCAAGGGGAGTCGCTGACCGTCACGCGTGACGGAGAGCCGGTGGCGACCATCAGCCCCCTGCCGCGACGACCAGTCGGGGTCGCGCAGCTGATCGAGCGCCGCAAGCCCCTACCGCTCATCGATGCCGCTGCGCTGCGGGCCGACCTTGACGAGCTGCTGGACTCGGCGCTGTGAGCGAGACGGAAGATCGGGGCATCCTCGACACCTCCGTGCTGATCGAACTGGCCGTCCTCGATCCCGCGCAGTTGCCGGGCATGGCACTCATCACTGCGATCACCCTTGCCGAGTTGTCCGTCGGGCCGCTCGTCGCGAGGACCGACCAGGAACGTGCCGCTCGACAGGCGCACCTTCAGCAGGCCGAGGCCGACTTCGAGCCCCTCCCGTTCGACGCCGCGGCCGCGCGAGCCTTCGGCCGGGTCGCGGCGGCGCTGCGTCACGCCGGACGCAAGCCCGCGGCTCGGGCCTATGACGCCCAGATCGCGGCCATCGCCATCGCACACCAGCTGCCGCTCTACACCTGCAACCCGCGAGACTTCGCGCTCATCCCAGACCTCGATCTGAGGGCAGTTGAGGTCCCGCCGCGGGACACAAGTCGCCTGTGAACCATGGAGATTGCCAGGGTGCTCGGCTAGCCTCGGGGCCTAGTCGGTCACTGTCTTGGAGGTCGCGATGCCCATTCTCGGCAACATCACCGAAGCCATCGGCAACACCCCGCTGGTGCGGATCAACCGCATGGCGGAGGGT
>Ga0208079_1001328_pt1 | contig 13001 bp, 9 predicted proteins | sample NGESurdeep092012_5_FD_184474 | JGI IMG/M metagenome (GOLD analysis project Ga0208079, IMG submission 184474) | Arctic peat soil microbial communities from Barrow, Alaska - NGEE Surface sample 210-2 deep-092012 (SPAdes) | ecosystem: Environmental > Terrestrial > Soil > Wetlands > Peat ... | reverse complement strand
CCCGGGGGCGAGGAGCTCGCTGACGGTCGGGGCTTGAGCCCCGGCAGAAAGCGCGGCCCCGCGCCGAAATAAACGCCGCGATGGAGCGCCGAGAGGCGCCCGCGTTCTCCAAAAGAGGACGCGGCAAACTTGAGAAAGGTAGCGCCACTCGGCGCTCCATCCCCTCGGCTTATCGAGGGGGAAGGAAGGGACGACGGCGTACCCGGCGCCGTAAAGAATACGGCCGGCGGAGCGTTGGCTGTTTGAAATTTGGATCGATGTTTACGCGGAACAAGCCGCGATTTTGTTTCCCTCTCCCACAAGGGGAGAGGGGAAGAAAAACGCGCCGCCCTGGACCTCGCGCCGCCGGCTGACTAGCTTGGCGCCCCATGTCGGTGCTGCCTTCCGTCCGCGATTACGACACGCTCTACCGCCAATTCCGCTGGCAGGTGCCGGCGCGCTACAATATTGGCGTCGATGTCTGCGATCGCTGGGCGGCGAGCGAGCCCGACCGGCTCGCTATCCTGCATGTGCGGCCGGACGGCGCTGAGGACGCCATCACCTACGGCTGGCTGCGCCAGACTTCCAACCGGCTCGCCAATGTGCTGCGCGCGCACGGCATCGCGCGCGGCGACCGCGTCGCCATCCTGCTGCCGCAGGCGCCGGAAGTGGCGGCGAGCCATATCGCGATCTACAAGCTCGGCGGCGTCGCGCTGCCGCTGGCGGTGCTGTTCGGCTCCGACGCCTTGTCCTATCGCCTACAGAATTCCGGCGCGACGGCGCTGATCAGCAATGCGCAGGGGATCGCGCGCATTGCCGAAATCCGCAAAGACCTGCCCGATCTCAAGCTGGCGCTCTCGCTCGATGGCCAAGCCGACGGCGCGCTCGATTTCGGAGCGACCTTGGCGCGCGCCGCGTCGGATTTTACACCGGTCGATACCGCCGCCGACGATCCGGCCATGATGGTGTACACCTCGGGCACCACCGGCCAGCCGAAAGGCGCGCTGCACGGCCATCGTGTATTGATTGGACACTTTCCCGGCGTCGAGACCCATCACGACTTCTTCCCGCAACCGGGCGACCGCATCTGGACGCCGGCCGACTGGGCCTGGGCCGGCGGGTTGCTCAATGTGCTGCTGCCGGGCTTGCATTACGGCGTGCCGGTGGTGGCGCGGCGGGCTGAGAAGTTCGATCCGGAGGAAGCCTTCGCGCTGATGGCACGCGCCAAGATCCGCAACGCCTTCATCCCGCCGACCGCATTGCGCATGTTGCGTGCGGCGCGCAATCCGCAAGGCCGCCACGACATCAAGATGCGTTCGATCGGCTCGGGCGGCGAATCGCTCGGCGCCGAAACCTACGAATGGGGCAAGTCCGCCTTCGGCCTCTTGATCAACGAATTCTACGGCCAGACCGAATGCAACATCGTGCTGTCGGCCTGCGGCGCCCTCGGCGTGTCGAAGCCGGGCGCGATCGGCAAGCCGGTCGCCGGCCATACCGTGGCGGTGATCGATAGCGCGGGCCATCCGCTCAAAGCCGGCGAGCCCGGCCAGATCGCGGTGAAGCGCCCGGATCCAGTGATGTTCCTGGAATACTGGGGCAATCCGGAGGCCACGCGCGCCAAGTTCATCGGTGACTGGATGACCACCGGCGACCAGGGCGTGATGGACGAGGAAGGCTATATCAGCTTCGTCGGCCGCGACGACGACGTCATCACCTCGTCCGGATTTCGCATCGGGCCGGGCGAGATCGAGGATTGCCTGATCCGCCATCCGGCGGTGGCGCTGGCCGCCGCGATCGGCAAGCCCGATGCGCTGCGCACCGAGATCGTGAAGGCCTTCATCGTACTCAAGAAGAACTACGTGCCGTCGGATGCGCTCGCCAGCGAAATCCAGAGCTTCGTCAAGACGCGGCTGTCGGGCCACGAATATCCGCGCGAGGTCGCCTTCATCGACGAGATGCCGATGACCACGACCGGCAAGGTGATCCGCCGCCTGCTGCGCGAGCGAACTTAAGATCCCTGATTGCCGAGGATGAAGACGTGGAAGCCGAGCCGCCGCTTGGCCACGAGATAGAGCATGATCGACTCGGCTATGATCGCGGTCGAGGTCGCTATCGCCGCGCCCTCGATGCCGATGCCCGGAATCAAGATCACGCAGAGCACGAGGTTGATGGCGAAAGCGATGGCATAGACGATGGCGCAATGCTTGTGCTCGCCCAGCATATTGAGCAGCCGCTCGGCCGGGCCCACTGCGGCGCGCGCCAGCATGCCGACCGAAAGAATGAACATCACGGTGTAGCCGCTCTCGAAATTCGCGCCGAACAGTGCGAGCAGCGGCCGCCCGAAGGCGAGGATCAACGCGCAGGCTGACAGCGAGGGCCAGAACGTCCAGCGGATGGTTTCGCGAAAGAAAGAGGCGAGCCGCTCCTTGTTGCCGGCCACGTGATATTCGGTAAACTTGTGGGTGGTGGCGCCGGCGATGGCGAAATAGACGAAGGCGACGATCGCGAGCAGGCGCGCGGCGGCATAGTAGACCGCGACTTCGTCGGGCGAGCGGAAGTGCTCGAGCGCGAGGATGTCCACGTAAGTGAGCAGCAAATAGAAGCCTTCGACGATGAAGATCGGGAACGAAGTGGCGAACCAGGTCCTCACCTCGTGGCGCTTCGGTCCGGGCGGCACCTTGTTCTTGAGGCGGCGATCGAGCACGAAGAGCTGGCCGACGGTCACCGCCCAGGTGGTGACGACGGCGACGATCATCGCCGTCACCGCATCGGTCGGCGCGCCGAAGAGGTAGGCCGCGCCCATCACGATTGCGATGGCGAGCTGGCGAATGATGAAGAACGGCATCAGCGCGAGATTGGGCCAGTCGTAGGATTGCGCGATACCGGCCTGCACCTGCACCAGGCCGTAGATCGGGATGATGACGCAGGCGAGATAGAGCGGCACCACCGCGAAGTGATCGAGGTAAGGCGCGAGCCACGTCACGCCGATCGCGCCGAGCAAGCCGATTGCCGTGGCGATGCCGAAGGCGAGCCAGCGCGAGCCTGCGAGAAATCCGCGCAGCAGATCGGGCTCCTTGAGTTCGGTATATTCCGGAATGAAGCGCCGCGCCGACGACGACAAGCCGACATCGGAAAGCGCGCCGATCATCAGCACCCAGGTCCAGACATAGACGTAGATGCCGAACTCGAAGCTGCCCATCCAGCGCGCCAGCAGCACCTGCGTGGCGAGCGCGAGCACCGCGTTGGCGACGCGCACCAGGAAGACTTTTCCGGCGACCAGTTGCGCCAGCCGGCTGTCGCTGCGCTCGGCGAGGAATGCTCGAATGCGCGCGCCCGCGCCCGCCAGCGACGACGGCGGGCAGGCGCAATGTTCTCGGAACCGATCAACGCCACGGGTTCCCTCAGCGCCGGCGGCGGCCGGGATGCGAGCGACGGCAAGGCCATCGCGCCTAATTAGCAAGGAACCGTTAAGAATCGGTTGGGTGGGGCCATTTGTGCCGACAAATCAGGCATTTTCGAGCTTGGCCACGTCGGCCAAAATCCCCTCGACCACCTTGCGGTCATCCGCGCTCAACGCGGCCTGCGGCGGCACCGGATCGCCGACCGCATAGCCCTGGATCTGCAAGCCGGCCTTGATGCAGGCGGCGAGATTAAAGCGCGCGAACGCCTCGTTGATGCGCCAGAGATCGCGCTGCAGCCGCAATGCCTCCGGCCATTTGGCGGCGCGGCACAGATCGTAAAGCCGCACGCTCTGGCGCGGCACGATGCAGGCCGGGCCCGCCATCCAGCCGACGCCGCCGATCAGCATCACCGCCGCCGGAATGTGTGCCGACGCCGAGAATACTTTCATCGACGGGCAGCGGTTCATGATCGACAACAGCCGCCCGGTATTGGTCGAGGCATCCTTGATGTAGCGGATGCGCGGATGTTCGCTCAGCCGCGCGATCACGTCAAGCGTCAGGTCGCTGCGCTGGAATTGCGGATTGGTGTAGAGCACGACCGGAATGTCGACCGCATCGGCGATGGCGCGAAAGTAGGCTTCGATCTGTGCGTCCTTGAGCGGGAAATAGGCTTCCAGAATGGCCAGGATGCCGTCGGCGCCGAGCTTCTGGTAAAGCTTCGCCTGCTCAACCGCGTCGGCGGTGGATGTGGATGCGACGCCCGCGACTACCGGCACGCGTTTATCGGCTGCCTCGATGGTCGCCTGCACCACTGTCTGGCGCTGCTCACGTGTGAGGTAGGCGAACTCGCCGGTGGAGCCGAGCGGGGTCAGCCCGTGCACGCCGGCCTTGATGAGGTCGGATGCCAGCCGGCCCAGCACGTCGGTGACAATGCGGCCGGATGAGTCGATTGGCGAGACCAGATAGGGAAAGACGCCGTGGAATTCTGTCATGCAATATTCGTAGCACGCGTTGTTTAAAACACCCACAGCGCCTCAGGCGGGAATTCGACGAAGTGCTCGCCTGGCTTGAGCGGCGCCGAGGCATAAGCGCGCACGGTGAGATGCTCGCGCGCGAACACCAACTCCCAGCGCTCGCCGAGATACATCGGCGCCTTGAGCTCCATCTTCAGCCGGTTGGGGCCCGGGCTCGCCGCGCAGCGCACGCGCTCGAGCCGGATGATGCCGACGGCCTTAGCCCCGACGGCGGCTTTCGTGCGCGCCATGCCGGTGATGCGCTCGCCGAACACCTGCAGGGTCGCGCGCCCCCCGGAATTCTCCAGCAGCGGGCCGTCGAGCCGGTTGTTGCTGCCCATGAATTCCGCCGCGAACAGCGTCGCCGGGTCGTTGTAGAGCTCGGTCGGCGGACCTTCCTGCGCGATGGTGCCGGCATCGAGCAGCACGATGCGGTCGGCGATCGCCATCGCCTCCACCTGGTCATGGGTGACATGCACCGCCGATAAGCCGAGCGTCACGATCAGCGTGCGCAGCCAGGCGCGCGCTTCCTCGCGCAGCTTGGCGTCGAGATTGGACAACGGCTCGTCCAGCAGGATCACCGGCGGCTCGTAGACCAGCGCGCGCGCGATGGCGACGCGCTGCTGTTGCCCGCCGGAAAGCTGATGCGGGTAGCGTTCGGCGAGATCGCCAAGGCCGATCTGCCCGAGCGTCTTCTCGACGCGCGCTTTGATTTCGGCGGCGGGCGTGCCGCGCAGTTTCAGGCCATAGGCCACGTTGTCGAACACGGTGCGGTGCGGCCACAGTGCGTAGGACTGGAACACCAGCCCGAGCCCGCGCTTTTCGGCCGGCAGTTCGATGTTGCGCGTGGCATCGTAGAACACGTTGCTGCCGATCGCGATCGAGCCGCCATGCGGCCGCTCAAGCCCAGCGATCGCGCGCAACAGCGTGGTCTTGCCGCTTCCCGAAGGCCCGAGCAGCGCCACCACTTGGCCGGGCACAACGGTCAGCGAGGCAGCTTTGAGAATCTCATTGTCGCCGAGACGCAGACTGAGATTCTTCACCACCAGATCAGCCATGCAGGCGCACTCCGAGCCGGACCGCGACGGCAAGGCCGACGCCGATCATCACCACATTGACGACGGAAAGGGCGGACACCAGATCGATCGCGCCGGTGCCCCACAGCGACACCAGCAGCGAGCCGATCACCTCGGTGCCGGGCCCGAGCAGATAGATGCCGGTAGAATATTCGCGCACGAAGATCAGGAAAATCAGAAGCCAGCTCGCCAGCATGCCGTATTTGATCAGCGGTATGGTGACATCGCGCTTGACGCGCAGATCGCTGGCGCCGGATACGCGCGCGGCTTCCTCCAGCTCGGGTGCGACTTGCAGCAGCGTGCCGGAGACGAGCCGCATGCCGTAGGCGAGCCAGACGATGGAGTAGGCGAGCCAGATCGAGAACATGGTCGATCGCAGCGGCGACAGCGGCGGGAAGAACAAGAACACCCATAACAGCGCGAGACCGGCGACCAGGCCGGGCATGGCGCGCGGCACCATCACCATGTAATCGACCAGCCGCGTCCAGCCTGAGTTCCAGCGATGCACCGCGAGCGCAATCGCAGTGTAGCAAGCCACCGACACGGCGCCGCCGATCACGCCGATGCCGAGCGTATTGAGAATGCCGCGCACCACGTTGGGATAATCGACGAGCTCGCGATAATGGTCGAGCGTGAGCACTTCCGACAGTTTGACGCCTTCGCCCCAGGTGACCACGAACGAGCGCAGCGTGATGCCGAACAGCGGCACAACGACCGTCACGAACAACCAGAATACGATGGCGGCAAAGGCCGCCCAGCGCCAGGAGCCGAGCCGCAAGGCTTGCGTCTTCAGGCCCTTGCCGCGCACCGAAACATAGCGCTGCGCCTGGCGCAGCAATAACCGTTGCATGAACACCAGCGGCGCGGTGATCGCGATGATCGCCACCACCACCACCGCCATGAGCTGGTAGGACGGTACGCCCAGCTTGTTGGTGAGCTTGAACAGATAGGTCGAGAGCACCAGTACGTCCTGCGGATCGCCCAGCACCAGCGGCAGGCCGAACAGTTCGAAGCCGAGGAAGAACACCAGCACGCCGGCGAACAGGATCGCCGGCAGGATCATCGGCAGACTGACATTGAACGCGACTTGCAACGGATTGGCGCCAGAGACGCGCGCGGCTTCCTCCAGGTCGGTGCTCAAGCCCCGCAAGGCCGCCGCGCTGTAGAGATAGACGTGCGGCACGTGGGTGAGCCCGGCGATCACGATCAGCGAGAACAGCGAATACAGGTTCCACGGCACGAAGCCGAGCACGTCCTTGGCGAGCGTGGAAAATATCCCGACCGGACCGACCGCCACCACGTAACCGAAGGCGATCACCACCGCCGAAACGAAGATCGGGATCAGGATCAGCGGCTCGAGATAGCGCCGGCCCGGCACGTCGGTGCGCACCATCAGGAAGGCGAGCATGGCGCCGAGCGGCACCGCGATCGCCGCCATGCCGCCGGCGATCACGACGGTGGTCCAGAACGCCTGCCAGAAATCCTCCTCCGCGAAGACGAAGGCATAGGCGAACAGGCTCAAGCGCGCCGAATGGTCGAAAAACGGCGCGGTGAGGAAGCTCTGGTAGACGACCAGCGACAGCGGCGCCACCACAGCAAGCGTGGTGATGCCGAGCACGACGAAGCGGTACACGACAATGGGCATGGCCGCCCTCTCTACGCCGTGCCTAGCGCATGATCCCGAAAACTGGGAACCGGTTTTCGGAAAAGATCATGTGCGATATAAAAGCCGGGCAGGGCGAAGCGCTTACTGTCCCTTTTTCGCCGCCTGCCACTTGGAGAGAAAGGCGAGCCGCTTGGTCTGGTCCAGATTTTCGAGCAGCTCCGGCCCGATCGGAACCGGCCGCGCCTTGTCGTCAATCAGCTGGGTGACGCGCTTGAGCGTGGCTTCACCTTCGACGTCCGAGCGCAGCGAATAGAGATCGGCCTTGTTGGCGACGATCTCCTGCCCGCGCCTCGACAGCAGGTAGTCGAGGAACAGCTTGCCGGCGTTCGGGTTCTTTGCCTGCTTGGAGATGAAGGCCACGCGCGAGGTCACCATGGTGTAGTCCGTCGGCAGCACGATGCCGAGATTGGGGTCCTTCTTCGAGCGGCCGAGCGCGTAGGAGCCGAAAATGCCGTAGGCGATCAGGTGCTCGCCGGAGGTGACGCGCTCCATCATGGCGCCGGCGCTGGTGTAGAGTTTGGCCTGCACCTTGCCGAAGGCCTTGAACAGGTCCCAGGCGGCCGGGAAGTTCTTCACATCCTCGTTGCAGAACAGAAAGCCGACGCCCGAGCGCTCGGGATCGTAGGCGGTGATCTTGCCCTTGTAGAAATCGGGCTTGGCGTTGAGCAGCTTCAACAGATCGCTGTGGTCCTTTGGCACGTCGGCTTCCGGCACCAAACGCTTGTTGTAGACGAAGGCGATCGGCTCATAGGTCGTGCCATAGGCGGCGTCTTTCCACACCGCCCATTTCGGCAGCGCCGCGATTTCCGGTGAGGCATAAGTCAGGGCCTGGCCGTCGGCGACCAGCTTCACCTGCAGATCCATGGCCGACGACCAAATCACATCGCCGGTGCCGTTGTTGGCGGCGGCTTCGGCGATGAACCGGTTGTACAGCTCGGTGGAATTGAGATCGGAATACTCGACCTTGATGCCCGGATAGAGCGCCTCGAAATCCTTGATCAGCGGATTGGCGGCCACCGCGTCGGTGGTCGAATAGATCACCACTTTGCCTTCCTTCTTGGCGGCATCGACCAGCTTGCTGTAGTCGGCCGGATAGCCTTGCGGGGCTTGCGCCTGGGCTGGGAATTGGGCGGCACCGATGGTGATGAGTGCGGCTGCGAGAGCCGCGGGCATGATTTTCAACATTGTTTCGTTTCCTCCTGCGCCGGCCCCCGACGGCAATTGAAGGGCGGATGCTAGCCCAGGCAGCGTCTGGTCGCCTAGGGGGAGCGGTTCGTCGGAGCAAAAGAAAAGCCCCGCCGCTTGCGGGCGGCGGGGCTGTTCGCGTCACTTGGCGCCGATCGTCAGTGCGCCAGCGGATCGGGCCGCAGCTGGATGTGCACGGCGCGCGGCTTGCTGCCCTTGCCGGTCTCCATCAGCCATGGCGTGCGGTCGCCGTTGGTGCTCCACAGCCCGCGGCCCTTCCAGCCGGCGTTCGGATCGTCGATGCGCCCGTCGAAGCCCTTGGCGTAGAAGCCGATCGGGTACGGGATGCGGATCGTGACCATCTTGCCGTCCTTCAGCGCAACGAAGCCGTCATTGAGATTGGCGGTGGACATCGGGATGTTCTCGCCTAGCCCGAACGTGTTGTGCTGGTCGACCCAGGTGTAATAGCTCGACTCGGCACTGTTCTCGCCCAGCCCTTCGAAGCCGGGGCCCGGGTACTGGTAGAACGACCAGCCCTCCGGACAATGGTTGCCGGTCGCATTCGGCCCGTTGAGCGGACCCTTGCACTTGCGCCGGTCGAAGCTGCCGAGATGGCCGCTCGACAGCGAAGCCCAGACGACGCCGTTCTTGTCGATGTCGCCGCCGCGGATGCCGAAACCGGGCGCGGGCACGTTATAGACTTCCGACAGCCCCGTTGCGGGATCAAAGCGCAGGAATCCCGGCGGGCCGCCGAAGACGCCGACGGTGTACCAGACCGAGCCGTCGATCGGATGCGGCATGACCGCGTAGGGTCCCGAACCTGGCACGATCCGCTTGTCCTTGGCCGGATCGATCGGCTCGTTGGGCTCGACGTAGTCGTCGCGCTTGCCGTTGCCGTTGGTGTCGAGGATGAACGGCGACCAGCCCTGCGACTTCGCCGCGTCGCCGGTTTCGTCGAACATCTTGGTGTTGACCCAGCCGGCGACGGGGCCGGTGCCACTGAGCCACAGCGTGTCGTTGGCGTCATAGCCGAGCTGCGGGTGATGGGTGCCGAAGCAGGTGTCGACGAAGGTGTACTTCATGGTCTTGGGATCGAGCATCGCCACCTGCCGCGGAGACTTGTCGAGCGGGAACACCTTGGCTGACGGATGATCCGAGCCCTTCTTGCAGAAGGCCGGGTTATCCATGCCGCGCACGGTCGCCGCCATCCACACACGGCCCTTCTTGTCGAACATGGCGTTGTGGTTGTTGGCTCTGGTGTCCCAAACCTTCTCGTCGCTCCAGTAGGCCGAAGCCTGTAATGGTTTGATGCTGGCGGCATGTCCGGGCCCGAGCGATTCCGGCATGGCCGGATCGCGGACGGGCATCTTGAAGGTCGTGACCTTGTTGGTCTTGGGATCGAGAATCGGCATCATGTCCGTGCTGTATTCGGGCGAACCATAGAGTGGCCCGTAGGCATTGACGGTCGGATTGCGCCGATCCGAGGCGATCAGGTCATGCAGATATTGTTTTTCGGTGTGCCACTCCCACGAGGTGACGACGATGTTGCGCTCGACGCCGTGCGGCCGCGGCGGTTTGGCCTTGGGCAGTTCACCCTTGGCGATGCGGTCGGTCCACTCCCCAAGATATTTGAACGGCGCGCCGCCGAAATTCCCGGCGAGCTGGTTGGCCATCTGCTCGCCCGACTGGCCCGACTGAATGCGCCGTATCCACGCATCTTCGCCCGAATTGAACGTACCGAAGGCCGCCGGGATCGTGCGGGTGGCTTCCTGGCCGAGCTGGTGACAGCCGATGCAGCCGATGTTTTTCATCTGCTTGAGCCAGTCGCTCTGCGTGAGTTTTTCCGGAATGTTGCTCTTGCCGCCGAACTCGCTCGCCGGCGGAATCTTCATCATCGCGTACCAGTAGATCGCCGGATAGTATTTCGCCGCGGCGGCTTCGTTCGGCGCGATCACGGCCGCAAGGTTGAGCAGCTTGCCGGGCTCGCTATCGATCTTTGGCGAGTCGACGAGACCGTAGCCGCGCACCCAAACTTTGTACTTAGCCTTCGGCAGATCGGGGATGAGATAACGTCCCTGATCGTCGGTCACCACCATCCGCGCGAACTTGGTCGGCAGGTCTGTGGTTTCCGCAATCACCCACACGCCGGCTTCCGGTCCCTTCGAGCTGGTCACGACGCCGCCAATGTCGGTGGCGCTGACGTTCATAGTCTGCTGGGCGTATAGGCCGGTGGGAAATGTAATCGCCAGCAGCATGAAGCCGGCAATCGTCATCAAGCGCCGAAGCGCTTTGGTAACAAGCAACATGGGTCGCCTCCCTGGCATGGCTCCGGCTCCGACGGCCGACTTTTTAATTGGCGCAAGTCTAGCAAAGCAGTTGGGCAGCGTCCCGTCGATTTTGCGCTAACCGCTGAAGCCACCGCCCTCGAGGAAGGCTTGTTCTTCAAGTGTGGTGGCGCGCCCGAGCGCCGCGTTGCGATGCGGGAAACGGTCGAAGCGGCGGATGATGTCGGCGTGCAGTTCCGCCCATTTCAGGCCGTCGGCGTCGCCGATCGCCTTATAAAACGCGACGGCGCGCTCCTGATCGGCGATATTTTCCGAATGCTCGAACGGAAGATAGAAGAAGCCGCGCATCGAGCTCGGTGCCTGGCTGTCGAAACCGCGCACGAGCGCGCCCGCCGCGATGGCGCGCGCCAGCGGATCGGTGGCGAAGGCGCGTGCCTCACCGCGGAACATGTTTCGCGGGAACTGGTCGAGCAGGATGAGGAGGGCGAGCGCGCCTTCCGCGGTCTTTTCCCAATCGGTCAGCTTGCCGGTCGCGGCGGCCTCGTGGAGGCTGAGGAAACGCAGGCGAATTTCGTCGTCGAAGGCGGCGTCCTTCTTGAACCAGCACTCCGGCCCGGCCTTGCGCCAGAACGAGACTACCTCGGCTGGCGTCGGCTGGACTGGCTGGCCGGTCATGCGCCGTCCCGCAGCGCGCGGCGCAAGATCTTGCCCACATTGGTCTTCGGCAGCTCGTCGCGGAATTCGATATGTTTCGGCATCTTATAGCTCGCGAGCTTGCCGATCATGTACCCGCGCAGGTCCTCCTCGCTCAGGCCCGGCGCTTTCTTCACCGCGAACAGCTTGACCGCCTCGCCGGAATGGGCGTCCGGCACGCCGATGGCGGCGCATTCCATCACGCCGCCTTGCAGCATCGCCACGTCTTCGACTTCCGCCGGAAACACTTTGAAGCCGGACACCGAGATCATGTCCTTCTTGCGGTCGACGATCTTGACGCGGCCTTGGCTATCCATCACGCCGATGTCGCCGGTACGGAAGAAACCGTCGCTGGTCATCACCAGCGCGGTTTCATCGGGCCGCCGCCAGTAACCCGGCATCACCTGCGGCCCGCGCGCGCAAATCTCGCCGCGTTCGCCATTCGCAACCACGTTGTTGTGGTCGTCGCGGATCGAGATGTCGGTCGAGGGCAGCGGCAATCCGATCGTGCCGGTCCATTCGCTGATGTCGCCGCGATTGCAGGTGAGCACCGGCGACGTCTCCGACAGGCCGTAGCCCTCGATGATCGGGCGGCCGGTGGCCTTGAACCAGGCATCGGCGACCGCCTGTTGCACCGCCATGCCGCCGCCGATCGCGCTCTTGAGCATGCTCCAGTCGATCTTGCCGAAGTCCGGGTGATGGAGCAGCGCGTTGTACAGCGTGTTCACGGCCGGAAAGGAATTCACGCGATATTTCGAAAGCTCTTTGATCAGGCCGGAGATATCGCGCGGGTTCGGCACCAACAGGCAAAGCCCGCCGCTGCGCATGCCGAACAGGAAGCACGCGGTGAGCGCGAAGATGTGGTAGAGCGGCAGCGCGGTGACGATGATCAGACGCTCGATCGGCGGCGGCAGCGCCATGATCGGCACGTTCCAGGCTTCCACCTGCAGCATGTTGGCGACCAGATTGCGGTGAAGCAATATCGCGCCCTTGGACACGCCGGTGGTGCCGCCGGTATATTGCAGGAAGGCGATGTCGTCGGGCCCGATCTCGGGCCGCGCAAATGTCAGCTTGCGGCCCAGGCCAAGCGCATCATTGAACGTGGTTGCGTTCGGCAGCGCATAGGCCGGCACCATCTTCTTGACGCGCCGCACTACCAGATTGACCAACGCGCCTTTCAAGATGCCGAGCATGTCGCCCATGTTGGCGACCACCACATGCTTTACCGCGCTGCCCGGCAGCGCCTCTTGCAAAACGTGAGCGAAATTCTCCAGCACGATGATGGCTTCGGCGCCGGAATCGTTGAGCTGGAATTCCAGCTCGCGCGGCTTGTAGAGCGGATTGACATTCACCACCGTGAAGCCGGCGCGCAGGATGGCGGCAATGGCCACCGGATATTGCAGGACATTCGGCATCATGATGGCGACGCGGGCGCCGCGCTGGAGGCCCTTGCTCTGCAGCCAGGCGGCGAAGGCGCGCGAGGCTTCGTCGATCTCGCCATAGGTCAAGGGCTTGCCCATGCAGACGAATGCTGGCCTGCCGCGATGGACCTGGAAGCTTTCCTCGAACATCGCGATCAGCGAGGGATATTTCGACGCGTCGATTTCGGCGGCGACGCCCAGCGGATAATGCTGCAGCCAGGGCCGTTCCATGATGTTTCCCCCATGCCGCCGAGTTCAATCCGGCACGACCGGCGGACGGGG
>Ga0208079_1001326_pt1 | contig 13003 bp, 15 predicted proteins | sample NGESurdeep092012_5_FD_184474 | JGI IMG/M metagenome (GOLD analysis project Ga0208079, IMG submission 184474) | Arctic peat soil microbial communities from Barrow, Alaska - NGEE Surface sample 210-2 deep-092012 (SPAdes) | ecosystem: Environmental > Terrestrial > Soil > Wetlands > Peat ... | reverse complement strand
TTCGCGCGGCGGCTTCACATCGGCATCGGAGTTCAAGGAATGCGCGATCTTGTTGGGGTACGGTTTGTGGACGCAATCGAGCGCCAGAGCGGCGAAGCGCGCCGCCTGCGTCTGGTCGAAATCGGAATTCGCCATGAGGCCTCCACATACGACAACGGCGAGAGTCAGGAGCCGGAGCATGATTGTATGTTAGCGGGTGGAGCGCCACGTGCGTCGGAAGAGCCGATGCTAACATTTTGCTTGCGAAGTTGCTATCGTTTTGCTAGAATCTGATTGGTGAACGTGATCAGCAAGCGCGGGCTCTTTGAAAAGGCATCCAAGCATCCCGATGCCACAGTTGCAGTCCAAGACTGGTTTGATGCGGCGCGCGCGGCGAATTGGCGCAACCTCGAAGAGGTCCGCCGGACCTACCCGGCCACCGACATGGTCGGCGCGTTGGCCGTTTTCGACATCAAAGGCAACAGCTACCGCCTCATTGCGCGAATGGCCTTCCCATACCGGCGAATCTACATCAAAGAATTCCTGACTCACGCCGAATACGACAAAGGAGCATGGAAGAAATGGCTACGCTAACCGAAACCGTCTACGGCAAACTGCTTTCCCAAACCCGGCCCCGTGTAATTAAGACCGAAGCCGAAAATGAACGTGCGCTCGCGGAGGTGGAAGCTCTCGATACCCTGGGGCGCCCGCTGACCAGCGAAGAAGAAGCGCTCGCCGAACTGCTCACCATGCTGATCGTTCAGTTCGAAGATGTCCACTACCCCTTCGGGCACGCTTCTCCCCTCGACGCGCTGCGCGATTTCATGGAGGTGCGCAACCTCCGCCAACGGGATCTGATCCCCATCTTTGGAGCGAGCAGCGTGGTCTCGAACGTACTGAACGGCAAGCGCTCCATCAGCAAGGCCCACGCGCGCAAACTGGCGGAGTTCTTTCACGTCCCCGTGAGCTTGTTCATTTGACCCCACCACCGGCGATAGCCGGTTCCGGCCCCCCATTCCATCATTCGCGCGTCAGTTCGAACCCGCGCTCGGGAATGCTGCAGTGGAGCGTCTCCGCCTCATGCCCATGCAGGCGGAAGATCTGCACCACCAGCCCGCAGACGCTCTCGTATCCCCGCTCAAAAAACACCAGGATGGACGGACCGGCGCCGCTGAGGGCGCAGCCCAGCAGGCCCGGCGCGCGCAGGCGCAGGATCTCGTGCAGTCCCGGCACCAACGCTTCGCGGTAGGGCTGGTGGAAGCGGTCTTCAATCGCCGCGGGGAACACCGAAGTCGTGCCGGTGGCCAGTGCGGCGATCAAGAGCGCGGCACGCTGCACGTTGAAGACGGCGTCCTCGCGACTGTAGCCGGAGGGCAGCACGGCGCGCGCTTTCGAGGTGGGCAGGTCGAAGTCCGGGACCACAATGGCCAGGTCGAAACTCTTCGGCAGGTCCAGGCGGACGGCGCGGGTCACGCCGCCGGAATCGATGGCGCTGGCCACGATCGAGCCCAGCGTGCAGGGCGCCACGTTGTCCGGGTGGCCTTCCAGGCGCGCGGCTTCGTCGAGTATGCGCAGCGGCTTCCAGCCGAGATCCAACAGTTCGTCGGCGATCACCACGCCGGCGGTGAGCGCCGCCGCGCTCGATCCCATCCCCTTGCCCAGCGGGATCTCGTTGTGGATGTGCAGTTCGATGGGCGGCATGGTCATGCCGTGAGCCTGCGCCACCGAGAGCGCCGTCTGCCAGATCAGGTTGTCGGAAGTACACGGGATGGACGCGGCATCGCGGCCGGAGGCCTGAATGGAGAGCGCCTCGCCGCGGCGGAACCGGCAGGTGAGGTACACGCCCAGGGCGAGCCCGAGGGCGTCGAAGCCCGGCCCCAGGTTGGCGCTGGAGGCCGGCACCCGCAGGTGAAACCATGGATTGGAGTCGGGTTGCATAGTCACTCGGGCCCAGACACAAACGCCGCGGTTCCCGGTGGAGAGCCGCGGCACAGAGGCTTCTTAAAACCGGCGGATCTGGCAGACCTAGCGGATCTCCAGGATGTCCTTTTCCTTGGTCTTGGAGGCCGTGTCGATCTTGTCCATATACGTGTCGGTCAACTTCTGGATTTCGTCGTGCGCCTTCTTGTCGTCGTCTTCGGTGATCTTCTTGTCCTTGGCCAACTTCTTCACCGCTTCGTTGCCGTCGCGGCGAACGTTGCGTACGGCCACGCGGTGGTGCTCGGCCACGCCGTGCAACTTCTTGACGAGCTCCTTGCGCCGCTCTTCGGTCAGCGGCGGTATCGGCAGCCGGATGATCTTGCCGTCGTTGGCCGGGTTGAGGCCCAGATCGCTGGTGCGGATCACCCTCTCGATCAGTCCGATCTGGGAGACGTCCCACGGCTGGATGGTGATCAGGTTCGCTTCGGGAACGTGCAGGTTGGCAACCTGATTGAGAGGCGTGGGCGTACCGTAGTAGTCCACCCGAAGGTTGTCGAGAATGCTCAACGACGCTCGTCCGGTGCGAATCGTGGCCATGTCGTGTTGCAGGTCCGCGAGCGCCTTTTCCATTCTGGTCTTGAGGCTCGCCTCGACTTCTTTCACCGAGTCGAACACGGGACCGCTGGGTGCTGCATGCTGTTCTGTCTTCATAGCGAAGTGTCTCCGTAACGCGGTACGGCTAATGAATCACGGTACCGATGGTTTCACCCATCGACATACGCATTATATTGCCTATCGTGTTCAGATTGAAAACGATGATCGGCAGCTTATTGTCGCGGCACATGGCGATCGAGGTAGCGTCCATCACCCCGAGGGCGCGCGACAGCACTTCCAGGTAAGAAATTTCGGCGAATTTCACGGCGTCCGGGAACTTGAGCGGGTCCTTGTCGTAGACGCCGTCCACGCGGGTGGCCTTGGCGATCACGTCGGCCTTGATTTCGAGCGCCCGCAGGGTGGCCGCGGTATCGGTGGAAAAGTAAGGATTGGAGGTGCCCGCCGCGAAGATGACGATGCGCCCCTTTTCCAGGTGACGGATGGCGCGGCGGCGAATGTAGGGCTCGGCCACCTGGTGCATTTCGATGGCGCTCATCACGCGCGTCGGAATTCCCATCTGTTCGAGGGCGTCGCTCAGGGCCAACGAATTGATGACCGTGGCCAGCATGCCCATATGGTCGCCGGTGACCCGGTCCATATTGCGGGCAGCGGCGGCCACACCGCGAAAAATATTGCCGCCGCCCACCACGACACCTACCTGAACGCCGGCTGCCGCTACGTCCGCGACTTCGCGCGCCAGGGATCGCACCCGGTCCGCGTCGATGCCGAAGGTGGCCGTGCCGGCCAACGCCTCGCCGCTCAGTTTCAGCAGGATGCGCTTATAGCCAGACATAGCCTACTCGGCTGCGGCGGTTTCACTGCCGGATTCCGCCACCTGCGAATCGCCGACTTTGAAACGCACGAAGCGCGCCACGCTGATGTTCTCGCCCAGTTTGGCGATCTTGGTCTTCACCAGTTGTCCCACGGTGAGCGTCGCTTCCTTCACGAACGGCTGTTCGAGCAGGCAGATCTCTTCGTAGAACTTGGCCATGCGGCCCTCGGTGATCTTCTCGATCATCTTCTCGGGCTTGCCCTCGGCCAGTGCGCGTGCCTTCTGGATTTCCTTTTCTTTCTCCAGCACGCCGGCAGTGACGTCTTCCTTGCGGATGAAGCGCGGATCGGCCGCCGCAATGTGCATCGCGATATCGTGCACGAGTTCCTGGAAATCGTCGGTGCGCGCCACGAAATCGCTCTCGCAATTGATTTCCACCATCACGCCGAGCTGACCGCCGTGGTGAATGTAGGTGCCGATGAGACCTTGTTTAGTGGCGCGCGAAGCCTTCTTGCCGGCCGACGCGATGCCACGCTTGCGCAGTACCACTTCCGCTTCGGCGAGGTCGCCCTTGGCTTCCACCAGGGCGCTCTTGCATTCCATCATTCCGGCGCCGGTGCGCTCGCGGAGTGCTTTGACTAGTGACGCGGTAATTTCCGCCATAATAATTTCCTGGTTCCTTTAGCCGGGCAGGTGGTAGCCCGGACCTGCATCAGCCTGGGGTGCACCAAAGTGACGCCCCACGGTGACGCCCCACGGGGGGAATGTTAGACGCCGCCTTCGGTGAGCACAGGCTCGGCAGCCGGTTCGGCCGTCTCCGAAGCGGGCCCCTTACGCTGCGCAGCCGGAGCCGGCTCGTCGGCCATGCTCAGGCTCTCCCCCATGATCTTCTCGGCATACTTGGGATCCACGTACTCGGTGTACTCCACCATGCCTTCCTCGGCAGGGGCCTCGTCGCTGACGATCTTGTCGCCGGTGAAATCGTGTTCCGTAGCCAGCGCGCGGCCTTCCACTACGGCATCGGCAATCTTGCTGGCGAACAGGCGGATGGCGCGCAGCGCGTCGTCGTTGCCCGGGATCACCCAATCCACTTCATCGGGGTCGCAATTGGTGTCTACGATGGCTACCACCGGAATCCCCAGGCGGCGCGCTTCCTTTACCGCGATGGCTTCCTTGTTGGAATCGATTACGAAGAGCACGTCCGGCAGGCCGGGCATGTCCTTGATCCCGGAAAGGTTCGTATCCAGGTGTTTGCGCTCGCGTTCCAGGCGGATGACTTCCTTCTTGGGACGCCCGGCATAGCCGCCTTCCACCGAAGCCATACCTTCCAGTTCCTTGAGGCGCTTGATGGATTTCTGCACCGTCAGCATGTTGGTCAGCAGTCCGCCCAACCAGCGCTGGTTGACGTAATACATCTGGCAGCGGTTGGCCTCTTCGGCGATGGCTTCCTGCGCCTGACGCTTGGTGCCCACGAAGAGCACATTCTTGCCCTGTGCGGCCATTTCGCCCACAAACCGGGCGGCGTCCTTGAACATCTTCAGGGTTTTCTGAAGGTCAATGATATAAATGCCGTTGCGTTCGCCGAAAATGTATTCTTTCATCTTCGGATTCCAGCGCTTGGTCTGGTGCCCGAAGTGAACGCCAGCTTCGAGCAACTCCTTCATTGAGATTGCGGGCAAAATAACTCCTAAGTTTACGTGCTCTATCGCGATCCGCGCGGTCCAAAGCGAGATTTACGCGGGCGTCTGGAGCCGGATGTCGGTTGAAAGATTGCCAGGCCGGGAAGGCGAACCAACCGCCTTCCAGACCTCGCGGGGACTTAACGTTTGGAGAACTGGAACCGCTTGCGGGCGCCCTTTTGGCCGTACTTCTTGCGCTCGTGTTGCCGCGGGTCGCGGGTCAAGAAGCCCAGCTTCTTCAACCGTCCCCGCAGTTCCGCGTTGAACTCCACTAAAGCCCGGGAAATTCCCAGACGGCATGCGCCCGCCTGACCGGCGACGCCTCCGCCATTGGCGAGTATCAGCAGATCGAACTTGTCCGTGGTTTCGGTGGCCGCCAGCGCCTGCCGGACCACGGCGCGCGTACTTTCCGTGGGGAAGTAATTCTCGAACGCGCGGTTATTGACCTTGATCTCGCCCGTACCGGGCCGTAAGAACACTCTAGCCACCGATCTCTTCCGGCGGCCCGTACCCAAATATTGAACTAAAGTAGCTGCCACTAACCGTTACCTTCCTGCTCGCTATTTGATCGTCAACGCGACGGGTTGCTGCGCCGCGTGCGGATGCTGGTCACCCGCGTAAACATTCAGTTTCCGGAACATCTGCTTGCCGAGCTTGTTCTTGGGGAGCATGCCAGCGATCGCATCCTCAATAATGCGGGTGGGCTTTTCGGCGCGTACCCGCTTCAAACTCTTTTCCACCAGCCCACCGGGATATCCGGTGAAATGGCGGTAAAGCTTGTCCTCTTCCTTGCGGCCCGTTACCTTCACCTTGGCGGCGTTGATCACGATCACGTGATCGCCCGCATCGATGAACGGGGTGTAGCTGGGTTTAGTCTTTCCCATCAACACCATAGCGGCCTTGCTAGCCAGCTTGCCCAGCACGACATCCTGGGCATCGATCAGATGCCACTGGCGGATAATCCCATTCTTTGTGGGGAACTCGGTACTCATTGACACACGTCTCCAGCTATTCGCGGTTGCAAAGTATTTAGTTTAGGGGGTTTGGGGTTTCGTTGTCAAATCGGGTTACAGATTCCCGACGGACTTGTGAACGGCCGCACACCACCCCCCTAGGCTCGCGCGTCGCGCGTCCTTCAGCAGAGTAGCAGATTTCCCGGTTTAGATATACGCTACGATCGAAGCATCGCCGCCAACTGGAAGAACAATCTGCGCGTCGTCCTGGTGTCCACGCGCAACCCGCTCAACATCGGCGCCGCCGCGCGCGCCATGGCCAACTTCGGCTTCTCGCGCCTGTGCGTGGTCAGCCCCTACGATGTGGCTTTCCGCGAGGCGCGCTCCGCCGTGGGCGCGGCGCCGCTGCTACAGAAGGCGGAGGAATTCGCCAGTCTCGCCGAGGCGGTCGCCGATTGCCATCTGGTGGTGGGCACTACCAGCGTGGGACACCGCGAGTTGCAGCACCCCATCCGGCGCCTGGAGTATGCGGCGCGCCTGATGCTGCGCGCGCTGCCCACCGCGCCGGTAGCGCTGGTCTTCGGCAGCGAGAAGTTCGGCCTCTCCAACCAAGATCTGAGCCACTGTCAATGGCTGATGCGCATCCCGACCGTAGGCCAGGACCTTTCCATGAACCTGGGCCAGGCGGTCGCCCTTTGCCTCTACGAGATGGCGCGCGATCCCAAGGCGGCCGCGGCGCGCCCGGGGAAGATCCGCTCCGCCACCGCTGCCGAAACCGAGCAGATCGCCTTGCGGCTGCTTGTGGCGCTGGGCAAGAGCGGCTACGTGAACCCCGTCACCGCCACCTCCACCGACGAAAAAGTGCGCCGCCTCATCCGCCGCCTGGAAATCCCCGCCCGCGACGTCCCCGTGATCCTCGGCATGCTCCGCCAGATTCTCTGGAAGCTGGGCGCACCGTAGCGTAGCCTTTCAGGCTGGGGTGCCCTCTGGGCCGCCCCCATTCGTGGCGGCATGCTTAATCCCCGCCCCCGCGCCCCCCGCGACGTCCGGGCTGCTTCGTGGGGTCTTCCCCCGTAAACGTCAGCGTGACGTCCGCCGTGTGCTTCTTCTCATCCACCTTCAGGTCCGCTTTGGTCGCCCCCAGCCCCTCGAAAAGCCCCTCTTCCTTGATCCGATTGAGGAAATAGTCGGGATATTCCGGGTTCAGCGTCTTGCCTTCCTTCAAAGTCCAGATGCGCGTGATCTCCGCCTCGCCGTTCAGATCCAGCCCCACGATGGTCAGCTTGCCCATCGTATACGGCGCGCCGGGCTCGATGTGCACCGCCACGTCCACGGCCTTCTTCGCATCGTCGATGCGGCGCTCCGACGTCACCTTCGCGTCCAGGTATCCGGCGCGCCGCACGGCCTTGCGAATTTTCTCCAGCCCCTCGTTCACGCGTTCGAAATTGGCTACGTCGCCGGTTTTGAAATCGCCGGCCTTGATCAGCACGGCTTCGTCCACCGGGCTCGGCCCCACGATCGCGACCTTGCCCAGTTCGTAGCTCTGGCCTTCGTCGATCTTGACGAAGACGTTTACACCTTCGACATCGCTCGCCGACTCGGCGCGCACCTCGGGGAACGACACGTTCACGCGGCCGCGCTGTTCGTACACCGGACGCACCGCGTGGTTCAGCAGTTCGCGGAATCCGCTCTCGGTGTAAGGCGAGCCGATCGCGGTGCCGTGGACGGCTGCGCGCAATACGCCCTGCGGCACGACCTGATTGCCCTGGAAGGTCACCTGCGCCACCGCCGGCAGATTGCGCGCCGGACGGAAAACGATGGCGAACTGTTCGCCGGCGAGCTGGGTCACCTTGCCCACGATCTTTTCGGTGAGCCCCTTCGACGCCAGGAATTCCTGGATCCAGTTGGTGTAGCGATCGATCACCGGCTTGGTGGCGGGGAGTTTGGCCGACGAGTAGAGGGAGTCCTTCGCGCGCAGCAGGCTCTCGATTTCCTTGTCGGGTACGCCCAATTCCTCGAAGCGCATCGGATAGGCGGGTTCGACCTCGGTCACCTGAAAGCTCGCGACGAAGCCTATCTTATTCGGTCCCGCCTCGAACTTGTAACCCACCATCTCGAACACTCCGGTGGCGGTCAGCCGGTCGCGCGCGGCCTCGAACTCCGCCTTGCCCGCCAGTTGCCCGACCTTGAGTCCGGCCACCGCCAGCACCTGCTCGCGGGTGTAGTTGTGGTTGCCCTCGACGGTGAGCGTCTCCACCGGCCACTTGGAGGGCGCCGCCTCGGCGGGCGCCGCTTTCTTGGGCACGGCGGCCTTCTTGGCCGGCACGCGCTTGGGCGCCGTCTGCGCGAACCCCGCCCCGGAGAGCAAGAGGAAAATCAGCCACAACTTCATATTCCTTATGGTAGACGCGTGGGAATGCGCCTGGATTACGGGATTGACGGCATGTGGTTCGCCAGCGGGGCATTCGAAATCGACCGATGCTCCGTCGCGCTTCCTGATAGCGCAAGATGAAGGACGTTGGTGTATGATCTGGCGAGCACACTGGGCCGCGCCGCGTGCGTACCGCGCGGTTGCTATCAGGGCACTGGTGCGGTTCGGCGACGCCGAGCGCCTGGGTCGCTATACTGGCTGACGTGACCGCCACTTTCCCTCCGCTCTCCAGAGAGACTCGGATCTCCCCATTACCGAAGGGTATCTGCGTCGCTGGCGGGCGACTGCGCGCGCTGAGCACGGCCGCGTAGGGAACCGTCTTAACGGATCTGGACGCGTCTTCGTTCGCGGTTCGCCGACAGGAGCGCGGACTGCCGGGCACGCAAACACTGCTCCTGGACCCCGATGGATTCTCGCTGGGCTATATTTACAATGCGGAATTGCATTTCGTGGATCCAGACCTTCGATTGGCTGGAACGGTGCAGCCGTCCGCCTTTTGCGTTGCCTTCGCGGAGCACTGTGGCCGCTGGGTGGTCGCGTACCGAGACGGCAGTTCCCACTGTTTCTCAAATTACGGTAAACACCTGTGGACGTGGGAAGGCCCTGCCCGCGACCGGCCCTTTGGAATGTCTCAGCGCTTGGCGACAGACACCGATCTGATCCTAGTCGCGGAAGGACCGTTCCTCTACGCGCTAACGCCTCGTGGCCACTTGCTCTGGGACTGGGAGGTGCCGCGGCGCGACGAGCAACCGCGCCGGTATAACTTTACGCTTGGTGGCATCCAACGGGTGAATCAGGAGGCACTGCGTACTCTCGGCCTGAACGTGAACGCCGGCCCAGATGAGGTGCGACAAGCGTACCGCCGCATGGCGCGACTGACTCATCCGGATGTTCACCCGGACGCTCCCGGCGCTGCAGACCGCTTCCGCGCAGTGCGCTGAGCGCGCGAGGCGCTGCAGGGAGATCAAGCCGCTGCCAGGTCCGGTGGCATAAAACTCACTGCTACCGTGACGTTCAAAGGAGGCCCCATCCCAAATTCGATTACGGCGCTGACCTTAGCGGATGGAGTGATCGGCATCGGAACGATCAAAGGCGACGTGTACCTCTGTGACCGAGACGGAAGGGCACTCGTCTATCATCCTGGGATCGGCAGGAACTTCCTAGGCGTGAGTTCGCTCCTCATACGGGACTCCGGGCTCGACGCGGCGGTCGGCGGCGGGCGTGTCTTTCGATTCAACAGTGGCGCCGCAGTCGCGGCCAACGAGACCATGGATCACGATATAAAGTTGGTTTCCCACGGCGACGACGTTCTAGCAGCGGGCAACAAGACGCTTTGGGTAGTTGACGTGGATGACCAGCGGGTGCAGGTCGTAGCGGTGTCGCGCGGCATCGAGCAGGCGGACCTGTTGGGGATGCGGAGCACTGGCGCGCCACATGCGTGGGCTGGCGGAGAAGATCTGGAAGGTGTTGGCACCCAGGTCGGCGGCTTGGCGGGCCGCTCCCTCTAGCGAGCCGGACGTGGATGTGTGTATGCCAAGGCGCACCGGTCCGTGCTAGCAGCAACACTAGTCAAGGCGCAGTTGTGACACAGAGACACGCCACGAGGCCTGTCCCACACGCTAGGCGAGGCGCTGCTCCGCGGCGTAGGCAACTGTCTCAGGGGCGTGGCGCAAGGAAACATCGGCGTATTCAGCCGCGGTCGCCGGACCTTCCCAGGGCACGGGGTACTCGCACAGGCAACGCGGACAGATGTACTTGCCGTGCATGGGCCACATAGCTTCGTTGTGCAGACTCTTACACCAGGTAGTGCGAATCCAGTTCACCATAACCTCTAGCCTCCGATACTTGGACGCAAAAAATGCGCGCAAGGATTCTTATCGCTCTTGCTGTAGCAATTCACGTACCGAAGATTGGTGACGGATGTCGCCGGGGCGTTGCAGTACGTATTGTGCGGCTCCTCACGAAAACGCTTGACACGCCGTCCGGTTCAATCGTATGATTGAATCAGTTGATTGAATCAGACGAATGACCGACACCAAGGAAAAGATTCTGGACACGGCGGAACGGCTCATCGGAGAGCAGGGTTACGCTGCCACTTCGCTGCGCCAAATCATTGCGGAAGCAGGAGTTAACCTGGCTGCGGTGCATTACCATTTCGGCTCCAAGGAAGACCTGCTGGATGCCGTAGTGGTGCGCAAGGCGACACCGGTGAATGAGGCCCGCCTCGCCCGGCTGGACCGCGTGGAAGCGGAAGCGGGCAGCGGTCCGCTGGAGGTGGAGAAGGTGCTGGAATCCTTTTTTGTCCCGGCAGCGGAGGTGGCCAGCCGTAGCCCGGAGTTCGTGCGCCTGATTGGACGGATGCTCACAGAAGGCATGATGCCGCGAATTGCGGAGAGACATTTCCAGGCTGCGGGTCTGCGTTTCGTGACCGCTCTCCGGCGAGCCCTCCCCGAGTTGCCGCAGGAAGAACTGTTGTGGCGGATCCATTTCACGGTGGGCGCGATGGCGCACGCGGTGTGCGGCGCGCCGATCTTTCCGCAGATGGCGGGGGATCCGGCGGACCTGGAGCCGCGCATGAGGCGGCTGGTGACATTCCTGGGCGCGGGCTTTCGCGCCCCCGCAACGGCGGACAAGGAGAAGTAGATGCGATTGGTTTGGGTATTGCTGTGCACGGCGCCGCTGGTTGCGCAGCCGGTTCCATTGAGCTTGAAGCGCGCGGTGGAATTGGCGATCGCGCCGGAAGGCAACACGCGGGTGCGGCTAACGGAAGAAGCGCTGAAGCAGGCCGAATCGCGATCGGCGCAGTCGCGGGCGGCCTTACTGCCGGATCTCTCGGCGGCCTTCACGGATCAGAATCTAACCCGCAACCTGGCGGCCCAGGGGATTCAGATCTCGGTTCCGATACCGGGCTTCCACTTCCCGGAGTTTGTGGGTCCGTTCAGCACCATGGACGCCCGGGTTTCGGCATCGCAGAGCGTTTTCGATTTCAGCTCCATCCGGCGTTTCCAGGCGTCGAAGGTGGGGGTGAGCGCGGCCAAGGCGGATATCAATGGAAGCGCGGAGCAGGTGGCGGCACAGGTAGCGCGCGCCTATCTGGCGGCGGTGCGGGCGGACGCGGACGTGGAGGCGGCGCAGGCTAACGTGACGCTTTCGGAGGCGGTGCTCAAGCAAGCGGAGAATCAGAAGGCGGCGGGCACCGGCACGGGCATCGAGATCACGCGGGCGCGCGTGCAACTGGCCAACGACCGGCAGCGGCTGCTGGTGGCGCAGAACGCGCGGCGCGCCGCGGGCCTGCAACTGCTGCGCGCCGTCGGCCTGCGCCTCGATACGGAGCTGGTACTGACGGACAAACTGCAATACGTCCCGGTGGACCCGGTGACGATGCAGCAGGCGAAGGCGCAGGCGCTGAAAGAGCGGCCGGATTTGGAGGCGCAGCAGGAGCGCGAAGCCACCGCGCGTCTCTCGGCGAGCGCCACCAAACTGGAGCGGCTGCCCACGGTAGCGGCCTTCGGCGATTACGGGTCGAGCGGAGCGAGCTTGGACAATTCCTTGCCGACGCGGACCATCGGGATCTCGGTGCGTGTGCCGCTGTTCGATGGCGGGCGGCGCGACGCGCGGCGGGCGGAATCGGCGTCGCAATACCGCGCGGAGAAGGTGAAGACCAACGATCTCAAGGAGCAGATCGAGCTGGATGTGCGGCTGGCGCTGGACGCGCTGCGCTCGGCGGAAGAGCAGGTGAAGGTCTCTAAGGAAGGGCTGGAACTGGCGGAGAACGAACTGGCGCAAGCGCGCCGAAGGTACGAAGCCGGAGTCGCCATCGGGGTGGAAGTGACCGACGCGCAAAGCCGTCTGGAGCGCGCGCGCGACAACCAGACGGCCGCGCTCTACAACTACAACGTGGGCAGGATCGACCTGGCGCAGGCGATGGGCGCGGTGCGCAAGAGCGTTGAGTAAGGACTTAATATGCCGTTTCACTGCTGGAATGTTCCTTCAACGCAGAGAAAGATAAAAGAAGAGCATGCCCCCAAGAATGGGGGCATGGCAGCCTGAAAGGCTACGCTACATATGAGAAAAAGAATTCTGATTGTCGTATTGATCTTGGCGGCCGCCGGGGCGGCGGTTTGGGCGATTCGCGGGATGGGAAAGGCGCCGGATAACCGCCTCCTACTTTCCGGGAATATCGAGCTGAACGAAGTCACCATCGCGTTCAAAACCGCCGGGCGGCTGCTGGAGCGCACGGTGGACGAGGGCGACGCGGTGAAAAAGGGGCAGGTCATCGCCCGCTTGGACCGCGACCAACTGATGACGCAGCGGGAACGCGAGACGGCGGGCCTGGCTTCGAGCGAATCGCAACTGGCGCAAGCGCAGACCGCGGTTGCATTCCAGCGGGCGAGTCTGGCGGCGGATCTGGAGACCCGGCGCGCCGACGTGACCAGCGTGGAAGCGCGCCTGGCGGAGCTGCAGAACGGCGCGCGGCCGCAGGAAAAACTGGACGCCAAGGCCGCCGTGGACGCGGCCGCCAGCGAAGTGGAGCGCGCGCAGCGGGATTGGGACCGGGCACAGACGCTGTATAAGAACGACGATATTTCGACGGCGCAATTCGATCAATTCCGCA
>Ga0208079_1001325_pt1 | contig 13006 bp, 9 predicted proteins | sample NGESurdeep092012_5_FD_184474 | JGI IMG/M metagenome (GOLD analysis project Ga0208079, IMG submission 184474) | Arctic peat soil microbial communities from Barrow, Alaska - NGEE Surface sample 210-2 deep-092012 (SPAdes) | ecosystem: Environmental > Terrestrial > Soil > Wetlands > Peat ... | reverse complement strand
CCCGCATTCCTCTCGCCCCTCTGCATTCCCTCACCACACCCTTCAGCATTGGTTTGTGAGACGTGCTCTAGTGACACTTCCCGCCGCTCGGATCCCACACCCGGCCGTTCGTCTCGATCCACGCGGACCGGTATTCACCGCCGCCGAGAGTCAGCACCAGCACACCGAAGCGGCCTTCGAGACGGTAATCACTGTTGCGGATCTTCTTGCCGCCGAATCCGCGCAGTTCCTCACCGCCGGTGCCCGCGACGATCTCCGGTATTCCGCGTAGCGTATCGGGCAGTCCCGCCGGAGTCTGCGGAAGGAATCGCTCGTAGTCGTGATCGTGGCCGTTCAAGACCAGATCGACGCTCGCATCATACAGGATTTGCCAGATCGGCTGAAAGCGCGCGTCGCTGCCGTGCCACCCGGAGCTGAAGCGCGGCTCGTGCCAATAGGCGACGGTGCATGGCTTCGGCTTGTCCTTGAGATCCTTCTTGAGCCAGTCTTCCTGCGCCTTGCGGTCGAGGTCGCTGAACTCGCTCAGCACGACGATTTCGCTGTTGAGCACGACCACGTGCCAGGTGCCTACCTCGTAGCTGTAGTATCCGGCGCCGGCGGCGCCGGCCTTGTCGCCGAAATAGGCGAAGTACGGGTTGGCCGCCTTGCTGAGATAATCGTGGTTGCCGGGGGTAGGGTGAAGCTTGCTCATGATGCCCCGCTTCGGATTGCCCCACGTCGAGCCGAAGCAATTGGTGAACTGCCTCGCGGTGCCTTCCTGATACGCGTTGTCACCGAGCGTGAATACCGCATCCGTCACTTTCGCCACGCTGTCTGCCTTGAGAATGCTGTCCACCAGCATCGCTGTCTTGTCATCGCCGCCGCCGTCGCATCCGGCAATGTCGCCGACGCCCATGAGTACCGATGCTCCTGCGAGCTTGACCACCGCGGCCGGCGCAGCCGCAGGTGGCGGCGTGACTTGAATCGTCGGAGTGCATCCGAGCGCCGCCGCCAGCGCACCAACAAGAACACGGAGAGCGAGTCGCATGATCAGATACCGAGTCCCGTTTGGCAGTGCATTCCCTTATGACCCAGTTCGCTGGTGACGGTGCAGCTGACTATGAACGATTGGTTCGACAGGCCGATCCAGATCCCCGCTCCGGTCGAGGCGCGCCATCCACCGGGCGAAGCCGAGTTTACATACACGCGGCCGGCCTCGGCGGTACCCAGTACTCCGGCACGCATCGGCACCATGAACGCGAAACTCATCAGCGGAATCCGCAGTTCGGAACTCGCGAAGATCGCCGCATCGCCGGCGAAGCGATCCGGATCCATGTTGCGAAGCGTTCGGCTGCCGCCAATGAACGCCGCGTCGAAGAACGGAAACGTGCCGAAGACTTTCGTCGCGCCGGCTTGCCACACGAACACGGGGTCCGTCGGAATCGAAAACGTCATGAACGAACCGACATGGGCGTTGACCACCTCGTACGCGCTGGTGACGTCCATCATCACCGGGTAGTAAGTCCCATCGATATCGAACAGGAACCGCCGCTGTGGCGACTTCGGATTGTCCGTCGACTCATGATGGAGTCCGAGCTGCACCCCGGCTTGGCCGAAGCTCCCGACGCCGTAGGGACGAGTGAGCGATACGAGTCGATTCGGTGCGCTGTCGGTGCGCGTATACCGGAGAATCGGACCGAGTGACAAGTCCGTTGTCTCGCCGAGTGTATATGCCAGCGCAGGATGGAACCGCCACTGCCGCTGCCGCACGTCGAAGAACCCCGACGCGGAATCCGGGGTGTCGTTGCCCAGGCCGTGGAACGAGAGAACCGCAAACTGTGAGACGGACGCCGTCAGCTCCGTGTGAAATGGCGTTTCCGCCCATCGCTTGTCCGCAACCGCGTGCAGGGCGGATCCTTGGAGACCAAAGGCGTACTCGGCCACGAGCCCCACCATGCTCGAATACGGCCGGTTCCGGAATCCGTACGTGTATCTCTCGACGCCGATCGTCGGCGTGACTCCGAGCACCAGTTCGGATCTGAGTCCCACGACTGGACTGAGCTTCGCGCCTCGATCCGGGCTCGGCGGGACGACTTTGCCGCGCGACTTGATCCAGGGCAGCCGGTCGAACAGCGTGTCCTTCCCGTAGGTCACTCCTTCCACCGTTCCGGCGTCGATGAGCTCCGTTGGATTCGCGCGATCGTCCACTCGTGAAGAATCGGTCAGCCAGTTGATGCCGTTGCCTCCGATGATCTTCACGGAAATGCTCTCTCGCACGTCGCCCCGCACGATCGACGTGTCGTTGCCGCCGTGGAGATAGACGCGGATCTCCCGGGTCTCGTGGAAATCGAAAAGGCGCGCGAAGAACGGGTCGTCGCCGGCAGTCTCGAGCCTCACGTCGACGAGACCGTTCGATTCGCGCGTCACCGTGAGACGATCTGCGGCGTCGGTGCCGTGTACGTCGACGACGCCGGAGAGGTACAGATAGAAAGTCGTCGCCGCCGTCTTGAGATGCTCCCGGCGAAGCCTGAGCGTGGCGGCAAGCGCCGGCGCCCACCAGTGGTACTCCGCCGGCATCGCGCGGACGGCGCTGTCGATCACCGCATCGGTGAGTCTGGTGGTCAGATCGTTCGCGATGGAATCCCACACCGGGCGTTCGAGCCCGCTCAACAGACGGCGGTCCATTTCCAGGCTGTTGTACGTAAGACCCGGAATATTGATGTTGCCGTCGAACTTCAGGAGATTCGGCGCGGCGAACCGCGCCGCCGCGAGGAACGCGCCGCGATACGCGACGAACGCCTGGTCGCGGTCGCGAGGGATCGGTTCCCACGGCGACGCGTGACCCTTCTGCATGCGCGCCCACTTCCACTGGCCCGGATGACGGTCGTTATCGTTGAGGAAGAGGTCCATCAGTCGCGCCTTGAGCAGGGCGCGCGTGTCGACGCGCTGGCGCCCGTCGCTGTCGAGCAGTTTCCGCAGGGAGTCGCTGTCGATGATCTCCAACGCGCCGGCGAAACCTTCGCCGTGCGCTGTCTTGCCGGGCGAGAGCTCGATCATGCCGAGCCGGCCCGCGAACTCGGTCGAGTACTCTCCGAGGATCGAGTCGTGAGGCATGACCACGAGCTGCGGCGTCGCATGGAGCACGCCGGCTGCCTCGAGCAGAGGGGCGGCGACGAGCGCGGCGGCCGGGTGTTCGGTACTGACCTGGTCCTTGAAGACTTCCATCGCCAGCGCGCCGGCCATGCCCGGCGGAAGGTGAGCCCGCTTGTCGACTGACCGGAACGCGTACTCCTCACCGTCCTTGGCGATGAAACGCAGCGATTCCGTCTGCATGCCGCCGCCTTTCTTCTTCGGCTCGAGGCCGCCGGCGAACCGGCGCAGGTCGAGTACCGGCACGCGAATGGGCGTCGTCCAGAATACGCGATAGTTCTCGCCAAACAGGAAATTATGGAATCCGCTTGTTGCGTACTCGGGCCCTGGTGCGATCGTCACGCTGTCGGCGCCGGATACCGGAGGCGGCGGCGGGACGACGGCTTGCGCCGCGATCGACACGGGGAACGCGGCGCAAAGAGCGCCTGCGGCGGCCGCACGCACCACCGGCGAGAACCGGGTGAAGTCGATCAAACGCTTGAACGTGCTCACGGTGTCAGTTCCCCTTTCTTGCGATCCCGAACTTCCCCGGAAATTGCGAGACGATGCCGTCGGTGAGCATGTCGGCCATCATGAGAACCTGTTTCTCGATGGCGTCGAAGTCCTGGACGTCGGCGGTGTAGTCCTTCTTCAGCCGATGCTCCGCCTCGGAACGCGTCTGGTCGCAATGGGTGTACATCGCGGTGCGCACCCGCGCCGTCGCCCAATTGTTGGGGTTGGCGTGATGCAGGAACTCGGCAATCTCATCCGCGTTGGCGCGCCACTTGGTATTGACCGAGTCGGTCTTGGCGGCGTTACCGGACTTCGCCGCCGCGATCAGTTCGCCGGCGGTGAGAATGTGCTCCTTCAGCAGGCCGGTCAGCTTCCCGCCCGATTCCTCGCCGTAGTAGCGCGCCATCGCGGCGCCGATGTCCGTCTGGTTGAGCAGGAGCCGCTGCGTGGTCGCGTCCTTGTCCGGCAGGCCGGCGGCGACGCTGACGATGTACTGGCGGGTCCATGTGGCATGATCCGACCACAGCTTCCGCATGGCGTCATGGAGTTCGGTTCGCGACTGCTGCGCGCCCGCGACCGTGGGCCCAACCAGGAACGCGGCGATCACCGACAGGCGACGCGCGACGTGGGACATACTGCCTCCTCTCGGGGGTACCGGCGACGGACTGGGGCAATCGCTTCCTCTATGGATTAGAGGATAGGGCTTGAGGATGAGCCGGAACATCGCTCAAATGGGCGGTTTCCGGTGTAGTGCGAGAGAGGTAGATGTCACCGCATTACGAAGAGTTCCGGACCGGGCAACTCCTGCCGGCGCAGGCGCGGACTTGGGGTGCTCCCGCACTACCGTCCGCCCCTCCATGTTTCAGATGTGACGACCCCGCCCGCCAGCCCGGCAGCGACGCCGGCCAAGCCCGGCACCACCCCCGCGTCTCGACCATGGTCCCGGCGGCTGAGGATCATCGACCTCGTTCGCCCGCACTGGAAGCCACTGTCGATTGCGGTGGTCGCGGTGATCGGCGAGACGCTCGCCGACGTTCTCGATCCCTGGCCGATCAAGATCGTCGTCGACAACATCCTGAAGGCGAAGCCGCTGACGGGAATCCTGGGCCGCGTCGTGACCGGGACCTTCGGCGAAGGGCCGCACGCGGTGCTGAATTTCGCGGTGGCGGCCGTGGCCGTCGTGGCCGTCCTCGGCGCTGTCAGTGCGTACTTCGAGAAATATCTCACGACCAGCGTGAGTCAGTGGGTGGGACACGACCTGCGCCGTACCCTCTACCACCACATCCAGCGCCTGTCACTCGCGGAGCACGACAAGACGCGAACGGGCGACATGATCACGCGGGTGACGACCGACATCGAAGTCATTCAGGACTTCATCGATTCCGCACTGCTCGGTATTCTCGTCGACCTGCTGACCATGGTCGGCATGGTCGGTGTCATGTTCTACCTCAACTGGCGCTTCACGCTGATTGCCTTGTCCGTGATGCCGGTGCTCTTCCTCGTGGTGTTCCGCTACACGCGACGTATCAAGAAGGCCTCGCGGGCAGTGCGCAAGAAGGAAGGCGATCTGCTGTCCATCGTGGCGGAGGTGCTGGGCTCCATCCGCGTGGTCAAGGCGTTCGCGCGCGAAGACTACGAGGAGAAACGGTTCGAGGTCGAAAGCCTCGCCAACGTCGAAGCCGGCATGCAGGCGCGAACCCTCAAGGCCCGGCTGGCGCCGGTCGTCCAGCTGATCGTCGCCGTCGGTACGTGCCTGGTACTGGGATACGGCGCACGCCTTGCCGTCGCCGGAACGCTCAGTGCCGGCGTGCTCATCGTCTTCCTCCTGTATCTGGGCAAGATGTACAAGCCCATGCGCGATCTCTCGAAGATGACCGACACCGCCTCCAAGGCGATGGTCGGCTACGAGCGCATTCAAGAGGTGCTCGACATTGAAAGCGTCGTCTGCGATCTGCCCGGCGCACGCCCGGCGCCGAAATTCACCGGTCGGATCGAGTTCAGGAACGTCAGCTTCGGCTACGCAGCCGACACGCCGATCCTCACGGATGTCAGCTTCAGGATCGAAGCGGGTCAGGTTGCGGGGATCGTCGGTCCGTCAGGAGCGGGGAAGACGAGCATCGTGAGCCTGATTCCGCGGTTCTACGATCCGGTGTCCGGAGAGGTGGTCATCGAAGGCACGGACGTTCGGCAGTATCAGCTGAGTTCGCTGCGCGACCAGATCAGCTTCGTGCTGCAAGACACGCTGCTCTTCAACACGACCATCTGGCAGAACATCGCGTATGGCAAGCCTGGCGCGTCGCCCGATGAGATCAAGCGTGCAGCCGAGCTGGCCAACGCGAGTGAGTTCATCGACGCGATGCCCGACGGCTACGACACGATGGTCGGCGAGCGCGGCGTCACGCTCTCCGGCGGTCAGCGCCAGCGCATCGCGATCGCCCGCGCGGTCATTCGCGACACGCCGATCCTGATTCTCGACGAACCGACGGCCGGCCTGGACGCGGGTTCCGAGAAGACCGTCATGGAAGCGCTGGACCGACTGATGAAGGGCCGAACGTCGGTCGTCATCGCGCATCGGCTCGGCACGATCCGCCACGCCGACGTCATCTTCGTCGTGAAGGACACTGGATTGTCCGAGCGGGGCACGCACGAGGAACTCATGGCCCTCAATGGCGTATACGCCGAGTTGTTCAGGATCCAGACCCCCGAGGAGCCCGCGACGCCGGCCTGATTCCTCACGGTTTGCTTACGATGCCGGCCAGCGACTGCTATCATGTTGCCACGCACTCAACCGGACGCGATTGAATTGTGAAACTGATCATCGAACCGACCGACGGCGTGGCACCGATCCTCGCCGCCATCACGAGCGCCAAGAAGAGCGTAGAGATTGCGATCTTCCGATTCGACCGCAAGGACCTCGAAACGGCGTTGACGGCGGCCGTCGTGAAGGGCGTCCGCGTGATCGCGCTGATCGCGTTCCACAACCGCGGCGGCGAGGCAAGCCTTCGGAAGCTCGAGTTGCGGTTTCTCGCGGCGGGAATCATCGTGGCGCGTACCTCCGGAGACTTGACCCGCTATCACGACAAGTATGTGGTGATCGATCGCCGCGTCCTCTGCATGCTCTCGACCAACTTCACCCGCCTCGACATCGACCACAGCCGCGGTTTCGGCATCGTGACCACTCGCGCGAATTGGGTGCACGAGGCCCGCAGACTTTTTCGGGCCGATTGCAGCCGGGCGAAATACGTGCCCAAGACGGAAACGTTCGTCGTCAGTCCCGTGAATGCCAGGAAATCGCTCGCCGCCTTCCTGCAACGGGCCAAGAAAGAGTTGCTGATCTACGATCCGCGAATCACCGACAGGGAGATGCTTCGTGTGCTCGAGGAGCGCAAGAAGGCGGGTGTGACGATCCGGGTGATCGGCACCGTGGGCGGACGTTCCCAGCTCGACGTGCAGAGACTCGGCGGCGTCCGGCTGCACACGCGTACGATCATCCGCGATCGGCGAGAGGCGTTCATCGGGAGCCAGAGCCTGCGCGCGCCGGAGCTCGATTCGCGCCGCGAACTCGGCCTCATCATTCAGGACGTGAAGGCCGTAAAGAAATTGATCGAGACATTCGAATCCGACTGGGATCCCAAACGCTCCGTCAAGGTGAAGGCGGACAAGAAGGAGACGGCCGTGGCTCAAGACAAGGAGTCGGAGAAGGCGGTGAAGGTCTTGACGAAGGACCTGAGTCCTATCGTCAGCACCATGAAGAAGGCCGTCAAGAGAGCCGTCGCGAAGGCCGGCGAAGACGTCCTTCACGACAAAGGCGTCAAGGAAACGATGAAGAAAGTCGTCAAGAAGGCGGTGAAGGACGCGGTCCACGAAGCGGTTCGGGAGAGCCGGAAGTCGTAACGATTCGAGGTCATCCATTCCAGTGCCCGCCATGAGGTTCAAGCAGAACGCCGGCGTTCTCGTGATCGTCGCGTCGTTGCTCGCGGTCGCGTACGGCGTCTACCGAACCGATAGCCGGGCCGCGGCTCCGTCGGCACGCACCGCTCGACGCGCGCCATCCGACCGCACGATCGTCGTCGATCAAAGCTCTCTCGTCACGGCAGAGCAGCTCGTCCGCATGCCCGCGACCGCCGACGAACGGCCGTTCGCCGAAGACGCCCTGCGCATCGCCGATGGGGAGATGGATCTTGCGTTCGCCCAGGCGGTGCGGCGGACGGCCAACCAGCCGCGCGCGAAGTCGGAGGCCGCCAGGGAAGCCGATTCGCGCCTGCAGCGGGCACTGCGCGCGCTGGTGGCCGATCAGGCTCAGGTTGTCTCGCTCACCGCCGCCCTGGGCAAAGCGAACATCGCCGGCGCCGAGTCGCTCCACGACCGGCTCGACCTGGTGCAGGCGCAAGCCGCGCTCGATCAGGACGAGGTGGACGACGCCCGGCAGGATCTCCGGCGCGCGGGCGGCGACCCGCAGGGCCGGATGCAAGACATGATCGAGGAGCACGACGCCGCGTCGAAGAGCTCCGACAGCCTACGCGTCGCCGTCACGAATCCCGTCGAATTGCACGGGCTCATTCGCCGCTTGCAGGCTCTGCAAGCCCTATACGCGAAGGAAGCGCTGTTGAGGCGGGCCAGGGCGGCCGCCGATTCGCTCGCCGTCCGCTTCAGGCAGCGTCACGACAGCGTGGAAGCGCGCACCGCGGCCCTCGTCCGCGACTCGTCGACCGCGCACCTGAGCCACGACTCCTCGGCGGCCCTGCTCGCGATCACGCAGCGCCGCGCCCTCGACGGGAAGATTCGGGCGACGCTCGACCAGCGCGTCGACAACCAGCACCGACTCGCCGACGCCTACACCGGATGGATCGCGGTGCTGCGCGCGGAGGAGATCGGCGTCATCAACCGCGCACTGCGCGGCGTCGAGCTGATACTCGTCATCGTGCTCGTCACGCTGGTCCTCGCCCGCTGGATCGAGCACATGCTCGGCGCCAAGTCGCTCGACCGCCGTCGAACGCAGACGCTGTACATGCTCGTGCGAGTGTCGCTGCAGGTGGTCGCCGCGTTGCTGATCCTTCTCGTGATCTTCGGCAAGCCCGACAACCTCGGCACGATCCTCGGCCTTGCCGGCGCCGGCCTGACCGTGGCGCTCAAGGATTTCATCATCGGCTTCATCGGCTGGTTCGTGCTGATGGGCAGGAACGGCATTCGCATCGGCGACTTCGTCGAGATCAACGGCGTGACCGGAGAAGTGGTGCAGCTCGGGGTGTTCTACACAGTGCTGCTCGAAACGGGCGACTGGACCGAGTCGGGTCATCCGACCGGCCGTCGCGTGACGTTCATGAACGGTTTTGCGATCGAGGGACACTACTTCAACTTCTCGACGTCGGGACGGTGGCTTGGGGACGACGTGCGAATCGTCGTGCCGGCGGGACGCGACCCGTATCCGATCGCTGAGGCACTGCAGAAGCAGGTGGAGGAGGCGACGGCCGAGAATGCGCGCGAAGCCGAGGCGCAGTGGACGGAGGCGGGGCGTTCACCGCAGTCGACCGCGCCGGCGGCGGCAAGCGTCAGTCTCAGGCCGGTCGCGAGCGGGGTGGAAATCACGGTTCGCTACATCACGCGCGTGGCGGACCGGGAAGAATTGCGGGGGAAATTGTATCACACGGCGGTGGACATGCTTGGAGGAGCGAAGGCGCCCGCCTGAACCAGAGAAAAAAAATGTCCATGACGATCATTGCCGCCATCGTGTCGATCTTTCTGCAGCTTGCGCCGCCGGTCGTGGTCGTCTTTGAAACGGCCGCGGGGAACTTCGAAGTCGCCGTCGACGTGGCACATGCGCCCATCACCGGGGCGAACTTCCTGAGGTACGTGGACGCCGGCGCGTACAACGGCGGGATCTTCCATCGCACCGTACGGCCTGAGACGGAAACTCGTACGGACTATCCCATTCAGGTGGTGCAGGCGAGCGCCGCGAAGGGTTTCAAGAGCTACCCGGAGATCCCGCTCGAGCGCACGAGCGCGACGGGTCTCAAGCACCTGGCCGGAACGATCTCGATGGCGCGCGGTCCCTCGCCCGGCTCGGCGACGAGTGACTTTTTCGTGTGCATCACCGACACTCCCGAGAACGACTTTGGAGGAAGGCGCAACGCCGACGGTCAGGGCTTCGCCGCCTTCGGGCAGGTGGTTGCCGGCATGGACGTGATCAGGAAGGTTCAGGCGTCGCCGACGCAGACGGGCGCGGGAGGCCGCAGCACACAGAACCTCCAGCCGCCCATCGCGATTCTGAAAGCGTACCGCAAAAAGTAGCCGCCGGCCGTGACGCTGGTCCGGCTCCTTTCTCACTTAGCCGCTCAGCCCGTGGTGTGGTATTTTGGGAACATCACCCGCTCCCCACGAGGCTCCCGTGTACTCTGTACTTCGCGCCGCCGCGGCCGCAGCACTGCTCGCGCTGCCGCTCGCCGCACAGCAGGATGATCCCGCGCTGATCGCGAAGGCCAAGGCGATCCATGCCAAGGCGATCAAGATCGATACACATGTCGACATCGATCCCTCGACGATGACCGACGTGAAGCCCAACTACGTCACCGGGCACGCGCATCAGGTCGATCTCCCGAAGATGCGAAACAGCGGCGTCGACGCCGTCTTCTTCAGCATCTTCGTCGGCCAGGCGCAGGACTTCTCCGACAGCGGCTACGCGAAAGCCAGGGCGGGCGATGTCGCGAAGTTCGAGGCCGTCCACTATCTGGCCGAAAAGCTCGCACCTGATCAAATCGAAATCGCCTACACGGCGGCCGACGTCCGCCGCATTCGCGCGAAGGGGAAGCTCGTTGCGCTCATGGGCGTCGAGAACGGCTACGGCATCGGGACGGACATCACGAACGTCAAGAAGTTCTACGACTACGGCGCGCGCTACCTCTCGCTCACGCACAACGGGCACAACCAGCTCTCCGATTCGAACACCGGCGAATCCGACAATGTCTGGAAGTGGCACGGCGTGAGCCCGCTCGGCAAGCAGGTCGTCGCCGAGGCGAACAAGTACGGGATCATGCTCGACATTTCGCACCCGTCGAAAGAGTCGAACATGTGGGTGATGGCGAACAGCAAGGCGCCCGTGATCGCGTCGCACTCCGGCGTCCGCGCCTTGTGCAAGACTGCGTCGCGCGACCTCGACGACGAGCAGCTTCTCGCGCTGAAGAAGAACGGCGGCGTCATGCAGGCGGTCGCGTTCGCCGGGTTCGTGAAGTGCGATCCGCCGTCGGCCGAGCGCACGGCGGCCCTCAATGCACTTTCAACGGAATACGGAATCCCGGCCGCGCAGGCCGGACGCTTGGGCGGCGGTGGCGGCGGGCGCGGCGCGGCGATTTCCAGCGGCGTTTGCGGGATCGGGTACGATGCGAACGCGGCGCCGCGCGGCGGTGGCGGTGGCGGAGGCGCGGGCCGCGGCGGCCGCGGCAACCCGCTCGCCGACATGGATCCGGCGAAGCGCGCCGAGTTCCAGGCGAAGCTCGACGCACTCAACGTGAAGTACCCGGTGCCGGCGCGCGCGAACGTCAAGGATTTCGTGAACCACATCGACTACGCCGTCAAACTCATCGGCGTCGACCACGTCGGTATCAGCTCCGACTTCGACGGCGGCGGCGGCATCGACGGCTACAACTGCACGAGTGAGGCGATCAACGTCACGACCGAACTCGTCCGTCGCGGCTATACGGAAGAGCAGATCATCAAGATGTGGGGCGGCAACGTGCTGCGCGTGATGGAGGAGGTCGAGAAGGCGGCGAAGAAGGCGCAGGGAGTGAAGTCCACGGAGGACGCGCTTCCCGAGACCGGCACGTTTTCCATCATCGCGTACGATACGGCGACCGGAGAATGGGGCGGTGCAGTGCAGTCGCGCGTCTTCTCGGTCGGCAACGGCGTCCTCTCGGCGGAGGCCGGCGTGGGCGTCGTGGCGACGCAGGCGGTCGTCGACGTGAGCTACGGCCCGCAGGCGCTCGCGTTGCTTCGGCAGGGAAAGTCCGCTGCGGAAGTGGTGAAGTATGTGTGGGAGCACGATCCCGATCCCGACACCGCGCGCTGGGCGAAGACGGGGCGGCAATTCGCGGTCGTCGATGGCAAGGGAAATGTCGCGGCGTACACCGGGCCCACCGCCCCGACGGCGGCGGGTGACAAGCAGGGCGCGCACGTGACCGCGCAGGGAAACACGCTTGCCGACAAGTCGGTGCCGGATTCGATGGTTGCGGCGTTCAATCGCGCGAGCGGCCATCTCGCGTTCCGTCTGCTGGCCGGGATCGAGGCGGGTCAGGCGGCAGGCGGCGATAAACGCGGCAAGCAGTCGGCCGCGATGATCATCGTGAAGAAGTGCGGCGGGGTGTGGCTGCACAACGACGTGGTGCTCAAGCTGCAAGTGGACGACAGTCCGGAGCCGATCGTGGAGCTTCGCCGGCTCGTGGAGAAGGCGCCGCTGCCGCCGCGAGGCGTGACGAACGCGCAGAACGATCCGGCGTGCCGGTGAGCGATGTGGCGGCGCTCGGATTGCGCCCGCGACGCAGCATAGCGTGACAGCATAATTGTCGTCAGGCCACGATACAGATTTTCACACATGACCTCACGACACGTCCTCGTCTCCATGCTGGCCGCACTCTTGGTGAGCCTCGTCCTTTCGGCATGCGGAAGCGGCGAGCGCCATCAGTCGGCTGCCTCCTACGAGGTAACAGGTCGTTTTCCGCATGATCCAACGGCTTACACGCAAGGTCTCGTGTGGGCTGACAGCATTCTCTTTGAGAGTACGGGGCAGTACGGCCACTCCGAATTGCGACGCGTCGATCTTCGCTCGGGTCGGGTACTGGCGTCGCGACCGCTCACGGCAGATCGCTTTGGCGAAGGACTCACGTTGCTGAAGGGCCGTCTGTATCAGCTCACGTGGAAAGAAGGCGTGGCTTATACCTACGATGCAGCCACGCTCGCGCCTCGTGACTCATTTCACTATGCTGGAGAAGGATGGGGACTCGCCACCGATGGGACGTCGTTGATCATGAGCGATGGTTCCGATTCCCTTCGTATCCTGTCACCGGCGACCTTTCAGGTGCAACGCGTCGTGCACGTTCGGTACAACGGCGCGCCTTTGTACCAGCTGAACGAGTTGGAGTATGTCAACGGCGAGGTGCTCGCCAATGTCTATCAGTCCAACTGGGTGATGCGGATCGATCCTGCTACAGGCACCGTGCGTGAGGCGATCGACTTTGCTGACTTGTATCCGGAGCGCCCCGCGTCGGCCGAAGTCATGAACGGCATCGCGCTCGCGCCGGACGGTAGTCAGCTATTGCTGACGGGTAAGCTGTGGCCCGTCCTGTTTCAGGTTCGACTCGGCGCGCCACAAAGCCATCACTAGCCTCTTTCATGCGGA
>Ga0208079_1001321_pt1 | contig 13040 bp, 17 predicted proteins | sample NGESurdeep092012_5_FD_184474 | JGI IMG/M metagenome (GOLD analysis project Ga0208079, IMG submission 184474) | Arctic peat soil microbial communities from Barrow, Alaska - NGEE Surface sample 210-2 deep-092012 (SPAdes) | ecosystem: Environmental > Terrestrial > Soil > Wetlands > Peat ... | reverse complement strand
CTGACTGGACCTGACGGCGCAGACTCCGTGGACACCAAAGCCATGGAGAAACTCTTCCTCTCCCTGGCCTGAGCCAGGGCAGGGAAACCGCACTCCGGGCGGTGCCTGCCCCCGCAGCCACCCACTACCGTGCCCACGAGGGGCCACATCCCGTGAACAACATGCCTGACACGCTCGGGCCGAACCGGCTCCGTAACGTCATCATCATCGGCTCGCGCGGCATAAACCTCGGTCGTGTATCCCGCGGGACCCGCAACCTGCGACGGTTCCTTCTTCCGCGACCAGGACATCGTGGTCGTCAGCGGCGTGCACGGGCGCGACAAGCCTCGTGCCTCCAAGATCATCATCGAGGGCGCGCTGAACAACGACAAGATCCACTTCGCCTGGAACTCGGCCCACCTGGCCGGCATCACCGGCGCAGCGGCTCGGCGCCGGGCCCACGACCCGCTCGAAAGGGTGGGACTGCTCCGCGGTCTCGCCGACGACGACCAACGCGCCGTGGTGATCGTCAGCGATGGCGCCAGGTTGCGTGAGGGCGCCAACCGCGTTCTGTAACTCGAGGACCGGCCTTTCGAGGTCGCTTCCCTGACCATCGACCCCGTGTGCGGCTACGAGCGTCGAACGGACCGAACCCAAGGTCGGGTTCCTACTCTCCAGGATATGCGGAGCCGAACGGAGTAGTTGAGGTTCATTGCGGCGCCGCCCTCATGCGGCAGCGGTGGAATATCCATGGAGCTGAAGTCCGGTCTGGATCGAGTTTCCGTTAAAAGGTATGTGCGGTGCGATCGCTGGGAACAGCCAGAGGAAGCAGACCGCGACCACACCGACGACCAGAACTAGCAACAGAAGGGCTTTGACCTGCCACGGACCGGGGAGCATGCGCCACAGGGGTCCGTACATCTCAGCCCGCCGCTCCGGCCGGAACAGCCATGAACGACGACGGAAGACCGCTGGCCCGGGCGATGTTCTTCACGAGCTTGGCGAACACGATGTCGCGGTACTGGGCGCTGAACTTGGGATGGCAGGCGGTCATCGTCAGCCAAGCCTGGGTCGGTTTAGCGCCTGGGCGCTGCGGCACGGGGGCAATCACCTCCACCTTGTCCGGGGTGACGATCACATGCCGGTCGACGGTATACACGATGTAGCTGGCCTTGGTCTCAACCACGATGACGTCCCCTTTCTGAAGCAGGTCGATGTTGTTCAGCGGCCGCCCGTACGTCGTGCGGTGTCCGGCGAGGGCGAAGTTGCCGACCTGGCCCGGGAATGCCGTGCCGGAATAGTGCCCCATGCCCTTGATCAGCGTGTCGCGGTCGGTGCCCTCCAACACCGGCCTGGCATAGTCGGCGCCGAAGCGCGGGATCCGGACGATAGCGAAGGCCTGGCCGAGGGGCACTTTCCTCAACGTGGCCGGAGGGCCGGCGGCTCGCCGCTCGGGACGCCCTGGCGGACCGAAACCCTTCTCGAGCGCCTGGATGGTGCTCGCTTGTGCGCGGTTGGCAGTCACGTCGGTCCACCAGAGCTGCCAAGCCACGAAGAGGAGCAGTAACATGCCGAGGGTGATGACCACCTCACCGAGGGCGCGGACCCCCCAGCGCAACCCCCTCATCGTCGTCCCGTCATGGCTGTGCCTTGGCGTTCAACAGGCTCAGGCCTCTTGCGTATGCCGGAAGGTCACCCTGGACCGGCTCTTCACGTCGTAGCCCAATCCGAGCAAATTGGGCCTGGCGGTAGATCGACGAAGGGGTGCCCGGTCGTCGCATGGGACTCCGGCGACACCGACTGGCTCCAATGTCCGGCATGGATCGGACCGCATCGGCCATGCGCCTGCCGGTCACCCCGTAGCCATTGACGGCAACACGAGTGGTGGTCATCGAAGGCCCCTTCTGTCCGAACCCGAACGCTTGAATTTTCAGCAACGATTCGATCTGCACCGATCAGGTTCGGATGAGGCGGGCGATCGCATCCGAGACTTCCTTGAGCTTGGCCTCCTGCTCGGGTCCGTCGACTCGGGCGGCGTTCACGACGCAATGATTCAGCCGTCCGCGCGCCGCCGGCCACGTTGCTCCTTCCTGGAGTCGTCACAGTCCTGGTGGGGCGCCGGCCGGGAGTGAACGCCTCCACCCCCGGCGCGGGGTCGCTACGACACCGCGGCGACGGCGTACTTGCCCGGGTCCGCACTGAAGCTCTTGGCGCATCCCTTTCCGCAGAAGTAGTAGGTGCGGCCTTCGTGCTCGACGCTGGCGGCGGCCGTGGCCGGGTTGACCGTCATGCCGCAAACCGGATCGGTCACCTGGGAGGATTTTTCGGACATGTCGTGCTCCTTTTCTTGATCGCGTCCCACCACCACCACCGGGTCGGTGGCTGGCACGTGGACGTTGTCGGGGATTGCGGCGGGTTTGAAGCCGCGAAGCCTGTTGGCGTTGGCGACCACGGACAGCGAGGACGCCGCCATGGCGCCCGCGGCGATCATCGGGCTCAACCTCAGACCGAACGCGGGGTAGAGCGCGCCGGCCGCGATGGGGATGCCAATCCCGTTGTAGACGAAAGCGAACACCAGGTTCTGTCGGATGTTGCGCATCGTGGCCCGGGACAGGTCGATGGCGGTGACCAGCCCGGACAACGCCCCCGAGATCAAGGTGATGTCCGAGGCCTCGATGGCCACATCGGTGCCCGTGCCGATCGCGGAGCCGACGTCGGCCTGGGCCAGCGCCGGTGCGTCGTTGATACCGTCACCGACCATGCCCACGACCCGACCCTCTTCCTGCAGTCGTCGGACCTCGGCGGCCTTATGCTCGGGCATGACCTCGGCCAGGACGCGCCCGATGCCGACCGCCCGGGCGATCGCGGCGGCGGTGACGCGGTTGTCACCGGTCATCATCACGACCTCGATGCCCCGGGCCTGCAGCGCAGCCACCGCAGCAGCCGAACCGTCCTTGATGGTGTCAGCCACGCCCACGACGGCGGCGGGGATTCCGTCCACAGCCACGAGCATGGGGCTCTTACCGTCGCCAGCCAGGCGCCGGGAGTCCGACTCAAGGGGGCCGGGATCGATACCCGCCCCGGTCAGCAGACGCCGGTTGCCCACGAGGATCTCGCAGCCACCGACGAGGGCGCGCACGCCCTGGCCGGTGATCGAGTCGAAAGCAGTAGCCTGCGCCAGTGCCAGGTTGCGCTCCCGGGCGCCGGCCACGATCGCCGCGGCCAGCGGGTGCTCGGAGGAAACCTCCACAGCCGCGACCAGAGCCAGGACCTCCTCGGCGGTGAAGCCGGGGGCGGGCAGGACGTCGGTCAGGGCAGGGGTGCCCCTAGTGATCGTGCCGGTCTTGTCCAGCACGATGGTGTCCAGCTTATGGGCGCTCTCCAGAGCCTCCGCTGAGCGAATCAGAATGCCGGCGGTGGCACCCTTGCCGGTGCCGACCGTGATCGACAGCGGAGTTGCCAGACCCAGGGCGCAGGGGCAGGCGATGACCAGCACAGAGACCGCTGCGACGAGAGCAAAGATGAACGCCGGCGGCGGCCCGACCAGGGCCCAGATCGCGAAAGTCCAGATCGCGAGGGTGATCACGGCCGGGACGAAGTAGCCGGAGACCTGGTCGGCAAGCCGCTGGATCGGGGCTTTGGAGCCCTGGGCCTGGCGGACCAGCTTGATGATCTGCGCGAGCATGGTGTCCGCGCCGATCTTGGTCGCCACGTACTGGAAGGACCCGGTCTGGTTGATGGTGGCCCCGATGACGGTGTCCCCGGGGGTCTTGGTCACAGGGATCGGCTCACCGGTGACCATGGACTCATCCACCGGGGAACGGCCCTCGACGACCTCGCCGTCCACAGGAAGCTTCTCCCCCGGACGGACCACGACAATGTCTCCCAGCGCGACGTCCTCGATGGCCACCTCGGACTCCACCCCGTCGCGGATGACGCGGGCAGTGCGGGGCTGAAGCCCGATGAGTGTGCGGATCGCCTCACCCGTACCCGCCTTGGCCTTGGTCTCCAGCAGCCGCCCAAGCAGGATCAAAGTGACGATCACCCCGACCGCCTCGTAGTAGACCGCCTGGACGTCCGCGGGCAACACGCCCGGGAAGAAGGTCACCACCAGGCTGTACCCGTAGGCGGCGATCGTACCGAGGGTGATCAGGGAGTTCATGTCCGCAGTCCGGTGGGACAGTGCAAGCCACCCGGTGCGGTGGATCGGCCAACCCGTGTAGAACATCACCGGAGTGATCAACGCAAGCTGGAACCAGCGGTTCATCAGCAACTCCGGCATCCACGACACCGAGAAGAACTCCACGAACATCACCGCGAACAGCACCGGCGCAGTGAGCATCGCGCCAAAGATCACCCGTCGGGTGAGGTCCGAGATTTCGGCGTTGCGCTCACGCTCCTCCCCCTCGGCAGACTCGGCGGCAGCCGCCGCACCCATCGGGTCCCCACCACCGGCAGCGACCGCGGTCGCCATCACGTGCGCGTCGGCCCCGCCGCCAGGACCCGTCACGCCCGCTGACTCCCCAACGAGGATGCTGCCGTGCAGCATCCCCATCCCGCAGGTGAACTCATGAGTGCCCTCTTCCATCGCCGGCAGCTCGACGCTCGTCCGCTCGAACGCGGGCAGCACCACGTCGACGCCCAAGTCCGGGACCAGCAGATGCTCGGAGCAGGCAGAGTCCTCCTGCCGGTCCATGACCAGCCTCACCGGCACTGCGGGTGCCACACGCACGACGTCCGGGCTGTAGCCGCCTCTGACTGTCACGCCGACGATCTGGGTGCCATTTGCCACGGTGGCCAGGGCCACCGGCGGTGCGAAACCGGCCGCGACGTCAACGGGGCACACGTCCTCACGCGCGGCGGCCCGGCCGGCGACGGCGACCACGGAGCTGGCCCCACCGGCGTCGGGCGACACCTCACCGACGACTCGCAGCGTGCCGTGGAGCATTCCCATCCCACATGCGAACCCGTACTCGCCGGGCTCCTCGGGCAGGAAGTCGACCGTCGTGGTCTCGAACGCGGGAAGGATCTGGTTCACCTTGAAGTCCGGGAAGACCACTCGTGAGGAGCAGTCACCGGACTCCTGCCGGTCGAACAGCATCCGCACAGGCACCCCCGAGGCGACCTGGATGACATCCGGGCTGTAGCCACCCTTGACGGTGAGCTTGACGATCTGCACACCGTCGGCCAGCTCGGCCTGACGCGACTTCTTCGGCCCGAAGAAGTACCACGCCATCAGGCCCGTCAGAACCAAGGACCCTACAAGTATCGATACATCGCTGACGCTCATGAGCTCAACCCTCCAATAGGAGACATCACTGGTTGACGACCTGGATGGGTATCGCGCGCCTGGGTGACAGTGCCATTCCCACGATCGCCCACCTCTGGGCCTTTCGGGTGTAGGACCCCGAAGCCGACGTGCTCCACGGCCTCGCGTACCGCGTCGGCCTTCAACCTTGTCCCGCTGGTCACGATCAGTGGTGACCGACCGCCCGCGACGAGGTCCATGGCCACGACAGTCACACCCGAGATCGACTGGACGTTCTCCTGGACCGCGGCCATACAGGAATCGCACATCATTCCTTCGACCGCGTACATGGCTGTCGTCATGGTGAAACCTCTCGACGTGCTCCAACTGCCACAGTGCTCTCGACCGGAATGGCCACGTTCAACACTGAATACAGATACCCCACTGGGGTATCTCAACAATAGGGTCGCGAACATGTCGAACCGACGTTGAAATCATGAAGATCCCGTCAAGATCTGTGCCCCCCAAGTGCGCCCCTGGAGGCATCAGGGCGTGGACAACCGCGGGTCAAGGGAAGGTCGCAACGGGCCCAGCTGGCACTGAGTGGCAGTGACGTCCCATGTGCCAGGCGGCAAGTCGGGGATCCGTGTCGTGACCGCAATGCGACCGCTGCCCGGGACGACGTCGTCGACGGTGGCCAGGGCGGTGAACGTCTGGCTCTGACCTGGTGTGGGTTGCCCACGGAGGCGTCCGCGGAAGTGCACACGGACGAAATAGGGTGCGCCGTCGGGCGCGGCGTCGAACCAGTAGGTGACGCCCAGTGTCTTCGGTTCGAGGCCCTGGAGGCCGCCGAAGGTGAAGGAGCTCACCTCGACTGGGGTGGACCCGGAACGTAGGGCCAGCCGGGGCGGGCGCACCCGCGGAATGGTGGTCGGTGTGGCCACAGCTCTGGGCGCAGAAGCGGTATGTGTCGCTGCGGCTGAGGCAGGGTGCAGCTCTTCAGAAGCAGCGTCGACCGGGGCCCTCGCGGACACTGGCGCCCGTTCCGGGATGGGCCGCGAGCCTGCTGGCCGCCCAGGCAGGCGGGATTCGGGGTAAGGAACCGCCAGTTGGCCGCCCCGCGGTCGGCAGTGCGTTCTTGCCTGCGTAGGCGCTGCCGCTTGGCTGCGGGCGTGCGGCACTGGCTTCAGGTCCGCTGGGAGGCTGCACCTCCGAAGAGGGACACTGTTTAGCAGCCGGACCGTGGTCGCCGCGAGTTACAGCCTGGTTCGTCGCGCCGGAGGCGGGCCTCTTGCCGACTCCGGCGCGTGCTGGCTTCCGGGTCACCGGCGGTCTCCCCCGCCGTGGCCGTGGCCGCCCATGCCACCCATCATCAGCGCCATCATCAGCGTGCAGCCGAGCGCGATGACGATAGCCCCTGCGCCGGCAGTCCCGGAGGCGACCAGCGCGACGGCGATGACCAGCATCGGCACGCAGCAGGCCAGCATCATCCAGTTGTGCCCCGCGTGGCCACCATGGGCGTGGTCCTGGTGTTGGCCGGGGTGGTCGGTCTCGTGGCCAGCGTGATGATCGGTGCTCGTGGCAGCGTTGTCGCGGTGCGGGGTGTCCTGCGGCCCGAACCCCCTGTCGTTGGTCATCATGACCTCCTCAGCGAGGCCGGCAAGTGGCCGAGTTTCTGGTACAGCGGGCAGTGCCCTGTCGCGCCGGTGACCACGAGGTCCAGACCGGCCAGCACGAGCAGCACCTCCAAAGTTCCGGCCAGGGCCGTCGGAGAGCCGGCCAGCAGCAGGATCCCGCCGACTCCTCCAACAAGGCCCAACAGAATGCGCCCAACCCGTTCCGCCGGAGTGATGTTCACCTTCCGAGTCGCCATCGAACCTTCTCCTTTCGCTGCGGTGGGTGCGCCAGGCTGGCGTCGAAGCCCCGCCGCGCCCTTGCTGCCGCGAGGGCCCCGGCAGCAAGTGCCAAGTACTTTCAGGTTCGCGGTCATGTATTGCGAAACCCCAGCGAAAACGACGAAGATTCGATGAAGACTGGCCTGGATAACCTCTGCTGCTCTATGGGACTTCGCCCCAGCGTTCCGTCACTGGGCCGCTTTGAAGGCGTTGCTCACCCCGTGCGGACGCTGTGCTGCCGGGCTGATCGCGTTGGGTCGGGTGGCCCTGGTCGCCGCGGCGTGCAGCGGCTCGGGTGGCATAGATGTCACGGCATCCATGGATCGACCTTCGATGCCGTCGGCGGCAACCTTCGAGAGCAGAGGCATCTCATCTGGTGATGGCCCGGTCACTCGAGGCAGCAACACATAATTTGGACGATGACCCATGCGTGCAAACCTGAGACGTTGTAGCCCAGGGCCGTGGCCTTCCGGCCACCGATCCGAACCGGTCCCCCCCGCCGCCTCCAGACACACCTGTAGCTGGCCGCCACTGCGCGGCGCCTGGGTTGGATCAGCGCGGCCCCGGCAACCGGGTCGAACCGGGAAGTGGCTGCACGCGCAAGACCGACCCTGCCGATGGCGGTTCAGGCCACGCCGCAGCCACCCAACTGCCCGTATCCATTACCCAAGATGGTCTACCAGTCCTTTCTTGGATTCTTCGCCGTTCATGGGCAGGTACTCGGGCCCGGGGCTACCTCCGCGCCCCTTCGGAAAGGTCACGCCCTGGTGGACGTTTGTCGAACTGAGCTCGCCGCTGGTCGACCCCGGGCCTAACCTCAGTAACTGCGCTCCGTGGCCGGCTCCGCCAGCGGGAGGGGCCAGCGATCCACCAGGCCGCACCGGCCAGCACGGTGATCGCTGCGGCAGCCACCAACCATGCCGTGAGACTCGACCAGCCGCCGACACTCGCCGGGCCGCCAACTGTCGTCTCGACGGCGCCGGCCGCGATAATACCGTGCACGTGCCCTGCCATCATTGCTGTCCTCCTAGTGGCCGTCTCTGAGGCCCCTGCCGCTTCCTCAGCCGGCAACGGGGTTGAGCACGAACTGGACTGCGACGACGCCGCGACGAAGACGAGGTAGGCGAACCAGCATCGGCGTCGCTTGACGGGGGTCGGAGGCGACCCTGGCCGGGACCAGGTAACCGGTCACACCCCGTGGCCGGCGGGTGGCCAAAGAATCCTCGTCGACGGCGACCAGCGCGAGGACCTCGTTGGCGGTGAACCCGGCCGCGGGCAGCACATCGGTCAGAGCCAGGTCCAGATCGCGATGCCGATCACGGCCGGGACGAAGTAGCTGGACGTTGTCGGCCTGTCGCGCCTCAAAACCGCTCAACTTCGGAGACACGGCTAGGGACCCGCCGTACTGATGGACGGGCGCAGCCAGCGCAGGCTCTCGGTGTCACCGAGCAGCTCCAGCCGGCGCCAAAGGACACTGGTGGGCAGGGCTTGGCTTGCGTGGGCTCGGCTGGCCGTGAGCTGCCGGGCGCGGTCGACGGTCACCCGCAGGTCGATCTCCTGGTCCGGGTGACCGACGAAGCTGGCGCCGAGCTCGTGGTTCAGCTGCGCCGCCACGGATTCCGGAAGGGTCCAGCCCAGGATCGGCAGGTTGAGCATCTCCGCCGCCAGCACTCCGGCCGCAGTGGCAGCCATGTGGTCGGAGTGACCGGTCACCCCAGCGGTGTCGAAGACCAAAAACCCCTCGGCACGGGAGGAGTCCGCCGCGGCGATCACCTCGGCGGCCAGCATCGCACCAGACAGCTCGCTCAGGCCCCCGTCCGGGTGATCATGGAGGATGGCACGGGTCACCCCGAGCATGTCGGCAGCCGCAGCCAGCTCAGCCTCCCGCAGAGAGACGAGGTCTCCAGGGGCCCCGTGCAGCGTCGATGCCTCGCCATGGGTCAGGCAGAGCACCTCGACGCCGGCTCCAGCGCGGGTGAAAGCATCAAGGATGGCGCCAAGGCCGAACGACTCGTCATCGGGATGGGCCACCACTGCCAGCACCGACGCCCAAGCCGGAAGGGCATCCGCACCGCGGCTCGTCTGGGTCATGACTTCGCTGCTCATGCTTGGCTCCTCAATCGTGCGGCGACCTGTGTCGCCACGGTCCGGGCGGCCACGGTTGTGAGCGCTCCGATCAGTTCAACCTGTATGTCCCGGGGGGCATTACGTCCAGTCAGAGCTGTTGGTCCCGGCTCCTTGTGGCCACGCAACATACGCGCGCGTGGCATGAGTTAACCGTGAGCCGGTCCACAGTCTGTTGCTGAACGGTCAGCAGCCCCGGTGACGGCGCTCCCTTGGCGCCGCGTCCTGGGCCTGGACGCTGGCGTCAGAGGGTGCCGGACGGTCCTGCGGACTTCCCAGGGGAGGGATCCCGGCTCCGTCCGCGAGCCGGCCCTGCGAATTGTGGGCGGTGTCGGAGGGATGGAGAGAGTGTGCGTCCGGTTCGTGGCCGTCTTGAGCTCGTCCTCCGCCGCCGCACCCGCCGGCGTGACCTGACTGTCCGTGGCCGCGGTGCATGCCAAAATGCATGAACGCCATGCCGCCAACGACGATAACAAGGACCCAGTTACGGGCCACGAAGTCCAACATCTCCACCACTCCTTCTCTTAGCGCCCCCGCCTTGAGCCGGATGCTCGACACCGCCATAAGGTCTTGGGGTCTACATCCTCGCGCCGGAATATGAAGCCCAGGGTGGGGTAACGGTGAAGATTCCCTGAAGAAGCGGTCCAGGGCAGAGTCCGGGCCGAGTCGGCCAGGCGTCCGAGCGGTGCCCGAACTTCCGCGGGAACTGGAGTACCGACGACACGGAGTGTCTGAGCGGCTGCCGCAGTGGCTCAGGTGGCCCTCGAGCAGCCCGAACCCAATACGTTGCAGCGCCCAGGACCCGCCGAGACCATGGTCAGGACGTCGATGCAGTACTTGTCATCCTCGACCATCCCGGAGATCCCCGGGCCGGGCCCCTCGAGGTTGGGCACGTTCCTGCGGACGTTCACGTTTGGGCACGTTCGCCAGTTCCATGCCGTCGTTTCCCGGTTCCTGATCGCCCTGGCCGCAAACGCCGCGCTCCTGCCCGGAGCCGACCAGGGCTGCTACGTCGACATCGACGACACCAAGGCGTGTGGCGGGCGCGGGTTGGTCACCGTGCGCGCCGACAGCGCGTACTTCGGACACGACGTCATCGCCGCGGCCCGCCGCGGTGGGGCCCGGTTCTCGATCACCGCACGGATGAACCCCACTGTCGTTACAGCGACCTCGAGAACCAAGGAGTCGGCATGGACCCCGATCCACTACCCGAACGCGATCTGGGACGAAGACGAACAACACCTGGTTTCTGACGCCGAAGCCGCCGAGGTGGCCTTCACCGCGTTCACGTCCCGCCGCCAAAGCGACCACATCAGCGGCCGGTTGATCGTGCCCGGTCCGGCGCCTCAACCCCAAATCCGTCTCGGACGGGCAGGGCGGGCTGTTCCCCGGCTACCGCCACCACAGCGGGTTCACCAATTCCCCACGGACCATGCTCCAAGCCGAGACGTCCCACCGCGCCCACACGCGCTTGTCGAGCAGGTCATTTGCCGACCTGAAGGCCCGTGCTCTGACTCATCTACCCTCAAGCTCGTTTTCCGCTAACATCGCCTGCCCGTGTCGGCAGCGATCGCGTTCAACCTCACCCGCGCCGCGGGGTGCCCTGGCATCGGTCTTTCACGCCAACGCCAGTGCGCGACGATCCGCCGGCAGCTGATCGCCGTCCCAGGCCGGCTCGCCAGGTCCGCGAAGCGACTGGTTATCCACCTGCCCAAGGGCTGGGCCCTGGCAAGAGAGCTGGGAAGCGCTCTTCAACGGGGGCCTGCCGACCACCAACCCCAGCAACGACCTGACCACCCAGACCCGACAGGGCCCAACCAAGGACACCAGTAGAAAAGCCGAACAGACAGGCGGCTACCTCACGCCCTACGGCGAAGACCGGACCAGAAATCGCACTGACTGACACACAAATACTTCGTCGTGGATCCAGGCTGAACGACTGACTCAGCGACGAAACCCCGCCGACGTCTGGATCGAACTCACCAACGCTTTTGAGCACACGTAAGCGGGCCACTGCGCGCCCACTGGCCCGCTGATCGGGAATGGCGCGACCGGCCCCGCGGCGGCCCAGTCGCGGCGACGCACTACCACCGGCACCAGATCAGCGCGCCGGCACCGATTGCGCACATGGACCAAGTTCAGCAAGCGGCGCCGTCACCGGGTGAGCCTGGGGAGATCTTGGCAGTATTGCACACCGACCGTTTTGCTGACGCCGCCCCGGCACAGGACTTGGCAACCCCCTTCAACGAGGGCATCTACCTAGCCGACCAGGTCATGTTCTATCCAGGCTGTGTTCTACCGGCTGCTGCGCTTAGTGTACGGCGCGGTGCGAGAGCGCCAGACGCAAGCCGCCACCCTGCGCCGTTAACTCCAACTAATCGCCACTGAACTCAACCAGGTGTAGTTCTGGGATGTCGACCGACTGCCACGGGGTGGCCGGCGAAGTGGACGTACTTATAGCTACGCCGTAATGGATGTGGACTCCCGCAAGACAGAGGCGGGATTGCGGACTTTCCGTCTGGCGCAGCATGGGCATGCTCATCGCAGGGACGGTGGGGCCGGGTTGGAGGCCTCTGGTATCGGGCGATCGACAAGCCGCGCCTGGTGTTCGATGTTCGAGGTCCCGGTGCGACCGGCGCCGACCACAGGGGGTGCCCTGTCGCGGGCTCGAGACTTCATCGAACCTTCATCGTTTTCGGGGGCCCACGGACACAAAGGATCACCAGGCTGAGCGTAACCGGACTTGACAGCCGGTGGTCCTCGCTGATAAGAGGACGCGGTAGGCCATTGGCGCCAGCCCTGGCGCACCCACCGCAGCAAATGGAGGTGTGTGATGACAACTCGAAGGAGCGTGAACCATACTCCGGCGGGATGGGTTCGGCACAATCTGTATGGCACTGATCCTAGCGGTGTGGAGGGTCCTTCTGCTGGCCGGGTCCGCCACCGTCCTGACCAGGACGGTGGCGGTGCTGCTCGTGCTGACCACTCTGGACCTCATGGTCACCAGGTCGAGCAGGCACCGCGCCCTGTACCAGGAGCCCGGTCCCCTGTCGCGCCCACCGGCCAGGCCATGATCACCCACGACGACAGGCGGTCGGGACAACAGAACACCCCGCTGCGCGACCAGGCACCTACCGGCATTGAGCAGCATGCCCGCCACGAGACGTTCCATCCCCGTGTGCAGCAGGGCCCCGCCCATGGCGCGTCCACCTTCCGGGTGATTTTCGGTCTGATCTGGCTGGTCGACGCCATACTGAAGTGGCTGCCAGGGTTCCGCAACGGATACATGGACACGATCATGGGCCAGGCCCAGGACCAGCCCGGCTGGTTAAAGCCTTGGTTCGACTTCTGGATCAACCTGCAGCACCCGCAACCGGCGTTCTTCGCCTACCTGGTGGCGGTACTGGAGACGATCATCGCGGTGTCACTGATCTTCGGGTTCGCCCGCAAGCTGGTGTACATCGGCGCGATCTCGCTCAGCCTGCTGATCTGGGCGACCGCCGAGGGCTTCGGCGGCCCGTACACCGCCGGCGCAGCCGATGTGGGCACCGCGGTCGTGTACGCCCTGGTCTTCGCGCTGCTGCTCACCCTCAGCTACCAGGGCACGCCCCGGCTCAGCGTCGACTACTGGCTCGAACAGCGAATCTCTTGGTGGCACTGGGTCGCTGAGGTCGGCCATCACCACGAGCACCACACCACATCCTCGACCCTCACCTCGACACCCGCCTAGGCGCAATACCCATAACTTAGGGTGGACTGAGGACGCGGATGGCGCTCCCGATCGGCAGGGTGGG
>Ga0208079_1001320_pt1 | contig 13047 bp, 12 predicted proteins | sample NGESurdeep092012_5_FD_184474 | JGI IMG/M metagenome (GOLD analysis project Ga0208079, IMG submission 184474) | Arctic peat soil microbial communities from Barrow, Alaska - NGEE Surface sample 210-2 deep-092012 (SPAdes) | ecosystem: Environmental > Terrestrial > Soil > Wetlands > Peat ... | reverse complement strand
CCCCGCGGCCGAGCGGCGCTGGCTGCTCCTCGAGGCGGACCGGGTCCTGGGCCTGGACCTGGCGCGCGAGATCGATGCGGGCGCGGCCGCCGCCGCAAGCGATGCCCGGGAACAGCCGCCCGGAACCGCGCCCGATGCGCCGCTCCCGGCCGGGGCCGCCGCGCTGCTCGCCGAGCGGGCCGCGGCTCGCGTTGGGAAGGATTGGCCGCGCAGCGATGCCCTCCGCGCCGAGCTCGCGGCGATCGGCGTCGTGGTGGTGGACCGCCCGGGCGGCGCCCAGGAGTGGCGCGTCCGGGACGAGGTCACCTGACGTCGGTCAGGGGCCGACCACGAAGCGCGCGCCCACTCGCCCGCCGCCGGCCGGGGTCGCGGCGTCGAGCCCGGACATGGCCGCCCCGTCCGCGGGCGCGCACGTCAGCTCGTAGGTTCCCGGCGTCGCGATCGCGAAGCGGGCGGCCTGGGCCGCGCCGGGCCGCGGGTTGAGCTCGACGCGGGGCGCCCCGGGGAGCGTGCAGACCTGGACCGCCGCGTCGTCGTTGCGGAACGTAACGAGGACGTCCTGGCCGGCGGCGATCCGGACGATCGGCGCCTCGCCGCGAAGGCCAGTCGCCACCAGGTCCACCGGCCGTGCGTTGGCGTCGAGCCAGCGTCCGTAGCCGATCACGCCGGCGGCGACGCCGATCGCGGCGAGCGCCACCAGCCCGAGGTAAGCGACGTCGCGGACTCGCGTCCAGGCCGCGTGGCGGCTGGCCGCGAGCACGGCCGCGGGGCGCGGATCGTAGGCCCGAAGTCGCAGGGAGTTCGAGATGACGCTCACGGAGCTCAGCGCCATCGCGCCGGCCGCCATCGCCGGGTTGATCGTCACGCCGAACGCCGGGTAGAGGATGCCCATCGCGACCGGGATGAGGACCACGTTGTACGCGAACGCCCAGAAGAGGTTCTGGCGGATGACCGCCATCGTCCGGCGCGAGAGCGCCAGCGCGGACACCACGCCGCGCGGGTCGCCGCCGACGAGCGTCACGTCGGAGGCCTCGATGGCCACATCGGCGCCGGTCCCGATCGCGATCCCGAGGTCCGCCGCCGCGAGCGCCGGCGCGTCGTTGATCCCGTCTCCGACCATCGCGACGACTGCGCCGGCGGCCTGCAGCTCCGCCACGAGCGCGGCCTTGTCCCCCGGCAGGACCTGGGCGCGAATCCGCTCGGTCGGGATGCCGGCGGCCAGCGCGACCGCCTCGGCCGTCGCCCGGTGATCACCGGTGACGAGCCACGCGGTGACGCCCTGGGCCGCGAGCGCGCGAACCGCCTCGGCGGCCTCCGGCTTGACCGGGTCCGCGATCGTGACCAGCCCGAGCGCGACGCCGTCACGGGCGACGAAGACCGGCGTCCGGCCCTGCCCGGCCTGCGAATCGCCGATCTCGCCGAGCGGGCCGAGATCGATGCCGCGCTCGCCCAGCAGCCGCGCGCTCCCTACCAGAACCAGCACGCCGTCCACGGTCGCCTGTGCGCCGCCGCCCACGATCGCCTCGAACTGCTCCGCGCCGGGGAACGCGAGGCCGCGCTCCCGCGCGGCGAGGAGGATGGCGCTCGCGAGTGGGTGCTCGGAGCCGGCCTCGACGGCGGCCGCCAGCCGCAGGAGCGCCACCGGGTCGCCGCCCGCCGCCGGGATGAGCTCCGCCACCGCAGGGGTGCCGCGCGTGAGGGTGCCGGTCTTGTCGAACAGGACCGTGGTCACCCGCTGGGCGGTTTCCAGCGCCTCGCCGCCGCGGACCAGGATCCCGGCCTCGGCGCCGCGCCCGGTGCCCACCATGATCGCCGTCGGCGTCGCGAGCCCCATCGCGCACGGGCAAGCGATGATCACCACGGTGATGAACGCGGCCAGTGCCAGCGTCACCTTCGGCTCCGGGCCCAGCAGCCACCAGAGCGCGAACGTGAGCGCGCCGACCCCCAGGACGGTCGGCACGAAGATCCCGCTGATCCGGTCGGCGAGACGCTGGATCGGCGCCTTGGAACCCTGCGCCCGGCGCACGAGCTCCACGATCTGGGCCAGCGCGGTCTCGCTGCCGACGCGCGTCGCGCGCATCACGAAGCTGCCGGTCGTGTTGAGGGTGGCCCCGATCACCTCGTCTCCGGGGCGCTTCGTGACGGGCATCGCCTCGCCGGTCAGCATCGCCTCGTCGAGTGCGCTGCTCCCCTCGGTGAGCACGCCGTCGGTCGGAACCTTCTCGCCGGGTCGGACCCGCAGGAGGTCGCCGGGCTGGACCTGGTCGATCGGGACGTCCAGGTCGCCGGTCGCGGTCACCAGGCGGGCGGTCTTCGCCTGGAGCCCGATGAGTCGCTTGATCGCGCCGGTCGTGCGCCCCTTCGCCCGCGCCTCCAGCCACTTCCCCAGGAGGATCAGGCCGATGATGATCGTCGACGAGTCGAAGTAGGTCTCGCCGGACAGGCCGGCGCGCATGACGACCTCCGGGTACATCGTCACGAAGACGCTGTATGCCCACGCTGCGCTCGTGCCGACCGCGACGAGCGTGCTCATGTTCGTGCCGAAGCCGTGGCGGATCGCACGCCAGGCCGCCTCGTAGAAGCGGCGCCCGGCCCAGAGCTGGATGAACGTGGCCGGCCACAGGACCAGGCGGTTGACGTCGTTCATGGCGAGCGGGAACGGCCCGAACATGAGGACCATGATTCCGATGGCGGCGGCGATGGAGACCGCGGACTGGATCCCGAGCTGGCGCGTCTCGGCGGCGCGGGCACGCTCGGTCTCGTCCAGCTCGGAGTCGATTGCGGAGCCGACCGCGGCGCCGGTGGCCCCCGTCGTGATCGCGCCGCCCATCGCGGCAGCCCTGGCGTCGGCGGCTGCCAACGCTCCCGGCCGGACCTCGTAGCCGGCCTTCTCGATCGCCCCCACCAGCTCCGAGCGGCCCACCTGCCCGGGCAGATAGAGGATCGTGGCAACCTCGGTGGCGAGGTTCACGTTCGCCTCCACCACGCCGTCCGTCTTGCGCAGGAAGCGCTCGATCCGGTTGCTGCATGAGGCGCAGGTCATCCCGACGACGGGGAAGCTGACCTCGGCGGGCGCGACGTTAGCCGACGACACGTCTGTCGCCGGCGGAACGCCGGGGGCGGGTTGGGTGCGGGGGACTGCGCTCATACTCCCGGGGAGTATATCACCCGGGGATGCCCCAGCCCCGCGCGGGGCAGATGCCCTGTCGGATGCCAGGCCAGCATCGGCACTGTGCACCGAGATGCGTCGGCACTCCGCGAGGGACAGGACAAAGGCCACGGGTCGCCTAACTCGGGCTGGTCATGCGCTCGGGCAATCGTCCCAGCCCGGGCCTCCCCCATGCGGCACTCTCGGGCGGTCCCGCGGACGGCGGGCGGGACGCGTCGGGCGCCTGCGGCTGCGCCGTACACTCGGCCGATGACAGGGAGCACGGGCAGGAACCGGGACGGTGGCGCCAGGCTGCCGCTCGCCCTCGCGGTCCTGGATTCGACGCTGGGGCCGGTGCACGTGGCCGCGAGCGTGGACGGGATCCACGGCCTGAAGCTGCGGACGACGCCCGAGGCCTTCGCGGCCTCCGTCGCGAGACGGACCGGCCGGACGACGCAGCCGATCGCCGAGGCAGACCGCGCAACCCGGGCCATGGTCCACCGGCTGGAGGTCGAGCTGGCCGAGCATCTCGCCGGCGCGCGGCAGGCGTTCACCGTGCCGGTGATCCTCGAGGGCCTCTCGGGCTGGGATCGCCGGGTGCTGGAGGGCGTCCGGACGATCCCGCACGGCGCCACCGCCGGGTACGGAGAGCTGGCGCGCCGGATCGGCTCGCCGGGCGCGGCCCGAGCCGTCGGCGGTGCGGTCGGGCGCAACCCGGTCGGGCTGCTGATCCCGTGCCACCGGGTGATCGCCGGCGACGGGACGCTCGGGGGCTACGGCGGCAACTGGTTCGGCAGCCGCGAGGAGCTCCTCGCGCTCAAGCGGGCGCTGCTCGCCGTGGAGGGCGTCGCCGTCCGCGGACGCTGAGCCCACGTCACGCGGGGGGCGCGGCGCCGGTGATCGTGGCGCTTCAGGAGCGCTGGACCGGCCGGACGGGGAAGACCCCGACGATGATCGGGCTGGTCGGATCCAGGAGGAGCTCATATCCGACATCGCCCTGGAGGACCAGGTCGGCGAGCATCCCCGCCTCGCGGGCCGGGAGACCCACGAAGATGTGCCCGCCCGCCGAGTCGAAGCCGGTGACGTCGTCGTCGTCGCCCGCGAGCGCGAAGCGGCGGCGGAGCTCGTGGATGGGCACGTACGGGCGGCTCTTGATGAAGCGGCGGAGCTGGGCCTGGGTGCACGCCCCGCCCGCGCCATCGGAGGTCGCCGCCGCAGCGGGTTCCGCGGCGGTCGCGGTCGGTCCCGGCGTGGGCTGAATCATGGCCGGATCATAGCGCCGGTCCCAGCGCGACGCGGATGCGGCGACAAGGCGCCCGGCCGCCCCTACCCGGTGACGACGAGGAGGTCGCGGTCCAGCTCGTTGAGGACGATGGGGCCGTCCTCGCCGCAGATCACGATGTCCTCGATCCGGGCTCCATACCGCCCCGCGAGGTAGATCCCCGGCTCCACCGAGAACGCCATTCCCGGCCGGAGCGGTTCCGGGTTGCCGGCCACGAGGTACGGATCCTCGTGGCCTTCCAGGCCGATCCCGTGGCCGGTCCGGTGGAAGAAGTGGGCGCCATGGCCGGAGGCGGAGATCAGCTCTCGGGCAACCAGATCGATCCGCTCGCAGGCGATTCCCGGCCGGACCGCGTGGGTCGCCTCCGCCTGGGCGGCACGAAGCACGGCGTAGAACCGGAGGAACTCGTCGTCGGGCCCACGGGTGGCGTCGCCGCCGGTCACCCAGATGGTGCGCGTCGTGTCGCTCCCGTAGCCGCCATACGGACCGCCGATGTCCAGGACGATCGGCTCGCCCGCCTGGATGACCCGCTCTGACGCCTCGTGGTGGGGCGACGCGGAGTTGGGCCCGGAGCCCACGATGGCGAAGTCCGCGCGATCGTGGCCCTCGGCGATGAGCCGGTCGCGGACTTCGCGCGCGACGTCGGCCTCCGTCCGGCCAACCAGCCGGCCATGGGCGATCTCCCAGATGACGCGGTCGGCGGCCTGGGCGGCGAGGCGGAGCAGCTGGATCTCGTCGGCGTCCTTGACGATCCGGAGATCGCGCAGGACGACTGAGGCCGACACGAACGCGGCGCCCGGCAGCACGGCCTGGAGTCGCAGGAGGTGGAGCGCCCAGAGGCGGTCCGAGACCGCCACGCGGTCCGCGATCGCGCGGTGGGTGGGACCGGCGACGTTCCCACGGCGGACGAGGCCCGCGACCCGGTCCACCGGGTCCTCGGTCTCCTCCCAGGTCTCGAGGTCAATGTGCCCGCCGACCACGCCCGGGCAGGCCCGGGCGGGCGCCGCCTCCAGCCGGGGAACCAGGAGCGTCGCCCGGCCGGACGCCGCGATCACCAGCATCGTGAGCCGCTCCAGCGGCATCGCGGCGTAGCCGGCCAGGTAGACGAGGTCCGGGCCGACACCCACCAGGAGCGGCCCCAGGCCAGCAGCCACGACTCCCGCCTCCGCGCGCGCGAGCCGATCGCCGAAACGGCCGACCGGGATCCGGGGACGGACGGCGGGCGCGAACGAGACGGGAGCGACGGGTCCGGTCATCGGGCGGGTACCTCGGAGCTCTGTGGCGCGGTGAGCGAGCCGGCCGCGGGCGCCGGCACGCCGAGCCACGCCGCCAGCGTCGCGTGGCCGTCTTCGAAGAGCTTGCGATAGGCGAAGACCCGCTCGGCGCCAGCGGCCAGCGCGGCGCGGCGATGCGCGTGGTCGTCGTGCTGGCCGACGCACAGGACGCGGAGCCCGGCAGCGGCCGCGAGGCGCACGGCAGCAAGCCCGTCGTAGGCGCGCGCGGTCAGGTCCACGACGGCATGCGTTGGCCGCACGCCCTCCGGCCCGGCAGGCGCCGGGGGGCGAGCGCGGTCGTGAGCGCGTCGGCCGACCCCACGCGGACGGGATCCACGCCGAGCGTGCGGAGCTGGCCGATCAGGCGGGTGGCCCAGATGAGATCGTCGGCGAGGACGATGACGCGAAGGACGCCGGCCTCCCGCCCGCCCCTCGCGACGGTCACTGGACGGTCCAGGTCTCGCCGGAGCGGAGGAGCTTGGCCAGGTCGCCCGGGCCCTGCCTGGCGATGGCGTCCCGGGCCTGGGCGTCGACAAGCTGGTCATGGGTGGGCCGGGGCACGTTCCGGATCACGCCGATCGGCACCGGGAACTCCGGCCAGTAGATCCGGGCGAGCATGTTATGGATCGTCGAGTCCTCGCTCGTCTCGTCGTGGACCAGGATGTCCGCCTCCGTGATCCCGTCCTCGCCGATCCGCACGATCTCCGGCCGCAGCCCGTCGAGCCGGAGGCCAAGGTCGTGGTTCTTGCCGAAGAGCATCGGCTTGCCGTGCTCGAGCTGGAGCATGCGGTCCTCGCGGACGTCCCGGTCCGTGAAGGCCCGGTGCGCCCCATCGTTGAAGATGTTGCAGTTCTGGAGGACCTCGACGAAGGCGGAGCCGCGGTGGAAGCCGGCCCGCTCCAGGACAACCTGGAGGTGCTCCGTCTGCGTATCGACGGACCGCGCGACGAAGCTGGCCTCGGCGGCGAGGGCAACCGCCAGCGGGTGGATCGGATAGTCCACCGAGCCGGTCGGGGTCGACTTCGTCTTCTGGCCGAACTCCGACGTGGGCGACGCCTGGCCCTTGGTGAGCCCGTAGATCCGGTTGTTGAACATGACCACCCGGATGTCGACGTTGCGACGCATCGAGTGGAGGATGTGGTTGCCACCGATCGAGAGCGCGTCGCCATCCCCGGTGACCACCCACACCATCAGCTCCGGGCGGGCCTCCTTGAGCCCCGTGGCGATGGTCGGCGCGCGGCCATGGATCGAGTGGAAGCCGTACGTGTTCATGTAGTACGGCAGGCGCCCGGAGCAGCCGATCCCGGAGATGAAGACGATGTTCTCCTTCGGCACGCCGAAATCGGGCATCACCTTCTGGGTCTGGGCGAGGATCGAGTAGTCGCCGCAGCCCGGACACCAGCGGACTTCCTGGTCGCTGGCGAAGTCCTTGCGCGTGAGCTTGACGGGTGCCGCGTCCTCAGCGGGCGGGGCGAGCTGGTCGGTCATCTCGTGGGGCCTCGCAGGTCTCCGAGCACCTGCTCGGCCTTCGCCTGGATCTCGCTGATCTGGAACGGCTTGCCCCGCACGAGGTTGAAGCCCTCTGCGTCCACCAGGAACATCGACCGGATCAGCATCCGGAGCTGGCCCATGTTGAGCTCCGGGATGAGCACCCGGTTGTAGGCGCGGACCACGTCGCCCGTGTTCGTGGGAAACGGGTTGAGGTGGCGCAGGTGCGCGTGCGCGACCTTCCGGCCCTGCTCCTGGAGTCGCTCCACCGCACTCCGGATGGCGCCGTACGTGCTGCCCCAGCCCAGGATGAGGAGCTCGCCCTGCGGCGGCCCGAAGACCTCAAGCGGCGGGATGTCGCGCGCGATCCGGGCGACTTTCTCCGCGCGCAGGAGTTGCATCTGGTGGTGGTTGTCCGGGTCGTAGCTGATGGTACCCAGGACGTCGAGCTTCTCGAGGCCGCCGATCCGGTGCTCGAGGCCCGGCGTGCCGGGGACGGCCCAGGGCCGTGCGAGCGTCTCCGGATCCCGCTCGTACGGGTAGAAGCCCGCGCGCTCCGTCCGGTTGGGGACACGGAGGTCCGGCAGTCCCTCCAGCTCCGGGATCCGCCACGGCTCGGAGCCGGTGGCGAGGAACGCGTCGGACAGGTAGACGACCGGCGTCATGTGGCGGAGCGCGATCCGCCAGGCCTCGATGGCATAGTCGAAGCACTCGGCGGGGGTGGCGGGCGCGACAACGGGGATGGGCGAGTCGCCGTTGCGGCCGAAGAGCACCTGGAGGAGGTCGCTCTGCTCCGTCTTGGTCGGCATCCCGGTGGACGGGCCGGCGCGCTGCACGTCGATCACCACGAGCGGCAGCTCCACCATCACGGCGAGCCCCAGCATCTCCGCCTTGAGGGCCATGCCCGGCCCGGAGGTCCCGGTGAGCCCCAGCGCGCCGCCGTAGCTGGCGCCGAGCGCGGCACCGATCGCGGCGATCTCGTCCTCGGCCTGGAACGTCTTGAGCCCGAAGTTCTTCCAGGCGGAGAGGTGGTGGAGGATCTCCGACGCGGGCGTGATCGGGTACGAGGCGTAGACCAGCTGGCGGTCCGCCAGCTTCGAGGCCGTGAGCATGCCGAGCGCCGTCGCCTCGTTTCCGGTGATGTTGCGGTACGTGCCGGGCGCCAGGTGCGCCGGCGCCACGCGATAGGTCGTGTGAAAGATCTCCGTCGTCTCGCCGAAGGCATAGCCGGCGTTGAGCGCCCGGCGGTTGGCCTCCGCGATGATGGCCCGGCCGCCGAACTTCTCCTCGATCCAGGCCTGGGTCGTCTCCATGGTCCGACCGTAGAGCCAGAACATGATGCCGAGGGCGAAGAAGTTCTTGGTCAGGTCCATCTGCCTGGAGGTCATGTCCAGCCCCTCGAGCGCCCGTGCGTTGAGCGTCGAAACCGGAATATCGAAGACCGTATAGGAGCGCAGCGAATCGTCCGCCAGCGGGCTCGTGGTGTAGCCCGCCTTGGCCAGGTTCGGGGGCGTGAACGCGTCGCTGTTGACGATGATCGCGCCGCCGGGCGCGAGATCGCGGACGTTCGCGCGGAGCGCGGCCGGGTTCATCGCGACGAGGACATCGGGGGCGTCGCCGGGGGTGTGGATCTCGCTGGAGCTGAACGAGATCTGGAACCCGGAGACGCCGGGGATGGATCCGGCCGGGGCACGGATCTCGGCCGGGTAGTCCGGCAGCGTGCTGATGTCGTTGCCGAAGACGGCCGCGGTCCGGGTGAACTGCGTGCCCGTCAGCTGCATCCCGTCGCCGGAATCGCCGGCGAATCGGATGGTGACGCGGTCCAGCTCCTGGACCGGGACGTCGTGCGCCTTCGTGCTCGTCACGGGACCTGCAGGCTCCTTCGAACAGCGGCGCGGGGCCGGTGGAACGCGACCGAGCGAAGCCGTCTGCCCGGGGCGGGCGCCCCGAGAACTGTTGCCAAAGGGTAGCGCACGAGGATGGGTTCGTCAGGCGCTCGAGGCCGGCCGGGCTCGAGCGGCGCCATGGTGCCAGCCCCGGCCCGGGGAGCGTGGGCCGTGGAGTGCCGATCGAACGCGGGGCCGCCGTGCTTGATAGGCTCCGGCGGTGGATCGTCGCCGGGCCCTGGGTATCGCGCTCGCCGCCGTCTCCGCGTGCGGCTACGGCTCCGGCCCACTCTTCGCGAAGAGCGTCTACGGGGCCGGCCTCGACTGGCTCGCACTCCTCTACTGGCGATTCCTCCTCGCCGGGCTGCTGGTCTGGGCGTGGGCGATCCTCGTGCCGGCGAACCGGGCCGGGCTGCGCGCGCTGCCGCGGCGCCGCCTCGTCGCACTCCTTGGGCTGGGTGCCTTCTTCGTGGCGAACGCGAGCACCTACTACGCCGCGCTCCAGTACATCTCCGCCTCGCTCGCGTCCCTGATCGTCTACATCTATCCCGCGCTCGTGGCCGTCCTCTCGATCCGGTTCGGGCACGGGCTGCATGGGCGCCGGCCGTGGGTCGCGCTCGGAATCGTGAGCGTCGGGGTCGCGCTCACGCTCGGCGGGATCGAGACGCACGTGGAGACGGTCGGGCTCGTGCTGGCCGTCTCCTCGCCATGCATCTACTCCGTCTACATCGTCCTGGCCGCCCGCCTCGCCGGCGAGCGGCGCGGCGAGACGGCCAACGACCGGACGGGCGGCGACGGCGCCGAGACGCGGCCGGCCGTGGCGGCCGCGTGGATGATCAGCGCGACGTTCGTGGTGGTCGCGGTGCTGGCGGCCGCGACCGGCGAACCGATCGTCCCATGGCGGGTGCCCGGCGGCGCCTGGTACGGCCTGGCCGGGATCGCCGTCTTCTCGACGGCGGTCGCGATCTCCGCGTTCTATGCCGGGACGGCGCGGATCGGGGCGGCCCAGGCGGCTCTCGTCTCCACGGTGGAGCCAGTCTGGACGATCACGCTGGCGACGCTCCTGTTCGGGGAGCGCCTGTCGACGGTCCAGCTGGTCGGGGGACTCCTGGTCATCGTGGGCGTCATCGTGGCCCAGACGACGCCCGGGGCGACGCCGTCGGCGGTCGTCGAGGAAGCCTGACGGGCGTACGATTGGGGGGATGGTCGAGATCGAGACGCTCGCCGCGCGCGACGGCACCGCGCTCCTGACGCGGCGCTGGCCGCCGGCCGGGGAGCCATGGGCAACGCTCCTCGTGGTCCACGGCCTGGGCGAGCACTCCGGCCGCCACGAGGCCACCGCGGGGCGCTTCGCCGCGGCAGGGATCGCGACGGCCTCCTACGATCATCGCGGCTTTGGGGCATCGGCCGGGCGGCGCGCGGACGTCGAGCGGTGGGCAAGCTTCCTGGACGACATCGAGGACCGACTGGCGGCGTCGCGGCTGGCAGGCCTCCCGGCCGCGATCTACGGCCACTCGCTGGGCGGCCTGCTGGTCGCGGACTACCTGCTGGACGATCGCCCGCTGCCCGACGCCGCGGTGCTCTCAGCGCCGGCGCTCGGAGCGAAGGTCAACCCGGCACTCCGACTCGCGCTTCCGCTGCTCGCGACGATCCTGCCGCGCGTCGCGATCGCCAACCCGTGGGACGGCGCGGTGCTGTCGCGCGACCCTGCGATCGGCGCGGCCGTTGCCGTCGATCCCCTCTGCGAGTCGCGGACGAGCTTCCGGCTGGGAAACGGGATCTTCCGAGCGATGGATCGCGTGCGCAGCCGACTGGCCGGGCGCGGCGGCTTCCCGCTCCCCGTCCTGCTGGTCCATGGCGGCGCAGACCCGCTCGTGCCGACCGAGACGAGCGCATTCGCCGGCGCGTACGCGTCCGTCGAGCGCCGGGTCTACCCGGACGTGCGCCACGAGCTGCACCACGACCCGGTGGACGGGGCGCGGATCGTCGACGAGATGACCGACTGGCTCCGGGAACGGCTCCTGGGCTGAGCGGACGCCGCTCGTCAGGCGGCCGGGCCGCGGCCCTCCTTCAACAGGCTGCGGAGGAGGAACGTCACGTTGGCGGGCTTCTCCGCCAGGCGCCGCATGAAGTACGGGTACCACTCCGTCCCGTACGGCACATAGACGCGGACGCGCTGGCCGCGGCGGAGCAGCTCCGCCTGGAGATCGCGGCGGACGCCGAAGAGCATCTGGAACTCGTATCGGTCCGGCGCGATCCCCTCGTCCTCCGCGAAGCGAAGCAGGCGCCCGATGAGCCGCCCGTCATGGGTCGCCAGCGCGGGATGTGCACCGTCGCGCATCAGGCGCCGGGCCAGCGACTCGTACGCCGCGTCGACCTCCTCGCGCTCGCGGAACGCCACGGATGCCGGTTCGTTGTAGGCACCCTTGCAGAGGCGAACCCGCGCCCCGTCGGCGATGAGCGCCTCCACGTCGGCAGCGCTGCGGCGCAGCGCTGCCTGGATCACGACCCCGGTCTCCGGGTTGATCGACCGCAGCTCGCGCCAGAGCCCGAGCGTTCGATCGGTCGTCGTGTGGTCCTCCATGTCGATCCGGACGAATGCGCCGACCGCCGCAGCCGCCCGCATGACCCGGGCAACCGTCTCGCGGCAGACGTCCTCCGACATGTCCAGGCCCATCTGGGTCAGCTTCAGGCTCACGTTGCGCTGGAGGCCGCGCTCGGTGAGCGCCGCGAGGGTCTCCTCGTACCGACCTGCGGCCCCAGCGCAGGCCTCCGCCGACGAGACGGATTCGCCCAGGACGTCGACGGTCGTCATGAAGCCGGCGTCCCGGAGCCGCTCGAGCGCCACGAGCACCTCGGGGAGCGTCTCCCCGGCCACGAACCGGCCGACCATCGGGCGCGTGATCGGCAGCCTGACGGCAAGCCGACCCAGCGACCGACGGTGCGAGAGGCCAAGGAAGAGCGACCGCAGAGCCCGTTCCGGAGCGTCGTGGAACGTTCCGTTCATGCTCATCCGCGGGTCTCGCCAGTCCCGGCCGTGGTGCCGGCGGCCGGCGGGAACGGGAACGACATCGAAGCGCCTCCAGGGATCGGCGGGCGACGCCGCCATCGCGGCGCAAGGCTACCGCACGGGCGCGCTTCAGCGATGCGGCTCGATCCGCACGCCGCCGACCAACGCGACGAGCACGGCACCGATGGCCAGGAGCCAGCTCACCAGCGCGAGCGCCCCGCCCGCCCACAGGATGATGACCAGCCCTCCCACGGTCATCGGGATGCGCTCGCCAGGCGGGGCGGCCACGAGGCCGGCGAGGAGGGCCGTGGCCACCAGGAGCGCGACTCCGCCGACCCGCAGCCCGGTGGCGAGCATCCCGGCGTCGAGCGTTCCCGCCCCGGTGAGCGCGACTCCGCCCGCGAGGAGCACGTACCCTGCGAGCGCCGCCGGGAGCACGCCGGAAAGACCGCCTGGGTGCGCCTCCCGAGCGAACGTCCCCGCGGACCGCGGCCCGGCCAGCACCACCAGCAGCGTGCCGCCGGCCGCGGCACAGGAGAGCAGGACCGCGAGCCGCGCGATCGTCTCCATGCCGATCAGGGCGCCGGCGGCGGCAGCTCCCCGGCGAGGTGCCGTTTCAGCCAGGCGAGGATCCGGCTGTAGGCGTCGCGACGGTTCTCGCGCCGCTCCCAGCCGTGCGCCTCGTCCGCGTACCAGTGCACCTCGTGGTACTTGCCTTCGATCTCGAGCGCTTCGACCATCTTCTCGGTCATCAGCGGCACGACGCGGCGGTCCTTCCGGCCGTGGAGCAGCAGGAGCGGCGCCTCGATTCGCTCGGCGCGATAGAGGGGCGAGCCGCGTCGATAGAGCTCCGCCTTCGAGGGATCGTCCGGCGTCCCCATCATCCGCTCCAGGTCGATCCGGCCGGCCCGATCGCCATGGCGGTAGCTCTCCGCGATCTCCGAGTCGCCGAAGAGGTC
>Ga0208079_1001313_pt1 | contig 13075 bp, 10 predicted proteins | sample NGESurdeep092012_5_FD_184474 | JGI IMG/M metagenome (GOLD analysis project Ga0208079, IMG submission 184474) | Arctic peat soil microbial communities from Barrow, Alaska - NGEE Surface sample 210-2 deep-092012 (SPAdes) | ecosystem: Environmental > Terrestrial > Soil > Wetlands > Peat ... | reverse complement strand
CATGCGGCGGACGGGGTCAGCCACCACTACCCGTTCGCCTTCTCCTTGCCGGTCGACTTCTACGACGTGGGACTCCACTCGGTGATCGTCGGCGACGAGGACTCGGATGTTGCCCACGTCCCGTTCATCGTACAAATGGTCACCCTGGACGAACATTGACAGGTGGAGCGACGGCTCATGAGCCATGGGCCATCCTCTGCCGCCATCCCCTGGTTCCCGAGGTTACTCAAGATTCAGTAAACCCACTGCTCGACGAGGACGAATTACGAGTGCGAAACAGTGTCGGGAGAGTCGATCTCCGGCCGGATGACTGGACAAAATCCCTAGTCAGAGCTTGGATGGCGATTTCGACACCCACAAGGTCATGGAGGTCAACTTCTTCGGCGTGGTAGCCGTGACCGAGGCGGCCATGCCCCACCTCCGGGCCTCCGGCGGCCGGGTCTTCACGGTCAGCAGCGTCCGGGGAGCAGTGGGCCAGCCCTTCAACGAGGCCTCCTGTGCGGCCAAGTTCGCCGTCGAGGGGTTCTTGGAGAGCCTCGCCCCCGTGGCCGCCACCGTCGGCGTCGGCGTCGGCGTCGGCGTCGGCGTCGGCGTCGGCGTCGGCGTCGGCGTCGGCGTCGGCGTCGGCGTCGGCGTCGGCGTCGGCGTGGCCATCGTGGAGCCGGGCGCGGTGACCACCGAGTTCGTCAACAACGTGAGCCCGGCCTCGGGGAGCCCCCTCTCCGAGGCCGGCAGGGACAGGAGGCCGCCCACCGGTGCGGGTTTGCCGTCCAACAGGGACGTTCGGCCCTACCAGGCACGCAGCGATGGCAGCACGATGGGAGCAAGGCGGGATCACCCGATCCCATCGAGCAACCGAGGAGCAGGCCATGACGGTCCGACTGGCGATCAACGGCTTCGGGCGGACGGGGCGATCGTTCCTGCGAGCGGCGCTGACCTCCTCCCACGAGTTCGAGATCGTGGCCGTCAACGACCTCGGCGCCCCAGAGGCGCTGGCCCGGCTGCTCGCCCGGGACTCCGTGCACGGCCGCTATCCCGAACCGGTCCACGTCGACGGCGACACCATGGTCGTCGGGGCACGCCGGATCCGGATGCTCGCCGAGGCCGACGCTGCCGTGCTCCCCTGGAGCGAGTTCGGCGTCGACGTCGTCATCGAGTCGACCGGCAAGTACACCAGCCGGGACAAGGCCCAGGCCCATCTCGAGGCCGGAGCCTCCCGCGTGGTGATCTCGGCTCCGGGGCAGGACCCCGACGCCACCTTGGTGGTCGGTGTGAACGAGGAGGAGTTCGATCCGGCCCACCACTTCATCATCTCGAATGCGTCGTGCACCACCAACTGCCTGGCCGTCCTGGCCAAGGTGCTCGACGACGGGTTCGGCATCGACGACGGGTTCATGACCACGGTGCATGCCTACACGGACGACCAGCGCCTGGTCGATGCGCTCCACAAGGACCCCCGACGGTCACGGGGAGCGGCGATCAACATCGTGCCGACGACGACCGGCGCGGCCCGAGCAACAGGGCTAGTGCTCCCCAGTGTGGCGGGAACTCTCGACGGACTCGCCCTGCGCGTGCCGGTGCCCGACGCGTCGATCACCGATCTCGTCGCCAACGTGCGTGCCACACCGAGCGTGGGCGAGATCAAGGATGCCTACCGTGCCGCTGCCGGTTCGGGACGCCTCGCTGGACTGCTCGAGTACTCGGAGGAGCCCCTGGTCTCCTCCGACATTATCGGGTCGCCTGCGTCGTGCGTCTTCGACTCGGATCTCACCATGGCCCACGGGCACCTCGTGAAGGTGCTCGGCTGGTATGACAACGAGTCGGGCTACTCGAGCCGGCTCGCCGACCTCGCCGCCATCGTCGGCGCCGCTGCCGGCAGCTGAGGGGAGCGGGCGTCACCATGTTCCAGGTTCGTATCCATGGGCGCGGCGGCCAGGGCGTGGTGAGCGCCGCGGAGATCCTCTCCGTGGCCGCGTTCGCCGAGGGACGCCACGCGCAGGCCTTCCCGAGCTTCGGATCCGAGCGCATGGGTGCGCCGGTCGTGTCCTTCTGCCGCATGGACGATCGCCCGATCCGCACGCGAGAGCCGGTGGTGGAGGCCGACGCCATCATCATCCAGGACGTTACGCTGATCCACCAGGTCGATCTCTTCGCCGGACTCTCGCCGGAAGGCTATGTGCTGGTCAACACCTCCCGAAGCTTCGACGAGCTCGGGCTCGGCGAGTTCTTCGGCCAGTTCCACCGTGATCGCCTGGTCACCTGCCCGGCGACCGAGTTCGCCCTCGAGGAGCTCGGTCGTCCCCTGCCGAACGCGGCCCTGCTCGGCGGGTTCGCGGCACTGACCCGTGAGATCACACTCGACGCCATCGACACGGCGGTCCGCGATCGCTTCGCGGGCGCAGTCGGTGAGCGCAACGTCGCCGCCGCCGCCGCTACCTATCGATTCGTCACGCTTGCAGAAGAGGAGCTGGTCCGTGCTGCGACAGATTGAGGGCTCCCGTGCCGTCGCCGAGACGGTTGCGCGCTGCCGGCCCGAGGTCGTCTGTGCGTATCCCATCTCGCCCCAGACGCACATCATCGAGGCAATCGGCGCGATGGTGAAGGCTGGCACTCTCTCGCCGTGTGAGTTCATCAACGTCGAGTCCGAGTTCGCGGCAATGTCCGTTTCGATCGGTGCTTCGGCGGCGGGTGCACGCGCCTTCACCGCCACCGCCAGCCAAGGGCTGCTCTTCATGATCGAGGCGGTCTACAACGCGGCAGGGCTCGGCCTTCCCATCGTCATGACGCTGGCGAACCGGGCGATCGGGGCCCCGATCAACATCTGGAACGACCACAGCGACGCCATGGCCGTCCGGGACTCGGGATGGATCCAGCTCTTCGCCGAGACGAACCAGGAGGCCGCGGATCTCCACGTCCAGGCCTTCCGCCTCGCCGAGGAGCTCTCGGTCCCGGTCATGGTGTGCATGGACGGCTTCATCCTCACCCATGCGGTCGAAGGCGTCGATGTGCCAGAGCAGTCCGACGTCGACGCCTTCCTCCCTCCCTACGAGCCCCGACAGGTGCTCGATCCCGACGATCCGGTCTCGATCGGTGCGATGGTCGGCCCCGAGGCGTTCGAGGAGGTCCGCTACCTGGCCCACCTCCGCCAGCTCGACGCGCTGGAGCGGATCCCCTCTCTCGCCGCGGCGTTCGCCGAAGCATTCGGTCGCCAGAGCGGCGGTCTGGTCCGCCCCTACCGGACCGAGGACGCGGAGACCATCGTCGTCGCGCTCGGATCGGTGCTCGGGACCATCAAGGACGCGGTCGATGCACGCCGAGATGCCGGTGAACGGGTGGGCGTTGTCGGGATCACCTCGTTCCGCCCGTTTCCCCTTGACGCGGTGCGGGACGCGCTCTCCGGTGCCCACCGGGTCGTCGTCGTGGAGAAGGCATTCAGCATCGGCTTCGGCGGCGTGCTCTCGACCGATGTCGCCATGGCGACGCATGACGCGGACTGCTCGCTGCGAACGGTCGTGGCCGGGCTCGGCGGGCGTGCCATCACCCGCCGCTCGCTCGAGGAGCTGCTCGCTGCCGCGTCCCGGGACGAGCTCGACTCCCTCACCTTCCTCGATCTCGACCACGGGATCATCGAGCGTGAGCGCGCCCGCATGACCGCGACGCGACGGTCTGGCCCATCGGCGGAGAACGTCCTACGCGACCTCGGGACCGTCGCGTCCCGGATCGGCTGAGGAGGAATCGTGACCACCCAGCCCGTCCGCTTCTACCAGGTCGGGAGCTTTGCCGTCGGCAACCGCCTCCTTCCAGACGACGACCGGGCCGTCCAGTCCGATCCGAACCGGACCAACTCGCTCGACTCGGGGCATCGCGCCTGCCAGGGATGCGGCGAGGCCCTCGGCGCCCGCTACGCCCTCGACGCAGCGATGCGCGCCACCGGGGGCCGCCTCGTGGCGGTGAACGCCACCGGGTGTCTCGAAGTGTTCTCCACCCCCTACCCGGAGACCTCATGGCGCATCCCATGGCTCCACTCGCTGTTCGGGAACGCGCCGGCCGTCGCCACCGGGGTCGCCGCGGCGATGAAGGTGAAGGGAAAGGGCGACGTGCGCGTCGTCGCGCAGGCCGGGGACGGCGGGACGGTCGACATCGGCTTCGGGTGCCTATCGGGGATGTTCGAGCGCAACGACGACGTGCTGTTCATCTGCTACGACAACGAGGCGTACATGAACACGGGCGTGCAGCGCTCCGGCGCGACACCACCGGCGGCGCGTACGGCGACGACCGAAGCGGTCGGCCCGGAGCCGGGCAACGTCTTCGGACAGGGGAAGGACCTCCCCCGCCTGGCGATGGCACACGACATCCGGTACGTGGCGACCGCCACGGTCGCCGACCTCCACGACCTCGAGGAGAAGGTCGAGCGCGCCATGCAGCTCCACGGCGCCCGCTACCTCCACATCCTGGTGCCCTGCCCCCTCGGGTGGGGCTCGGCCCCGAACGACACGATCCTCGTGGCCCGGCTCGCCAAGGAGACCGGGCTCTTCCCGGTCTTCGAAGCCGAGCACGGCAAGGTCACCGCCGTGTCGCCGATCCGCCACCGGACGCCCGTCGAGGCCTACCTGTCGATCCAGCGCCGCTACGCCCACCTCTTCGGTGAGCACTCGCGCACCGACATCATCGCCCGCATCCAGGCGATCGCCGATCAGAACATCGCCACCTACGGCCTCATCGACGACGAAGCCGACAGCAGCGATCCGAAGCAGGTGACGGCGTAATGGAGCTTCCGTTCGCAATCACACTGGACGTCGGCTCGAGCCACGCCAACCGGACCGGTTCGTGGCGTGTCGAACGACCGATCTACGTCGACCGGCTCCCGCCGTGCAACGATGCGTGCCCGGCGGGCGAGAACATCCAGCGCTGGCTCTACCAAGCCGAGCCAGGTGACTACGAGATGGCTTGGCGCCAACTCGTCGAGGACAACCCGTTCCCCGCGGTGATGGGTCGCATCTGCTACCACCCGTGCGAGACGGCGTGCAATCGCGCCCACCTCGACGAGGCGGTCGGGATCAACGCCATCGAGCGGTTCCTCGGTGACCTGGCGATCGAGCGCGGTTGGTCGCTGCCGCCGGCGGTGACCGACAGCGGGAAGCGGGTCCTCGTCGTCGGGGCCGGCCCCGCCGGGCTGAGCGCCACCTACCACCTGCGCCGTCTCGGCCATCACGTCCGCCTGGTCGACTCGGCGCCGAAGCTCGGCGGCATGATGCGCTACGGCATCCCCGCCTACCGGCTCCCTCGTGCAGTCCTGGATGCCGAGACCACACGCATCGTGGCGCTCGGGGTCGACGTCGAACTCGGCCACACCGTCCAGGACATCGAAGGTGAGCGCCACGATGGCGGCTTCGACGCCGTCTTCCTAGCCGTCGGCGCCCAGCTCGGCCGACGCGTGGAGATCCCGGCCGGCGACTCGTCCCGCGTCCTCGACGCGGTCTCGCTCCTCCACCGGGTCGCCGAAAACGATCCGCCGTTGCTCGGTCGCCGGGTCGTCGTCTACGGCGGAGGGGACACCGCCCTCGACGCCGCCCGGACGGCGCGCCGTCTCGGCGCCACCGACGCCGTCGTCGTCTACCGCCGCAACCGCGAGCGCATGCCTGCCCATGGGGACGAGCTCGAGGAGGCACTCGTCGAGGGCGTGACGGTACGCTGGCTCTCCACGGTGAGCCGATTCGACGGCGACCGACTCGTGCTCGAGAAGATGCGCCTCAACGATGAGGGGTTCCCCGAGCCGACCGGTGAGCTCGAAGAGCTCGACGCCGACTCCCTCGTGCTCGCGCTTGGTCAGGACACCGATCTGTCGCTCCTCGACCAGGCACCCGATGTTGTGGTCGATGACGGCGTCGTCGAAGTGCTCCCGACGATGATGACGGGCGAGAGCGGCGTCTTCGCCGGCGGCGACTCGGTGCCGTCGGAGCGGACGGCCACGGTGGCGATCGGGCACGGGAAGCGCGCTGCGCGCGGCATCGACGCATTCGTCTCCGGCCGTGCGCCAGTCAATGCTGACCGGCACGAGCTCGCCACGTTCGACCGCGTGAACACCTGGTACTACTCGGACGCCCCGCGAACCAGGCGTCCCGAGCTCGAGCGGGCCCGGCGGCAGAGCACCTTCGACGAGGTCGTCGGGGGCCTGACCGAGGAGAACGCGCTCTTCGAGGCTCGTCGTTGCCTCTCGTGCGGCAACTGCTTCGAGTGCGACAACTGCTTCGGCGTGTGCCCGGACAACGCGGTCATCAAGCTCGGTCCGTCGCTTCGCTACGAGTTCGACTACGACTTCTGCAAGGGCTGTGGCATCTGCGCGCAAGAGTGCCCCTGCGGTGCCATCGACATGGTCCCGGAGCGAATCTGACGTAGCCGCGCACGAGGGGCGGTGGTTGACGAGTCCGCCGAAGCGGTGGCGCCCGAGGCCCAGCCGAGCGCCCTCACCTGGTGCATAGCCAACGCCTCGGCTGCCTCAGGCTCGCGCCGGTGAGCGGAAGGCACGGAATAGCGGCCCGGGACCAGCGTGCCGTGGAGCGAGGCGAGCCTTGCAGTCGACGACGACCGCCCCGGCTGAACTGACGAGGATGGGGTTGAGGTCGAGCTCGACCAGTTCGGGAACCTCCTCGGCCACCCGTGCGATCGTCTCGAGAACCGCCACCAGGGCTCGGCGGTCGACGGGCGCTGCGCCCCGGTAGCCATTGAGAAGGGGAGCGGCGTGCAGAGATGCCACCATCGTCTCGGCGGCACCGACATCGAACGGCGGAACCGCGAAGGCACGGTCGCCGAGCAGGTCGGTCATCACCCCGCCGAGGCCGACCATCACCACCGGTCCGAAGACCGGGTCGGAAGCGAGCCCGATGATCGCCTCGACGCCCGACGGCGCCATCGGTTGGATGACCGCGCCGCCCATCTGCGGTCCGATCCGGCCTGCCATCGCCTCGTACGCCTCGCGGACCGCCTCGGGGCTGCCCAATCCCACCGCGACCCCGCCGACGTCCGACTTGTGGACGATCTCGCCCGAGCGCGCCTTCAACGCGACGGGGAACCCGATGGATTCGGCGACCGAGCCCGCCTCTGCTGCGGTCGTAGCAGCACGAGTAGGCAACACCGGCACGCCGCACGCCTCGACCAGACGCGCGGCCTCCTCGAGCTCGAGCCAGCCACCTGTCTCACTCCTGGCGAGTGCCGAGGACACGATCTCGTGGATCGCCACCTGGTCGGAGACCTCCCAGGATGTCGCGGCCGCGGACCGGGGGCGTCGGCGCCACTCCGCGTAGGAGCAGAGGTGGGCGAGCGCCGCCGCCGCTCGTTCGGGGGAGGGAACCTCGGCGATGGCCAGTGCACCGCTGGAGCCGGGAGCGGCGTCTGTCCCCAGGATGCACGCGACCACCGGCTTGTCCGAGCGCTGCGCAACGTGGGCGACGACCTCTCGTGCGGCGGCTGCCCGGAGCGCGACGAGATCGGTGGTGACGACGATCGCCGCGTCGACCGCGTCGTCGTGAAGGACGATCTCCAGCGCGTTCTCGAGGACCTCGGCGCCCCCATCCGCGGTCATGTCAACGGGGTTGGCGACGGCTGCCGAGTCGACGACGACCTTGCGGAGCGCGTCCTTCGTTGCGTCGCCGAGCTCTGGAACGGAGAGCCCACCGGCCTCGCACGCGTCGGCGGCGAGGATGAGCGGGCCACCGGAGTTCCCGACGAGAGCGATCCGGCTCCCTGCGGGCAGCGGCGTGGAGAGCAGGAGCGCGGAGACATCGAGGAGCTCTTCGAGGCGGTCGACCTTGATGACGCCGGCGCTCTGGAGAAGCGCCGACACGACGACCTGGGGCGTGGCGGCGGCGGCGGTGTGCGATCGTGCCCCCCGGGCGCCGGCAGGTGTCCTTCCCGCCTTCAGCGCCACGATGGGCTTCTTCTCGCCGACCCGCCGGGCGATGCGGGCGAACTTGCGCGGGTTTCCGAGAGACTCGAGATAGAGGGCGATCACCGAGGTCCGGTCGTCGCGTTCGAAGTAACAGAGCAGGTCGTTCAAGCTCACGTCAAGATTGTTCCCGACGGAGACGAAGCTCGACAGGCCGAGGCCGGCGACCCGGGCCTGCTCGGCGAGCACGATTCCGACCGCACCGGACTGCGAGACGAGCGCCAGGCCCCCGGCGAGCGGATCGAGCGCAGCGAAGGTGGCGCTCATCCGGATGTCAGGGTCGGTGTTCACGACACCGAGGCAGTTCGGGCCGACGATGCGCATGCCCTGCCGCCGGGCGACCCTGAGCAGCTCGGCCTCGACCTCGGCACCGGAGCGACCCGTCTCTCCGAAGCCCGCGGTGATGATGGTCGCCGCCCGCACACCCGTCGAGGCAGCTTCGCCGAGGACACCGGGTACCGCCGCCGACGGTACCGCGATGATCGCCAGGTCGATCGGCTCGGGAAGCGATGACAGTGTGGGGAACGCGGGCACGCCACAGACCGCCCGGGCCGACGGGTTGACCGGGTAGACGCTCCCCGAGAAATCTCCGGCGAGAAGGGATCGGACGACCTCGTGACCGACGTTCCCCGGGTGCCGTCCCGCCCCGATGACGGCAATCGAGCGCGGGCGGAGGATCGCCGAGATGCTGGCGACCTCCGCGGTCGCCTCCCGCTCGTCGCAGGACGCACGGTACTCGGGCGTCGGCCGGAGATCGATCTCGGTCCGGACGGTCCTACCGTCGTTGGCGCGCGTACACCGGAGGCCCGTGGCACCGAAGACCTGGAGCATGGCCGAGTTCTCCGCCATGACCTCGGCGACGAAGTGCACGATCCCCTTGGTCCGTGCGTACGCCGCCAGGCTCTCGAAGAGCAGCGTGGCGACCCCGTGGCGCTGATAGGTGCCGGCCACCACGAAGGCGACCTCCGCCACCGGCTGGGTGGGCCCGAGGCGGTCGTAGCTCGCGAACGCGACCAGTTGACCCGACACGATCGCCACGAAGGCCATCCGGGAGTCGTAGTCCACCTCGGCGACGTGCGCTGCCTCGTCGGGGCCCCACGCCGGATGGGCACCGAGGAGGGCCTGCTGGATCGCATCGTGCGACAGGTTCCTGTCGGAGGCGCCCAGCAGCGCCGCGTCAGCCGGCTGGATCGGACGGACGAGGACCGCCTCGCCGCCCGTCAGCAGCCCGTCGAACTCCCACGACGACGGGTACCCGGGCGGGTCCGGTGCCCCGCGTGCAGCTCCATCCCCAGTGGACATCACCACCTCCTCATCGACAGTCATCGTCGCCGCCGACGGTCGAGGTGACCAGGGTCGAATTGCCCGAACTGCCTGACTAGGATCATGGCATCCTGTGTCGGGACCTTCAACCTCTGGCGTCCTCTCCTAGCGCCGGAGCGGCAGCGGGAGACCGGCCCAGCCGCGCCTCGACCTCCAGGACTTGCCGAGTCGTCTTCAGCACCGTGTCGGGGTTCAGGCTCATCGAGTCGATCCCGAGCTCCACGAGGAACTCGGCCATGTCCGGGTAGTCGGACGGCGCCTGCCCGCACAGGCCCGAGTGCATGTGGTTGCGCTGGCACCCCTCGACGGCGAGGCGGATCATCTCCTTCACCCCCTCGTCACGCTCGTCGTAGTCAAAGGCAACGATCTCGCTGTCGCGGTCGACGCCGAGCGTGAGCTGGGTCAGGTCGTTCGAGCCGATCGAGAAGCCGTCGAAGTACTCTGCGAAGCGGTCGATGAGGATGACGTTGTTCGGGATCTCGCACATGGCGTAGACCTCGAGGCCGTTCTCCCCACGACGGAGGCCGAGCTCGGCCATCCGCTCGAGAACCTGCTCAGCCTCCGCCACGCGACGGACGAAGGGAAGCATGAGCACGACGTTGGTGAGCCCCATCTCCTCGCGCACCCGAAGCATCGCCTTGCACTCGAGGGCGAAGCCTTCGGCGTAGGCGGGATGGGCGTATCGGGACGCGCCGCGAAAGCCGAGCATCGGGTTAGCCTCCGCTGGCTCGAAACCCGCCCCACCGAGGAGGTTTGCGTACTCGTTCGTTTTGAAGTCCGACATGCGGACGACAACCGGCTTGGGCCAGAAGGCGGCGGCGATCGTGCCGATCCCCTCGGCGAGGCGCTCGACGAAGAACTGCTCGCCGTCGCGGTACCCGCGGATCAGCTGTGCCAGGTCCTCGCGCGCCTTGCGGTCGGTCACCTGCTCGGGATGCAGAAGCGCCAGCGGGTGGGCGCGGATCGACTCGCTGATGATGAACTCCATGCGTGCGAGACCGACGCCGTCGTTCGGGAGGAACGAGGTCTTGAAGGCGAGGTCGGGGTTGCCGAGGTTGATCATGATCTTCGTCACCGGGCGGGCCAGGTCCCCCACCTCGCTCCGCTCGACATGAAAACCCACCTCGCCCCGGTACACGAAGCCCGCATCGCCTTGCGCGCACGAGACCGTGACCACCACGCCGGTCGGCACCGCCGTGGTGGCGTCTCCGGCCCCGACGACGGCGGGGATCCCGAGCTCTCGGGCGATGATGGCCGCGTGACACGTGCGCCCGCCCCGATTGGTGACGATCGCCGCAGCCGTCTTCATCACCGGCTCCCAGTCCGGCGTCGTCGTGTCGGCGACGAGGACCTCGCCGGGGCGGAACTGCGCGAGGTGCGCGACGTTCTCGATCACCCGCACCGTCCCCGAGGCGATCCTCTCGCCGACCGAGCGCCCCTCGGCGACGACCTCGCCGGCGTGCTCGAGGACGTAGGTCTCGAGGCTGGATACCTGGCGCTGGGACGCAGCCGTCTCGGGCCGGGCCTGGACGATGTAGATCTTGCCGTCGATGCCGTCCTTCGCCCACTCGATGTCCATCGGCCGCCCGTAGTGGGTCTCGATCGTGACGGCGGAATCGGCGAGCTCGAGCACGTCCACGTCGCTCAGGCAGAAGTGCTCTCGATCGGCCTTCTGGGTGGGGATGTTGCGCGTCGTGTGCTTCGTTTCGCCCTCGACGAGGACCATCTTCACGGCCTTGTCGCCGAGGAGGCGACGCAGCACGGCGCGATGGCCGGCGACGAGGCTCGGCTTGTGGACGTAGAACTCGTCGGGGTCGACCGCGCCCTGCACGACGTTCTCGCCGAGGCCGTATGCCCCGGTGATGAACACCACGTCGCGGAAGCCGGACTCGGTGTCGAGCGTGAACATCACACCGGACGAGGCGAGGTCCGAGCGCACCATCTTCATCACCCCGATCGACAGCGCCACCTTGTAGTGGTCGAAACCCTGATCGATGCGGTAGTGGACAGAGCGGTCGGTGAAGAGGCTGGCGAAGCACCGCCGGCAGGCGTCGAGCAGGCTCTGCTCGCCCCGGATGTTGAGGAAGGTGTCCTGCTGGCCCGCGAAGCTCGCGGTCGGCAGGTCCTCGGCGGTCGCCGACGAACGCACGGCGAGGCCGACATCCTCCCCGTACTCCTCCTGCAGCCGTCGGTAGCCGGCGAGGATCTCGCTGGCCAGGTCCGATGGGAGGCCCGCGCCGTAGACGAGCTCACGTGCACGCTTGGCGCGGCGAGCGAGGTCGGCGACATCGCTCGGGTCGAGGCCGTCAAGCGCGGCGTGCAGTGGCTCTAGAACGCCCGCCTCCTCGAGCATGTATCGGTAGGCCTCCGCGGTGATGGCGAAGCCGTTCGGCACCCGCACCCCCTCGCTCGAGAGCTTCTGGTACATCTCGCCGAGCGAAGCCGTCTTCCCACCGACCAATGGGACGTCCCCGATATCGAACTCTTCGAAGAAGCGGACGTAGATGGGCTTGGTCATGATCATGATCGTTCCTCCTCTAGCGGTTGAAGCAGACGGGTGGCTGAGCCCCTGCCAGGTCGCCGGTAGCATCGAGATCGCCCGGTGGCATGCACCGAGTGCGCCCTCTGTACCTCACAACTGTCAGTATCACGAAGTCCGGGGCGTCCAACTAGGGGCGAAGGTCACTGGCGGGGCTACGTGACGCTCGACCCGGTGGTCCGGCCCGTTCCCGGTGCCGGGCGACGATCCACGGCAGGTCGGGGGTCCGACCGAGTCCTTCGGGCAGTCACCGGCAGAGGCGGATGGCGGCATCGGCCCTGGTCGGCCCCGGGCAGGCGCACTACGGAGGGCCGGGGCGGCGCACCCGCCCCACACCGTCAGCGCCGGTTGGCGGCCACCAGTTGCGTGGCTGCTGCCGAGGCGGAGGGCTTGCGGGCCACCCGCTCGGCGACCAGGTCCTCGGTCAGCGTCCGCTCACCGGCACGGGCGGCGGCACGGGCGGCGGCAGCGATGAGGGTCAGGTCGATGATGTCGCGTTGGGCGTGGCTGCCACCGACGGCGTTGGCCACGGGGCGGAGGTCGATGAGCAGGTCGAGGGCCCGGTCGGGCTGGCCGGCCGGCCGCGAAGGAGCCAAAGCCCTCGACGAGGGCCAGCCTGACCCGCTCGGCCACCTCGCGGTTGGTTCCCACTGTCCGGCGACGATTGTTGGCCACCAACTGCTGGTTGCACTCGTGGCGCCCGGAGAGGCCGAGCGCCATCACCGCGTACCAGTCGTTGAAGAGGTAGACCGGATCGTCCACCAGGAGCTCGATATCCGCAGCCAACTGGTCGGCTCGTCCACCGACATCGATGCCGAACAGGGAGAGCCTGTGGGTGCCGAGAAGCCCATCCGGCCAGCTCATGCCACAAGCCGGTACTCGTGAACGAGGCCGCCGAGTTTGTCGCTCCGTCGTAGCTGGGCCGGGTCCGGATGGCTGATCCGCAGTGGCCTCCCTCCCACGGCAAGCGGCACCTGCTGACCGAGGGAGCGGTACGGACGATGTCCGTTGTCGTGATCAACGAACTCGCTGAGGACCGCTTCGAGCTGAGGGCGATGGAGCACAAGCATCGAGTCGAGGCACTCACGTCGTGCGGTCCCGACGAACAACTCGCCGAACGCGTTCGCACCGGGGGATCGAATGGGCGTGCGGATGATCCGGGCGCCATCGGCACGTAACACCTCGTCGAAGCTGGCGGTGAACTTGGTGTCGCGGTCCCGGATCAAGAACTTCGTCGGACGGGCCAGATCGGCCAGGACGAAGCTGAGATT
>Ga0208079_1001309_pt1 | contig 13100 bp, 8 predicted proteins | sample NGESurdeep092012_5_FD_184474 | JGI IMG/M metagenome (GOLD analysis project Ga0208079, IMG submission 184474) | Arctic peat soil microbial communities from Barrow, Alaska - NGEE Surface sample 210-2 deep-092012 (SPAdes) | ecosystem: Environmental > Terrestrial > Soil > Wetlands > Peat ... | reverse complement strand
CCCTGCAAGCGGTAAACTTCCTGGATTTCATTCACCAGGTAGGCCTGCAATTCCTTCTCCCCCAGCACGGCCAGAATGTCGTGCGGATTGAGCGGACCGTCCATCAGCGGCTCGCCAGCGCGGATGCGCTCGCCTTCCTGCACATTGATGTGGACCCCACGCGGCACCTGGTACTCTTTCTCGGTGCCGTTGTCGGCCACCACGTAGATCTTGCGCTGGCCTTTGGCAACGTCGCCAAACTTCACCACGCCATCGATCTCGCTGATGACCGCGGTTTCGCGCGGCTTGCGGGCTTCGAACAATTCGACCACGCGCGGCAGACCGCCCGTGATGTCCTTGGTCTTGGTGGTTTCGCGCGGGATCTTCGCCAGCACATCGCCCGGAGTCACCGTCTCGCCATCCTGCACCATCAGGTGGGCGCGGGAAGGCATCAGGTAGCGTTTGCTGCTCTTGCCTCCCTTGATGATCATGGTCGGCTGCCGCTTCTCATCCGGGGAGTCAACCACGACATGGCGCGACAGACCCGTGACCTCGTCCACTTCTTCATGCAGGGTCATGCCTTCCTGCAGGTCCTTGAACTGCACGGTCCCGCCAATTTCGGTCAGGATGGCGAAGGTGTACGGGTCCCACTCGACCAGGACATCGCCCAAGCCGACCTGTTGCCCATCCTCCACCTTGACCTTGGCGCCGTAAACCACGGCGTAGCGCTCTTTTTCGCGGCCCTTGTCGTCCAGGATGGCGATGGAGCCGTTGCGGTTCATCACCACCAGGTGGCCTTCCTTGGCGCGCACCGTCACCAGGTTGACGAATCGCACACTGCCGTTAGTTTTGGCATCGAGGCGCGACTGTTCGCTGACTCGCGAAGCCGTACCGCCGATGTGGAAGGTACGCATGGTGAGCTGGGTTCCCGGCTCGCCGATGGACTGCGCCGCGATAACGCCGGTGGCTTCGCCCAACTCGACCAACCGGCCGGAAGCCAGGTTGCGCCCGTAGCACATCACGCACACGCCCCGCTTCGACTCGCAGGTGAGCACGGAGCGGATCTTGACGCGCTCGATACCGGCCGCCTGCACCGCACCCGCCAGGTCTTCGGTGACCTCCTGGTTGATGTCAACGATGATGTTGCCTTCGTAGTCCTTGATTTTCTCCAGCGAGACGCGGCCCACGATACGGTCGCGCAACGGTTCGATGATCTCGCCCGACTCCACGATGGAGGTGACGTAGATGCCATCGACCGTGCCGCAATCGTATTCGCTGATGATCACGTCCTGCGCCACGTCCACCAAACGGCGGGTCAGGTAGCCCGAATCCGCCGTCTTGAGCGCGGTATCGGCCAGTCCCTTGCGGGCGCCGTGAGTGGAGATGAAGTACTCCAACACGGTGAGGCCTTCGCGGAAGTTCGCCGTGATCGGGGTCTCGATGATTTCGCCCGAGGGCTTGGCCATCAAGCCACGCATCCCGGAGAGCTGACGAATCTGCTGCTTCGAACCGCGAGCGCCGGAGTCAGCCATGACGTAAATCGGATTGATGTCGCCGGCCTTGTCGTCTTGCTGCATGGCGCCGAACATCTCGTCCGCGACTTTCTCCGTGATGGCTGACCAGATTTCGACAACCTTGTTGTAGCGTTCGCCGTTGGTGATGGCGCCGTCGAGATACTGCTGCTGCACGGCGATAGCCTGCTTTTCGGCGTCGCGCACCAGGCCCGCCTTGCCCGGCGGAATGACCATGTCGTCAATTCCGATCGAGAGGCCCGCCATGGTGGCGTAGTGGAAACCGAGCTGCTTGATGTCGTCGAGCATCCGCACCGTGGTTTCCAAACCAAAGCGCAGGTAGCAGTAGTTCACCAGGTTGCCCACGCCCTTCTTCTTGAGCAAGCCATTGATGTAGGGCATCTCAGAGGCGCCGCGCTTCAGGTGGTCGTTCATGATGGCGCGGCCCACCGTGGTCGAGATGAACTGCCGCTCGAAGTTGGTAGGCTCGGTATGGATCACGTCCTGATCGTCGTATGCGATGGTCAGATCGATCACCTCGCCCGAGTAGCGCAAACGAATCGGGGTCAGCGTTTCCACTTCGCCCGCTTCCTTCGCCAGGATCACTTCATCGATGTTGGCGAACGCGCGTCCTTCACCCTTTGCACCCGGCTTACCTCTGGTCAGGTAGTAAATGCCCAGCACCATGTCCTGCGTAGGTACGGTGATCGGCTGTCCCGACGCCGGCGACAGGATGTTATGCGAGGCCAGCATCAACACGCTGGCTTCCACCTGCGCTTCCGGCGACAAGGGAATGTGCACCGCCATCTGGTCACCGTCGAAGTCGGCGTTGAATGCGGTGCAAACCAGGGGATGAATCTTGATGGCCTTGCCTTCCACCAGCACCGGCTCGAATGCCTGAATGCCCAAGCGGTGAAGCGTGGGCGCGCGATTCAGCAGGACGGGGTGGTCTTTAATCACCTCTTCCAGGATGTCCCATACGATGGGCTCCTGTTGCTCCACCATTTCCTTGGCCTGCTTGATGGTAGTGCAGTGTCCGGTCTGCTCCAGACGGTGATAGATGAACGGCTTAAACAGTTCCAGCGCCATCTTCTTGGGCAGGCCGCACTGGTGCAGCTTGAGGTCGGGCCCGACCACGATGACGGAACGTCCGGAATAGTCCACGCGCTTGCCCAGCAGGTTCTGGCGGAAGCGGCCCTGCTTGCCCTTCAGCGTATCGGACAGCGACTTGAGCGGGCGATTGTTGGCGCCACGCAGCACGCGGCCACGGCGTCCGTTGTCGAACAGTGCGTCCACTGCCTCCTGCAACATGCGCTTTTCGTTACGCACGATGACTTCCGGGGCGTGCAGATCCATCAACTTCTTCAAGCGGTTGTTGCGATTGATGACGCGGCGATACAGATCGTTCAAGTCTGAAGTCGCAAAGCGGCCGCCATCGAGAGGAACCAGGGGACGCAGCTCCGGCGGGATCACCGGAATCACGTCCAGGATCATCCATTGCGGCTTGTTGCCGCTCCGGCGGAATGCCTCGACCACTTTCAGGCGCTTGGCATACTTCAGACGCTTCTGCACCGAAGTCTCGCTGCGCATCTTTTCGCGCAGTTCGCCGGAAAGACTCTCCACCTCAACCCGCTTCAGCAGTTCCTTGATGGCCTCCGCGCCCATCATGGCCTTGAAGCCGCTGGCGCGATGCGCCTGGTCGAGTTCGCGGTACTTGGTTTCGTCCTTGATGACTTCGCGGTCTTTGACCGGAGCCTCGCCGGCCTCGACCACGACGTAGGCTTCGAAATACAGCACCGATTCCAAGTCGCGCAGCGAAATGTCGAGAATGTGCCCGATACGGCTGGGCAGTCCCTTGAAGAACCACACATGCGAGCAGGGCGAAGCCAGCTCGATGTGGCCGAGGCGCTCACGGCGGACCTTGGAGAGGGTCACCTCCACGCCGCACTTATCGCAGATCACGCCGCGGTGCTTCATGCGCTTGTATTTGCCGCAGAGACACTCCCAGTCGGTTACCGGACCGAAAATGCGCGCACAGAACAGCCCATCGCGCTCCGGCTTGAAGGTGCGGTAGTTGATCGTCTCCGGCTTGGTGACTTCACCGTGAGACCAGCTGCGAATCTTTTCCGGCGAAGCCAGGCTGATGCGGATGGCGTCGAAGTCGGCGATGGCGTTTCCGAGATCAAATGGGCTCGAACGGTACAAAATGTCCTCCTTCCCTGCGGGGCCCGCCGTGGCGGGCTGCAGGGACCTGCGGCCCTTGCGCGGCCGCTGGCGGCTCCCGGTATTTCCAGTTTCCCTGGGTGCTGCCTCCCGCGGGAGCGAGAGAGGCAGTTACCCCAATCTTCGGGGTCCCGGCGAGCGCCGATTTTGCGCTCACCGGGGAAAGAGCGACGTCGGACCTAGTCGGCTGCGACCGGAGCTGCCGGGAGCACCCTGCGCTCGTTGGTCTTGATCAACTCCACGTCGAGGCACAACGACTGCAACTCACGAATCAGCACGTTGAAGGACTCCGGCACACCCGGTTCAATCGCCGCTTCGCCTTTGACGATGGCCTCGTAAATCTTGGTGCGGCCATAGACGTCATCGGACTTCGCGGTGAGCAGTTCCTGCAGGATGTAGGCTGCGCCGTAGGCTTCCAGGGCCCACACTTCCATTTCGCCGAAGCGCTGACCGCCGAACTGCGCCTTGCCGCCCAGCGGCTGCTGGGTAATGAGCGAGTACGGTCCGATCGAACGCGCGTGGATCTTGTCGTCCACCAGATGCGAGAGCTTGAGCATGTAGATGTAGCCCACCGTCACCGACTGTTCGAAGCGTTCTCCGGTCATGCCGTCGTAGAGAGAGGTCTTGCCCGACTCGGGCAGACCGGCCTGCGCCAGCAATGACTTGATTTCTCCCTCTTTCGATCCGTCGAACACCGGCGAGCCGAAGTAGACAGCTTCTTTCATGCCATCCGCCACGTGCTCCAGGGTTTCGTCGTCGAGGTTGACGAGCTTGTCCACGAACGGTGTGTCCTTAAACATGACCTTGAGTTCCTTGCGCAGACGTTCCGCCTTGGAGTTCTCTTTCAGCAGCTCGCCAATTTTCTGTCCCAGCTCGTAACCAGCCCAGCCAAGATGCGTCTCCAGGATCTGGCCCACGTTCATACGGCTGGGCACGCCCAGCGGATTCAGCACGATCTCCACCGGCGTACCGTCCTCGAGGTAAGGCATGTCCTCTTCCGGCAGAATGCGCGCGATGACGCCCTTGTTGCCGTGGCGGCCGGCCATCTTGTCGCCCACGCTGAGCTTGCGCTTCATGGCGACATAAACTTTCACCAGCTTGATCACGCCCGGCGGAAGTTCATCGCCCTTCTGCAGCTTCTCGACTTTCTCGCGGACGATCTTGCGCAAAACGTCAATCTGGCGCGAGGTCATCTCTTCGATTTCATCGATCTGCTCGTTGATGCGCGGGTCCTTATCGGGGAACTTGACGCGCTTCAGGTTGCGGGTCGAGATCCGTTCGATGGTGTCGCGGTCCAGAATCACACCCTTGGTCAACAGGCGCTTATTGGTGCGCTCGTCGTGCAGGTCGGCGAGGACCTCCTTGCCGCCAAGCAATGCTTCGAGACGCTTCAACCGCTCGTCGGTGAGAATTCGGATCTCGTCGGCCAAGTTCTTCTCCAGCTTCGCCACCTGCTCGGACTCGATGAACTTGGCGCGTTCGTCCTTCTCCTGCCCTTTGCGGGAGAAGATCTTCACGTCCACCACCGTTCCCTCGATGCCCGGAGGACAGGTGAGCGAGGCGTCGCGAACATCGCCGGCCTTCTCGCCGAAGATGGCCCGCAGCAGCTTCTCTTCCGGAGTGAGCTGGGTCTCGCCCTTCGGCGTAACTTTGCCCACCAGGATGTCGCCCGCCTTTACCGTGGCGCCGATGCGGATGATGCCGCTCTCATCGAGGTCGCGCAACGCCGACTCGCTGACGTTGGGAATATCGCGCGTGACCTCTTCCGGGCCCAGCTTGGTGTCGCGGGACTCGATCTCGAACTCCTCGATGTGGACGGAGGTGTAATAGTCGTCCTTCACCATCTTCTCGGAGACCAGGATGGCGTCCTCGAAGTTGTAGCCCCGCCATGGCATGAAGGCGACCAGCACGTTGCGGCCGAGCGCCAGTTCACCCATGTCGGTGCAAGGACCGTCGGCGATGACTTGCCCCTTGGCGACGCGCTGCCCCTTCATCACGATGGGGCGCTGGTTGATACAAGTGTTCTGGTTGGAACGCTTGAACTTGGTGAGCTGATAGATGTCGCTGCCCACCTCGCGCGAGAGTTGCATGGGATGATGCTCGCCCTCGACGCGCACGATAATGCGCTCGGAGTCGACGGAATCGATGATGCCGCCACGGCGAGCCAGCACCACCGCGCCAGAATCGCGCGCGGTGACGCCTTCCATTCCGGTGCCGACGATGGGTGCCTGTGCGCGCAGCAAGGGCACGGATTGGCGCTGCATGTTGGCGCCCATCAGGGCGCGGTTGGCGTCGTCGTGCTCCAGGAACGGAACCAGCGAGGCCGCCACCGATACGAGCTGTTTCGGGCTCACGTCGATGTAGTCCACTTCGTCGCGGCTGACCAGCACAAAGTTGCCCGCCTTGCGAGCGTTAACCAGTTCCGCGACGATGCGGCCCTTGTCGTCGATCTCGGCGTTGGCCTGCGCAATCACGTGGCGGTCTTCCTCCCACGCCGACAGGTAGAACGAGAACGGCTCAAAGTCGATGAGCTTCTTGCGGCGCTCCCGCAGATCGTTGTTGGCCTTGATCGCTTCGGACTTCTCCATGTGATCGCCCACACGATAGTCGCTGTCGCCAGCGTTGACCACGGTGACGAAATCCAGCACGCGGCCGCTCTTCACCTTGCGATAGGGCGACTCGATGAAGCCGTAGTCGTTGATCCGCGCATAGCAGCTCAGCGACGAGATGAGGCCGATGTTCGGACCTTCCGGCGTTTCAATCGGGCAGATACGTCCATAGTGCGTCGGGTGCACGTCGCGGACTTCGAATCCCGCACGTTCCCGCGACAGGCCGCCCGGCCCCAGTGCCGACAGCCGGCGCTTGTGCGTGATCTCCGACAGCGGGTTGGTCTGGTCCATGAACTGGGACAACTGCGACGAACCAAAGAACTCGCGAATGGCGGCCATCACTGGCTTGGCGTTTACCAGGTCGTGCGGCATGGCCGTGGACATCTCCTGGTACACGCTCATCTTTTCCTTGATAGCGCGTTCCATGCGGACCAGGCCGATGCGGAACTGGTTCTCCAGCAGTTCGCCGACCGCGCGCACGCGGCGGTTGCCCAGGTGATCGATGTCGTCCACCGAACCGATGTTCTTGCGCAGCTTGAGCAGGTAGCGAATGGTGCCATAGAAATCGTCTGGCTCCAGCGTACGGTGGTCCAGTTTAGTGGCGTCTTCGCTCTCGAACAGCTTGATGTTGAACTTTAGGCGGCCCACGCGCGAGAAGTCATACTTGCGCGGGTCGAAGAACATGCCATGAAACAGCGAGGTTGCCGTGTCGAGCGTTGGCGGATCGCCGGGACGCAATTTGCGGTAGATCTCGATCAGGGCTTCCTGCGGTGTTTTCACCGAATCGCGGCGCAGCGTGGCGCCGATCACGGTGCCCACATCGTCACGCTCAGGGAAGAACACATGCAATTCGGCAACGCCGGCGTCCATCAGCTTCGCCAACTTCTCGGCCGTAAGCTCGGAATTGGCTTCCAGCAGAATTTCGCCAGTGTTCGTGTCCACGACGTCGGCAGCGACGTAGGCGCCTTCCAGGTCGCTGAGGTCAACTTCGATCTCGGAAATCTTGTGCTTCTGGATTTCCTTCATCACCGCCGAAGTTACCTTGCGGCCGGAGTGAGCGATCTCTTCGCCACCCTTGGTCGCAATCCGGTGCGCCAGCTTCATGCCGACCAGGTTGGTCGGCCGCTCCACGCCTGGATCGAGCGTCCAGTACAGCTTCTTGTCCTTCAGGGCGATGCGATCCACGGTGTAGAACGTGCGCAGGATGTCCTCATCGGAGCGCAGACCCAGGGCCCGCAGGAAGATGCTTCCCAGGAATTTGCGCTTGCGATCGATGCGCACGTACAGGATGTTCTTCTGGTCGTACTCGAACTCCACCCACGAACCGCGGTAGGGGATGATCTTGCCTAGGAAATAGGTGCGGTTGCTCGCGGTCTCGAAGAACACGCCCGGCGACCGGTGCAACTGGCTGACGATGACGCGCTCGGTGCCGTTGATGATGAAGGTGCCGTTGGCCGTCATCAAGGGGATATCGCCAAAGAAGACTTCCTGCTCCTTCATGTCGCGGATGGAGCGGTTGCCGGTCTCCGGGTCCTTGTCATAGATAGTGAGGCGCATAGTGACCTTCAGCGGGGCGGAATAGGTCATCCCGCGCTCTTCGCATTCGGCCACGTCGTATTTCAACTGCAACCCCACAGGGTCGCCGCACTTGTTACAGAAATCGGGTGTGTTGCCGTTGTAGGTGCCGCACTTGGTGCACAGCACGTCTCCCAGATGGAAGGGATCGGTCTTCACCGTCGCGCCGCAATTACGGCACGTGGTGCGCAGGTGATTCAGCCCCTTGAGGTGGCCGCACTTGCACTCCCAGTTGCCGATGGCGTACTCCACGAAGTCCAATTGCGAAACGTTGCGGAAGTCCGCGATCGGGAATACGGACTGGAACACCGCCTGCAAGCCGCCGTCAGCGCGCTCGCTCGGCAGCGCATCCATCTGCAGGAAACGGTCGTAAGAACGCTTCTGCACCTCAATCAGGTTGGGGATCTGAATGGTTGCCGGAATTTTTGAGAAATCAAATCGATTTCGATTGGCAGTCTTCTGTTGTGCCATGTATAAAGCTCCTATATCAGCGCTGGCCCGCTCGCTCATGCGTGGCCATGCAAGCCGCTAATGCGGATGTGCGACGGGCAGGACTGTCGTCCCACGGTGACACAGGTCGGTCGAAGAAGAATGGCGGCTCGAGGTACGCGCAAAAACGCAAGTGCGCCCACGAAGACAGAAGTCCCCGTCAGCGCCACTTCAGGCGTTTTGCAATCCCATGACCATTCGATCCGGGATTTCGGCACAAAATGTGCCGCGGTGTTTTTCGCTTCCCGCGCCAGTATCTTCAGGCCTTGTCCTCGGCTAGCCCTACCGTCGCGCCTGAGCTGACGCGACTTCGGTTGAGCTTGCCGCCCACCTGTTTGATGCTCCGGATTCCAGAAAGAATCCGGCTCAACGATGCCCGGGAATTCCGCAGCCCCTGCTGAGCAGGACTGCTCTACTTCCTCGGCTTCATCGCACCCCTCCACGACCGCTCCGACGTGAAGAGGAACGTAGCCGCCGCCCCATTAACCGCAGGCGGCAGCAGCCTTAACTCCGGTCAGCGTGCCAGAGTAATCGTCCCGTTTCGTTGCCTGTTCCCTGACAACCGCAAAAAATGGGCACTTGCAGGTCACGTAACGAACGGGAGGGAAACTTACTTCACCTCGACGGTCGCGCCTGCCTCGGTGAACTTCTTCTTAATGGTCTCGGCCTCGTCCTTGGAGACGCCTTCCTTCACGGTCTTGGGAGCGCCATCGACCAGGTCCTTGGCTTCCTTCAGACCGAGACTGGTGACTTCACGGACAGCCTTGATCACGTTGATCTTGTTGGGACCCACCGCGGTAAGCACGACCGCAAACTCGGTCTTTTCTTCCGCCGGGGCGGCAGCCGCGGCGCCCGCGCCGGCTCCGCCTGCCATCATGACGGGGGCCGCAGCCGCCGCCGAGACGCCAAGACGCTCTTCCAACTTCTTTACCAGGGCCGCCGCATCCAGAAGCGAGAGCCCTACGATTGTTTCTTCCAATTGCTGCAAATCCGCCATGTGTTTATCCACCTATTGGTTATTCGTTGTGTTGATTTCGTTATCGGTCTTCGAGGCTTCCAATGTGCCGACCTTTCAGTCTCCCGCATGCCAGACTTCACGCAGGAACAGCACGCCTCACAACGGATAACGCAAATCCTAAGGGAGCGCTTGCGCACTCCCAAACTCGTGTACGGTCCCGGCCTAAGCCTGCGCTTCTGCCACTGCGGGTTCAGTCGCCGGAACTGCCGGCGCCGCTTCCTCTGCGCCACCAAACTTGTTCTTCTCCACACCCTGGTTGATCACGACCGCCAGATCGCGCCCAATGGCGTTCATCACGGTCACCAGACGCTGCGCCGGAGCGTTCATCAGGAACAGCAGCTTGGAGTGGATTTCTTCCTTCGACGGCATGCTGGCCAGCGCGTCGATGTCCTTAATCGCGATGACCCGGCCATCCACGATGCCGGCCTTGAAGGTGTACTCCGGATTGTCCTTGGCATACTTGCTGAGCGCCTTGGCCAGGGCCACCGGATCGCCGCCGGTGTAGGCGATGGAGGTAACTCCAGCCAGGCCCTTCAGCGCCTCTTCGACCTTGGTTCCCTGGGCCGCGCGTTCCGCCAGAGTGTTCTTCACCACGCGATAATGCCCGCCCGCCGTGCGCACCACCTTGCGCAGCTCAAAATCCTTTTGCACGGTCAGCTTGCTGAACGTGCCCACGACGGCATGGCTCGCGCTCTGGAACTCTTGCTTGAGCTTCTCGACCTGCTCGATCTTTCTCGCTCTTGTGACAGCCATCTTCGAATCCTTTTTTGTCGGGCGCCCAAAACGCGCCTCTTGCGCGTTGCCCTAGGCTCGCGCTGCTGCTTCCACCGCCGCGGTGTCAATGGACACACCCGGACCCATGGTGGAGCTGAGATAGCAACCCTTAATGTATTTGCCCTTAGCTACTGTGGGCTTTGCCTTGATCACGCTGGTAATCACCGTGGCGGCATTCTCCACCAGCTTCTCCGGCGGAAACGAAATCTTACCCACCGGCACGTGCACCAGCGCCGTCTTGTCGGTGCGGAACTCCACCTTGCCGGCCTTGGTTTCCTTGACTGCCGCAGCCACATCGAAAGTTACGGTACCGGTCTTAGGGTTCGGCATCAGCCCGCGCGGGCCCAGAATCTTACCCAGGCGGCCCACCGATTTCATCATGTCGGGCGTGGCGATCACGGCGTCGAAGTCGGTCCAGTTTTCTTTCTGGATCTTCTCCACCATGTCTTCGCCGCCCACGATGTCGGCGCCCGCCGCTTCGGCTTCGCGCACCTTTTCGCCACTGGCAATAACCAGGACTTTCTTAGTCTTGCCCAGCCCATGCGGGAGGACCACGGTGCCGCGGACCATCTGGTCGGCGTGCTTGGGATCGACTCCCAGGCGCATCGTCAAGTCCACTGTCTCGTCGAACTTGGCGTACTTTACTTTCTGCAAAAGCGGCACCGCGTCCTGAAGCGTGTAGGAACGAGCTTCGACGGCAGCGCGCGCCTTCCCGATATTTTTTCCGAATTTTCTCATTGCTCTCCTTGTCTCCCACCGCCATCCCTTGTTGCCGGAGGGCCGTGGTATCTACGACTGCGGCCGGACGGCCGCCGATAATCCCACATTGTGGGATAACCTTATGCTGTGACCTCGATACCCATGGAGCGCGCCGTACCCTTCACGCTCTTGACCGCCGCTTCCACCGAAGCCGCGTTCAGGTCGGGCATCTTCTGCTTGGCAATCTCCAGGACCTGCTTCTCCGTGACCTTGCCAACCTTGTCCTTGTTCGGTGTACCCGAACCCTTGGCCACGCCCGCGGCGCGCTTCAACAGGATCGAAGCCGGAGGCGTCTTGGTGATGAAGGTAAAGGTGCGATCGCTGTACACCGACACCACCACCGGGATGATCAGGCCGTCGAGTTCCTTGGCGCTGGTCCTGGCGTTGAACTGCTTGCAGAACTCCATGATGTTGATCTGCGCCTGGCCGAGCGCCGGACCCACCGGAGGGGCCGGAGTGGCCTTGCCCGCCGCAATCTGCAACTTCACCGAACCAGTAATCTTCTTTGCCATAGCAATTCCTAGGAAACCGTTTTCTCCGCAGCGCGCTCTCGCGACTAGCTGCGGTTTCGCTTACGTGACGACCTTTTCGACCTGTCCAAATCCCAGCTCCACCGGGGTGGAGCGCCCAAAGATGGTGACCATTACCTTCAGCGTCTCGCGGTCTTCGTTGACCTCGTCAATATCGCCGGTGAAGCTGGCGAAGGGACCTTCCGTGATGCGCACTTTCTCGTTCTTCTCGAACTTGACCTTTAGCTTCGGTTTTTCCTTGCTGTCGGCGACGCGGTACACGATCTGGTTGACTTCTTCTTCCGAAAGGGGCGTGGGCTGCTGGCCCGTACCGACAAATCCGGTGACGCGCGGCGTTCCCTTGACCACGTGCCACACGTTGTCATCCATGTCCATCTCGACCAGCACGTAGCCGGGATAGAACATGCGCTCGCTGATGTACTTCTTGCCCCCGCGAACCTCGGTGACCGACTCGGTGGGAATCAGCACGCGGCCAATCTTGTACTCCAGTTCAGGATAGGCGCGCACCCGCGACTCCAGCGACTCCTTCACCTTGCGCTCGAATCCCGAATAGGTGTGGATGATGTACCACTTCATATTCGGGTTCTGCGGGTTCGGCTGGTCGGCAGAAAGCGTAGCCGTGGCTTCCTCGCCTGTCTGCGGCTCGGCGCCGTTCTTCTCCGATTTGATTTCTTCTTCTGTCATGTGTCCGCGCACTAGCGGTGCGTCAAGGCCTTAAGTAAGCGATCGAGGGACGAGCCCAGGATCTTGTCGACGATGGCAAAGTACAAGCCGAACAGAAAGACGGTGATGATCACCACCGTGGTCGTACCTTGCACTTCCTTGCGCGACGGCGTGGTGACTTTCTTCATCTCCGTGCGCACGTCGTTGTAAAAACTCTTGATGCGCTGCGGCCACGCCTTAATCGTACTGAGCTTATTGTCGCCCGCTACTTCAATCGCTGCTGACTTCGCCATCTGCTACCTTTTTCCGGCGCCCGCCGGCGCCTCACTACATTCATCCCCGGAACTCGGCGACGCTTGCGCTGTAGTTCCAAATACTGGCAGGGGCGGAGGGATTCGAACCCCCAAGTTCGGTTTTGGAGACCGACAGTTTAACCGTTGAGCTTACGCCCCTGTTTGAGCACTCAGCCTTCAGCTATCAGCCTTCAGCCCTTGCGGGTACTGCGTGAAGCCCGAAGCCCTTTGCCGGCGCCCTCGAATCCTATCCCGTGCCTTACCGCCCGCGTTCTAGCATTCGCTTCACCGGCTGAATGCTGAGTGCTGACTGCTACTTCACTTCCTTGTGCGACGTGTGCTTGCGGCACTTACGGCAAAACTTATTGAACTCCAACCGGGTCGTTGTGGTCTTTTTGTTCTTAGTCGTGGAGTAGTTGCGATCTTTGCACTCTCCACACTGTAATGTCACGATTTCGCGAGGCATTGACCTGTTCCTTTTTCGTTTACTTCGCGGCTTAATACCGCGAAGCCTTGTCCGCATCGAAGTGCGGAAATCAGCGAGGCGCAGCTAAGCAGCCTTGCCGAAGAAACCACTGTTACGCGACGATTTCGGCGATGGTGCCGGCGCCCACGGTGCGTCCGCCTTCGCGAATCGCGAACCGCAAGCCCTTTTCCATCGCCACCGGCGTGATCAG
>Ga0208079_1001308_pt1 | contig 13101 bp, 13 predicted proteins | sample NGESurdeep092012_5_FD_184474 | JGI IMG/M metagenome (GOLD analysis project Ga0208079, IMG submission 184474) | Arctic peat soil microbial communities from Barrow, Alaska - NGEE Surface sample 210-2 deep-092012 (SPAdes) | ecosystem: Environmental > Terrestrial > Soil > Wetlands > Peat ... | reverse complement strand
GTCTCCGCCGGGACGTCCGTCGGACGTGGCGCCACGATCGGGCGTGTCGGCGCCACCGGCAACGCCACGGGCCCGCACTGCCACTTCGAAGTCTGGATTGGCCCGATCTGGGCCGGCGGCTTCCGCGTCAACCCCCTGAACTACCTCTGACGCCCGCCGCCGGCCCCGCCCGCGGCGCATGCGACAATCGGCCGCGATGTTCCTCGACCGCGTAACAATCTGGGTTCGCGCCGGCGACGGTGGCGACGGTGCCGCCACGTTCCGCCGCGAGGCCCACGTCCCGAGAGGCGGCCCGGACGGCGGTGACGGCGGTCGAGGCGGCTCCATCTTGATCCGGGTGGACGCCGGCCTGACGACGCTCCGCGACTTCCGCTTCACGCACCATTTCCGAGCGGAGCCCGGCGGTCGCGGCCTCGGCGCGAAGCGGCACGGGAAGTCGGGCGGCGACCTCGTGATCGCGGTCCCGCCTGGCACGGGCGTCCTCGACGACGTGACGGACGCGCTCCTTGCCGATCTCGTGGCGACCGGGCAGGAGGTCACGATCGCCCGGGGCGGTCGGGGCGGCCTGGGCAACGTCCATTTCGCCACCTCCACCCATCGCGCCCCCCAGCACGCGCAGAAGGGCGAGCCCGGCGAGGAGCGCGGGCTGCGCCTCGAGCTTCGCCTGATCGCCGAAGTGGGCCTCGTCGGGCTGCCGAACGCGGGCAAGTCGACGCTCCTGGGCGCGCTCACGGCGGCCCGGCCGAAGATCGCGTCCTACCCGTTCACGACCCTCGAACCGAACCTGGGCGTGATGGACCTCGGCGATGCGGCAGATCGGCGTCCCACGGTCGCGGACGTGCCCGGCCTCATCGAGGGCGCATCGTCCGGCGCGGGCCTCGGCCACGCATTCCTGCGCCACGTGGAGCGCACGCGGGTCCTGGTCCACGTCGTGGACGGCGCGGCGCGCGATCCCGGCTGGGATCACGACGTGATCCGCGAGGAGCTTCGACTCCACGACCCCAGGCTCCTGGAGAAGCCACTCGTGGTGGTCTTCAACAAGATGGACCTGCAGGCCGCGCGCGAGGCGTGGCCGGCGTTCGAGGCCGCCCGGCGCGGGCAGGGCCTCAACGTCGTCGCGGTGAGCGCCGAGTCCGGCGACGGCCTCGACCGCCTCAGGGCCATCGTCGGTGAGCTCCTCCCCGACGTGGGCGACCCCGCAGACGTCCCTGAGCCGTTCGGCGTCGTCGTCCACCGGCTCGACGCCGCCGGCGATGGGTTCACGATGGAACGCGAGGGCGACGCGCACCGCGTCCGCGGTAAGCGGATCGAGCGGATCGCCGCCCAGACGAATTTCGACATCGAGGAGTCGGCCGAGCGCTTCCAGCGTGCCCTGGACCGGCTGGGGATCGACGCCGCGCTCCGGAAGGCCGGCATCCAGCCCGGCGACATCGTCCGCATCGGCGCGATCGAATTCGAATGGGGGCCGGACGCCTGGGAGCCCGGCGCGGAGTGAGCGCGGCCGCCGGTCGCCTCGGGATCCTCGGCGGGACGTTCGACCCCGTGCACCTCGGGCACCTCGCGCTCGCCGAGGAAGTCCGCGAGACGCTCGATCTCGCCCGCGTGCTGTTCGTGCCGGCCGGCGATCCATGGCAGAAGGTCGGCACCGACGTGACCCCAGGCGCCATCCGGTACGCGCTCGTCGAACGCGCGATCGCCGACAACCCCGGGTTCGCCGCGAGCCGCCTCGAGATCGACCGGCCCGGGCCGACGTACACGGCCGAGACCCTGGCCGGCATCGCGGATGCTGAGCGCGCAGCCGGTCGCGACCCGGACCTCTGGTTCATCCTCTCCGCGGAGGCGCTCGCCGGCCTGCCGACGTGGCGTGACCCGGAGCGGGTCCTCGCGCTCGCTCGCCTGGCGGTCGTGCCGCGCGCCGACCATGCCGAGGATCTCGCCGCGGCAGCGGCGCGCTTTGCCGCCGATTTCCCCGGGGAGCGCGATCGGGCGCTCTTCCTGCCCGGCCCGCGCCTGGCGATCTCCGGCACCCTGATCCGGGCCCGCGTCGCCGCCGGCCGGTCCATCCGCTACCTGGTGCCCGACGCGGTCGCGGCCGCGATCCGGGAGTACGCTCTCTACCAGCCCAGTGCCGCGCGCGCGGCGACCGAACCCTAGAGGAGGCCAATGGCGACCGAACCCCAGGATCCCGAGACCACGCTCCAGCCCGATGCGCCCACGGAGGTCGTCGCGCCCACCGACGCGATCGCACCGGCGGCGCGTCGCCCGGGCCTGCCGGCGCGGACGTCCCCGCCGCCGCCGAGCCAGCGCCCACCGCTCGAGGTGGCTCGTCGCGCGGTAGAGCTCGCGGAGGACAAGAAGGCGGCCGACATCGTGCTGCTGGAGATCGCGCCGTTCACGACCGTGGCGGACTACCTGGTGATCTGCTCCGGCGGCTCCGAGCGTCAGCTCGGCGCGATCGCCGACGCGGTCGTCGAGGGGCTGAAGCACGAGGGGCTGCCGATCGTTGGTCGCGAGGGCGAGCCGGCCTCGCACTGGGTTCTCATCGATGCGGGCGCCGTGATCATCCACGTGTTCGCGCCACCCGAGCGCGAGTTCTACGCCCTCGAAAAGCTCTGGGCGGACGCGAAGACGGTCATCTCGGTCCAGTAGCGGGCTCGGCCGTCCCGCTCGTGGACGGCGGCGAATGCCGATGATGTACCCCCCCGGGACGGTACCTGCGGGCCATGCCCATGGCGGTCAGGGCATCGCAGAATGCCCGTGACAGCAGCCGCAGACGCGGTCTGCCACGAGGCCCGAGGTTTCGATCGTCCCATGGCCAGCCTCCGCGAACACTGCCCCGAGTGCACGCGCCGCCTCGTGACCACGCGGTTCGACGCGACGTTCCGGCTGCCCGATCGCACCGAGAGACTCTGCTTTGGGATCCCCGGCGGGCTGTGCGAGGATTGCCACCAGCTCTACCTCGACCCGGGGCTGATCGAGATGCTCGACCTCGCGGACGGGCGCTGCGTCTTCGCGATCGAGAGCGACCTCGTCCTCCAGGAGCAGGCCTGGTCCAGCGCGGACTGACATCGGGCGGGCGCGGGCGCGAACCGCGCGCTGGCTCGCTCAGCGGGCCACGTGCTCCGCGATCCAGAGCAGGAACGCGAGGCGCCGGCGGCGCGCATCGGCAGCGGCCTCGCCCTTGAGCGTCGCGTCCAGCTCCAGCAGGCCGTCGAGCGCGGCGTCGAGCTCATCCGGACGCCAGCCGTGCGCCTGCTCCCAGAGCTTCCTGGCGGGGTACTCCTTCATCTTCATCGCCCGTGCTGCCTCCTGCACCGACTCGCCGCGCAGGTGCGCGTCGAGCATGGAGATCAGGTCGCGGACGCGCCGGTGGAGGACGCTCAGGACAACCGGCTCCGGCGACGCGTCGAGGACCCGGTCCAGCAGGTCGGTGGCCTCGCGGGTGCGCCTCGACCCGATTGCGTCGAGCAGCGCCCACGTCGAGCCGGGGATGGCGTCCGCGACGAGCGACTCCACGTCCTCCCGCCGGATCGGGACGTCGAGCCGGTAGAGGGCGAGCTTCTCGAGCTCGGCAACGGCAAGCTGGCCCTGCCGCCGCCGATCGACGTCGCCCTCGCGAACGAACCCGCCGACACGCCGGGCCAGCAGGTCGGCGGCGGCGGGTTCGATGGCAATCCGCCGCTCCGCGGCCCGCTCGCCGATCCAGCGCGCCATCGCGCCCTCCTTGGGCGCGATGAACTGGCGGACGTCGCCACCGATCGCCGAGACGGCCGCAGCCAGCTCCTCGAGGCTCTTGGCGCGACGTGCGAACCCGTCGGCCGGCTCCAGGAAGACGAGCGCGTTGCCGGGCGCAACCGCGCCGAGCGTCGCCAGCAGCGCATCCCGATCCGCCCGTGCGCGCAGGAGCGGCGACGGATCCTCGACAACCACGAGTGCCCCGCCGCCGAAGAGCGTGGCGGTCGCAACGCGCTCGGCGATCTCCGCGACGCGGGTCGTGTTTCCGGACACGTGCCACGGCGTGAGTGGCGGCCCGCCGGCCGCCGCGTCGCGACCGAACGCTGCTGCCGCGGCCTCGAGGCCGTACCCGTCGTCACCCCAGAAGTAGCCGAGCGGCGCGCGCCCCGGCGTGCTCACCCCGAAACCCGGGCCGCGGCCGCCGCGACTTCGGCGTCCTCGGCGACAGCGCCTGCCGGCACCCCGGCCATGTCGACCCCGGCGGCCCGGGCGATGGCAAGCGCACGACCGGTCCAGGGGAGCCGGCGGACCGCCTCCGACGTGACAGCGGCGAGCGCACACGCGGCCGACTCGAGGCGCTCGGCGCGACGTCGCACGGCCGTCGCCTCGGCGCCGCTCCACCCGTGCCAGTTGACGCCTTCGGGGTAGCGGCGCGTCCAGTCGGCGAACCGGTCGGCCATCGGCAGCAGGTGCTGGCTGGCCCGCTTGTCGGCGTAGGCCACGATGAGCTCCTCGCGGCTCGCCCGATCCAGCCACGCGTCCGCGTCGGTCGCCGCGAGGCGCGTCACGGGGTGCCCGGTGACCGCGGCCGCGAGCTCCCGGTGCCCGCGAGCCGTCAACCATGCCGCCGTGCCCACGCCGTGGGGGAGCACCCGGATGGGGTCGCCGACCGGGAGCACTTTGTCGACGTCGTGCAGGAGGGCCGCGGCCTCCACGAGCGCGCGGTCCACGGGATGCCCGGCGGCGACCGCCCGGAATGCGAGCCAGGCGGCGATCTCCGCAACGGCCCGGACGTGGCGAAGGTGCCACGCCGGCGGCTGGAGCGAGAGGAGCAGGGCGGCGGCGTCGACGCGCCCGGGAACGGACATCCGCCCGATCATACGGGACCGCGGTGCCGGTATCGGCCGGGCCCGGCGTTCGTGGACCACCCGGGGATGCTGCCAGGGCCGTCGGCCATATGCGCTGGCCATCGGTGGGCGCCCCGACGGCTGCTGAAGGCGCCCCGACTGCGGATGCCGGCGCACGGCCGCGCCCGCTGCGGACGCTGAGCACGCTGCCGTCGAGCGCCACGTCCAGGGTCCCGTCGAGGTCCGTGCGGTAAGTCGCGACGCCGTGAGCCGCCAGCCGGGCGAGGGTCGCCGGCGCGGGGTGCCCGTACGTGTTCTTCGTCCCGACCGAGATCAGCGCCACGGCCGGACGGATCGCGCCGAGCAGAGCGTCCGTCGTCGCGGTCCGGCTCCCGTGATGGGCCACCTTGAGCACGTCGACGTGCGGGAGCCCGCGTGCGACGAGGAGCGGATCGATTCCCTCCTCCGCGTCGCCCGTGAGCAGGAACCGCTGCGCGCCGAACGTGCCGAGCAGCACGATCGACACGTTGTTGATCCCCGTCCCCGTGTCGGGCGGCGCGGGCGGCACCGCGGTCCGGTCCGGCCAGAGCACGCGGAACGAGACGTCGTCGAGCACGAACTGATCCCCCGTCGCCAGGCGCCCGCTGCGCAGGCCCCGGCGGGCCAGCGCGGTCTCGAGCGCCGCGTACCCGGGGCCGGGGCCGGTCATCCCCGGCTCGACCAGTCGCCCGACCCGGTAGCGTTCGACCAGCAGCGGGAGGCCGCCCACGTGGTCCTCGTGGGGGTGCGTGACGACGACGAGGTCGATCCGGCGGTCCCACGGCGGGATCCGCGCGTCGAGGGCCACGAGGAGCCGATCGGGGTCCGGACCACCGTCCACGAGCAGTCGCCCACCCCCCGGCGTCTCGACGAGGATCGCGTCGCCCTGGCCAACGTCGAGGGCGACGACGTGGACCCGGCCGTCCGGCCGCGCCGCCGCCGCCACCACGGCCGTTGCGACAACGAGCGCGAGGACGATCGCGAGGGCCCGGACGGCACGATCCGAGCGCAGCGGACTCCGGTCCGGGCGGTTCGGCCGGGCCACCGGGGGGCTGGATGTGGCGGGACCATTCCGCCGCCGCGACCGGGGCGACCGAGGCCGCCGCGGCCCGAACAGGCCGGAGATGCGCCGGCGAGCGCCGGCGACGAGGAGCATGGCAGCGGCCAGCCCGCCGAGCGCCGCGCCCGCCGGCGGCGGAAGGGTCACGCCCGCGAACGGGAGGTCCGCAGCCGTCTGCACGAGCATGACCATCAGGCCGATGACGAGGGCGCCCGGCAGGCCGAGCAGCGTGGCGAAGAGCGCCGGGGCGCCGGCACCCGCCAGGAGGCCGCCGACGAGGGCAAGCGTGCCGGTCGCCATCGCGAGCGGCACCAGCGGCACGACCAGGAGGTTGAGGATGGGCGACAGCGGAGCGAGCCGGCCGAACGACAGCAGGACGATCGGGAGGGTCGCCGCCTGCGCAGCCAAGGAGACGGCGAGCCCCTCGACGATGAACCCGGGCAGGCGCGGCAGCCGCGCCCGGAGGCGGGCCGCGATCGACGTGCCCCAGGCGAGAAGCCCCGCGGTTGCGGCCGCGGAAAGCTGGAACCCGGCATCGGCGACCGTCGCCGGGCCCACCACCAGGAGGACCACGATGGCCCAGGCCAGGGCCCGCACAGCCGTGCCCGGGCGGCCGGTCTCGCGCGCCAGCAGGGCGACGCCCGCCATCACCGCCGCGCGCAGCACCGACGGCGAGGCGCCCGCGAGGACCGTGTAGAGCGCAATCGCAGCGACAGTCGCGATGGCTCGCCGCCGCCGCGGCCACGTCCCCAGGAGCGCCGCGACGAGCCCGGCGACCAGGGCGATGTTCCAGCCGGAGATGGCCACGACGTGCGAGAGGCCGGTCGTGGTGAAGTCCGCCGCGAGCTCGCGATCGACCCGTTCCCGCAGCCCGATGAGGATGCCGGCCGCAAGGCCGCCGGCCGGCTCGGGGAGCGCCCGCTCCAGCGCATCTCCCGCGTCCGCCCGGATCCCCTGCACGAGTCGGTCCGGATCGGCTGCCGCGGCGAGCGTTCGCAGCGAGCGCGTGGCAAGCGTTGCCGCGACGCCGGTCCGCGCAAGATAGGCGCCGTACGGGCCGTCGGGCGGCGCCCGCAGCGCGCCCCGGACCTCGACGCGGTCTCCGGCTCGCACAGGCGGATAGCGGGGGGCCGTGATGTCGATCCGCAGTCCGGCGCCTTCTTCCAGGCCTCCGGTGAAACGCTGCGACCCATCGAGGGGTGCCGCGAGGGCCAGGATGCGGACCGTCCACGGGCCGTCGCCGGCAGGTAGCGCGTCCGGTCCGGCCGGGGTCGCTGCCACGCCCCCGCCAAGGGCCACCCGAGCCAGCACGACTGCCATGCCGAGTGCGACCGCTGCCGCTGTCCGGGCCGCCGGCCGCCGGCCGAGCAGCCGGAGCCCCACTGCAGCCGCCGCCAGGAGGAGGGCGAGCGTCGGCGCCAGGGCGACGAGGCGCGCGTCCGTGGCCAGCAGCGCGGCCGCGATCGCTCCGAGCGCGAGGCCTGTGGTCCGCGTCACCGCCCGCCGACCGTCACGAGGCCGGCGAGCTTCGCGAACACGGACGTCCCGACCAGCTTCCGCGTCTTCAGGTCATCCACCGCGGAGAACGGTCGCTCCTCCCGGCTCGCGATGATCTTGCCGGCCGTCACTGGGCCGATCCCGGGCAGGGCATCGAGCTCCGCCAACGTGGCCGTGTTGAGGTCGACCGGGCCGCCCGACGCAGCGCCGCCGCCCGGCGCAGCGCCGCTGCCCGTGCCGGGCGACGCCGCCCCGCGACCGGCCGCATCGTCGCGCGACGGCACCCGGACCTGGGCGCCATCCGCGAGGGGTGCCGCGAGGTTGAGCGCCTGCGTCGCCAGCGCATCGACGCGGGGCCCGAATCCCCCGGCCGCGGCGATCGCGTCCGCCACCCGTGAGCCGGCGGGCAGGTGGTAGACGCCCGGACGGAGCACCGCCCCCGCCACGTCGACGACCAGGCCCGGCCCGGCAACGAGCGCGGCGTCCGGCGCGAACGACCCGGCCCTCGCGCCTGTTGCGGCCGGGCGCGCCGCGTCCCCATCGAGGACGAGCGTCCCCTGTCGGGGGCCGGCGACGATCAGGAACACGGCGACCGCCGCGGCAACGAACGCCGTGATCCCGAGTGCCGCGAGGGCGACACCGCGACGGGCGTCAGGCGGCGTGGCGCCCGGGGGCCCGATCTCGGGTGCCGGCGGCGCCCCAGCGTCCTCGGGCACCTCCAGGACACGCCACGGGAGGTCTCGTTCCACGTGCAGCTCCCCGGCGGGACTGCGGCGACGACGGACGGCGGGCCCGGAGGGTGGCGCGGTGCGACCGGGCGATGTCGGCGCCCGCTCGCGAGGAGCGGCGCACCGGCGCGATCGCGAAACGCCCGGCGCGCTGGGGGCACCATTGACGCGCAAGCGGCATAGTGCTAGGCTCCGCGCCATGAGTACCGCCGCCATGTATCTGAGGCGATCAGTCTCGAAGGATCCCACCAAGGAAGTGAGCCGCGAGGCGCAGGAGGCCGCGTGTCGGCGCCTGGCCGGCGGGGGGCCGCTCGCGCTCTACGTCGACTGGAACATTTCTGGCGGGTCGGTTCGGGGTCGCCCCGAGTACCAGCGCCTCCGCGCCGACGTGGAAGCCGGTACCGTGACGGCGGTCTACGCCTACAGCATCTCGCGGCTGGCACGTAGCGCCCGCGAACTCCTGGACTTCCTCGAGGCGTGCAAGGCGCACGGCGTCACCGTGACGACGGACGCAGAGGGGTCGCTCGGCGGGCGGGGCGCGTTCGCGAAGTTCCAGCGCCTTCTCATGGCCGGCCTCGCGGAGATGGAGCGGGACCTCGCATCGGAGCGGACGCTCGCGGCCCATGCCGTCCGCCGGGAGCGCGGCGACCACATCGGCCCGGCCCCCTACGGCTTCCGACTGGAGGCCCGAGAAACGGCCCTGGCGGCCGGTCACGCCCGCGGGCTGGTACCTGACCCGTCAGAGGACTTCGGCGCCGTCGTGGCCGCGTACCAGGAAACGCACAACCTGCAGGCGACGGCCCGGCGACTGAACGAGCACAAGGTCCCGACCAAGAGCGGCCGGCCGTGGCGCGAGAGTTCCGTTCGGACCATGCTCCGGGCCCGCGCTCCCGAGATCCTGCCGCGCGTCAAGGGGACGCGGGCCGGCGGGCGCGCCTACCTTCTGACCGGGCTCCTGCGATGCCCACACGACGACTCGACGCTCATGGCCAAAGCGAACCACGGGCGGTGGCCGTCCTACGGCTGCCGGATCGCGCGCTGCGCCGCGTCACACCCGCGCCCGTGGAACGTCTCTGAGGCGTTCGTCCTACCGTGGGTCAAGGCCGAGATTGCGCGCCTTCGGATCGTTGACCCGACCACGGGTGAGCGCGCCGACGGCGTGAGGCTGGCGGAGGGCAACGCGGCAGAGCGTGAGGCCCTGGCGGGGCGCTTGGAGCGCGCGAATGAGTTGTTCGTGCTTGGACCGAAGGCTGGCGGGTGGACGCGCGAACGTCGCGACGCCGAGGCCGCCACCGTGACGGCCGAGATGGACGGGCTCGGCGACGCCGAGACGATCGCCGAGCTGCCGGCGGTCGACTGGACTAGGGAGCCTCGGGTGGTCAACGCGGTCATCCGCATGATCGTTTCTGAGATCACGCTCGGCCCGGACCTCCGACCCCGTGTCGCCTTGTGGTATCAACCGGCGTGGCGCCGCCCCGACTGAGCCCGCTCTTGCTAATGCAAGGACACTTTCCAATTTGGCTGACATTGTGTAGACAGGAATGGCCGGGGGGCGTATAAACCGTGGTAATTGGCGCCAGCCGCGTCAGGACCACGCAGCCGGTCGATATCAGGTCGCCCGGCCGAGGACACCATCCCGTGTCCACACGCACTTGGCAAGATTAGCCACGGACCTGGCATGGTTCCGGGCTCATCTCGACGACGATCCCCCTCTCCGTCTCCACCGCTCGGGTGGACCAGCGCACGCGCTCCCGGTGTGGAGCGATCGCGATGCCGGCGGCTCGCGGCTCGGATCCCCTGCCCTGTCCGTGGCTTTTGAGCGCTGGCTCGAGCCCGGGCGAGCAACCGGTCACTCCCCCTACCCCATGCGAGCGGCGATCGCCAGCTTCGACGGCGCCATGGGCCTGTCCGACCGCCCAGGTTTGGCCGTCACCCTCCGCACCCTTGTCCGGGCCCGGGGCGACATCGCCTCAGCGGCCGACACTCTCGCCCAACGCTGGACAAAGATGGGCGACCCCGAGATGGCGCGTGAGCACTTTGGCTTCGCGATCCACCGGCTTCGCGACGTCTGGACGCGATACGACGTCGCGGCCTAGCAACCCCACCCCCCAATCGTCATGTCTCAGAGGAGCAAACCATGATCGAACAGACTGACTTGACGATCGCCGAGGTGGCGGCCATGACAAAGTTGTCGCCCCGGACGGTCCGTCGATACTGCAAGTCCGGCATCGTCCCGAGCTACCAGATCGGGCGGAAGGAAATGTTCAGGATCAAGGCCGCTGACGTAGAGCGCCTGATCACCGCCCGCTGAGGCGGCGCGACCCGCACACACATCCCGGGGTCCAGCCCGGGCGCCCGGCCCGTCGTCCTTGGCGACAGGCCTGGGAGCAACAGCATGTCCACTCCTCGACTCTTGGATTTCGACCCCGCGGCCCAACGGCTAATCCGCCTTCTGCTCGCCCAGGCGAGCGCCAAGAAGGTGACCCCGATCGCAACCCCGGTCCGGCCTGTCGTCAGTAAGCCATGATCGCCAGCGACGACGACCTCGAGGATTGCCCGCTCGGGCTCCCGATCACCGAACTCTTCGACACGATTCGCGCCGCGGACGCTGACCCGATTGCCCCGGACGATCCGCGCTACCCGGTGCCCGAGGCACGCCCGACGCCGAAGGAGATCGCCGCCGCGGCCGTGACGCGGGCCAACGCCGCCGCACAGCAAGCGGAGGCAACGCGACCCCTCACCCTGCAGGAGCGGGAGATGGTCGACGCTATCGCCGACGTGGGGCGGGAGCGCCTCGAGGTGCTCGAGACCACCACCTGGCCGGATCCGCCGGCAGAGGCCGCATACCACGGCGTCCTGGGTGACATGACGCGAGCTGTTGCGCCGCACACGGAAGCCGATCCGGTCGGCATCCTGGGGACGTTCCTGGCGATGTTCGGCGCCGCGTGCGGTGGTGGGCGGACGTTCTACCAGGGCTCTCAGCAGAAGACGAACCTCTCCGTCGTGATCGTGGGCGGGACCGGCTTCAGCGGACGCAAGGGCACCGGGCTCGACGTCGCGCGGAGCTCATTCGCGCTTGCCTACCCCGACCTTGCCGACTTGTGGCTCGTCGGCGTCGCGTCGGGCGAGGCGATCACGGGTCACCTGGGACGCCACGAATCCGAAGAGCGCGTCCTGATCGTCGAGCCCGAGTTCGGGCGCCTGCTCACGATCATGAGCCGCGAGGGCTCGACGCTCTCACCCGTCCTTCGCAACGCCTGGGACGGCGTGCCGCTCGGGCACGCTCGGGCCCGCGACGAGTCACTCGTCACCCGCCACCACGTCACGATCATCGGGCACGTCACGCCGATCGAGTTGCGCGCCAAGCTGACCGACGTCGACGCCGCGAACGGCTTCGCGAACCGGCTGCTCTTCCTCGCGGTCCGCCGGACCCAGTTGATCCCGTTCCCGACCGCGCCTGATGAGCTGGTGCGCCAGTTCGTCGAGCCGCTCCACCGGGCGATCGTCGAGGCCCGCGTTCCGGGCGAGATGGCATTCGACGCCGCCGCCCGCGATCGCTGGGAAGATTTCTACGCTGAGCTGGCCACGACCCCGCGGCTCGGCCTGGCCGGCGCCGTGACGGGGCGCCACGAAGCGCAGGTAGCCCGCCTGGCGCTGGTCTACGCCCTGGCCGATCGGAGCTCGGTCATCGGGGCCGCGCACCTCGAGGCCGCGATCGCCCTGGCCGACTACGCGCGGCGCTCGGTTGTCTGGGCCCTGGGCGACTCAACGGGCAACCGACACGCCGATGCGCTGCGCCGAATGCTCGTCGACGGGGATCTCGCCTGGGACGAGGCGAAGCGCGAGCTGGGGCTGCGGGCCGCCGCCGACATGGCCGAAGCGGTCGCGGTCCTGGTCGATGCCGGGCTTGCGGAGCTCGACTCGGTCATCGCTCCTGGCGGACGCCGTCCGCGTCGGATCCTCCGGGCTAAAGGTGCAAAAGGTGCAAAAGACGCTAGGGGCGCGCGCACGAAAGAGAGAGGAATCACTACATGACCCCTGCACCTTTTACACCCTACGGAGTGTTGCGCACTAGTACGCGGGGGGCTAGCACCTTTTGCACCCTTTGCACCTTTAGCTCGACGTCATGACGAGGAGTGAAGCGATGACCCGAGACGAGACGCCGCTTGACCCCGACCTGAAGCTCTCTCTCGAGGATTGGTCGGCGCCATGAGCGAACGACCCGCGACTCGCGCCGACCTCCGGGCGGTTGCCTGGTACTGGCTCCGTTGGCGGGACGTGCTCGGGCCCGAGCAGACCGAGTGCGCCCTTCACCTGATCGCGACCCTCGACGCCGACGAACGCGACGATCCCAGGGCCGCCCGACTGCTTGCCGATTGGCTCGCACTCAACGTGACGGAGACGGACCAGTATGGCCGCCCCGTTGCCCTCCACTGGTACGACTCGGTGCCGGCATGAGACGAGGGCCCGTAGCACTTTTCGGGTGCTACGGGGTTGCTACGTACGCCCCCCCGTAGCACGGGAGCGAGGTGCGGCATTTGCCGCACCTGAGCCTGACGCCGAACCTGCCCTCGACCTCTCTCCTGCCCTCGACCTCTGTACAGCGATAACAGACAGACGCGAGCACGTAACAAGCATTATCGGAAGTGCTCCCCAGAGGCCCCAGGACCAACGGAGACAGGCGCACTTTCACGAGTGGCACCCGGCGGCCTTGAGGCCCGCATTCAGAGACGAGCGCCCGAGCGTACAGGGCATCCTGGCGCCTCGCGAGGCATGTTCACGGCCCGCCGACCGCGACCAGAGCCTGACCCGAGAGCGCCCCGAAGAAGGACAGATCCGATCATGACCCCCATCCCACCGGCGCGCGCGCTGGCGGTCTCGACCGCCGCCAACAGAGGCTGGGCAACCCGGCGTCGGCGTCTCGCCGCAGCCGGCAATCAGAACGCCGCCAAGTCGTACGCCTACAGCCAGTTGG